>FWPV01004012.1_pt1 | contig 32067 bp, 22 predicted proteins | sample 2228371 | NCBI WGS metagenome assembly FWPV01 (sample SAMEA103939776, study PRJEB20133) | metagenome
GCTACATAAGTTATGCTCGTTTGATGAAAAATTACTGACCTGTGATTTTAAAAGAAAACAATATTTGAAATTGGTAACACCCTTAGGATTAAGGGTAGAATATGTGTGTGTTTTAAGTGATTGATTTAAAAAGAAAGAATACAAGGATGTATTGGATTACATACAAAGTGTTAATTGCCATTACAAATTAAATGAATTACCCCTTGAATGGTTGGGGTTACCAACAAAAAAATAATAGAAAAAAATATAGTGTAAGGCAGCTTCTATATAAACGTGTAATAAAGAGGATTTATTTCTGTTTAGTTATCCTTCTCAGTATAAAAGTTAGCGTGTTTTGTATTTACCAAAGCTATTTTACAAAAAATATAATGACATTATTGGAAGCTAATTCTTACCATTAGAATGAATAAATCTCAGATGTTAATAATCCATTTGTTTTAAACTCTACTATTTATGAACTGCAAAGGATGCGGAATGAGAAAAATCTATCAATGGATTGTTATAATACTATTACTTGTTTACTTACAAACGGTCAATTCACAAAAAATTACTCAGGATAAAATTTATTCTACATTAAAACGCGCTACTGAATTCTGGGATAAAGAAGTCGATTCTACGGGTAGATTTGTATGGTATTATACACTTGATTTAAAAAGACGATGGGGAGAAATGGAAGCTTACCCTTCGATGGGATGGCTTCAGGGAGAAGGTATGTTGAAAATGGGAGAAACATTTCTGGATTTATATGAGGCAACACGGGATACTTATTATTTGCATCTTGCATACAAGGTAGCTCGAGCCCTTATTAAAGGGCAATTACCGTGCGGGGGCTGGAACTATATGATTGATGAAGACGGAGAAGAATCGATAAAACAATGGTATCAAACAATCGGACGAAGTGGGTGGAGACTGGAAGAATTCCATTACTACTACGGGAATGCAACATTTGACGACGAAGTTACATTTAATGCTACAATGTTTTTAATACGATTACAACTAACTTTACCATCGGATAAAGTACTACAATCAATACAGAAAGTAATACAGATGGTGAGAGAAAGTCAGTACTCTGTTGGAGCATGGCCGCAACGATATCCGCATACGGATTCGCTCTATCAATCAGGCTATCCTTCCTATCCTTCCTTCTATACTTTTAACGACGATGTTACCTGGAACAATATCTGTTTACTACTTATAGTCAGGAAGCTTTTTAATGATTCAACACTCGATGATTCAATCAGGCGGGGAATGAATTCTTATAGACATAGCCAATTGAAGCCACCTCAGGCAGGATGGGCTCAGCAATATACTACCGATTTGAAACCTGCGCCAGCTCGCTCATACGAACCTGCTGCACTTGATCCTATTTATACAGCAAAGCATTGTGAGATATTGTTAAAATTTTTTGAGCTAACAGGTGATGCGATCTTCTTAAGTTGTATTCCTTCTGCACTTCAATGGATAAAAAGTGTTGTTATATCGGAAATCGGTGATTCGTTGGTATTTGTACCAAAATTTATCGAAGTGGGTACAAACAAGCCGCTTTTTATACATCGTCGGGGATCTAACAGAATTTACGGAAAATATTTTATTGATAAAGATAGCACACAGACGATAGGTCATTATCGGAATATCAGACCGTTAAATCTGAAAAATGTTGAGTTGTTGTATGATTCACTCGGCCGGATTCAGGTAGAACAACGTTGCAATTTTTCTCTACCTGTTATTGATACAATCCAGAATAATCTTTGCAAATTTCACTTATTACGTGATTTTTTAACTCTGCAAAGTGAGCGTTTACATTACTTTAACAATATAACGGAAGAACAGGTTTTGAAAATAATCAATCAGCTTGACGAAAAAGGAAGATGGACTACAACATATGTGATGATTAGTAACCCTTATCGTGGAATTGCTCCAAAGGGAGATTCAGAGACAACTCATTATGCTCGTACTTATGTAGGTGATGAATATGATACATCTCCATATTTGAACAATACAACAGAGCATTATTTGTCAACGGGACTTTATATTCGAAATGTTGCTATATTATTACAGTATTTGAATACGGTAAAAGCACAATTGCGGTAACAATTGCTAAATATCAATGGAAGAGCTATATTGATCCATGTTTGATGTTATAAACTCTTACATATTATGGAATTAAGTACTATTGAATGGACAGTACCTCTGAGATTTCTGGTTGCTTTAGCGCTAGGGTTTCTTGTTGGTCTTGAGCGTGAGAGCACAAAGGGCGAACAAAAATTGGTATTTGGAGGAGTACGAACTCATCCAATCATCAGTTTATTTGGATTCGGTTGTGCGTGGCTCTACTCCATTGGAGCATCGTTTATGCTACCGATGGGGTTATTTGCCATTGCATTGTTGACAGCAATAAGTTATGTCGCAAAAATAAAAACAGAAAAATACGGTTCAACCAGCGAAGTTTCTGCTCTTCTTACTTTCATTACCGGTGCTCTTGCTATGCTTGTAGATATCTGGATTGCAATGGCAATGGGTATAGTAAATACCATACTGTTATCTGAAAAAGCTACACTCGAATCGTACGTTGAAAAACTGACGAAAGTAGAATTCCTTGCGTTGATAAAATTTTTACTTGTTACACTTATTATTTATCCGGTACTTCCAGATTACGAGTTTACACCATTTAAAATTAATCCTGCGCGTGTATGGCGCATCGTTATTATTGTTTCTTCGCTTGGTTTTGTTGGGTATGTTCTCCAAAAAAAGTTTGGCGAACGACTTGGTCTTTGGTTGTCCGGAGTGTTTGGCGGAATTGTATCGAGCACGGTTGTTACACTTTCTGTTGGCAGGCTGGCACAAAAGGCACCAGAGCGAGCAAATGATGCCTTACAGGCAGCATTGTTGGCAGCAAGCGTTATGTATATTCGTGTGTTGGTTTTAGTATGGATTATCAGCCCGATCTTTCTTTTTGATCTTTGGTATAGGCTATTGTTTTTATCATTTATTGGAGTAATGGTTTCGTTACGAAAACAAAATACTCAATCAAAAGCAGCCGGTACATTACCCGAACTTCAGAACCCGTTCGAAATACGGCCTGCACTTGGGTTCGCATTACTCTTTGTGATTCTCTCCGTTATAACAAAGTATATTGTTTCAGGTATCGGTCAAGAAGGATTGTGGGCTCTTGGTGCCGTTCTGGGTTTTGCAGATATAGAACCATTTATTCTTTCCTTAATACAGAATCCAATAAACACCGAAATAAATATATGGCAGCCTTTTATCGTTGCGATGATGAGTAATACCGTTGCAAAAGGTATTTACTTTTTCTATTTCTCATATTCAAACAGAAAAGAATCTGCTATACGATACCTCATTTTGGTTCTGGCACATATTCCAGTAATAATTCTTTAACTCTCTTCGCACAAAGGAGGAGAATACTATGAAAAAGCTTCTATTGTTTGTTTTGATAATAGGTATTTTCTTCCTATTTGCTTGCCGAACAGTTTACCGGGAAATATATCCAAATCTTCACGATGGTCGTTACGATAGTGAATTCCCATACAGGGATTGCTCTGAACAACTTGAAGAATTTGCTAATTCTGTAAAGATGATCACTTGTGTTGCGTATTATAAAAGCTATTACTTCTTGCCTGAACAGAAAGTTACATTAGAACGTTTGCAAACAACAAAACCACAGTTTTTGGCAACAAAAGAAATATACTTAACGCGCACTTCTTCAGGTACAGCAACAATTATCTTGTCTTCCACAACGGGCGTTTTACTTGTTACCTGTGCTCATGTTGTTTTGTTTCAGGATACGATTGTTACTTTTTATTATGACGATAAACAACAGCCAACAGTTTTTGTGAGATCAGTTGCTTTTAAAGAACGTCAATCAAATTATACAGCAGGAATTACGGGCTCAAAAGAACTCAATATTATTGCAATGGATCAGCAACGTGATGTTGCTTTTATTGGTACACGGTTTAATACTGAAAATCCGCCACTACAGATTCGGTATCCTCTTGGTTTTGCAAAGGAACTTGAATGGAATTTTGTTTATGTTGTTGGGTATCCCGGGGGGCAGTGTATTCTTACAAAGGGAATCGTCAGTAATCCACGAAAAGACAAATTGGGTTCATTTTTCATCGATGCTGTTGTAAACAGAGGCTACAGCGGAGGTCCGGTTCTGGCAATTCGTGACGGAGTACCAAACTTTGAAATTGTCGGTATGGTTCGTCTTGTTGTTGCCAAAGCTGAATATTATTTGTCACCAACACAGGAAGGTACTATCATTGATTACGATCCTGAAACTCCCTATACAGGTGATATGTATATTAACAAAAGATATTCGCTGGATTATGGAGTTACGCAGGTAATTCCAAGTGAGTCGATATACGAAGTACTAAATACAAATAAACAAAAAATTATTAACTATGGATTTGATATTGCACCTCTCATACATCGATTTCAATCAGTAAAGACTCTATTCGGTTCAGATTCTTCAGTATCGAACAAACAGTGATATTCATTCATACTATTATCTGTAATTCATAATCGTCATATCCATTTTTTACAAAAAACTCTGCAATATCGAAAACACATCTTGTTCGTTACCTATTGCTTTGAAGAAATAATGATTAACAAAGCAGCGTAAGTATCCCTTTAGAACATTTATGTTCTATTTTACTTTCAATTGAATAAGAGGTTATGTTTATCTAACAATCAGTGGTATGAATGCCCGCCACGAATATGACCAGCACTTACAGTTTGAACAATTTTTGTAAGTTTCGGGTTTTGTACTTTCTGTTGTAGTTTTTGTTTTTGGTTGGCAATTTTATTCAATATAAACTTAGCATTTTTGTTATTTAAGGTTAGGGAGGAGACTTTTGATTTCATATCAAACCCCTTTCAATTTGTTATACCTCACCCGAAACATCACTTGCATTGATAGTATAGAAAGTCTCGTAATTTTTGTCAAGTTTCAAAAAATAAATTCTAAATAATTTATAAATAAGGTTGATATACTTTTATACAATTAATAAATTAGTTTACGGGTAAGGTTGTTTAATTTACATTTAATATATTCACTAATTATTAACTATAATTAAGGAGGGGATATGAAACAGGAGGAAACAGTTGCCCGCCTTTCTACTGGTATCAATGGCCTTGATGAAATCCTTTCTGGAGGATTACTGCCTCATAGGGCATATCTGGTACATGGTGGACCAGGAACTGGTAAAACGACTATTGGACTTTATTTTTTAAGTGCTGGTACACAAGCCGGAGAAGAAACTTTATTTATCAGCTTAGAAGAGTCGGAAAATCAAATCAGAAACAATGCCCGAAGTTTAGGAATAGATATTGATAAGGTCCATTTTTTAGATTTAAGCCCTTCGTCTGATTACTTTGCAAAGGTAGAAACATATGATATATTCAGTCCTGCTGAGGTTGAACGAGAGCCATTGACAAACAGAATTATTACAACAATTAAAAAAATACAACCAGTAAGAGTTTTTCTTGATCCTCTTACACAATTGCGATATTTATCAAGCGATGTTTATCAGTTTCGAAAACAAACAATTTCGTTTCTTAGATTTTTGATAGAAGAGGGAGCAACAGTACTTTTTACTTCCGAAGCGAGTCAGTTGATGCCGGACGATGATTTACAGTTTATAGCCGATGGAATTATTGATTTGAATAATGAGGTTAATAATCGCACCATTACTATTACAAAATTCCGTGGTTCCATGTTTAAGAAAGGTAACCATACTCTGAAATTCCATCCATATGGTCTAAGAGTTTATCCGCAAGTGGTAGCAGAAGAGCACAGAAAAGAATTTAAGTATGAATCATTATCATCAGGTATTCCGGAACTTGATATGTTGCTTCATGGTGGTTTGGAAAGGGGAACAGTGACATTTCTTTCAGGCCCAACCGGAGTGGGAAAAACAACATTAGGGTTGCAGTGTATGAAAGAAGCTGCAACACGGAAAGAACGATCGGTATTATATCTTTTTGAAGAAGAGATCGATATTGTTATTAAACGGGCAGAAGGGCTACAGATGCCCATTCGTCAAATGATGGAGAGCGGTTATTTGGACTTGCAACGTATCAATCCCCTTGAATATTCTGGAGATCAATTCTATGAACTTGTACGAAGAGAAGTAGAAAACAATAATGCTACACTAATTATGTTAGATAGTATACAGGGGTATCGTTTAAATATGAGTGGCGAGGAGGTAGAAAGTCATCTCTATGCACTAACCAGGTATTTAAAAAACATGGGAATAGCAACATTATTATCTGTCGAGACATCGCAGGTTACCGGTGATTTCAGAGTAACGGATATGGAGGTGAGTTATATGGCAGATAATATTCTTTTTCTCCGCTATATCGAATTTAACGGCGAACTTAGAAGAGCTATCGGTGTGTTAAAAAAACGTCTGACAGATTTCGAGAAAACACTCCGTGAATTTACAATTACACCGAAAGGAATTATTATTGGTAAACCGTTAACAAATCTTCGTGGTATTTTAACTGGTGAACCAAACTGGCATGGAGCAGAGGATGAAAGTGAATGACTAAAAATGTTATGATAATTGGAAAGAATACTACCAATCAGCAATTGCTAGAAAAGTTTATCAATAATCTGGGTTATGGAAGTATACGATGCGACAGTGTTGATGATATTGAGGAAATACTTAAAGAAAATTTGATGATATCTCTAGCACTTGTCGATATATCTGATTTCGGTGTTGATCTTGCACGGCAACTCAAAATATTACACGCGGGTGTTACAACCATTGTGATATTTAAACAAAAATCTTCTATACATCATCCTTCATTCAATGAAATAATTCAGTCTGCAATTGTACTCGAAAAACCTGTACGGATGAATCAGCTTGCTGCAATTGTAAAAGAAGTAGTCGAACAATCAATTCAACAGGAAGCAAAGAAATAATGGGAACGATATTAATTCTCATGCAAAAAGAAAATGATAAAGCTCTTCTACGAGATTGTATTGGAAGAAGATACAAACTTCTAACTACGCCACCGGAGAAACTTAATTCATCTGTTGATCTTTGTATTGTTGATGGTCCTTCTTTCAAAAAATATAAATCGTTACTTGCAGAAGAAAAATCTTTTCCCAAACAGTTCTTTTTACCGGTACTCCTTGTCACTGCAAAAAAAGGAGTAAGGCTTATTACTGCATCAGTATGGAAAATTGTTGATGATATAATAACAACCCCGATAGAGAAGAAAGAGCTTCAGGCGCGTGTTGAGGTTTTGCTTCGTGCACGTCGATTGTCTGTCGAACTAGTTAAAAGTAAAGAATACAAAATAGAAAAAATACGTAAAGAATTACTTCAGAAAAATATACTTCAAGAATTAATTATTTCTCTTCTTCCTGTTGCTGTTATCGGGGTCGATCCGTCTGGTGTAATACTTTCGTGGAATCCAACAGCAGAAACTATTTTTGGCTGGAGTGAAAAGGATGTTGCTGGCAAATATATATCGTTACTTGAAGCTGATAAAAATAAATCAAAAATAACATCGCTTGTATTATCACAATCGACCATTGTGAATCATGAGATCGAATTTTTGCGGAGGGATGAAACAATCGGCTATGGTATTCTTAATGCAGTTCCTGTTAAAGATCAGGATGGCAACATATTGAATTATATCTGCATTGTAAATGACCTTACAGCGAAGATAAAAACAGAACAAGAGCTACAAGAACAACGAGAGTATTTATTTACAATACTAAATTCATTACATGATGTTGTTTTTGTTCACGACGCAGCAACAGGAGAAATACTGGATGTCAACAAGGCTGTAGAAGAACTCTATAATTATTCTCCGGAAGAGGTAAAGTCAAAAAGCATTAAGGACCTCAGTTCTGGAGAAATACCCTATACACAACAGGAAGCCTATGAATGGTTAAAGAAAACAAAAGATGATGGACCACAAAGATTTGAATGGTATGCAAAGAGAAAAAATGGTACCTGTTTTTGGGCTGAAATAACTACAACGTATGCATTTATCGGAGGTAGGGAGCGGTTTATTGTTCTTGTTCACGATATAACAGAACGAAAAAGAATTGAAGAACAATTAAAACAAAGTAGAGAAAATTATATTAAGCTTTTTGAAGATCATTCAGCTGTAAAACTGTTAATTGATCCGGAAACAGGAAATATAATTGATGCAAACTATGCAGCGGAAAAATACTATGGATGGTCGAGAGAAAAATTGAAAAGAATGAAAATACAGGATATTAATACACTCCCTGCTGAAAAAGTAAAAGAAGAAATGCAAAAAGCAAAAGAACTTCAGAAAAATTATTTTGAATTTAAACACAGACACGCCGATGGAAGTATTAGTGATGTAGAAGTTTTCAGCAGTAAAGTGATGTTCGAAGGCAGGGAACTTCTTCATTCTATTATTCATGACAGTACTGAACGAAAAAAAATGGAAGAAGAAGCGAAAAAAATACGCGAGCAATATGAACGTTTCTTTAATGAAGATTTAACAGGTGCTTTTTTATCTACTATTGAAGGGAAACTTCTAACTTGTAATCCGGCGTTTGTACGAATTTTTGGGTTTAGTTCAAAGGAAGAGGCGCTTGCAACAAATGTTACAGAATTATATATCTCACCAGAAGAACGTCAACGAATTCTTACAATTCTTAAGGATAAACGACAGTTGGAGTATGTCGAAATAAACATGCGAAAAAGAGATGGCTCGAAACTTCATATAGTCGCAAATTTGATTGGTCATTTTGATAATAATGGTAAATTGTACGAAATCCACGGCTACCTGTTTGATGATACAAAACGAAGATTATTAGAACACCAGCTTCGGGAATCTCAGAAATTCGAAAGCTTGGGGACGGTTGCCAGCGGAATTGCACACGATTTTAATAATATCCTCGGGATAATACTGGGACACATTACGTTATTGCGGCAAGGAAAATTAGATCCTTCAAAATGTTCTGCAAGTCTCGAATCAATATCGAAAGCAGTAGAAAGAGGCGCCAATCTTGTTAAACAAATGCTTATCTTTGCCCGTAAAGCAGAATCGTATTTTGAACCACTGAACCTCAATTTAATTGTTAAAGAAATGGCAAATATGATAACCGAAACATTTCCAAAAACCATAGAACTGAAAACAGAACTTGAACAGGATTTGCCAACTATCGTGGGTGATTCGACACAACTTCATCAGGTTATTCTCAATCTATGTGTCAATGCACGCGACGCAATGCAAAAAGGTGGTGTGCTTACAATTACAACAAAAAAAGTATCCGCTGGTCAACTTGAAAAACAATCAAAAAATATAACCCGCGATGAATATGTTGAACTTTCTGTTTCTGATACAGGTGTTGGTATTGACGATGCAATCCGAGAAAGAATCTTTGAACCATTTTTTACAACTAAGCCCAAGGGCCAAGGTACTGGTTTAGGATTGGCTGTAGTATATGGTATTGTAGCAAACCATTCAGGATTTATAAAGGTTGATTCTTCTATTGGTAAGGGGACAACATTTCGCATGTATTTCCCTGTGGCTCAGAAATCTTTACTTGAATATGTTGTCGATAAAAAAGAGACAATACATGATACTCCCGGTGGTCACGAAACCATACTTCTAATAGAAGACGAAGATGCACTGCGAGAACTTCTTGCCGAAATGCTCGAAACAAAAGGATATACAGTTTTAAAAGCTAAAAACGGGTATGAAGGCGTTGAACAATATAAAGCCCACATCGATATAATTGATGCAGTAATATCTGATATCGGTTTACCAAAACTTGGTGGAGAAGAAGTATTTAAATGCATACGAGAAATTAATCCTTCTGCAAAAGTTATTCTTGCAAGCGGATATATCGATCCGAATCTGAAAACACTGCTACTCTCAAAAGGTGTAAGTGAATTTATACTTAAGCCCTACAGACCAGAAGAGGTTTTGAAAAAGCTACGCATGATTCTGGATGAAAAAAAGTAAAGGCATATTTATTGACAATGGTTATAATTAACGATACTTTTAGCAGCAATAACAAATATTCAAAATAAGTTTTCAGATTGAAGAAAAATTATTTTGAATATATTAAAAAAGTGGGGTTATGTGTATATAAGTTTAATCCATAACATTTCTCTTCTTCTGGGACTGATAGTAGTTTATGATTTATTAATACGCTCCTTAAAATTTAATCAGGCAATTAATACAATAGCAACCGGTATTCTTTTTGGCGTAATCACCCTTGTAGGCATGTTGCTACCAGTTGAATATTCCCCTGGTATTTTTTATGATGGTCGGTCTATTATTCTTTCGTTAGCAGGGCTATTTACCGGACCGGTAAGTGCGTTTATTGCAGCTTTTATTGCAGGAGCATATCGCATATATATTGGTGGTGCTGGTATGTGGGCAGGAATAGCTACAATTGTAGCAAGCACATATATTGGTGTTGCTTTTCGTTATAAAATGCAAAACCGCTCTGAAGAATTATCTCTTTTTCAGATCTATGTCTTTGGAATTATTGTACATATTATAATGCTTGCTTTACAGTTTCTGTTGATTCCAAACGGTTCTTCTATAGTAAGCACAATTTGGTTACCAATATTGCTCTTTTTCCCACTAACAACGCTCGTTATCGGTGGATTGCTTAATAGGAATATATTGCTCCTTAAAACTGAAGAAAAGTTGAAAGAAAGCGAAGAGGAATATCGCAGTTTATTTGAGGAACATCGGGCTGTAAAATTAATCATAGATCCGCACAGTGGTAAAATTATTGACGCAAACAAGGCAGCTGCAGAATACTATGGTTGGCCACGTGAAAAGTTAAAATCAATGTATATATATGAATTGAACACATTGCCACAGAATCAAATTAATGAAGCCATGCAACGTGCGAAAAAGGAACAGCATGTCTTTTTTGAATTCCGGCATCGTCACGCAAATGGTACAATACACGATGTTGAAGAATTTACCAGTAACATTCGGTTCAAAGGAGGAGAATATCTCCATTCAATTATTCACGATATAACTGAACGAAAAGCAACAGAAGAGATGTTGCAGCGTATGGAAGAGAATTTCCGTCGTACATTAGAAGAATTACCCTTTGGTATTAGAATAACGAATAATAAAGGCGAAACACTTTATACAAATAAAGCTTTTCTTGATATATATGGTTATACATCTATAGAAGATTTCAAAAATACACCAATTGAACAACGATACAAACCAGAAAGTTATGCGCAGCATTTAGAACGAAAAGCACGAAGGCAGCGGGGTGAAGATACTCCATCGAAATATGATATCGATATTGTCGATGTAAAAAAGAATATTCACACACTGCGTGTTATTAGAAAGAAAATTCTCTGGAACAGAGAATTACAAAATATGATTATCTATAATGATATTACTCAACAAAAACTGTTTGAAAAAGAATTACAGAATAATCGCGAATATTTGCAGGCAGTACTCGATTCAATTAACGATGCTGTCTTTGTTGATGATGCTGATAGTGGAACAATTATTGACGTTAATCGTGGAATGTGTGAAATGTATGGGTATACACACGGTGAGGCTATTGCTTTACCAATAAGTGAATTGAGCTATGGTCTACCACCATATTCTCAGTCCGAAGCACTCGAATGGCTCCATAAAACACGCACAGAAGGCCCTCAGCGTTTTGAATGGCTTGCGAAGAAGAAAGACGGTACGCTTTTTTGGGTAGAAGTCAGCTCGCGGTTTGTAGTCATTGGTGGCAAAAACAGATTTGTTGTTATTGTGCGTGATATAACAAAAAGGAAGAAGATGGAAGAGGAATTGTTACAATCACGTGAACTGTATGAAAAATTTTTTAATGAAGATCTTGCAGGTATTTTTCTTGCTAAAACAGATGGTACCATAATTACATGTAATACAGCGTTCAAGAATATTTTTGGTATTAAACAAGAAATGAAAAATTCAGTATATGATTTAAAATCTTTCTTCCGTTCACCCGAAAAGTTCTTTAGAGTACTATCGATGTTAGAAGGAAGACAAAAGATTGAGCATATTGAACTCCATATGATAAAAAGGGATGGAACAAAGCTTAATATTGTTGCAAACGTTGTTGGACATTTTAGTAACGATGGAAAGCTTAAAGAAATACAAGGTTATTTATATGACGAAACAAAACGAATACTTCTCGAAGAACAATTACGTGAATCTCAAAAGTTTGAAGGCCTTGGTACAATAGCAAGTGGTATAGCACATGATTTTAACAATATTCTTGGTATTATTTTAGCTCACAATTCCTTAATACAACAGGGAGTTCTTAGCAAAGAAAAATTGAAACAAAGTACAGATGCAATAGAACGTGCAACACAACGAGGGGCTGCTTTGGTTCGCCAGATGCTTACGTTTGCTAAAAAAGCTGAGACGGTGCTTGAACCAATAAATCTGAATGCTTTAGCTACTGAAATGCTAAAAATGCTGGAAGAGACTTTTCCGAAAACAATTGAAATTAGTCTCGAACTCGAAAATGATCTTCCGTTTATAATTGCTGACTCTGTTCAAATGCATCAGGTAATACTCAATCTGTGTGTCAATGCACGCGATGCAATGCCACGTGGAGGCAAACTAATCATTCGCACCAAAACATTAACAGAAAAACAAATATCGGAACGAATTCCGTTACCATCAGCCGAACAGTATATTGAGTTGAGTATACATGATACAGGTATAGGGATAAGTGAACATCATAAACATCGTATTTTCGATCCATTTTTTACAACAAAAGAACCAGGCAAAGGAACGGGGCTGGGTTTATCAGTTGTTTATGCAATTATTACTTCTTTAAATGGATTTATTGATGTAAAGAGTAATGTTGGTGTTGGCTCTTCATTTTATATTTACCTGCCTGCAGTAAAAGATGTATCGCCTCTAACGATTCAACAAATTCAAGAAGTCGAAACAATAAAAGAAGGAACAGAAACAATACTCATTATTGAAGATGAAGATGCTCTAAGGGAATTACTGGCTGAATTACTCGAAATAAAAGGATATAAAGTATACAAAGCAGAAGATGGATATACAGGAGTAGAATTATATAAAAAGTATTCACAATCAATCGATGTAGTAATCTCTGATATTGGGTTACCCAAATTAAGTGGTGAAGAAGTTTTTGAAACAATACATAACCACAACCCGAGTGTAAAAGTAATACTTGCCAGTGGTTTTATCGATCCACATCAAAAAACACAACTGCTCTCAAGGGGTGTCAGTGATCTTATCGGAAAGCCATATCGACCTGAAGAAGTATTAAAGAAAATTCGGGAAATACTAGATAATAAACAATAAAAAATGATCAAGTGTTGGGTGTAATGAAAACCTTAGTGTTGGTAGTAAAAATCCATTAAAAAAACGATAAACTTTTTTACTTATCAAATAATTCTCTTCTACACGTAGTAACATATAAAATTGTATTAACTCAAGATTTATATTCTTTTAGATTATAAGTTGTTTTATGGCATATCCTTTTGTATATTACACAAGCTTTTGGGCGCTTAGCTCAGTTGGTTCAGAGCGTACGCTTCACACGCGTAAGGTCACTGGTTCGACTCCAGTAGCGCCCACAATATGTGTAACCTTTAAATCCTATCCAGTGAGATAGGAAAGGAGGAAAAATGGAATATTCATATAATGATGCCCCGTTTCTTCGGATAACGAAGACGGGGTTTTTTTATATTCGGAGGATGGTATGCAGCAGATCTTAGATGCAAAAGGAATAGAACGTACACTAAACAGACTTGCACACGAAGTAATTGAAAAAAATAAAGATCTTGATCGGGTGGCAATGGTAGGAATTCGTACAAGAGGAGAACACCTTGCACATCGATTAGCAAGAAAAATTAATCAGTTCGAGAATAAACAAATTCCTGTTGGAATCCTTGATATTACTCTATATCGTGATGATTTGTACGGGCGCCTCGATCAGCCACTCCTCAAAGGTACGGAAATCCTTTTCGATATCCGCGATAAAATAATCATACTTGTAGATGATGTTCTCTATACCGGTAGGACAATACGATCGGCTTTAAATGCGCTAATGGATCTTGGGCGTCCTGCAAAAATCGAACTGCTTGTACTTGTTGATCGGGGACATAGGGAATTACCTATTAAAGCAGATTTTGTTGGGAAAAATATACCAACTGCAAAAACACAAGAAGTAAAAGTATTGCTGAAAGAAACAGACGAAGAAGATGCTATTTACCTTCTGACACAAAACGAAGGGAAGGAGGTAAAACAATGAAATTACAAAGCAGACATTTACTTGGTTTAGAAGGGATGAGCAAAGCAGATATTTCTCATATTCTCGACACTGCTGTATCATTCAAAGAGGTACTTGATCGACCAATAAAAAAAGTGCCGCCTTTACAAGGGAAAACAATAGTGAACTTGTTCTTTGAAAATTCAACACGAACCCGTATATCATTTGAATTAGCTGAAAGGAGACTTTCAGCCGATGTTGTAAATTTCACAACTTCTGGTAGTAGTGTTGCAAAAGGTGAAACATTGAAAGATACTGCACGGAACATTGAAGCAATGAAAATTGATATGGTGGTAGTACGACATTCCTCTGCTGGTGTACCACATTTTTTGAGCCGTGTTGTAAAAGCTAATGTGATTAATGCCGGTGATGGCTTACACGAACATCCGACACAGGCTCTCCTTGATATGTTTACCTTACGCGAAAAATATAAAACACTCGAAGGATTGAGAGTGTGTATTGTGGGAGATATTCTTCATAGTCGGGTTGCTCGTTCAAATATATTCGGACTTAAAACAATGGGTGCCGAAGTTTCTGTTTGTGGACCTGCAACATTGATTCCGAGATACGTAGAGCAATTGGGAGTAAAGGTATATCATAAACTTGAAGATGTTATTCCTTCAATCGATGTTTTAAATGTACTTCGTGTTCAGCTTGAACGACAAAAAAGCGGATTATTTCCTTCATTAAGGGAATTTCATCGGTATTTTGGTGTAACAAAAGAAAAGATTGAGAAAGCCAAACAACCGATAACAATAATGCACCCAGGTCCAATAAACAGGGATGTTGAATTATCAGCTGATCTTGCTGACGGTCCGCATTCTGTTATTCTTGAACAAGTAACAAATGGTGTAGCAGTACGTATGGCAGTGCTCTATTTACTTGGTACAGCAAATTAAGGAGATAAACAATGAAAGTATTATTACGCGGAGGAAGAGTTGTCGAACCATTTTCCGGTAAAGATATATCGGTTGATATTAGTATAGCCGATGGTATTATTGATAAAATTGGACAATCAATAACACCTGCAAAGAATGATAAGGTTGTTGAATTAAACGGAGCAATTGTTGCGCCAGGTTTTTTGGATATGCATGTTCATTTACGCGAGCCTGGCTATGAACATAAAGAAACGATTGCTACTGGATGTTTGGCAGCAGCTGCAGGTGGTTTTACTGCAGTTTGTTGCATGCCAAATACAAATCCAGCAATTGACGATGAATCTGTTGTGCGATACGTGCAGGATACGGGGCGTAAAGTAACAAATGGTCTCGTCGATGTCTATCCGATTGCGGCAGCTACAAAAGGAAGAAAAGGTGAAGAACTTGCACCTATTGCAGAGCTGGTAGAAGCCGGAGCTGTAGCGTTATCTGATGACGGTTCAACTATTGCTAGTGCCGATTTGATGAGAAGAGTACTTGAGTATTCATCAATGTTCGGATTAACAGTTATTCAACATGCAGAAGAACCAACAATGATCAAAGGTGGAGTGATGAACGAAGGCTTTCAGTCAACACGATTAGGGTTGCCTGGCATTCCGCCAATTGCAGAAGAACTGATTGTTGTGCTCGATTGTATATTGGTGAAGTATGTTCAGAACGCAAAATATCATGTAGCACATGTAAGTACAACCGGTACGATAGATGCAATCCAAAAAGCAAAAGCTGAAAAATTACAAGTAACGGGTGAAGTTACCCCGCACCATTTTACTCTTACCGACGCAGCTGTCGATGGCTATGATACAAATACCAAAATGAATCCACCATTAAGAACAGCCGATGATGTCCAGGCAATTAAGGAAGCTTTACGTGATGGGATTCTTGATGTGATAGCAACAGATCATGCACCTCATACAATTGATGAAAAAGAAGTTGAATTTACACAAGCACCGTTTGGTATCGTTGGTTTAGAAACTGCTATTGGTTTAACGATTACTGAACTTGTTAATAAAAAGTATCTTACCATCGAACAAATGATTGAAAAACTATCCATCAATCCACGTCGGATAATCGGGTTACAACCAATAAAAATTGAGGAAGGGGAAAAAGCTAACTTTACAATTATAGATATCACAAAAGAATGGGTAGTTGATATCAATAAATTTCACTCAAAATCAAAAAACTCTCCTTTTCATGGCTGGAAATTAACCGGTAAACCTGTTGGTATTGTTAATGGAACACAATTGTTTCTGAATCCTTAAGAAGTATGAGCTTTGTTTTTATATCAGTTATTAAACATGATTGAATTCAGTATTTTGGCAACTTTGTAATTCTCAATGTCAAAACAGTATTTTGTAATCTAGAGTTATAAAGAATAACCACAACTAATTGTATGTATCGGATTGAATTGAATAACTAGGAATAATTATTCTTTGCTTTTATTTGAAAGAAAGAAGGACTGCTTTGTTGTAAAGCATTGTTAGTTTATTTATGAAAAAGATACGCACCACAGGTTTATTGAAAATATCAGTTATAATAACCGTACTGTTAGTGCTGACATTAGGATTACGCTGGTATTTAATAAAGAATGCATCGGATACTTATGAATCAGCTTTGAAAAAACAGAAGGAACGTCTAGAAAAAATAATACACAATGAGTTTACATTGGTGCGACAAAACTTGATACAGGTAGCCAATAAAAGCGCCAGACTGGTTAGTGAATTAAAATCAGAGAAGATCACAAAAAATATCTTTAGCGAACTATCAGAAATAAACAAAAACAATTTCTATACAATTGATGTAATTGACTCAACAGGTAATCTTATAGCGTGGTCTGGAGATGCTGTTGTCCCTTCATACACAAACTATAAGAATAACAAAACTTATTTTGAAGTATTGAACCAGCATACAAGATATTTTCTGCAATATACTCTTCAGGAAGATTCGTATCACGTAGTGGTATATCAGAAACTATGGGATGAAGAAAATAATCACTCATATTTTCAAAAAAAAATACAGGAGCGTATAAATGCACCTTTGAAGTTTACAGTACAACCATTTCAACTGCAACAGACTGATTATATCACTTTATCAGATGGTGGTGATAATATTCTATCGTATCTTGTCTTTGAACCAATAACATACGAATCATACCTGGAAACCATAGAGTCATCATTTTCACCGTTTATTACAATTTTTTCAGTACTCTTATCGCTTTTTGTTGCTTTTCTTATTTGGGAAAAAAGCCAAGTAATAAATGATGTATGGCTTAAAGTATTTATACAAGTTCTGTCGCTTTGGTTGGTTCGTTATTTCTGGGTGTATATAAAGTTCCCCATGGATTTAATTTCGGGACCTTTGTTTCAACAAACACTCTATACTTCTGCTTTTGGATGGGGAATAGTTGCATCACTTGGCGATTATTTACTTACTGTAATAGTATTTCTTCTCTCCGTGCTTTGTGTTGGTAAAGCTTTTAAAGAAGGTACTTCTTTATCAATTCAATCAAAACTATTTTCAGTTCTAGTCATAGTTGTACTTCCGATATTTCATATAGTACTTTTACGCGGTTATTGTGCGTCGGTACGGAGTATGGTGTATGATTCGACTATTGATTTTTTTAATGCATCATCGTTCCTCCTTTCGTATGAAGAGATTATTGCAATTTGTACTATCGGTATTTTGACGTACTCAATTGTTTATATCTCACAAATTCTATTTCGGTTTTATTTTCCAATCTTTCAAAAAATACGTCATACTTATACACTAGGTAACTATGTAATCATTGTCTTGCTTGCTGTAATACTCTTATTTGTAATTATGTTTTTCAGAACCCTTGTAACACCGCTTTTAATCTGGCTTATGTTATGTGGTTATTTTATTGTAAATACATTTGTGAAGAAGAATCCCAAGAATGATAAACCACATTTTATTATAACTATTTTATTGTCAATGGTGGTTACAATTATTGTTTCTGTTACAGCGCTTGCATTGTACATTGGTGAAAAAGAAAGAACATACTATGAAGTACTATTACGCGAATTATCTCAACCAACTGATTCTAAAGTAAGTCAATTTGTTCAGAACGCACTTGGAGTTACACGTAATGAGTTTAAGAAAAATCAACAAATACTTTCAGAAGGACAACAACCTCAACTGGCCTATAGCATCTGGAAAAAAACTGTAGCTAAACAAAAAATAAAGAAATCTGCTATTATTATCTATGATACAAGTGGAGTTGAAATTGATAGGTATGTTGTTGGTGTGAATAGTTATGAAGAACGAGAGGTATTATCAGAACTTTTTTCGTTAGAAGAAGATAATATCCATATTATTACCTCTCCTCAAACACAGTCGTTTTCAAATTATCATGCGATGTGGTCAACGATACGCGATTCTCTCAATCGTTTCTATGGAACAGTTGCTATTTTTGTTTCAAATATCGGTGTTGACATGTATGGAGATTTATCATCTATAGCAGTACGTATTCCATTTTCGTTATTGTATTTAAGGAATATTTCTGTTGCAGAGTATAAGCAACATCAGCTTTCTTCTCTTAGTGGTACAATTACAGGTGTGCCAACAAACTTTAAGTCTTTGTTTTCGAGTGAAAAGCCTGAGTCTCATCGATGGCATAGAGTAACCTACGGAGGAGAAACATACGAGGTTTTAATAATGGAGGATCCCCAAAACGAAGAAAGAAAACTTGTTCTGTTTTTATCTGAATCAAACTATGGAGTACTCATCTTCCAGCTCGTAAAATATATAAGTCTCTTTCTTGGTGTAGCTATAATTGTTGCGTTTGTAGTTATAGTTAAAGTATATCAATGGAAAAATATTTTAATGAGTTTTCGTTTACGCTTGCTTGTCGGTTTTATAATCTTGTCTCTGTTTCCCATTATTGCGTTGGCAACGCTTAGTCAAAAATATACTGCATCGCTTATACGCGAACTTATTACAGGCTCATTGACACGTGACCTGGAAGCATTGGATAGAAGAATTCGTACATATATTGAAGATGAAGATGATTTTGTTAATGGGATTGATGATGATTTTTGCAGAGCAGTTGCAAGTGAGTATGGAATCGATTTTTCAGTCTATCGTTCGATGTATGTTATGGCGAGTAGTACTCCCGAAGTGTACAGAAGTGGTTCCAGAAGTATTCGTTTAAATGGAGTAGTTTATAATGATCTGGAATCATACCATTCTACAATTGTAACTGAAAAAAGTGATAATGATTCATATTACAATGTTATAGGATACAAACCAATTATATTTAAAGGGAACACCATCGGCTTTCTAAGCGTTTCAACGTTCGAACAATACCCGCTCTTCGAAATTGATGTTGTACGTAAAAATGCAACAACGATTTCATTCTATGGTGTTGGATTTATTATTATCCTTATTGCAGTTTCAATTCTTATTATGAAGTTGACAAAACCACTAAATGTACTGCGGGACGCAACGTACGAAGTTGCAAAAGGGAATTTGAATACAACAGTTACATTAAGAGTTGGAAATGAATTTGATGATCTTATTGTGTCGTTCAATAGTATGGTGGGAGAACTTAAACGTTCAAGGAAGGAATTAGAGAGAATTGAGCGAGAACGAGCATGGCGTGAGATGGCAAAACAGGTTGCGCACGAAATACGTAACCCATTGACACCCATGAAGTTAACAATTCAGCATCTCCAGCAATTATTCAAAGATAAACATCCGCAACGTGAGCAATTTCTGGTTCAGATAACACATTCTTTGATCGAACATATTGAGTCTCTCGCCCGTATTGCATCAGAGTTTTCGACTTTTGCAAAAATGCCTGTACAAAAAGTTGAAAAGGTAAACGTATCAGAAATATTACAAAATATTATCGGAATGTTTTCTTCAGTAGAGACAGTACAATGTATACTTAACAAACCCGAAAGACCTGTTGAACTTTTGGCAGATAAGGAGCAGCTACAACGAGCTTTGTTTAATATTGTTAAAAATGCAGTGCAGGCTTTAGAGAAAGAAGGTGTGGTTATTGTAACTCTCATTGAACATGAGAAAGAAATCAAAATTATTATTAGTGATAATGGTCCAGGAATACCTGAAGAAAATCTTGGTAAAATATTCGAACCGAACTTCTCAACAAAAACAGAAGGAATGGGACTTGGGCTGGCTATATCGAAACGGATTATTGAAGAAACAGGAGGTGTAATTTATTGTGAAAGTCAGATTGGCAAGGGTACAACATTTACAATAGTATTCAAACAATGATAGTGATACCAGAAATATTTAAACCGTATTCCTGTGTTTTAGCTGCAATGAGCACCCGTGGAAAAGATACAAATTGTTATGAAAACAATATGAGTTTAAACACAGGAGATACTAAAGAGAATGTGTTACAAAACCGAAAAAGATTTTTCGGATCGTTTAGTATAGCTTTATCACAACTGGCAATTCCACAGCAGAAACATACGACCAATGTCCGCCTTATTAATAGCGCCGGTGAATATTCACACTGTGATGGCTTAATTACTCACCAAAAGGGTGTCTTCTTAGTTGTAACAATCGCCGATTGTGCACCGATATTAATGTACGAAACAACACAGCAGATAGTTATTGCACTCCACGCAGGTTGGCGAGGCACAGCTTTTGGTATTGTGCATACTGCAATGGATATTTTAAGAAATGAATATTTTGTAAACGAACAATCAATAAAGGTTTTTATCGGTCCATCTGCAGGTGATTGTTGTTATGAAATTCAGCATGATGTAGCTCAATATTTTACAGAAAAAGTTTTGAGAGAAAGAAATAGAAAGTTATATTTAAACATTAAAGCTGCTTTAAAAAATCAGCTTGTAAATGAAGGTATCCTGGCAAGTAATATTGAAATACATAATGATTGCACAATATGTAACAAAATCTATCATTCATTCAGACGAGATGGCAAACGTTCAGGTCGTATGATGGCATTTATAGGAAAAATAATTTTGAGGTAACTATATGTGTGGCATTGTCGGTTATATTGGTCAAAAACAAGTTTTACCAATTCTTATTGAAGGACTACGTCGTTTAGAATACAGAGGATACGATTCTGCAGGAGTAGCGGTTCTAACGAATGGTTCTATTTTAATTAAAAAAAATGTTGGAAAAGTAAATGATCTGGCATCGTCAATAGATAGTCAGATATTTAAAGGTACAACAGGAATTGGTCATACACGCTGGGCGACACATGGTGTACCTAGCGAAGTAAATGCTCATCCACATTATGATTGCCAATCGAAGATAGTACTTATTCACAATGGAGTAATTGAAAACTATGCATCATTGAAAACGATGCTACAATTGAAAGGACATCAATTTCGTTCTGCAACAGATACAGAGGTATTAGTACATCTTATTGAAGAGTATTATAAAACATCATATTCATTTGAAAATGCTCTTCAGAATGCCTTGAAGCAAGTAGTTGGTACGTATGGAATTATAGTTAGCACAGTCTACGAACCCGAAAAACTTTTCGTAGCAAGGAAAGGCAGTCCGTTGGTACTCGGTTATGGTGATAACGAAATGCTCATTGCTTCTGATCCTGCAGCGTTAGTACAGTATACCCGCAAGGTTGTATATCTTCAAGATGGTGAAATTGCTATTATTACAAAAGAGGGAGCAATATTAAAAAATCTCAATGATGAAGAGATACAGAGAGAAGTTGAGGAAATTACATTCAGTGTAGAACAGATAGAAAAAGGTGGATTCCCACATTTTATGTTGAAAGAGATTCATGAACAACCGCAGACGATACAGGATTCCATGCGTGGTCGGATTATTCCGGAAGAAGGTCGAGTAAAGTTGGGAGGATTAGAAAGTGTTGAACATTTGTTACGAAACACACAACGTCTCGTATTAGTTGCATGTGGAACATCCTGGCATGCCGCACTTGTCGGGGAATATATGCTCGAACAATATGCCCGCATTCCAGTGGAAGTCGAGTATGCATCTGAGTTTCGGTATAGAGATCCGGTACTGCATCAAGAAGATATTGTCATAGTCATCAGTCAAAGTGGCGAAACTGCCGATACGCTTGCAGCACTACGGGAAGCAAAAGCACGAGGAAACACAGTGCTTGGAATTTGTAATGTTGTCGGTAGTTCTATTGCACGTGAAAGTGATGCTGGTGTTTATCTACATGCTGGACCGGAAATTGGTGTTGCATCTACAAAAGCATTTACATCTCAGTTAACAGTATTAACATTGTTCACTGTATTAATGGGTCATTTAAAAGGTACAATATCAAAAGAAACGGCAAAAACAATTCTTAAGGAATTAAAAGCAATACCCGAAAAAGTTGAGAGTATTTTGTCGAACCTTGAGCAGATTGATTGTATTGCAAAAGAATACGCAGAGATGAGAAATTTCCTATACCTTGGAAGAGGATATAATTTCCCTGTAGCTCTCGAAGGTGCATTAAAGTTGAAAGAAATTTCATATATCCATGCGGAAGGATACCCTGCAGCGGAAATGAAACATGGTCCGATTGCCTTAATAGATCGGAACATGCCGGTTGTTTTTATAGCACCCCGTGATAGTTCATACGAAAAAATTGTAAGCAACATAGAGGAAGTAAAAGCTCGTGAAGGTAGAGTTATCGCAATAGTCAATGAAGAGGAAGAAGAAATAAAACAATTAGCCGATTACCTGATCAGCATTCCAAAAACACAAGAACTTCTTTCACCTTTATTGACAGTTATACCACTGCAATTACTAGCATATAAAATTGCAGTGTTACGAGGTTGCAATGTCGATCAACCAAGAAATTTAGCAAAAAGTGTTACTGTGGAATAAAAAGATTAAAGTGTATAGTATTCACAAAATGGAGTAAAAAATTTTATGAAACAGGAGCAAAAAAAAGGTTCTGAATGGGCATTAATTCTTGGAGCCTCAAGCGGATTTGGAGCTGCAACAGCTTTAGAACTTGCTAAAAGCGGAATGAATATATTGGGAGTTCATCTTGACCGTCAGGCAACTATGCCACAGGTTCAGGAGCTTATTAAACAAATTAAGCACTGTGGTGTCAAAACAATTTTTTACAATATTAATGCAGCCGATGCGATTAAACGCAACGAAACACTCGATGATATTAAGGAACAATTTGAATATGAGTACAATCCAACGGTGAAAGTGCTTGTACATTCCTTAGCGTTTGGAACGTTGAAACCATTTGTATCTGAAAAAAATGAGGAAACTATTACACAAGCACAAATGGAAATGACGATCGATGTAATGGCTAACAGCCTTGTTTATTGGACACAAGGTTTATTACAACGCAAATTAATGAAACGTGGCGGAAGAATTTTTGGTATGACAAGTTCCGGCGGTCATACTGTCATTCCGTATTATGGTGCTGTTTCTGCCGCTAAGGCTTGTCTCGAATCTCATATACGGCAACTAGCTATGGAACTTGGTCCAATGGGCATTACCGCAAACGCAATAATGGCTGGTGTTACTGATACACCGGCACTTAAAAAGATACCCGGTAGTCAGAATATGCTTGAATTAGCACGGAAGAAAAATCCAATGGGTCGATTAACTACTCCACAAGATGTTGCGAAAGTAATAGCACTACTGTCTCAGGATGGTGCGCAATGGGTAAACGGCAATACCATCGGAGTAGATGGTGGAGAAGATATAGTTGGATTCTTTAATTTGAAATAAATAGAACAAAATAAAATGCAACTATTCACATAAAGAGGAAGGGCTATGACAAACTTCGAATTTACAGAAGAACAAAAAATGCTCCGAGATATGGTTCGTGATTTTACTAACAACGAAATAAAACCAATCGCACGCAAAATTGATGAAGAAGAACGGATTCCAAAAGAACTCATTCAAAAAATAGCGGAACTTGGTTTGTTAGGTGTTTCATTCCCGTCTGAGTACGGGGGCGGAGGATTTGGAGAAGTTGGCTACTGTATTGTGTTAGAAGAAATATCCCGTGGCTGTTTATCGACTTCAACATTTATTGGAGCACATCAATCGATCGGGGCAAATGCGATCTATATCGGTGGATCTGAAGAACTGAAGAAAAAGTACCTTGTCCCACTTGCTGAAGGAAAAATGATTGCAGGTTTCGCCTTAACAGAAGCCAATGCCGGTTCTGATTCGTTTAACTTGAGAACAAGAGCACATCGTGATGGTGATGACTGGATTATTAACGGAGAAAAACTATGGATTACCAACGGTGCTATTGCAGATGTCTTGTCAGTATTTACCCGTACTGAACGCGGTATTACAGCATTTGTCGTCGAAACAAAATCAAAAGGTTTTTCGGCCGGGCCGGCTGAACACAAAATGGGTATCCGTGGTAGTATAACAAATGCTCTAACCTTCGATAATGTACGCGTACCAAAAGAAAATATGATTGGAGAAGAAGGTCGTGGTTTCCTTATAGCAATGAAAACGTTAGATGCTGGGCGATTAGGACTTGGTGCAGCATGTCTTGGAGCTGCACGTGAACTGCTTCAATTATCCACAAAATATGCTAAAGAAAGAAAACAGTTCGATTCACCTCTTGCTAATTTCGAAGCAATTCAGTTCATGCTTGCCGATATGGCCATGCTGATATATGCAATGGAATCTATTGTATATCGTACTGCTATTGATTATGATGCAGGAAAAGCCACATCACGACAGACTGCATATGTGAAGCTCTTTTGTTCAGAAGCATTATGTAAAATCACAGATATGGCTGTTCAAATCCATGGTGGTATGGGATACTCCCGCGAATTACCCATTGAACGATTTTACAGAGATGCTCGTATTAACAGAATATTCGAAGGTACAAGTGAAGTGCAAAGACTAGTAATTGCACGTGATGTACTCAAGAAAAATGGTATTGCTTAAAGATATATATCATGAAAAAGAGAAGGGAACAATGCAGTATTGTTCCCTTTATGTTTAATTGCATCTTTTTATCATTTGGTGTATCATATATAATAAAACAGGAGTAATGATATGCCTATTTATGACTACAGATGCAAGGATTGTAACACAGTATATGATGTTTACCACAAGGTTAAAGAAATAGTTGATGATATTATTTGTCCCAGCTGTGGTTCGAAAAATTATATAAAACTAATTTCAGCTCCATCTATCTCTTTTTCTTCATCTACTTCAGTGAGTAGCACGAACCATACTCCCTGCGATAGTGGATGTTGTGGCGGGACATGCGGATTTAATTAAAGATTATTCAGCTTTTCAATATTTAATCCTCTATATAATGAACGCTGTGTTATTCTTTTAATAAATAGCACAGCGTTTTTTTATTACTAAGATATTTGTGAATCTTTTTACAAACCACAGCATCTTATAAATAGAATGATTGAACTAAAACAAATACTAAAGTGGAACAAAAAAATATTGCCGATTGTTCTCGGTATGAGCGTTGGATATGCTTATTACTATTTTATCGGCTGTGTTTATGGTACTTGCCCAATTACCAGTAATCCATGGACAAGTATACTTTATGGAGGTATTGTAGGAGCATTTTTTATAAGAAAAAATAATTAATTACAACGAAAGTTGTTTTTCTCTTAAACATGAAAGGAAAAGTTATGGCTGAGCATTTAACAAAAGAATCTTTTTTGCAAAAAGTATTTAACTACGAAAAGAATAAGGAATGGAAATATGAAGGAGATAAACCTGCAATAATAGATTTTTGGGCACCATGGTGTGGCCCATGCAGGATGGTTGGCCCAATTATTGATGAACTATCGAAAGAGTATGATGGTAAAGTAGATTTTTATAAAGTGAATGTCGACGACGAACAGGAATTAGCAGCGGTTTTTGGTATCAGAAGTATTCCGTCGTTGTTATTTATTCCGAAGAGTGGTACACCTAAAATGGCAGTAGGTGCCTTACCAAAGGAAGCATTCATTGATGCTATTGAATCAGAACTTGGTGTCACGTTGCCAAACTAAGTTTCCTGTCTCCTGATAGACCTCCTCGCAAAACTACGGGGTGATAACGAATACGTTGCCCCGTAGTTCAATTTATTTTTTATACTTTCTATTTAAAGTAGGTAAAAAGTATTCATCGAATGATTGTTCAAAAGTAATTGTCGGTTTCCACAACCAATCATGCTTAGCAGCTGTATCATCAATATCAGCTGGCCAAGAATCTAAAATTGTTTGGCGTCGGTGATCCGGAGAGAATGTAATAGTTGCCGTAGGATAATACTTTAATACTGTATTGCAGAAATCAATTGCAGTCGGATTAAATGCTCTAACGTTGTATACCTGATGATGAAGTTGAGATTTTGGTGCTTTGTGGAGTTTGATAATTGCTTTAATTGCATCGGGCATAGTCATAAAGGGTATTTGTGTATCTTCCCGAACAAAACAGTTGTACTTTTTGCCTTGTGCAGAGTAGTGTAACATCTCAGAAGCGAAATCGCTTGTGCCTCCGGTTGGCATAGTCAGTGCACTAATGATACCAGGGAAACGGATAACTCTGAAATCAATCAAGTCTTTAAGAGGTTCTGCATCTAATTGACGATATGCTGTCGCATAGTAACGACCTAATTGTTCACAGTATAATTTATTTATACCATACATCGTACGTGGTGTCAGCCACTCATTTTCTTTAACAGGTGGTATCGATGTTTTTACTTCTAAAGATGGTAGCCCATAAACAGCAATCGAGCTCGGAAAAATAAATTTTATTTGACGACCCTGTAAACGGGATTGTGTAATGGCAACTTCTAAAACATTAAGCATGCCGTCTACATTAACACGGTGTGCGAGGGGAGGTTGACGTTCAGCTCTTGTTGAAAGAAGAGCAGCAAGATGGAAAATTGTATCGAAATTGTGCTCTGTTGAAAGATTTTCAAGCAACGCTGAATCGAGAATATCTCCTACTACTGTGCGATGACACATTGATTTGATTTCTGGTTCAAGAGGTACCAAATCAAGAGCGATAATATGTACTCCACCGCATTCTGCAAGATAATGAATAAGACCATGGCCAATTTCGCCATTTGCTCCTGTAATAAGATACGTTATGGGATTCATTATTGTACCTTTCGCTTATGGAGTCGTATTAAAAGTACCTCCCGAAGGCGGTGGTATCGATTGAGTTGATGTTATCGATTGGTAATGGTTCATTCGCTTTAAAGCATCTGTCAGTAACGAATGAATTGTTGTCAATGTACTTTGAAGTTCAGCATTATACTGAAGAGATGATTGCTGTAACAATGATTCAACATATAATTTTGCTGCAGCAATAGGATTACCAATACTATCTGCGACAGAGAGAGCCATTTGAAGTAGTGCCGATTTTTGTGCTTCGGCAGCAATTTGTTCTTCTAATGTGCGAATACGTATTCCGACACGGATGCGGGCTAATAATTCGGATGGTTCAAATGGTTTTGGCAAATAATCATCTGCACCTGAATCAAGACCAAAAACAATATCCCGAATAGACTTCCTCCCAGAAACCATAATTATATATGGTTTTTCCTTCGGTTGTATTGACTGGAGGTGTTCAATAAATTCGATACCATTCATTTCAGGCATTTGCCAGTCTAATATAATAACGTGTGGTGAAAATGTAGGAATTTCTTTCAATGCGCTACGAGCTGATGTTGAAGTGCGCGTATCATAATGGTAGTTTTGTAAGAGTATTTCAAGACTATTGATCAATTCCTGATCGTCGTCAATAATATATATTTTATTATACTTCATAGTAGTTTTTGTTGTTCAGCAATCTACCTTTTTACTTGTTGAGATGCAAATGATTTATTGGTAATAATTGAACGAAATAACATAAATATTTTTAGTATTTTTATGAAGATGAAATTGGGAAACAATACAACTATTGAACTGTTAGCCCCTGCAAAAAACCTTGAATGTGGAATTGCAGCATTAAATTGTGGAGCCGATGCCGTGTATGTTGGTGCTCCAAAATTTAGTGCAAGAAAAGCAGTTGGGAATTCATTACAGGATATTGAAGAGCTAGTAAAAAAAGCCCATAAATATTGGGCGCGTGTTTATGTAGCATTAAATACAATTCTTTTTGATAATGAATTGGAAGAAGCTCAAAAAATTATTCGAAGTGTGTATGAAGTTGGGGTCGATGGTTTGATTATTCAAGATTTTGCTATTCTTAAACTAGACATTCCACCAATACCACTTATAGCCAGCACACAGATGCATAACTACGAATTGGAGCATATTCAGTTTCTTGAGCGTACAGGTTTTAAGAGGGTTATTCTTGCCCGCGAATTATCTCTTGCGAAGATTCATACTATACGAAAATATACCAACATCGAACTTGAATGTTTTGTTCATGGCTCTCTATGTGTTTCGTTCAGCGGGAGATGCTATTTGAGCTTTGCAACTCAAAGAAGAAGTGCAAATCGTGGAGAGTGTGCTCAACCTTGTCGTCTTCCGTACACACTTAAAGCTTCAGATGGTCAGGTAATAGCTGACACACAATATTTGCTTTCTCTAAAAGATCTGAATCTCTCTCAACATCTTGAAGCATTGCTCGATGCCGGAATAACTTCGTTTAAAATTGAAGGTCGACTAAAAGATGTAGAGTATGTAAAAAATGTAACAGCATTTTATAGGAAAAGACTTGATGAGATATTGAATAATAAAAATGAATATACAAAAGCCAGTTCAGGTACAGCAAAACTTTCTTTTGAACCTAATCTATCGAAAACATTCAACCGAGGCTATACATCATACTTCCTTCATACACGACAAGAAGATATTGTATCACTGTATTCACCAAAATCAATCGGTGTGTTGCTTGGAAAGGTTGTTAAAATAAATGGCTCTGTTATTGTTATCGATACAAAAGAGGTTCTTACTGCTGGTGATGGTATTTGTTACTTTAGTAATGATAATGTGCTTTACGGTACCAGAATTCAAAAAATTTCTCAACAAGGTATAGAGATTGCTGAAATAGGTTCAATTCAGCTCGGAACTGAAATATATCGTAATTATGATAAGTCTTTTTGGCAACAGTTATCAGTAAACCATGACAAAAGAAAAATTGCCGTTTTCTTATTTTTTGAAGAAAGAAATGGTTCATACCTACTTAAAGCCATCGATGAAGATGGAGTTATAGTAGAAAACATAATAAAAGTGCAGCAAATAGCTCAACAACCTCAAAGGGCTTTAAAAATTCTTCATGAACAGTTAACAAAATCGGGGAATAGTATTTTCGAAATTAAATCTATTGATATAAAAATTCAGACAGTACCTTTTTTTCAGATTAAAACCATTAATGAAGCTCGCAGGAATGTATTGAATAAACTTGAGTCTGAGAGATGTACTGTATTTAAGATGAAAAACAAACATTCTAATACAATAAAACCAGCAACATATTCTGTTCAGATGCTCGATTATTCATACAATGTTTCCAATAAATTAGCGAAACAGTTTTACAAAGAATGTGGAGTTAAAGAAATAGAAAATGCTTTAGAACTAGAAGGTCGTTGTGAGAATAAGGTTGTAATGACTACCAAACATTGTCTGCGTTATTATTTTAATCTTTGTCACAGAAAAAAAGAAAAGAATACTCCACTGATTCTTGAGGATTTTAGCTTTCAATATAGGCTAGAATTTGATTGTAATAGATGTTGTATGGAGATATATTTTTTGGGGAAAAAGTGAAAAATTTTGTGCACCCGGAGGGAGTCGAACCCCCAACCTACAGCTCCGTAGGCTGCCGCTCTATCCAATTGAGCTACGGGTGCTTGTTAAGTAAAAAGCAACCTTTCGGTTGCTTGTCTTGCGGGGCCGACGAGACTCGAACTCGCGACCTCCTGCGTGACAGGCAGGCGCTCTAACCAAGCTGAGCTACGACCCCATCAATTTGATATACAAATTTAACATTCATTTACCCACAAATCAAGAATTTTTTCAATTCATGATACTAATAAAATATCGGATGAAAAATGTGTGACAAAAAATCCTTAAAAATATTAGTAAATCTTGAATTTTTTATTGACATTAGAAAAGGAAATTCACTATATTTTCAAAGAGTTTTTGCACGAAGGCAATAAAGATTACTACTTTAATAACTATTCAAATACTAATATAAAGGAATTCATTATGGCAAAAGCAATGACAAAAAGCCAAATTGCAGCACACATTGCAAGTAAATTTGATATTAAGAAAAAAGTTGCAGTTGGCATTTTAGAAGAACTTGCTTCTTTGGCATACAGAGAGGCAAAAAATTCGTTTACCTTACCGGGTATAGGAAAACTTGTGCTCGTTGAACGAAAGGCACGTATGGGTAGAAACCCTGCAACAGGTGAACAAATACAGATTCCGGCGAAAACCGTAGTCAAGTTCCGTGTTGCGAAAGCTGCAAAAGAAGCTATTTTGAAAAAATAAAAGAAAAGAAGTAAAAAGCCTTAAACGAGCGCCGCCTTATCCGACGGCGCTTTTTTGCTTTCTTCAATATCATCATTATATTTCGGGTAACAATTCTTAGTATGGAGAGAAGATGATGAAAACAAAGAGAGCAAAACAACATTCAACTTTATATCTGAATATTATATGGCATCAGCATCAGCCCTTCTATGTAGACCCTCAAACAGATCAACTTCAAGGTCCATGGGTAAGAACCCATGCTACTAAAGATTACTATGATATGGCTGCTATAGTAGAGCAATATCCTCATATTCACTGCACAATAAATCTTACTTCCTCATTATTATATCAACTTGATGAATATTATGTAAAACGACTTTTTCCGTTTCTTGATATCGGGAATAATTCTATTGATGCAAAAGCTTATTTTAAAAAGTGGGGAGGTAAAACAGATCCATGGATAGATCTAGCACTTAAACAAACAGAATTGTTTGACCAGCAAGATAAAAAATATCTTTTATTTAACGTATGGAATGCTTTTGGGATAAGCGAAGTAATGTTCCAACGCTTTCCGGCTTATTGCAAATTAAGGCAAAAATTCATTGATCAGGGAGAAAAAGGTCTAACAATAGATGAAATGCGTGATATTAAATTTTGGTTTTTCGCTGCTCATTTCGATCCCGATTTTCTTGAAAAGAGAGTTGAGCTTGCGAATGGATTGGTTGTTGATTTAACAGATATTATCCAAAAGACAAATAACGAACAATACATTTTACTGCAACCCGTAACAGAGGACCTTTGTAACAGAATTGTAGCCGAAACAGTAAAGATTCTTTCAGCAATAATACCACTTCATAAAAAGCTCTTTTATAATCCCAAAACTAAAAGAGGGCAACTTGAAATAATTACAACACCATACTATCATCCAATTTTACCGTTGCTATATGATTCAGATTTAGCCAGAATTTGCCAGCCATATGATCCGCTGCCAAAACGTTTTGCTTATCCAGAAGATGCAAAGGCGCAGGTAGCAAAAGCAAAATATTACTTCAAAAAATTGTTTGGAGTTTTCCCGTATGGAATGTGGCCTGCAGAAGGGGCTGTTTCAGATGAAGTGCTTGATATTTTCGCTCAAGAAGGAATACTTTGGATAGCAACTGACGAAAAAATATTAAGTAATTCAAAAGCCGACCGTTATGAATGCTTCTATCCTTACAAAACAGATCGTAACGCTCTTGCAATGGTATTTCGTCATACTGAACTTTCTGATAAAATCGGATTTGTTTATAAGAATTTTTATGGTAAAGATTCAGCATATGATTTTATTAATCACATATTACAATTGCGTCCGCAACAAGACGAGGGTGATCGCTTATTAACAGTAATTCTTGATGGTGAAAATGCATGGGAATGGTACCGATACGATAATGACGGAAAAGAATTTCTCAATACACTATATTCT
>FWPV01004013.1_pt1 | contig 32066 bp, 22 predicted proteins | sample 2228371 | NCBI WGS metagenome assembly FWPV01 (sample SAMEA103939776, study PRJEB20133) | metagenome
GCGACCCGCCAGGGCGCCCAGCGCAAAGCTCATCATCATGAGCCCGGCAATCCCCAGCCCGGCGAAAACGGCGTCCTTGACTCCCAGGCTCACCTGCCAGGCCGTTTTCTTCCCCCGTCTTCCCCGACTCTCCGCCATGGGCTCCCCCCCCTTGCGGTTTGGGGCAGGGCCAGGATTCCGCCTCCCTGCCTCCCCCCTTAGCCCCCGCCTCCACCCCTCCTGAGGGGTCGAGGCGGGAAGTTGAGGAACTGGCCCGGGCCTTTCACCCCCCCAGGCCCTGCCCTCACCTCTGCAGCTACATGCTCTCCGGGGCGGTGACCCCCAGGAGTTTGAGGCCGTGGGCCAGCACGGTCTTGACGCCGGCCACCAGCCACAGACGGGCCCGGGAGAGTTCCCGGTCCCCGGAGATGAACCGGTGCTTATAGTAGTAACTATGCAACTGGCCGGCCAGTTCCGTCAAGTAATAAGTGATGCGGTGCGGTTCCAGAAGGCGGGCGGCAACCTCCACCGTTTCCGGGTAGGCCGCCAGTTTCTTCGCCAGGTCCAGTTCTTCCGGCAGAACGAGGTGGGCGAAGAGGCTGGGGTCCGGCTCCGTCCCGGTCAGTTCCGGGGCCTCGGGCTGGCGGAAGACGCTGGCCAGGCGGGCATGGGCGTATTGCACGTAATACACCGGGTTTTCCAGGCTCTGCTGCTTGGCCACCTCCAGGTCGAAATCCAGGTGGGCATCGGCCCGGCGGGTAAGGAAGATGAAGCGGGCCGCGTCCTTGCCCACTTCGTCCAGGACCTCCCTCAGGGTGACGAAGGTGCCGCCCCTGGTGGTCATGGCCACCGGTTCGCCATGGCGCATGAGGGTCACCAGCTGCACCAACAGGACCCGGAGGCGGTCGTCAAAACCCAGGGCCTGGGCCGCGGCCTTGAGGCGAGGCACGTAGCCGTGGTGGTCGGCCCCCCACAGGTCCACCATCAGGTCGTACCCCCGGGCCACTTTCTGCACGTGGTAGGCGATGTCCGAAGCGAAGTAGGTGGTGGCTCCGGTGCGGCGCCGGACCACCCGGTCCTTGTCGTCCCCCAGGCGGGTGGAGGCGAACCACAGGGCCCCTTCCTTTTCATAGAGGAAGCCCGCTTGCTGAAGGGTGGCAAAGGCCCGCTCCACCCAGCCCTCCTCATATAGGGTGGTTTCGCTGAGCCAGGTGTCAAAATGGACCCCGAAGTCCTCCAGGTCCCGGCGGATGCCCGCCAGGATGGCGTCAGCGGCGTAGCGCCCCAGGGCCAGGAGGTCCTCGTCGGCGGGGTCGGCTCCGGGGACGGGCTTGCCTGCCGCTTGGTATTCCCGGGCCAGGTCCTTCAGGTAGTCGCCCTGGTAGCCGTCCTCGGGGAAGGCGACGGCCTCGCCCAGGAGCTCCCGCAGGCGGTAATACAGGGATTTGCCCAAGGTGTGGATCTGGTTCCCCACGTCGTTGATGTAGTATTCCCGCTCCACCTGCCAACCCGCCGCGGTCAGCAGGTTGGCCAGCACATCCCCGATGGCCGCGCCCCGGCCATGGCCGATGTGCAGGGGCCCGGTGGGATTGGCGCTGACGAATTCCACCTGCACGCGCCGGCCGGCGCCTTGGCGGGAGTTGCCGAAGGCCGCGCCCTGCCGGTGAATTTCCAGGAGCACCTGGAACCACCAGACATCCGTGAGGAAGAAGTTGATGAAGCCCGGCCCGGCAATTTCCACTTTTTTCAGGAAAGCCGGCGGGGCGGCCAGGTGGTCGGCCAGAACCTGGGCGATCTGGCGGGGCGGGCGTTTGGCCTGGGAGGCCAACAGCATGGCCAGGTTGGTGGCGAAGTCCCCATGCTCGGCGAGCTTGGGGGTTTCGATGTCAAAGGCCGGCAGTTCCTGGTAGGTGAGGGAACCCGCCTCCCGGGCGTTTTGGGCCGCCGCGGCCAACAGGTCCCGCAAGGTGTCTTTGGGGCGCATAAGGCTGCCTTGAGAGAGAAGTCTTCGGGGGAGTCATCCGCGGGCGCAGGGCTGGCGGAGCCGTCCCGAAATCCAGTCTTCAATTTTACCGAACGCAGGGAAAATAGGAAGGGAGGAGAGGAAAAAACCGCCCCGCCCGCCGGAGCAGACGCTAGTTGCCGCCGGATTTTTCGGGAGGTTCCGCCGTGGGCTTCAACGCCACATCCCGGGTGAATTCCAGGCATTTCTGGCCGTGAGCCAGGGAGAATTTTTTCTGGCAGTCCCGGCGCCAGGCGCAGATGATGCAAAGTTCCGGCCCTTCCACGGGTTTGGTTTGCAAAATGGTTGCTCCTTATGAGCGGTCTTGAGGGAGGCTGGCGGGGCCCGGTTCCCCATCATCCGCCCGGACTGGCATCGACCGGGATGCGGCGGGGGCAGGCTCATGGCCTTCCCTGGAAACGCCCGGGGTCATCTCCCCGTCCTGCAAACAGGCCGACAGGCGGGAATCGCGTGCTCCCGTCTATGCCTGCCTGAGATTTCCGAGTATAATTATGCAAGTTTTTCACGGCAAATACAACCGGGGAGGGACGGCGTCCGGGCCCCTGGCCTCCGGCTGGGCGGCACAACCCGAAAAGGGGCGGCGGAGGACGATGCCTGAAGCGATTCCCTGGGAAACCGGGGTCCCGGCCTTTCTGGCCCACTTGGAGGCGCAGGGGTTCACCCCCGCTGAGATTGCCTCGGCGGCCGGGGACCTGGCGGCCCTGCGGGAGCTGGCTCGGGATTTGGGCCAGGAGGCCGGGCAGGCCGCGGTTCTGGCTGAGCTGGCCCGGCGCCTGGCCGAAGGGGCGGACGACCCCCTGAACCTCCGGCGCCGGGCGGTCCTGGCGGAATTCGCCCGGTTCCTGCCCCCGGGAGCGGAGGCCGCGCCGGCAACCGGGGAGCAACCTGCCCCCGCCGCCTCCCGGGTGCTGTCCGCCCCGGAGCTGGACGCCCTGCTGGCCGGCCTGGCCGAGGCGGCCCCGGACCGGCTGGACGAGGTCCTGGAGCAGTTCTACCACCACCTCAGCGTGGAACGGGGGCTGGCGGCCCTGACCCTGGAGGCCTATGCCCGGGATCTCCAGGAGTTTCGGCGGTTTGTCGCCGGCTTAGGCTATAGCGCCTGGCAGGAAGTGACGCTGGCTGACCTGCAGCGCTTCCTCGCCTCCCTGGAGGCCCGGGGGCTGGCGGCCCGCAGCCGGGCCCGGGCGCGGTCGGCGGTGCGCCAGTTTTTCCGCTTTCTGGAGCGCGAGGAGGAAATCAGCGCCAACCCCAGCGGGCTCCTGGACGCGCCCCGGCTGCCGGCCCGGCTCCCCCGGGTGTTCACCGAGGCGGAGGTGGCGGCGCTGCTGCACGCCCCGGACCCCGCCACGCCTTTGGGCCAACGGGACGCGGCGCTCCTGGAGGTGCTCTACGCCACGGGCCTCAGGGTCTCGGAACTGGTGGGCCTCACGTTGCAGCAGGTGGACCTGCGCCGGGGTCTGGTCCGAGTCCTGGGCAAGGGCTCCAAGGAGCGCCTGGTGCCCCTGAACCCGCCGGCCCAGGAGAAACTCCAGCGATATCTTAACGAAGGGCGGCAGGAGATTTTGGTTCAAGGTTCAAAGTCCACGGTGCAAGGTGCGCATGGCAAGGGTCCCGGCCAGCATCAGGCCCGCCGGAGCAGTCAGGGACTGAAGGCCCCTGAGAGCCGGTACGTCTTTCTCAACCGCCGGGGGGGACGGCTAACCCGGCAGGGTTTCTGGAAAATTTTGAACCGCTATGCGCAGCAGGCGGGCCTCCGGCCCCTCAGCCCCCACGTGCTGCGGCATTCTTTCGCCACGCATCTCCTGGCCCGGGGGGCCAATCTGCGGGTCCTGCAACTCCTGTTGGGCCACGCCGACCTGGCCACCACGCAGATTTACACCCACCTGGAGGCCCAGCGCCTGAGGGCGGCGTACCGGAAGGCGCACCCCCGACCATGAATGACCGTCGCCCGGCCCCGGCCCGCACCCTGGACGTCATTACCACCCACCTGAACGCCGACTTCGACGCCATGGCGGCCATGGTGGCGGCCAAGAAGCTGTATCCCCAGGCCCTCCTGGTCTTTTCCGGCTCCCAGGAAGGCAGCCTGCGGGACTTTTTTCTCCGCTCCAGCTTCTATTTTCTGGACTTCACCCGGGCCCGGCACGTGGACCCCCAGGAAATCAAGCGCCTCATCCTGGTGGACACCCGGCAGCTCTCCCGCATCGGCAAGTTCGCTGAGGCGGCCCGCTCTCCTGAGGTGGAGGTGCACATCTACGACCACCACCCCGACTCCGACGAGGACCTGCACGGCGTGGTGGAAGTGGTCAAGCCCTACGGATCCACCACGACGGTGCTCACGGAAATCCTCCGGGAGAAAGGGCTGGAGCCCAGCCCCCAGGAGGCCACCATCATGGCCCTGGGGATGTATGAGGACACCGGCTCCTTCACCTTCTCCTCCACCACCCCTGAGGACCTGGAGGCCATGGCCTATCTGCTGCGCCGGGGGGCCGACCTGAACGTGGTGGCCCAGATGGTCACCCGGGAGCTGACGGTGGAGCAGGTGGCCCTCCTGAACGAACTCATTGAGCACCTCACCACCTTTCAGGTGGACGGCGTGGAGGTGGTGACGGCCAGCGCCGTGGCCTCCCAGTACGTGGCCGATTTTGCGGTGCTGGCCCACAAGCTCATGGATATGGAGAACATCCAGGTGCTCTTCGCCCTGGCCCAGATGGAGGATCGGGTCTTCGTGGTGGGCCGCAGCCGCATCCCCGAAGTGAATGTGGCCGAAATCCTGGGCGAACTGGGGGGCGGCGGCCATGAATACGCGGCCAGCGCCGCCATCAAGGGCATGCCCCTGGCGCAGGTGGAGGAGAAGCTGAAGCAGTCCATCCAACGCCATATCCACCCCCAGCGCCGGGCCCGGGAGATCATGAGCTTTCCGGTGAAGTTCATCGATCCGGAAGCGTCTCTCAAGACCGCGGAACTCCTGCTCAATCGCTACAGCGTCAACGCCCTGCCGGTCATGGCCGACGGCCAGCTGTTGGGGGTCATCAACCGCCAGACGGTGGAAAAGGGCATTTACCACGGCCTGGAGGACCACCCGGTCCGGGACTACATGAGCCACCCCGTGGCCACCGTGGGACCGGAGGCCACGCTGGCGGAGATCCGGGAGACCCTGGTGATCAACAAGCAGCGGCTGCTCCCCGTGGTGCAGAACGGCCAGGTCATCGGCGTCATCAGCCGCACCGACCTGCTGCACCTGCTCATCGACGCCGAAGAGGAGTCCCAGTGGACCCAGCCGCTGCGCACCAAAAACATCGTCAGCATGATGCGGGAGCGGCTGCCCGCCCGCATTCTGGCCATCCTGGAGCAGGCGGGCCGGGCTGCGGAGGAGCTGGGGTTTCAGGCCTATGCGGTGGGGGGCTTCGTCCGGGACCTGTTCCTCCGCCAAGAAAATCTGGACATCGACCTGGTGATCGAAGGCGACGGCATCGTTTTTGCCAGACACTTCGCCGCCACCCAGGGGGCCCGGGCCCGGGTCTTCCAGAAGTTCAAGACCGCGGTGGTCATCTTCCCGGACGGTTTCAAGATCGACGTGGCCACCGCCCGCACGGAATATTACGAAGCGCCGGGGGCGCTGCCGGTGGTGGAGTACAGCTCCATCAAGATGGACCTCTACCGCCGGGACTTTTCCATCAACACCCTGGCCATCAGGCTCAATCCCGGCGAGTTCGGCACGCTCCTGGACTTCTTCGGGGCCACCCGGGACCTGAAGGAGCGGCGCCTGACCGTGCTGCACAACCTGAGCTTCGTGGAGGATCCCACCCGGGTCTTTCGGGCCATCCGCTTCGAGCAGCGCTTCCACTTCCGCATCAGCAAGCTCACCTTGAACCTGATCCACAATGCGGTGAAGAACAACTTCTTCGACCGCCTCTCCGGGCCCCGGCTCTTTCACGAGCTTCGGCTCATCCTGGAGGAGGAAAACCCCCTCCCCGCCATCGCCCGGCTGGCGGAGCTGGACCTGCTCAAGCCCATCCATCCCCGCCTCTGGTTCGACGAAGGCACCAAAACCATGCTGGAGCGGATCCAGGGGGTGCTGGCCTGGTATGATCTGTCGTATCTGGAGGAACGCTTTGAAAAGTGGCTGGTGTACTTTCTGGGGTTGGTGGAGCCTTTGAACCGGGAGGAGCTGGAGGAGATGATGGCCCGCTTCCGGCCTTCCCCCAAGCTGGCCCGCCGGCTGGCCGAAGGCAAGGCCGCGGCGGACGAGGCCCTGGTCAAACTTTTCCGCCTGGGGGAAGAGCCCAACCGCAGCGACATCTACCACCTCCTGCACCCCATTCCCACGGAATTTTTGCTCTATATGCTGGCCAAGTCCAAACAGGAGGCCTCCAGGCGGGCCATCTCCCTGTACTTCACCCACCTGAAGCACTTGCAACCGGAGCTCAGGGGCCGGGACCTGGTGGCCCTGGGCTTCGAACCCGGCCCCCGCATCCGGGAGATGCTGGAAACCCTGCACGAGGCCCGGCTGAACGAAGTGGTGCAAAGCAAGCGGGAGGAACTGGAGCTGATCCGCAAAGTTTACGGCCCCCAGGCCGGCCCGGGGGTCTCCGCGGTGGGTGAACAGGGGTAAACAGGTTCCAGGGAGGCCAAAGCGCGGTTCGCCTCTCCCCAAACACTGAGCTGCAAAGGAAGTCTATGTCCGTTGACCGGTTTGTCCACCTGCATGTGCACACAGCTTACAGTCTGCTGGACGGCGCCATCCGCCTTCCCGACCTGCTGGCCCGAGCCGCAGCCCTGGAAATGCCGGCGGTGGCCATCACCGACCACGGCACCCTCTTCGGCGTCCTGGACTTTTACCAGAAGGCCAACAAGGCGGGCATCAAGCCTCTCCTGGGCTGCGAGGTCTATGTTACGCCCAGCAGCCGCCATGACAAAAAGGGGAGCGGCAAGGGGGACTACCACCACCTAGTGCTCCTGGCCATGGACAACCAGGGCTACCACAATCTGGTGCGGCTGGTCACCAGAGCGCACCTGGAGGGCTTCTACTACAAGCCCCGGGTGGACAAAGAGCTGCTGGCGGAGCTCAATGGCGGCCTCATTGCCCTCAGCTCCTGCCTGCATGGCGAGGTGCCCCGGTTACTCCTGGCCGGGGACGAAGCCGGCGCCGAAGCCGCCGCCCGGGAGTATGCCGGGATTTTCTCCGAGGAGCGCTTTTACCTGGAGGTCCAGGCCAACAACCTCCCCGAGCAGTTGAAGGTGAACGCCCAGCTCCTGGAGTTGGGCCGGCGCCTGAAGCTGCCGGTGGTGGCCACCAACGATTGCCACTACCTGAAGCCCGAGGACGCCCGGGCCCACGACGTGCTCCTGTGTATCCAGACCGGCAAGACCCTCAACACTGCCGGCCGCATGGCCTTCGCCACCGACCAGCTGTATTTCAAGAGCCCGGAGGAGATGGCCCGGGAATTCCCCGAACCCGCGGTCCTGGCCCGCACGGGGGAAATTGCCCAGCGCTGCAACGTCACCCTGGAACTGGGGGCCCTGCACTTTCCCACCTACCCGGCGGCCCAGGGGGCCAGCGCCCCGGAACTGCTGCGCCGGCAGGCCACCGAGGGCCTCAAGGCCCGCCTGGCCGCTGCGCCCCCCGCCCGACCGGAGGCGGATTACTGGCAGCGCCTCACCTATGAGCTGGATCTCCTGGAGAAAATGGGCTTCGCCGCCTACTTCCTGGTGGTGGCCGACATCGTCGCCTTCGCCCGCAAACGGCACATCCCGGTGGGTCCGGGCCGGGGCTCGGCCGCCGGCAGTCTCGTGGCCTACGCCCTGAAGATCACCGACCTGGACCCCCTGGCCCACGGCCTCTTCTTCGAGCGCTTCCTCAACCCCGAGCGCCTGAGCCCCCCGGACATCGACATGGACTTCTGCTTTGAGCGCCGGGGCGAGATCATCTCCTACGTGGCCAAGACCTACGGTTGGGAAAACGTGGCCCAGATCACCACCTTCGGCAGCATGAAGACCCGCCAGGTCATCCGGGACGTGGGCCGGGCGCTAGAAGTGCCTTATGCCGAGGTGGACAAGATTGCCAAGTTGGTGCCGGAGCAGCTGGGCATCACCCTGGCCCAGGCCCTGGAGCGGGAACCCCGACTCCGGGAACTGCGGGATGCCGACCCCACCGTGCGGGATATCCTCACCATTGCCGCCACCCTGGAAGGCCTGCCGCGGCACGCCTCCACCCACGCCGCCGGCCTGGTCATCGGCGACAAGCCCCTGTGGGAATACCTGCCCCTGTACAAGGGCAACAAGGGCGAGCTGGTGACCCAGTTCGACATGAAGGGCGTGGAGCAGGTGGGCCTGGTGAAATTCGACTTTTTGGGCCTGCGCACCCTCACGGTCATTGACAACGCCGTGCGCCTGGTGCGCCGCCACCACCGCCCCGACTTCGACATCGCCGCCATCCCTTTGGACGACCCGGACACCTACGCCCTGCTCCAGGCCGCCAACACCGCCGGGGTCTTCCAGTTGGAATCTTCGGGCATGCGCAACCTGATGCTGCGCCTCCAGCCCTCCACCTTCGAAGACATCGTGGCCCTGGTGGCCCTCTACCGTCCCGGCCCCATGGAAAGCGGCATGCACCTGGACTACGTCTCCCGGAAGCACGGCGAGGAGCCGGTGAGCTATCTGCTGCCGGAGTTGGAGCCCATTCTGAAAGAGACTTACGGCGTCATCCTCTATCAGGAGCAGGTGATGCAAATCGCCGCCGCCGTCTCGGGCTACTCCCTGGCCGAAGCCGACATCCTGCGCCGGGCCATGGGCAAAAAGATCCCCGAGGTCATGGCGGCCCAGCGCCAGCGCTTCCTGGAAGGCGCCGAGGCCCGGGGCGTGGCCCGGGACAAGGCGGACACCCTATTCAGCCTCATCGAGAAGTTCGCCGGCTACGGCTTCAACAAGTCCCACTCCGCCGCCTACGCCCTCATCGCCTACCAGACCGCCTACCTGAAGGCCCACTACCCCCTGGAGTTTCTGGCGGCCCTCTTGAACAGCGAGATCAACAACACCGCGGCGCTGGCCCGGCATATCCTGGAGGCTAGGGACCAGGGCATCCGGCTCCTGCCCCCGGACATCAATCTGAGCGACCGGGACTTCACCGTGGAGGGGGACAAGGTGCGCTACGGCCTGGCCGGGGTGAAAAACGTGGGCCTGGGGGCCATCCAGGAAATCCTGGAAGAGCGGCGCCACCGCCCCTTCACCGGCCTCATGGACCTCCTCTCTCGGCTCAACCTCACCAAGGTGAACCGGAAGGTGCTGGAGGCCCTGATCCAGGCCGGGGCCTTGGACAGCCTGCTGCCCAACCGGGCCCGGCTGATGAACGCCCTGGAGTCCGCCCTGGAGCGCGCCCAGAACCTCAAGCGCCTGGCCGCCACCCGGCAGATGGCCATGTTCGGCGGCCCGGAGGAGGCGGAAAACGACGACTGGCTCCCGGACGTGCCGGATTGGGAAGACCCGGAGAAGCTCACCCGGGAAAAGGACGCCCTGGGGGTGTATCTCACCGGCCATCCCCTGGACTCCTTCCGCCACCTGCTCCGGGCCTGGGTCAAGGTGACCACCGCCGACCTGGCGGACCTGCCGGACGGCGAAGAGGTGGCCCTGGGGGTGGTGGTCACCGCCCTCAAGGAGAAGGTGGGGAAAAAGGGCGGCCGCCTGGCCATCCTGACGGTGGAGGACCTGGTGGGCTCCGTGGAGGTGCTGGTGTTCAAGGACGTCCTGGAGAAGGCCGCCGGCTGGCTGGCCAAACCGGGGCTGCCCCTGTGGCTTAAGGGCTCTTTGGTCCATGAGGAGCAGGGCTTCAAGATCCGGGCCGTGGAAATCGCCCCGCTGGGGGCCGCGTTGCCCCGCTGGCCCCAGCGCCTGGACCTGAGGCTGCAGGCGGCCACCCTGACGGTGGAGCAGCTGACCGCGCTGAAAGAGATCCTCACCCGGCACCGGGGACCGGTCCCGGCGATGCTCCACTTCCTGCACCCCCGGGAGGAAGCGACGCTGGCTCTGCCCCCGGACCTGGCCCTTACCCCCTCCGAGGCCCTGGCCACCGAGGTCAACCGCCTCTTTGGCTACCCGGTCCTGAGCTGGTGATGCTGCCTGAGGGGCGAGTCCCCTGCTCCTCTGCCGCAAATTTTCCTTTTCCTCCGCCAGCGCCCTGCTATAATCCCACGGGGGTGATGATATGATGGACAGGCAGGATGAGTTTCGCGGGGTGACCGTCCTGGTCACCGGCAGCGCCGGCTTCATCGGCTTCCACGTGGCCCGGGCCCTCCTGAGCCGGGGGGCTCTGGTGGTGGGCCTGGACAATTACAACGACTACTACTCCCCCGCCCTGAAACGGGAGCGGGACCGGGAGCTCAGGAAGCACCCGGGCTTCGAGTCCCGGGAACTGGATCTGGTGGACCTCCAGGGCCTGGAAGCCCTCTTCGCCGAATACCGGCCGGTGAAGATCTGCCACCTGGCGGCCCAAGCCGGGGTGCGCTACTCCCTGGTGAACCCCTTCGCCTATCAGAAATCCAACCTGGAGGGCTTTCTGAACCTTTTGGAGCTGGCCCGGCATCACCGGGTGGAACGCCTGGTCTATGCCTCCAGCTCCAGCGTGTACGGCGGCCTGACCGAGCTGCCGTTCTCCGAGTCCCAGCGGGTGGACACCCCCATCAGCCTGTATGCGGCCACCAAACGGGCCAATGAGCTCATGGCCCATACTTATACGCACCTGTTCGGGCTTGCCACCGTCGGCCTGCGCCTGTTCACGGTGTACGGTCCCTGGGGCCGACCGGATATGGCCATGTGGCTCTTCGCCCAGGCCATGTTGGCGGACAAGCCCATCAAGGTCTTCAACTACGGCAACATGGAGCGGGACTTCACCTATATCGACGACGCGGTGGCCGGCATCGTGGCGGCCCTCTCAGTTCCCGGCCTGGAGCCCTATGAAGTCTTCAACCTGGGCAACCACCGGGCGGAACCGCTGAGCAAGGTCATCCGCCTGCTGGAGGAGCATCTGGGGGTCACCGCCCGGCAGGAGCTCTGGCCCATCCAGCCGGGGGACGTCCCCGCCACCTTTGCCGACATCACCCGGGCCCGGGCCAAATTGGGCTTTCAGCCGCAAACCCCCATTGAGGTGGGCATCCCCCGCTTCGTTCAGTGGTACAAGTCCTATCACGGGCTGCCTGCTTAGGCGGTTGCCCGGCTGGTTCCCCGCCCCCACCTTCTTTCCCGCCCACGGCATCCGGTCTGATCCGTTTCGGGCTTGTTTTCTGCCTGACATTTGTTCCGGAATGGTGCATTTTTTTATTGACTAAAAAAAATTTTTTCTTTAAGGAAAAGAAAAAGCCGTATCAGGAAATCCCTGAGGATATTTTCCAATTAATCATTTTTAAAAATCAGTTTTTCTCTGAAAAGAGGCTCCAGGATGGTGAGCCTCCCATAGGAGTATTCGCTTTTCCAGGGAGGGAAGCAACATGGTGGTTACCCACGGTCCCGCCTGCCGGTTCAGTTCCCCTCTGCTCTGACCGGGCGGCGCCATGCTTTCCCAGGCCTTGCGGCTTTTCTGGGCCGACCGCCGGGGGCGGTTGCCGTATCGGCGCTACCTGGACCTGGAGGACCGTGCCCGCCGCTTGGCGGCCCAGGACGCCTCCCTCCTGACCCTGGGCCTGGGGCTTTTTTACCTCAGCTGGCTGACCTGGGTGGTTTGGCGCAGCCGGGGCGCTCCGGACCTCCTCTTTCTGGCGGCCGAAATTCTGGCCTTTCTGTTGCTGGCCTCCCTCGCCTTCGACATCTGGCGCCTGCGTTTTCACCGGCCGGAGGGCCTCCCCCTCCAAGCCCGCCCGGAGGTGGACATCTTCGTTACCTGCTGCGGCGAACCCTTCCCCGTGATCCAGACGACCCTCCGGGCGGTCAGCCGGATCGCCTACCAGCCGGCCACCGTCTATGTCCTGGATGACGGCGCCTCTCCCCAGGTGGCGGCTCTGGCCCGTTCCCTGGGCTTTCAGTACCGCTCCCGGGTGGCCGACAACCTGCCCGCCCTGCATGCCAAGAGCGGCAACCTGAACTACGGCCTGAGCCTGAGCCGGGGGGAGTTCATCCTGACCCTGGACGCCGACCAGGTGCCGGAGCCCGATATCCTGGAGCGGATGCTGGGCTTTTTTCAGTTGCCCCGGGTGGCGTACGTGCAGTCCAAGCAATCCTTTTATCTGCCGGAAGGCGATCCCTTTTATAACCGGGATGAGATTTTTTACGAGGTCATCCAAACCAGCAACGACCAGGCCAATGCCGTGATTTCCTGCGGCTCCGGGGTGATTTACCGCCGCCAGGCCCTGGCCGAGATGGGGGGCTTTGCCACCTGGAACGTCATTGAAGACCTCACCACCTCCTATGAGCTCCTGAGCCGGGGCTGGAAAGGCCTCTATTTCCCTTACGCCCTCACCCGGGGCCTGGCGCCCCAGCACCTGGCCGGCGTCTATCGCCAGCGTTTTCAATGGTGCCTGGACACCATGCGCCTCTTTTTCTGGGACAACCCGCTGAGCAAACCCGGCCTCAACCTGAGCCAGCGCCTGCACTTCCTGGTGATCATGCTGAGCTATCTGGTGAGCGGCCTGGTCTTTCCGGTCTTTTACCTGATTCCCCTGCTGGCCTACTGGCAGGGCTACACCTGCCTCCAGGGCCAGGAGTGGCACTACCTGGCGCTTCGGGGGGCCTATCTGGCGGCCACGGTCCTGATGTTCCGCTATCTGTTTTTCCGCAAGGCTGCGGCCAAGCAGTTCAAAATGTTGTGCGGCCTGTTCCCGGTTTATGCCGCAGCCATCGCCGCCGCCCTCCTGTACCCGCCGGGGCGTAAGCCGGCCTATCACCTGAACAATCACGCCCCCTTCGCCGAGGTGCGGCCCTGGTGGTGCCTGCTGCCCCAGCTCCTGGTGGTGGGGCTGCATCTGACACTGCCCCTGCTGTCTTTGCATCTCGGCTGGGCGCCGCTCAAACTGGTGGTCTTCAACAGCCTGTTTTCCGCTTTTGTCATCTGGGTGTTGTCGGACCTCATCGTGGCGGGCTTGCAGCGGCCCCGCTTCTCCCCGGCCATGGATCCGAGGCAGGTGTATGGCGTCTAAGACCCGCTGGCTGTTGGCTGTTTTGCCGGTGGCTTTTCTGGCCGGGGTCCTGGCGCTGGCCTACCGCCAGGACCCCGACTTCTGGCGCTCGCCCATGGGCCTGTACCGCTCGGCCCAGGAGGCCCAGGAGCGGCAGGAGCTGCCCCAGGCCCTGCGGCTGGCGGAGAAAGCCTGGCGCCGGGACCCCGGCAACCTGGACTGTGGCATCTTCCTCGGCTGGCTCTATCTCCAGGCCGGGGAGCCGGAGAAGGCCCTGGACCTGTTTGCCGGCATCTGGTCCCAAAACGGCCGGGCCACCGCCGCCCTCAAGGGACTGGCTCAGGCCCTGGAGAAACTGGAGCGGCGGCCCGAGGCCCTGGAGAAACTGGCCGCCTATCTGGAAGAGCATCCCCAGGACGCCGAAATGCTGCTTTTTGCCGCCCAGCTCTGTGCGGCCCGGGAAGAGGACCGGGAGCAGGCGGTGCGCTATTACCGGCAGTTGCACCGGCTCAAGCCCGACGTCCAGGTGCGGCGGCAGTTGGTGGACCTCCTCACCTCCCTGAACCGCTTTAAGGAAGCCATCGCCCTCCAGGAGGAGGAGGCGGCCGACCGCCCCCAGGACCAGGAAGCGCTGCACCGCCTGGCCCTGCTCTATTACTGGCAGCGGGATTACCAGGCCGCCAGCGAGATCTATCAGCGGCTCCTGGAGCGGGCCAGAGACCAGGTGGCCTGGCGGGAGGAGGCGGCCAAAGCTGCGGACGCCGCCGGCCAGGATGAGGCCGCTCTGAAGCATTATCTCTGGCTCTACGGGAAGAACCAGGGCAAGAAGGAATACGCCCTGAAGCTGGCCCGCCTCTGGTCCCAAAAGGGCAAGCACGCCGAAGCCGTGGCCGTGCTGGCTCCCCTGATGGACGACCAGCCCGATCTGGACCTGAGGCGCTGGTACGCCCTGGAGCTCTTGCTCACCGGAGACCTGGACGGCGCCCAGAGGACCTATCGCCGGGCCTGGGAGGACGGCGACACCCACCAGGAAACCATCATCAACCTGGCCCGCCTGTGGGCCCGAAAGCAGCTGTTCAGCAAGGCGGCCGCCATGTGGGACGAAGCCCGACGCCGGCAGATAGTCCACGGGGAGCTGCGCTGGGAGGCCGCCCTCACTTACTCTTATGCCCGGCGCTACGCCGAGGCGGTGGACATCCTGAAACCGGTGGAGCGGGACAACCCCAAGTACCCGAGAATCCAACTCTTTTTGGGACAGATGCATTTTTACCAGAAAAACTGGGGGGTGGCGGCTCATTATTTCCGAGACTACCTGGAAAGACATCCGGACGACCGGGAGGCCCGGCGGCTGCTGGCTGAGGCCCTTGCCTTCCAGAAAGACAAACGGGAGGAGGCCATTTCGGCCTATGGTGAACTGGTGCAGCGGCAGGACGATCTGGGAGCCCGGCTGCGGCGCATCTCCCTCATGCTGGAGGCCAGGAAGTGGCAGGCCGCCGCCCAGGAGCTCAAGGCCTGCCCGCCGGCCCAGGAACCAGAACTCCTGAAAGAGCAGGCCCGGCTTTGCCTCTGGGCGGGAGACCTGGAAGGGGCCAAGGCCCGGTTGGAGGAATATCTGAAGCGGGAGCCCCGGGACATGGGGGCCCGCCTGTTGAAAGCCCGGACTCTGACGTATCTGGGTCTTCCGGCTGAAGCCCAGGAGGTTTTGCGCACTCTGCCCACCTCGGGGAACGGCCCGGAAAGTCGCAGCGTTCTCGTCGCCGGCATCGAAGCGGCCCTGGCCCGCAAGGACTGGCCGACGGCCGGCCACCTGGCTCTGCATCTCTATGGCTCCCAGTTCGCCGGCAAAGTCCGGCCGCCGCAGGATTGGCGGGAGGCCCGGTTGTGGAGCCGGGAGGAAGCGCGCCAGGCCGCCGCGGAGCCGCCCGGGCTCAAGGTGCAAAAGACCGCCGCGGGAGGGGAGGCCCCGGAGGAAGGAGCGGCCCTGGGTCTGGAAGAACGCACCTGGGTGGCCCGGGCCTTGTGCCACCACCCCGCTCCCGAGGCGGTGGCACTGGCCGTGGATTTGACCGTGAAGAACCTGCGTCAGGACCGCTACCACCACCCTTCCCTGCTCATCCTGGCGCACCTCCTGCCCCGCCTGCCCCGCTATGAAGACCTTTCCCGCCTGGCCTACCAAATCCCCGGCGTCCGGGTGGAGTCGCCGGAATACGTGGCCTCCCTGGCCTATTTTGTCGGGGCCTCCGGCCGCCACGGCGGCAAGCTGGATTACCTGCTGCATGTGCTCCGGGAATACCGCCGGCATAGATTTCCGGACAATCCCGGCGAGCTGCTGGGCCTGGCGGCGCTGGCCATGGAGCTGGAGGAACCCCGGATAGCGGCGGAATATTGTCGCCAGGCGCTGCGCCATAAGCCCAAGGACCCCCGCCTGGAGCAGCTTCTGGCCCAGTGTCAGATGGCCCAGCGGGATTTCGGGCCGGTGTTGGCCAGCCTGGAACAGGCCAACGACAACCCCCAGGCCCCCCTCACCGCCGCCCGCCTCTACCTGATGCGGGGCCAGTATGAAGGGGTGAGGGCCGCGGTGGCCAAAATTCCGCCCCAGCATCCGGACTATCCCAAAGGCCAGCTGCTCCTGGCCCGGGCCCAACGCCTGGAGCGGCGTTACCCCGAAGCCATGAGGACCCTGGAAGGTCTGGCCGGCCAGGCGCCGCCGGCCGAGCTGCTCATGGAAAAGGCCCAGGTCCTCGAAGGCATGGGGGATCGCCAGGCGGCCCGGGTCTATGAGGAGATCATCCGCAGCCAGCCGGACTCCCAGGCCGCCCGGGTGGCCGCCGCCCGGCGAGCCCGCTCCCGGGGCAACTGGTCCGGAGCTTACGAGGCTTACGCGCAGGCCTTGAAACAGGCCCCGCAGGACGTGGAACTCTTAAACGAGCTGGAGTTCGTCAAGCAGCAGATGCGGCCCGAGCTGGCCTCCCGGGGTTTTCCCTACCACCGGGGAGAGCGGCGACCCGAAGAAACCCTGCGGCCCTGGCAGTTTTCCCGGCCTGACCGGGAATGGCTGGGAGCACTGCCCAGGACCGGGGCCATCCCCATTTTGCAGCCCGAATCCGTGTATTTTGACGACAGCAACGGCCTCTACGGCACCATTTTCCGGGCCTCCACCTCCTTTCGGGCCACCCGTTCCCTGCCCGTGCACCTGGCCGTGGAGTTTCGGGAATACAACCAGCTGTCTTCCTCCCAGGAACAGGGGCTGGTCAACCTGGGGCTAGCCCCGGTTTACCGGCAGGTAACCAACGACGACAGCCGCCTGCGCCGCCTGGAAGTGGCAGCCGGCTGGGGGCCCGTCAACCTGAGCGACCGGCTGCGTCTGAGCGGCGAGCTGATCTGGCGCCGCTATTGGAAGCGTGTGGACCGGGACATCTTTCAGCGGGGACAGGAGTTTGTGCCTTTTCCGGAGCCGGCCTTTTTTGACGCCACCCATCTTCTGAAAACCACCCAGAAAGACGACCGGGATCGGCTGATGGGGACCCTGCAGCTGGATTTTCCCATCACCACCCGCACGGACGGCACCCTGCGCTACAGCCGCCGGGACATCTTCGATCAGGATTATCACCTTTATCCCCGGCTCTTTCAGAGCGTCATCAACCTGGCGGACGCCCGGCTGGTCACCTACCACCAGGTGGACTTCGGGTTCAATCACCAGTTTCGCCCGGGGCTGGAATGGCGCAGCAATCTGGCGGGCGCCTTTTTCTCCGACGACAACACCCGCTTCACCCTGTACCAGGGACTCTATTGGCAGGCGTTGGCTACGCCCCGCATGCAGCTGGCCTTCACGCCCCATTACTACCTGGCCGCTTACCGCGACCAGCACCCGGCCTACTTCAGTCCCTCTGCCTATCATGCTCTGGGATTGACGGTGGATTTTCACCGGCAGGTCTTCCGGCTGCCCACCCTGATTTTGCAAGGGTCATTCCAGGGAGTGGCCCTGCACGGCGATTGGGGGCCGGCCCTGCAGGGGTTGGCCGCCCTGGAGTGGGAGCCGGTGCACAACTTTTTCATTGATCCTCACGTCTTTTATTTTCGGGAATGGGTGGATAACTATCGCATCCTCAGCGTGGGCCTCTCGCTGAGGTATATCTTCTGAGGCCAGTGGTTTTTTCATTCCCTCCTGCTCTCCCCCCTCTCGCCGGGGGAGGGGGGAGAAATTTTATCGGGATCATGCAGATGGCAGGTTCGGCCCTGGGAAGAGTTTTCCTTTCTCTCCGGTTGCTGGCACTGCTGGGGCCCTTGGGTCTGGCAGGGTGCGCCGAGGTCACCCGCCCCACCCCCACCGCCCTGGAGGTGGAAGAGTGCCAGCTGGCCGCCATCCAGCGCCACCCTTTCAAAACCTGGTCCCTTGATCGGGTCTCCCGGGTTTTTATCCGGGAATTGGCCGTGCTGCCTCAGATGCACGGCCGCACCTATCCCTTTTTGGGCTTCAACTGGTGGGTCACCGAAGGCCAGCGGGTGGTCATCGACAACGTCTGGAAGCCTTCCCCCGCAGATGACGCCGGCCTCAAGCAGGGGGACGTCCTCTTGGCGGTGAACAACTGGCCCATTCACCCCTGGGTGCGGGATTGGGATGAAAAGACCCGCATGGCCCGGGATTTCTTCCGGGAAGCCTTTTGGGTCTCCCCCCGGCCCCGGTATGGCCGCAAGAACCCGGAGCACCTTTTCCTCCTGAACCTGCCCGGGGAGATCCTGGTGGCCCTGATGCTGGACCTCAAGCACATCCGCATGGAGAGCCGGGAACGCTATCTCAGCGGCCCGGTGGAGCTGTTGGTGCAGCGGGACGGGGAGAAATTCACCGTCACCCTCTACCCCCAGCACCTGCCGGCGGATTACGCCATCCTGGTGGACTCCCAGGACCGCAGCGTCAACGCCTACGCCGCGCCCGGCCGGATTATTCTGACCCATCGCCTGGTCTCTTTCTGCCTGAACGACGACGAACTGGCAGTGGTGGTCGGCCATGAACTGGCCCATCACGCCTTCGGCCACCTGGTGCGCGGCGCCGGCCATCGACGCCTGGGCGGTCTGACCGGCAAAATGTGGCAATTGGCCGGCGCCTTTGCCACCCAATCCTTGCAGGGGTTGATGAACTTCCGCCGCGCCGTCTGGCGGGAAGACCGCACCCCCGGCGTGGTGGATGACGCGGTGGTGAGCGCCTTCTCCCGGGAGGACGAACGGGAGGCCGACATCTATGGCCTGTGGTACGCCTTTCAGGCGGGCTACAATGTGGACCGGGGTCTGGCCGTCTGGGAACGCATGGGCGCCATCGTCCAGGATCCTTTTGAGCGCACCTATTTTCTGGACTATCACCCGGCCCCCATGGAGCGCCTGGCCCGCCTGAAAAAGGTGGCCGCCTACTTTAAAGCCGGTCAGGCGGCGGAGGTCTTCCTCCAGTCACCCCGCCTGGAACGCCAGCCGCCGCCCCTGTGATCCTGCCTTAGCCTGGAGGTTGTCATGACCTGGATTATGCAAACCATTGGCCAAATTCCCGGCCTCACCCCCTTGCTGCTTCTGAGCCTGGCGGGTTTCGTGGCCTGGCGGCACCAGAAACGGGGAGCATTCTTACGCCGGCGGGAACGCATCGCCCGTCGGATCCTGTCGTCATGAGGGCGAGGGTCGCCGCCTCTTCCCCACCAGTGGCCGCAGGAAGTGCTCCGCTTTGGCAGCTGGGGACGCCGTGACCCCTTGGCCCGATAAATTGCGCCGCCCTCCCGGCACCGCGCCGGCCCGGGGCGGCTCTTCAGGGCCTCTGGGCCGGGTCCGTCGGCGATTCGGCACTCACCGGCAACTCCAGGGTGACCCAGGTCTCTCCCGGCCGGCTGTCGAATGCCAGGCGCCCGCCATACGGGGCCACCAGACGTTTGGCCAGGAACAGGCCCAAACCGGCGTGTCCCGGAGACTGGCCCCGCTTGGTGCTGAAGAAGGGGCGGCCGAGGTGCGGCAGCAACTGGGGGGGGATGCCGGTGCCGCTGTCCCCCACCCGCACCCGTCTGACCCCGTCGGAGAATTCGGTCACCACCCGCAACAGCCGCCGGTTCACCCCGGCCATGGCTTCCAGGGCGTTGTCCACCAGGTTCCTGAAGCTTTGGCTGAAGTCAATATAATGTCCCGAGATGGGGGGCAGGTCGCCGGACAGGCAGAACTCCTTGGTCACCTGATGCTTGAAAAACAGGTCGTCCTGATAGAGGGCCAACTCCTCCCGATATAAGAGGTTCAGGTCCAGATAGAGGCGGTCTTCCCGGGCTTCGTGCAGGCCCTGATAAGCCAGGCGCCGCACCAGGGCCTGGAGGTTCTCCACTTCCTGGGCCACCTGATGGAGCCGGTCGCGGCGGTCGGCGGCCAGGGCCCGCAAAGCGCTCGCCCCCTCCCCCAGGCTGTCCAGCAGAGCTCCTTCCCCCTCGGCCTTTTGCTGCAGCAGGTCCAGCTGCAAGGAGATCACCTGGAGCGGCGTGTTCAGGTTGTGAATGATCCCGTGGCAGCGCCGGCCCACGGCGGCATGCCGGTAACTGTGCAGCAAAGCCTCAAGGCACAAGGCCAAGCATTCCGTTTCAGGCGCGGCCAGGGGCGCCGGCCCGTCGGCCGCCACCGGGCCACCGGCCCCCCTCCCCTTCTGCCGCTGCGGTTCCGGCGGCGGCCTCTTTGCGTGCGCAGGGCCCATGGCTTTCCTCCTGAGCGGCACGTTGCCGTTCCTTGGCAATTTAAAATGCATTCCCCGTGCCAGGGATTTGGCCGGCAATCAGGGAAGAAATCGCCGCCGCCAGCCCGCAAAGACTAGACTTTCCGGTTTATCCGACGCGGAAGTCTGGGTCTTTGGCGGGCGGCACCGGCCTCACCTGACCCCTGCCGGTGCGGCCCGGAAGGGGCACGGGGGAGCCTGGCTGGGGTCCGCCGGGCAGGGAGCGCTCGAAGAATGGTCGGGACGGGGAATCAGCCGGGGAGTGGGGCTCCATCAAGGCCACGAATTTTTTGGCCAGTTCGGGGTCGAACTGGGTCCCGGCTTGGGCGCTGATCTCCGCCAGGGCCTCCGCCGTGGTGAACCGCCGCCGGTAGGGCCGGTCGCTGGTCAGGGCTTCATAAACGTCCGCCAGGGCGGTGATGCGGCACAGGAGCGGGATGGCGCTGCCGGCCAGCCCCCGGGGGTAGCCCTGACCGTCCCACCGCTCGTGGTGCAACAGGATGATCTCCCGCTCCGGCTGGCTGAGTCTGAGGGGTTCCACGATCTTCTCCCCGATGAGCGGGTGGGTGGTGATGAGGGCCCGTTCTTCGGGGGTCAGGGGGCCGGGCTTGAGGAGAATGGTGTCGCTGATGCCGATTTTGCCGATATCATGAAGGAAGGCGGCATTTTTTAAGGCAGCCACCTCCGCGGCTCCCAAATCCAGACGCCGGGCAAACCAGACCGCGATCTCCGTCACCCGGGTAGAGTGGTGCGCGGTGTAGGGGTCCCGGGCCGCCAGGGTGCGGAGCAGGGCCTGGATGGATTCCTGCAGGAAGGGAGGGGCAGCCGGCTGACAGGCCGTTATCTCAGGCGGCCAAGCCGGGGGTTCGGGCCGGAGAGCCGGGGCTCCCACCCCTTGCGGCCAAGGGGAGCCCAGCGGCAGGGCTTTGGTACCGATCATCGTATCCATCCTGACCTGTCAGACCAACAACCGTTGCTTCAGCGAATGGTATTCCTGATCCGACAGCAGGCGCTCCTGGTAAAGGGTGCGCAGCCTCTCCAGGTCGGCTTGCCGGGAAACCGCCGGGGTGGCTTCCCACTCCTGGGCCAAAGCGGGTGGGGCGGCTTTCCCGCCGGCATGGTCTGCCGGGGGCGGCTGGTCCCCTTGGGTGAGGCGGGCCAGGCGGGCGGTGAGGTCCTCCAATTTTCCCAAGAGGGTTTGGTTTTCCCGGTACAGGGCCAGGAGCCGGGAGGCATTGGCCACCGCAATCTCGATTTCCTGGAGTTTAAAGGGCTTGCGCAGGTAGTCGTAAGCCCCCTCCCGGGTGGCCTGAATGGCGCTGTCTATGGAGGCATAGCCGGTCATGAGCACAACCAGGGGGGGCGGTTCCAGCCGCCGGGCGGCCCGCAGCACGGTAAGGCCGTCGGCCTCGGGCATGATCAGGTCGGTGATGACCAAAGAAAAGGTCCGGCGCCGCAGCTGCGCCAGGGCCTCTCCGCCGTCCCGGGCCAGGGTGACCTGATGGCCCCGCTCGCGCAAGAAGCCGCTCAGGGCTTCGCCCAGGTTGGGATCATCCTCGGCAATCAGGATGGCGAGAGGGCCTTCTTCCGCAGACACGGCGCCCCGTTCTCCCTCGGTGGTGGTATTGGGGTAATGGGCCCTGGCAGAGACCCGGAGCGGTTGTGCAGGGGCCCGACTGCCAGATACTGCCCTTCTTATCGGCTGTTCGCCGGGGGGAAATTAAAATCGGGGGGTTTCTTCGGGAGGAGGGAGAGCAGGCTGGGGTCTCCGGGAGGAGGGGCCGGCCGCCGGGCCTGGCGCGTTTCAGAAAAAGTCCGTGAGGAAGGGGTTGTTTTCCTTTTCGGCGGCCAGGGTGGAGCAGGGGGCGCCGCCGTAGTCATGTCCCGGCCAGATGACGGTGTCGTCGGGGAGCGGCATGATTTTGGCGGCCAGGGACCGGATGAGGGCGTCCAGGGAGCCCCCGGGGAGGTCGGTGCGGCCGGCGGCTTCCACAAAGAGGGTGTCGCCGGTGAACAGGTGCCCGGGAAAGTAAAGGCAGATGGCCCCCGGGGTATGGCCCGGGGTATGGAGGAGCAGGCCTTCGTGCTCGCCCAGTGGCAGGCGGTGCCCGTCTTCCACCGCCAGGTCCACCCGGGTCAGGGGCGGGAACCCCTCCCGGCGGGCCTCGGCCTGCATCTCCGGGCGCCGGAAAAACTCCCAGTCCAGGCGATGCATGACCACCCGGGCCCCGGTCCTGGCCGCCCACTCGTCATTGCCCGCGGTGTGGTCGGCGTGCCCGTGGGTATTGACAATCCAGCGCAGTCGCCAGCCCTCCCGCGTCAGGACCTCCTGAAGGCGGGGGGCCGGCCCTCCCGGATCCACCAGCAGGGCCTCGCCGGTGGCGGTACAGGCCACCAGGTAGGTGAGGATCTCCAGGGGGCCGATCTTTTCGGCGGTGATGCTCAGGGCCACGGCCAGCTCCGGGGCGGGGGCGACGCGCGCCGGCGGCTCCCGGCCCCTGGCAGCTTGTTTATTTGTTGAGGAACTGAAAAATCATCTGCTGATTGCGCAGGGCATAGAGCGTGGCTTTAATGGCCTGGGTGTGAGCCAGTTCGTACTCCCCCTTGGCCTGCCGCTGCATGGCGAGGCTGGCGTCATGCTGTCCCTGGCGCTCCAGCTGTTCGGCCTTCTTTTCCTTTTCCGCCGCGGTCTTGAGGAGGCGCTCCGATTGGGCCAGGGCGTCGTCCGACAGCTTCTTGTTGATGGCTTCCTGCTGCAGTTCTTTTTCCGTGAGCAGGCGCTCGGCCTGAGAGGGGCCGCATTCCTTGGTGAGGATGGAGAACAGCGAGTTGGCCTCCTTCAGCAGACCCTTGGCTTCGGCGGTGTACTTGGCGTTGAGCTTCTTTTCGGCGGTGTCCAGCAGCTTCACGGCCCGCTTGTAGATGATGGCGTGGTCCGGGCCGCAGGCTGCTTGGGGGGCCTGGGCGGCCGGCGGCGCCGGGGCGGCAGGGGGCGGCGCCTGGGTTTGGGCCGCGGCCGCGGCGGCCAGGACGGTCAGGAAAAGGACGGCAATGAGCCAGGAAAAGCGATGCACTGGGGTCATGGACAAGGTTCCTCGTCAGGGTTAATGAAGGCGAAAGGTTTCAGCAATGGCCCGCTGGAATTTGGGACGGTAAATCACCTCAAAGGCCGTCTCCTTACCGGGAAAGAGCTTCAAGGCCTGGCCGCGGACGTTTTCCACCACCCGAGAGGCCTCCTCCAGGCTGAGGCGGCCGGCCCGGATCTCCCTCAGGGCCAGATCCACCAGGAACCTGAGATAGCGAAGTTTGCGGTTTTCTGCGCGGATGGCTTCCGCGGACTGATCCGGCCGGGGCACGGCTAGGGAACTCTCCCCTGGCCCCCGGGCTGCCCAGCCGGGCATGACGGTGGGGGCGCAGACTAAGATTTATTCTATCTTCGCCTCCGGGGACTGTAAAGGGAAAAGGCCCAATTCCCGGGGGCGGCCGGCATCTGCCGGCAAACTTCCCGGCCGGCCGGGCCCCGGGGCCAGGGTGACATCCGTGGCGATGCCCTCCTTGGCCTTGGCCACCTTGGCCGCCAGGTCCCAGTCAATGCGCTGGGTGAGGCGGTAGCGCTCCGCCAGATATTTCACCGATTCCAGGTAGTTCTTCTCCCGACCGTAGATGTCCGGGTGGGTTTCCAGGTAGATGCGGTCGGCGACGATGGCCACTTTGATGGGCCGGTAGATGATCTTCACCGGGTCGCCCACCTCCACTTGCGGGAAGAGTTCGGCGATGTCCCCCGGCAGCATGCGGATGCAGCCGTGGGAGGCGGAGGTGCCGATGGACCAGGGGCGGTTGGTGGCGTGGAGGCCCACTCCGGGGGCAGAAGTCCCCAGCCAGTATTCCCCCAGGGGGTTTTCCGGTCCCGGCGGCACCCGTTCCAGCACCTCCCGGCCGCTGTTGGCCATCTCCTCCTGGATGGAGGCGGGCACAATCCAGGTGGGATTGCGGGCCTTGTTGACGATGCGGTAGTCGCCGGTGGGGGTGGGCCAGCTGCGGCGGCCCACCGCCAGGGCATAGCGGCGTTGGTAGGCCCCGTTGCGGAAGTGGTAGAGCATCAGCTCCGGCAGGTTGATGAGCAGGCCGTGGGTGAGGTCGGTGGGGACGATGTGGGTGTTATTCACCTTCAGGGTCATGCCCTTTTTCAGGCGGTAGGGCTTCCCCAGGTCATTGTGCCGGGCCAGGACCTGCCAGCGGACCCCTTTCTGCAGGGCCAGATGACTCAGGTGCGTGCTCTTTTCCACCACCACCTCTTCCCGCCCGCCGCCCAGGGTGGTGTAGAGGTTCAGGGCGGGCAGGGACGCCCCGGCCAGGGAGGCGCCGCCCAGCGCCAGGAGGAGAGCCACGGAAAGGGTCAGACGCCGCATGTCAGTAAGTCACCTCGACGAGATAGGGAAAGTGGTCCGAAGGATAGCGGTCCCCGCGATGGTCCGTCAGGATCCAGGCGCCCTGCACCTGGAAGGGCGGGCTCACCAGGATCCAGTCGATGCGGCTGCCCCGGGGCCGACCGTCGAAGTTGTGCTGGGTGGTGGGGTCATCCCCCGGCCGATGCAGCACCCGCCAGGTGTCCACCAGGGGACTGCCGGGGCCGGTCAGTTCCCGGTGCACCGCGGCGTCCGGCGGTTCGTTGAAGTCCCCGGCCAGAATGAGGGGCAGACCCAGGCCGAAGAAGTGCTCCCGGATCATGCGGGAACCCTGAAGCCGGGCCTGCTCCGAAATGTGGTCCAGGTGGGTGTCCAGGAAGAAAAACCTGAGGTCCCGGCCGGTCTCCTGAAACAGGCCGAAGGTGACCATGCGGGGAAAGGCGCTGTCCCAGCTCTTGCTGCGGTGCAGCCGGGGGGTCTGGGACAGCCAGAATTCGTCTCCCTCTGTGGCACTCAGGGCGGCGGCCCGATAATAGATGGTGGGATACTGGCAGGTGACGTCCACCTCCCGGTGGGCGGTCAGCGGCAGATAGCCGGGCAGGTGGGCCGTCAGGTAGTCCAGTTGGGGCACCGTGCCCTCCTGGGTGGCCAACAGGTCCGGGGCGTGGGCCAGGATGACTTCCGTCACCAACTCTTTGCGGAAGTCCCAGGCATTGGGACCATCGGCCGGGTTGGCGAACCTGAGATTGAAGGTCATGACCCGCATGGCGATCCCTAAGCAAAGCGCAGCGGCAGGGGTTGGGGAAAGAAGAGCTCCTGGCACTGCCGCAGAAAATAGGCGTCGGTCATGGAGGCGATGAAGTCCCGCACCACCGCCGCCGGGCCGCTCTCCGCCAGGTAGTCCGGCGCCATTTCGTCCAGAAAATCCCGCCAGATGGGGGAGTTCCGACGCTTTTCCCGGACATCCCGCAGGAAGCGGGCGAAGAGGTCGGCGCACAGCTCCCCGATCTTATCGGTCTCCTGCTTGATCTTCGGGTTGTTGTAAATGCGCTCGTAGTTGAAGGCCTTGAGGGTCTTCAGGGCCTCCCCCACCTCCGGGGTGTAGCCCACGTAATGCTTCTGGTAACTGTGGGCGATGAGGTCGGTGACCAGGGCGTAGACGATGGCCCCGTTGGTGGCCCCCAGCCGCTGCACCACCAGGGGGGGCAGCTCTTCCCGGCGCACCAGGTTGAGGACGATGGCGTCCTCCAGGTCCCGGCCGATGTAACTGATGGTATCGGCCAACCGCACCACGCAACCCTCCAGGGTCATGGGTCGGAGATCGGCATCCGGGTCGGCCAACTTGAGGCGGATTTCCGCCTCCAGGCGGTCGAAGTTCTTATCCCGCTCCGGGGCGAGGCGCTCCAGGTGGCTCTCACCGTCGTGACAGAGGATGCCGTCCAGCACCTGCAGCGACAGGTTGAGGCCCCGGCCGCCCTTTTCCACCCGGTCCAGAAAGCGCACCCCTTGGAGGCTGTGGAGAAAGGGCCCGATGCCGTGGGCCTGACAGATTTCCGAGAGGAGGCGCTCGCCGTCGTGGCCGAAGGGCGGATGGCCGATGTCATGGCCCAAGGCGATGGCTTCCAGGAGGTCTTCATTCAGCCGGAGATAGCGGCCGATGGTGCGGGCGATCTTGGAGAGGAGCTGGACGTGGAGCACCCGGTGACTGATGTGCTCGTGCTCCACCAGGTAAAAGACCTGGGTCTTGTCAATGTAGCGGGTATAGGCCCGGGAATGAAGGATGCGGTCGGCGTCCACCGCGAAGTCCAGGCGGTGGCCCCGGGCGATGCGCTCCTCGAAGCGCCGCCGGCCGGCTTGGGCGCTTCGGGTGGCATAGGGCGACAGCCAGGCCTCCTCCTCGCGGTTCAACTGCCGCCGCAGTTCCCCCAAATCAACCATGGCACCCACACCTACCCCCGGAAAGCATACCATAGGGCGGCGGCGCACTCAAGCTGTTTGCCCCTGGCTTCAAAGGATAACCGCCACCGGAATTTTGTGGTAAGATGGGGCGAGCAGGCTGAGATGCACGACAGAAACGAGCGGACCCGGAAAAGGCGCGGGGTTGCCCCGCTGAGCCTGGTCCCCTCCCCACCGGCCGGACTTCCGCCCCGGGGACCGGCCTTGGCGCCCTAGGCCAGAAGGAGGAGTTATGATCAAAGTATTGCTGGAAAGAACCATCAAAGGAAAACATGTCAGCGACATCGTGCGGCTGCTCCGGCAGATGCGGGTGTTGGCCATGCAGCAGCCGGGCTACATCTCCGGCGAGACCCTCCACGCCCTGGACGATCCCAACGATTACCTGGTCATCAGCACCTGGGAGTCCCTAGAGCACTGGGAGTCCTACGTCAAGAGCCCGGAGCGCCAGAAACTGCAGGCGGAACTCGATACCTACCTGACCTCCCCCACCCGCCTCAGGGTTTATACTTACTAATCAGTGTGATCCGGGGGCCTGGGCGTTCCCCGCCCATCCCCCGGGGCCTCCCCCCGGTTCCGGCCCCCGGCCCCTTTGGGGATTCCGCCGCCCCGGTCTGGGGGAATTCCACGGTTCACTGCGGTAGGTTATTTTCCTTCCTGATTTCAGACTGTTATCCTGATTTTTCCGGAATTTCATAAAGTAACCGGGGCAATCGGCCGACAGTAGAGGGAAAAGGCCGGGAGTGCGCGTATGCGGAAGAATTTCCTCCCTGGCTGGCGGTATGGTTGCCTTCTGGGTGTCTTGCTGGCCTTTTGCACCAGCGGTTGTGAATTGCTGAGCCGACCGCCCCTGGTGGGGGTGGTTTTCTGGGGGAGCGAGGTCCCTGCCTTCCTGGAGAATTGGTGGGGGGTCATGGAGGGCCTCCGGGAAGAAGGCTACCAGGACGGGGTCAATGTGCGCCTCGTGGTGGCCAACGTCATGGGCAAACGGGACGAAGCCGCGGCCGCGGCCCGGAGGTTCCAAGCGGAGGGGGCCCGTCTGCTCATCACCGTGGGCACCGTTCCCACCCTGGTGGCCCTGGAGGCAACCCGGGAAAGCCGCCTCCCCCTGGTGTATTCCATGGTGGCCGCGCCCGAGGAAAACGGCCTGGGCCGCCCGGAGCCAGGGGAAGAAATCCGGTTCACCGGCACCAGCAGCGAGGTGCCGGCCCGGGAGCAGTTGCGGTTCCTTCTCCAGGCCAAGCCCGAGCTGCGGCGCCTGGGCGTCCTCTACTGCTCGGCCACGCCCCAGGCGGTGGCCACCGGACATGCCGCGGTGGCGGCGGCCCGGGAGATGGGGCTGCTCACCTTTTGGCAGGCCATCCCGGACGACGGCCCCCTGCTGCTCCAGAAGGCGTTGACGGCCCTCCTCCGGGAGGGGGTGGAGGCGGTCTTCCTTCCCTCCGACCCGATATTGGCGGCGCCGCACCAGGTCCGAAGCATTTGCGAAATCCTGAGAACGGCGCGGGTGCCGCTGATAGCTCCCACCGGGGACTGTGTGGCCAACGGGGCTCTTCTGGCCTACCACGCCGATTTCGCCGACATCGGCCGCCAAGCCGGCAGGCAGGCCGCCCGCCTGTTGCGGGGGGCGCACCCCCGGGAGCTCCCTCCGGAGGGGCCCCAAGTCAAGCGGCTGACGTTGAATCTGATGGCCGCCTCGGAGCTGGGATTGACGCTCCCCTGGCAGCTTTTGAGCCGGGCCAACGCGTTGCATCACTGAGGTGAGGCAGGGTACGGGCATGCGCAGGGGTGTGGAAGGGAACCCGGAAGGGCTGACGCCGCCAAGCCCAAGAAGGGCTGTGGCCCGCACCTTCCGCTTCCGCATCCTGCTCCTGGTAATCCTCAGCGGCCTCCTGCCGCTGCTCACCATCGTGGTGGCCTTCCGGCTGCTCTCCCTTTCCCAGGAGCAGCACCTGTCGGCGTCCCTGCTGGATATCCAGACCCGGGAAGGCCAACGTCTGGAGAGCCGGCAACAGGAGATGGTCATGGGCCAGGTGCGCACCCTGGCGTTGAGCGCCGCCATGGACCTGTCCCTGTATTTGCGCCTCCACCCTCGCACCTCCTGGGAAACCTTGCGCCGGGACCCCGCCTTTCGCCAGTTGGCCCTCCTGCCCATGGGCCCGTTGGGGGAAACCTTCCTGGCCGACGCCCGGCACAACCGCATCCTGATGCACTCCCAGGCCCACCTGGAAGGGGCCCCCCTCCAGACGGTGCTGCGGGTGGCGGATCCGGGCGGCACCTTCGGCGAGTGGCCCGAAGGCAGGCCCCTGTTCGAATATTACCTGCTGTCCCCGGCCGGCCAGCCCATCCAGGCCCAGGCCATTTTCGTCCGGGTGCCGGCCGTTAACCCTGAAATCCCCCCGCTCCTGGTGGTGGCGGTCCCCCATCTCCAGGAGCTGGAGCAGATGGCCGCCCCGGTGCGTTCGGTCTTCAAAGCCGCCCTGAACCAGAGCCGCACCGTGCTCAAAAGCCAGCTGCGCCGGTTTCAGGACCAGATTGTGCTCCTGCTGTTGGCCATGGGAGTCCTGGGGTTTCTGGCCGCGCTGGTGCTGGTGCGGCGCCTGACGGCGGGCATCGCCGAACTCACCGAGGCTGCGGAGGCCTTTAACCGGGGCGACCTGGACCACCGCCTCCTGATGACCGGCGATGATGAGCTGGCCCAGCTGGGGCAGACCCTCAACCGCATGGCCGCCAGCCTGAAGGAAAACACCGTCTCCCGCTTCGTCTGGGAAAACACCTTTAACATCATTCCCGACCTCATCATGGTCATGGACGCCGATCACCGCCTGACCCGCATCAACCAGGCCGCAGCCAACTATCTGGGTCTGCCGCCTCAGGAAGCGGTGGGCCGCTTTTGCCACGAGGTCATGCCCTGCCCGGAAGAGCCGGCCTTCTGCGCCACCTGCCCCGGGAACCAGGAATTCCACCTCCTGGACCAGGGGCGCAACGAGTTTTACTGGGAACATCAGGGGCGCACTTTTTTGGGCACCATTAACCTGCTGCAGGATGAAAGCGGCAGGCTCATGGGCGCCGTCCTGGTGGCCCGGGATATCACCGCGGTGCAGCAGATGCAGCGGGATTTGGCCCAGGCTTCGCATTTCCTCAACCAAATCATCGACGCGGCCCCCCTCGCTCTGTCCGTGGTCAACGCCGCGGGTCTGTTTACCCACGTCAACCCCCAGGTGGCCGTGGAATACGGCTATTCTCCCGAAGAGCTGCTGGACCGCCACTTCTCCATCATGTACGCCAACGAGACCGAGCTGGAGCGGGTCCTCACGATGTTGCGGCAACGCGGCGAAGTGCTCAATCAGCAGGTGCAATTTCTGCACAAGAACGGCCACCGGGTGCCGGCCCGCCTCTCCATCCGCAAGCTGTACGGCGAACACGGCGAGGTATTGGGGTCGGTGGCCCTGAGCAGCAACATTTCCGAGGAAATCAGCCTCCAACGCCAGCTGGAGGCCGCCCAGAAGCAGGAAACCATCGCCACCCTGGCCGGCGGCCTGGCCCACAATTTCAACAACCTCCTCATGATCATCATCGGGCTCACCACCCTGATGCTTTCCAAGATCGCCCCGGACCATCCCTTCTACGCCGATCTGAAGGAAATCGAGCGCCAGGTGAAGGCCGGCCGGGAGATCACCCGCAAATTGTTGTCCTTCCGCCGCAGCACCAGCGACGAGGTCCGGCCCATCGATTTGAACAACCTGGTGGAGTTCACGGCGGATATGTTCGCCCGCACCCGCCGGGAGCTGACCATCACCCGGGATTTGGCCCAGGGTCTGCCGGCGGTGGAGGCCGATCCCGGCCAGCTCCAACAGGTGCTCATGAACCTCCTCATCAACGCCTGGCACGCCATGCCCCAGGGCGGCACCATTACCCTGCAAACCCGGCTGGTGGAGCTGACTCACTGGTCTGAGCCGTTTTTTTCACCGGAGCCCGGCTCCTATGTCTGCCTCACCGTGGCTGACACCGGCACCGGCATGGACGAAGAAACCAAGGCTCACCTTTTCGAACCCTTCTTTACCACCAAGGGACCCGGACAGGGAAGTGGCCTGGGCCTGGCTTCGGCCCACCGCATTATCAAAAACCACCGGGGCGCCATCCGGGTGACCAGCAGCCCGGGGCAGGGCGCCGTCTTTGACATCTTTCTGCCCGCCAGCCAGGCGCCTCCCGAGGTCTTGAACCCGGTGGAGGGCCAGGTTATCAACGGCCGGGGCACCATCCTGGTGGTGGATGATGAACCGCTTCTGCGCCGGGTGGCCGCCAAGCTGTTGCAGAAACTGGGCTATCAGGTCCTGGAAGCCGCTGACGGCGAAACCGCGATCTCCATGTTCCAGCAGAATAAGGCCCGCATCGATCTGGTCATTCTCGACCTCATCATGCCCGGCCTGGACGGCTATCAGACCTTGGAACGCCTCAGGGCCCTGAATCCCCAGGTGCCGGTCCTGTTGTGCAGCGGTTACGGCGAGGAACGGGAAGAGGGCCTGCCTTCGGGCGTGGGCTTCCTGCCCAAGCCCTATCCCCTGGAGACCCTCTCCCAGCAAGTCTCTGCTGCCTTGCGCGGCCGGCTCCACTGATCAGGGGCGGTTTGCCCCCGGACTGTCCCGCCTCCCTTGCAGTTCTGCCCCAATATCCGTTCCCCGCGTTGCCTGACCGCCGGACCCTTGCCTCTGTGGTCTGGGCCGTTTCAGACCGGGAGAAAAACTTGGCATTTGTGAAAGTCCGTGATAATTATATTATTTTTAATAAAATCAGCGGACGGGCCATGCCGCACCAGGGCCATCTCGAAGATTTTTTGACGTATCTCAGGGTGGAGCGCCAGCTGTCACCCCACACGGTGCGCAATTATGCCGCGGACCTGAGGCAGTTTCTGGACTTTTGGGAAGAGCGCCACCCCGGCCACCCCCTGGAGCTGGCCACCTATCGGCACCTGCGGCCCTACCTGGCCCAGACCCTGCAAGGCCGCCGCAAAACCACCCTGGCCCGGAAGCTGGCCAGCCTCCGGACCTTTTTCAAGTACTTGCAGCGGCAGGGGCTCATGGAGTCCAATCCCGGGGCGTTGGCCCCCAGCCCCAAACTGGATAAGGCCCTGCCCCGCTTCCTGACGGTGGACGAAGTTTTCCACCTCCTGGGGCAGTCCGCCGGGGACCCCGATTTCCTGTCTCTGCGGAACCGGGCCATCCTGGAGGTCTTTTATGCCGGCGGCCTGCGCCTTTCCGAGCTGGCCGGGCTGAAGCTCCCCGACCTGGACCTGGAAGGCGGAGTCCTCAAGGTCTTCGGCAAGGGCGCCAAGGAACGCTTGGCCTTTCTGGGGCGCGCCGCCCTGGCAGCTTTGCAGGCTTACCTCCCGGCCCGGCAGCGCCTCCTGGAACAATGCGGCACCGCCACGCCGGCCCTTTTCCTCAATCAGCGGGGGCTGCCCTTCAGCATCCGGGGCATCGCCCGGGTGGTGGCGGACCGGGCCCGGAAGGCGGGCCTGCCCGGGGGCCTGAGCCCCCACGGCCTGCGACACAGCTTCGCCACCCACCTTCTGGAGGGCGGCGCGGACCTGAGGACGGTGCAGGAGCTTTTGGGCCACGCCAGCATTTCCAGCACCCAGCGCTACCTGCACCTGGACCTGGACCACCTCATGGCCGAATACGACCGGACGCATCCCCGGGGCGGCGGAGGAGAGGGGAAGTGAAGGGGAGGGAAGTCCAGGGAGCGCCGCGCCCTGCCCTCCCCCTAACAGGCTGTTGAAAAACCACTGAAATCAGGCTTGTCATCCTCTTTTGAGTACGATTTCGATACCTTTATGACGGGCAAACTCCCGGAAAAATCTGTGCTGTTTTCTCCAATGGTGACCGGTT
>FWPV01004019.1_pt1 | contig 32050 bp, 32 predicted proteins | sample 2228371 | NCBI WGS metagenome assembly FWPV01 (sample SAMEA103939776, study PRJEB20133) | metagenome
TGCTATTGGATGTCCTAAACTTGATAATTCAGAGGCTTACAGAGAAAAATTAACAACCATAATAAAGAATAACAATATCAAATCGGTCTCGGTCGCATACATGGAAGTGCCCTGTTGTACGGGGCTTGTAAAACTCGTCGAAAAAGCAGTTGAAGAATCCGGCAAGAATATTCCTGTGAAAAAGACAAAGATTGGCATCAGAGGACAAATATGTTAGTATTTTAAATGCCGATAATCAAAATCAACAAAACTAACCTTAAAGAAAGTATAAATATTGCTATTGAAATACTCAACAGAGGTGGTATCATTGCCTACCCGACAGAAACATTTTATGGACTCGGAGTTAAGTATGACTTAGAAAATTCATTGAAAAAACTGATCAAATTAAAGAAAAGACCATCTGAAAAAGGAATACCTTTAATCATCGGTAACAAGAACCAGCTTTCATTAATAGCAGAACATGTAAATAAAACTGCGGAAAAGCTGATGGAAAAATTCTGGCCAGGACCATTAACTTTACTTCTTCAGGCAAAAAAATCTTTATCCTCTGTTATTACTGCAGGGACAAACAGAGTGGCTGTCAGAATTCCGGGGGAGTCCTTTGCATTGCTTCTTGCAAAACAAATAGATTTTCCCATAACATCAACAAGTGCAAATCCATCCAATCTACCACCAGCAAAGAATGCAGAAATGGTCTTGAAATACTTTAACGATGAAATTGATATGATTTTCGATTATGGTTGTTCCACTGAAATACTCCCCTCTACAATTGTTGACACAGCAAATGACAAGATACGGGTTATAAGGGAGGGATTGATCAAAAAAAATCAAATAGCATTTTAAACGTTTATAGTTTTTCTGATGACGGCAGGGTTGCTTCTTCTTTTTCTTTCTTCGAAGTCCTTACCTTTATCAATGAAGAAACAATCAAGCCTATGATCAAACCACATAATGCTGACAGAAAAACAATTATTGCAAGGGATGCTTCAAATTTCCAGAAAAAGAAAGTTATAGTAACCGGCAATGCATTCTGCACTGAAAATATTGCAACTATTATAATTACTAATAAAATTGTAAACATTTACCCTCGCTTTTCAATCAGTTGTAGTTAAATTATACCTTCTGTTCAGGCAAACAGCAAGCATTAATTAGTGCAAAGGCTCCATCATTCGGGTTAAAATATTTAATGTTCGATAAGAATTGTATGAGTTTACTCGTCAGAGGTGTCAACTGGATAGGTGACAGTGTTATGACACTTCCTGCAATCCATTCTTTAAAAAAAGGCTTACCACAATCGAAAATTTCTTTACTTGTAAAACCATGGGTCTCGGCAATTTTCGATAAAAATCCTTTTATCGATGAAATAATTCTCTATGAAGATAGATATAAAGGGTTTACAGGCAAATTCAGAATCTCAAATATGTTACGCAAAAAAAATATTTCATGCGCAATTCTATTTCAAAATGCATTTGATGCAGCTTTACTCACTTTTTTATCTGGAATTGAAGAAAGAATCGGATATAATAGAGATGCAAGAGGCTTTTTACTGACAAAAAGGATTCCCTTGCCTGAGGATTATAAACAAAAACACCAGATATTTTATTACCTCAATATCCTTGAAAATATTGGAATAAAAACTGGCCTGGTTTATCCCTATATATATCTACAGATCGAGGAAAGATTATCCGCAAGGCAAAATTTAATCAATCTTAAGAGGCCTGTACTCGGTGTAAATCCTGGAGCAACATATGGTTCTGCAAAGAGATGGTTTCCTGAAAGATTTGCTGAAATCATAAACTGGTTCATAAGTGAAACCAGAGGGAGTGTCATCATCTTTGGAAGCAAGAATGAAACTAACATTGCCGATGATATTTATAAGAAAATTCTGCCTGCTTTTCGTTCACCCGATACAGCCCTCAACCTTGCCGGTAATACTTCCTTAAGGGAACTTATTTCTCTTATTTCTGAATGCGACGTCTTTGTGACAAATGATTCTGGCCCGATGCATATTGCTTATGCTGTCAGAACTCCAATGGTAGCTATATTTGGTTCAACTGACCCGGCTCTTACAGGACCTCCACCATACGCATTTATGAACAATAATATAGTTATCAAACCAGAATTATCTTGCAGCCCATGCTTCAGAAGAGAATGTGATAAAAATGATCTCAATTGTATGTATGCAATAACTTCTGATGATGTATATCTTGCAATTAAAAATTTGCTCCCGTTCAGAGCCGCTGTTTTTTTCGACAGAGATGGAACATTGAATATGGATTCAGGATATATAAATAGATACGAGGATCTTAATGTTTTCGATGATATAAAATCACTCTTAAAGCTTAAAGAAAAAGGTTTCAAACTTATCGGGATTTCTAACCAATCAGGGATTGGGAGAGGAATAGTTGATGAATCATTTGTCAGAGATACAAATAGAATGTTTATTGAAAAATACGGGTTCGATAATTTCTATTACTGCCCCCATCTTCCAGAAGAATATTGTTCATGCAGAAAACCGGAACCTGAAATGCTTTTTCTATCAAGAGCTGAATATAAGATTGATTTAAAGAAATCATTTATTGTTGGTGATAAAGAAACAGATATGCTACTTGCGAAATCTGCAGGTTCAAAAGCTATCTTAGTTCAAACAGGAAAATCGCAAGAATCACCCAATGCCGATTATACTGCAAAGAATCTAACAGAAGCAGTAAATTATATTCTTAACCAAAAAAACGCCTTATAAAAGTTGAATGTTATGCAAAAAATACAAATAACATCTCCAGAGAAGATTCTCATTATTAAGCCGAGTTCTCTCGGAGACATAATTCACAGTCTTCCTTTTCTGAACATAATTAGAAAACATTTTCCTGAGTCTAAAATTCACTGGGTTGTCTTCAAAGAATTTGAGGGAATTCTCCAGGGACATCATATGATTGATAGATTGTGGATAATTGATAAAAATTCATGGCTAAAAATTAGTCTGGCAGGAAATACTCTCCGCGATATAAGACTTTTTTTCAGGGCGTTAAAAAAAGAAAAGTACGATCTGGTTATAGATTTGCAAGGGTTGCTGAGAAGCGGAATTATTGCATTATCAACAAATTCACCATTAAGAGTTGGGTTTCAGGAAGCAAGAGAAGGCAGTAAATATTTTTACACCCATAAAGTTCATGGTGGGGAAAATATTCACGCAGTCGATAGATACCTGAAGATAGCTGATTTTATTGGTTGCAATATATCAGAGATTAGTTTTCCTTTATCCTCCGCTATGACCGATTTAACTCCAATAAATTTCCCGTTTGATTATGAAGAATATGCTGTAATTGCACCGGGTGCGAGATGGAAAACAAAAATATGGTCTCCAAATAAATTCGGCGTTCTTGCATCCCTTCTGCCTTTTAAATCTGTCATTGTGGGTACAGATAAAGATATTAAAGCCGCAGATGAAATTGTAAAAATTTCAAAAGGCAAAGCCTTTAACCTTACAGGTAAAACTACTTTAAAAGAATTAACCGGAATAATCAGCAGAGCAAAATTCTTGATAACTAATGATTCAGGTCCAATGCATATTGGAGCAGCATTGAATATTTATGTATTTGCAATCTTTGGTCCAACTGATCCTGTCAGGACAGGTCCCTACGGTAAAAATAATACAATTATCAGAGCGGATGTTCAATGCAGTCCATGCTTTAAGAAAACCTGTAAAGATCTAAAATGCATGAATGATATTAATGCCGAGTATGTATATGAAAAAATAATTGAAAAATTCAACAGGTAAGTTGCGCATTATTTTTTTACACCTTCTCTGGCTATCGCAATTTTACCTGTTCTGACGAATTCTTTTATCCCCATAGGACGTAATAGTTCAATTAAAGCCTCAATCTTTTTCTCATCTCCAGTTACTTCTATAGTATAAGTTCTCTGGCTCGAATCAACAATTCTACCCCTGAATATTTCAGCTATCCTTAAAACTTCAGCCTTATCTTCCTGGCGTGGAGCAACTTTTATTAAAACCATTTCCCTCTCAACATGATCGAGTTCTGTCATATCAATAACCTTAATAACATCGATCAATTTGTTCAGTTGCTTCGTAATCTGCTCTATAATCTGGTCATCACCACTTGTAACAATTGTCATGTTTGATATTTCAGGGTCAATTGTTTCACCAACAGAAAGACTTTCAATATTATATCCCCTGCCGCTAAACAACCCAGCTATTCTTGAAAGCACTCCAAACTTATTTTCAACAAGTAATGAAATTGTATGACGCATATGTTCCCTCTTTTATTATATTTTGTTTTATTTAACAGCTTTAAGTTTCTTTTCTCCTTTTTCAGTTTTTTCCTCGAAAAGCATATGATCAATTGGAGCACCAGCAGGAACCATTGGAAAGACCTTCTCTTTCCAGTCACAGATAAAGTCCATAAATACTGTTTTCTTTATTTTAAATCCTTCTTTAAGAACTGGTTCAACCTCAGATGGTTTTGTAGCCCTTAAACCAACAGCTCCATATGCTTCAGCAACTTTGACAAAATCAGGAATTACTTCAAGATGCGTGTAAGAATATCTCTCATTGAAAAAAAGTTCCTGCCACTGTCTTACCATACCAAGATAGTGGTTGTTTAATATCGCCACTTTAACAGGCAGTTTATTAATAACTGCTGTTGCAAGTTCCTGAATATTCATCTGGATACTTCCATCGCCAGCTATATCTATTACAAGCTTATTTGGATGTGCGATCTGGGCTCCTATTGCAGCAGGAAAACCATAACCCATTGTTCCAAGTCCACCTGATGTCAACCACATTCTTGGCTTATCAAATTTATAAAATTGTGCTGCCCACATTTGATTCTGACCAACTTCTGTTGAAATTATTGCATCACCTTTTGTAATTTCATATATCTTTTCAACAACAAACTGTGGCTTAATAACTTCATCACTGTATGTATAAGTCATTGGCCTTTCATGCTTCCATATATCTATCTGTTTCAACCATGCTTTCCGAACTTCTGTCCATTGCTCTTTAATCTCTTCTTTTAATACTTTGTTTAATACTGTCAGCACTCTTTTAACATCTCCGACAATAGGTATATCAACCCTCACATTTTTTCTGATAGAAGTTGGATCTATATCAATGTGAATTATCTTGGCATTAGGCGCAAAAGCATCTATTTTACCTGTAACTCTGTCATCAAATCTCATCCCTATTGCTATTAAAAGATCACTTTCCTGTATAGCTTTGTTTGCATAATAAGTCCCGTGCATCCCTGGCATGCCAAGAGAAAGCCTGTGAGTTCCCGGGAAAGAGCCGAGACCCATAAGAGTCATTGTTACAGGTATTTCTGTGAATTCAGCAAGTTCTTTAAGTTCCTTTGAACCACCTGATAAAATAACACCGCCACCAGCAATAATAAGAGCTTTCTTTGATTTTGCTATCATATGTGCTGCCTGTGTAATCATCCATTTATTGCCTTCATATGTTGGATTGTAGCTTCTGATTTTCACTTCAGGCCACACAAAGTCCGCTTTTGAAGCAGTAACATCTTTGGGCAAATCTATCAAAACTGGCCCGGGACGACCTGTTGTAGCAATATGGAATGCTTCTCTAATTATTCTTGATAAATCCTTTGTTTCTTTAGCAAGAAAATTATATTTTGTACATGGTCTTGAAATGCCAACAATATCAGCTTCCTGGAAAGCATCATTACCAATTAACATGGTTGGTACCTGTCCCGAAAAAACAACCAGAGGTATAGAATCCATTGATGCAGTTGCTATTCCAGTAACAGTATTTGTAGCACCTGGACCAGATGTCACAAGTACAACACCGGGTTTGCCTGTTGAACGTGCGTAACCATCTGCAGCATGAACAGCACCCTGCTCATGACGTGTGAGAATCAACTGAATATCTTTATCATCATAAAGCAGGTCAAAAATATTTAGAATTACACCACCGGGATAACCAAAAACATGCTTCACTCCCTCTCTTTTAAGACATTCAAGAAATATTTCAGCTCCTGTCATCTTCATATATTATTTTGCTCCTTCTGAAATTTACATAAATTTTAACATAAAATATTATTTAGATGTAAATATATTATGGTCGGGACAAAAAAAAACTCTTTATAGAACATGATGTTCTACAAAGAGTTCTTTCTTATAAACAAATTAATGGGAACGCATATTGACGAGACCCCAGAAAGCAACAATAAGAATAAAAAATGCGATAATTATAAGATACTCAACTCCTTTTGTTGCGAATATATCTGTATAAGTAAAGAGTTCTTCCATTATTCAATCCTCCGTTTTTATTTTCTTTTAATGAAGTTTCCTTGCCCATGCAGGGGGCTCTTTTAATACAGGCATTCTGTTTACTATCCACCTGAATGCCCATATTTCAGTCAGAATAATAGATGCTGTAATTATCAATTCCATTGGTGCAGGCCAGTATTTCTGACTTAAAGGTACATACCAATTATATGCTATGAATGTGTAATTCAATCTGTTGATTATGATTCCAATCATGGTTATAATAGCAGCAAATTTTATTGTTGAAGTATTTCTCTGTTGTGCACCGTGAGCGAACATAAAACATGGCACAAGGACAAATCCTATTATTTCAAGCAGGAACCAGTATCCCATAGGTGAGTTAAGATAAGACACAGCATGTTCGTGAACAAGGAGTATAATTTTAAGGAAGAAATATCCAAACATTGCAACTGAACATATTCTTGCGAGTCCTACCAGAATATCATCATAATGTTTATGGTGAGCTTCATCTATCTGATCTCCAAATACTTTATGGCTTATAGAACCTTCAAATATAACCATTGAAAGACCGGCAAAAATACTCGATACGAAATAAAGTATAGGTATAAATTCAGTGTACCATAATGGATGTATTTTATTTTTTGCCATTATCATTAGTGCAGCAAGTCCTGACTGATGAAGTGTTGAAAGACAGATACCAAATACAACCGCTCCTAAAGTAAGTGATCCGAGTATTTTTCTGAGTCTTTTCATCCCGAGCCATTCAGCGATTGTTGGAGAAAATTCAACAAGTTCTGCAAGCATATAAAGAAAGAAGTGCCATGCAACAAGAAACATAACAGCATTTACGCCAAATGAATTACCAATCATTGGATTGTAAATGTTCCACCAACGACCTATATCAAGTACGATGGCCCCGGCATAAAAGAGATAGGCAAGAAAACCATTCAGAACAGTTGCTCTTATTATGGCATGATATTTTTCTGCCCTTAAGATATAAACCACAAAGCATAACACATATGCACCACCAGCAAACGCAACTCCTGTAACAACATCAAAACCTATCCAGAGTCCCCAGGGGAAGTCCTGATTAAGATTTGTAATTGGTTTCCCGAGCCCTGCAGCAAGTCTGTAAACAATAAATATATATCCAAGAATCATTATTGGAAGTGAGATTAAGTTAAATGGAGTTGCGATATTTCCTCTTGGTTTTAACTCCTTCTTCAAAAATGTCCAGAAATCGGAAAGACTTTTTATTTTAGGGCTATCATCTTTTTCTTCCACTATTGCTACAAGATCTAATTTTTCTCCTGCCATGCTTTCTCCTCTTCCTTTCTACTAATGTTTCCCTTTTTCATGTTCTTTATTTTCATGGTGTTCGCCGTGTCCACTTTCTTCATCTTTTTTGGTAGCACGGTTAATACCAAGCATTGCTATAGGCCATAGTACAAAAATAAATGGAACTGCAAAAAGAAAGCCCGTACTGTATTCTGGATAGGGAACTGTTCCAAGATCTTTTCTAAATCCAATTTGCTCAAAAGGTACAGATGATAGATACAGATGAGATGTACCACCTACTTCATATTCACCATATATATGATTTACATATTTATCAGGGTCTGCTGCGATTCTTCTTTTTCCTTCTTCCAGTATCTGTCTTCTTGTTCCAAAAACAAGCGCCTGGGTTGGACAGACTTCAACACAGGCAGGGATACCACCTTTTTTATATCTGTCATAACAAAGGTTACACTTCTGTATCCTTGGCATCGCTTTTGTGTATTCAAATTTTGGGATATCAAACGGACATGAAACCATGCATAATCTGCAACCTATGCAATTAGCATCCCATGTAACATGGCCGGATGGACGTTTTCTCATAGCTTTGACAAGACATGCAGCAGCACAACCTGGTTGATTGCAATGCATACATCTTCTCGGAACATAAATTGGGCCTTTTTCAGTTTCGTAGCGATTTATAATAGTGTATTGAGTATCTGATGTTCTTCTTAAATCTTTCAGAACATCCTTGTTTGTAGATTCATCAATGTCAGGAATCGGAAGCCCATTAGCTTCAGCACATGCTTTTTCGCAACGTCTGCAACCAATACATCTTGTTGTATCAACCAGGATTCCATAAAATTCAGTAGCTTGATTGCCTTCACTGGCATCAGTTTTTGCCGGGTTAAGAAGGTTTCCTGTTGCTGCTGTAGCAACGCCTGTTCCAAATATTTTAAGAAAATTCCTTCTGTCCATCCTTGCTCCTCTCTATTTAATTAACCTTTTTTCTTAACTCAATTGATATATTATTCCGGGTGCCAGACATTAATAATATTTGTTGTATTTTGTTTTACAACACGATCGTTCTTCATTGTAATTATTTCTGATGGGCCACCAACTTTTTTCTTATGGCATGCCCCGCATCTATCGCCTTCCTCGAAATTGAAACTGCTTCCCTTCTTTATCTGCATCTGATCATGACATCCTACACATTGTCTGTGATAAGCTGAAAGCAGTCTTGTTTTATTAGGATTTTTTCTGTCATAAGAAATCATATGACAATTTTTGCAGTTTGGTGGTGTATCCTGCTGAGCTTCAGCGCTGATATTGCTTCTATGGTGGCAGCCTTCACATAGTGTCTTCACATTTCTATGGAAATAAGTAGCCATCTTGTTATCATTAGATATTTGTATTAGTTTTTTAATTACCTCAAGATGAGGAAATTTTGAAGGTTCATATTCGTTTTCGAGAACTTTTATCTCTATTTCCTTTTTTACTTTTTCAACTGAACTCATTGGAATAGGTACTGCAGAATACTTATCCTTCTGTCCGCTATGGCAGGTATTACAGGTATCTTTTTTAGGATTAAGCGAGTCCACATCCATTACAGGGATTGCATAATGACATCCTGCGCATTCTTTTGCCTGCTTATTTTTATTATGACAGCCTGTACAACTATGTTCAGAAAATACCTGATGATATGCAGTTGCAAGATTAATTCCATTACCTTCGGGCTTACCTGTGAGTGTGTGGCAATCTTTGCATGCTTTTAAAGTCTCGTGATGACATGAACGGCATGTTTTAGAAGCCATTTCATGATTTTTATGATCAAAAGGAACGCCTTTCATTTTAGAGTTTTCTACAGATATAAATATTTTATCTTTTTGCTTTCTGTCAGGTCTGGCAACTTTCTCGAGTTCTTCAAGAGTTTTATATTTTCCTGTATGGCATTTAACACATTCTGTAGGTCCTGTCTCTTTATCACCCTGTTTTTCATATTTCAAATGGCAATTCAAACATTGCTGGTGAGATGATTTCTTTATGGAAAGCCCTTTTTCTGCAGATATCTTTGTAATAGCGGTCAATTCAGGACCTCTCTTTTTATCAAGATCGTGACAATAATAACACGATTCTTCAGTGCCTTCCTTATAAACTAATTTTTTCTCTTCCAGACTATAGAAATGATGGCATTGTCCACAATCATCCTTGCCTATTTTCTCTTTTAGCTTCTTTACATGTTTGTCGTGATACGAAAAATCAAATTCTACAACAGGATACTTTATTTTGATTTTATCGTTTTTCTTTGAATGGCAATCAGCACATGTAACCGGACCTGATTTTTTATTTTCACTGCTCTGTTTCTTATGGCATTCTATACATTCATCGTGGAAAGCATTCATAGCATCAGTTTTGCTTTTACCCTTAATTGTTTTGGGAAAGTCGAATGAAATGACATTATCTTTTTTAACAGGATGGCATGAATTACATCCTTCAGATTTCATAGCCTCAACATGTTTTCCGTGGTCAAAAATAACCTGGGGACGTTCAAGTTTTCCAAAAATTTCAGTGTGAGCGATAGAAATTTTATTTTGCGGTTCAGCAACTGGAGTTTCCTTAACATGAAGTGTAGCTTCAACAGTATATACACCGTATAACCCGATAGCAATTAAAATGAGATAAGCTATACTCACCAAAAAGTAAATTAATTTTCTATTCATTTCTTATCCCTTCCCAATTCATTTCTTTAATTTATTTTTTTACTTTCATTTCCTCAGGTATTTCCATTGTTGCAAGCAAAAGTTCATCAAAGAAAATATTCTTTACACCAAGATTCCAGAATTTTATAACGTCTTTTATGCCAGTACTGCAATTATGGCAAGGAGTTATAACTATTTTTGCACCTGTTGCCTTTATCTGTTCAGCTTTTACCCTGTTTCCTCTTGCTTTATGTGCAGCCCAGTTTGAAAGTGATGCTAATCCGCCACCTGCATTACAGCAGAAATTATGTTCTTTATTAGGAGTCATTTCTCTAAAATCTTCGCATGTAGCCCTAACAATATCCCTAAACTTTTCTGCAGCTCCTGCTCTTCTGATTATATTGCAGGGGTCTTGCAATGTCACAGGTTCTTTTACCTTTCTAATAATTTTAATTTTTCCTTGCATAAGTAAACTATGCCAAAATTCTCCAGTCTGCATAACTTCAAACGGTAATTCTTTATATCCTAACATTGGAGGCGCCACAAAACTTGTGGCAAATCTTGGATGCCCTCACTCAGTTAGCACCATTTTTTTCACTCGCAATCGAGCAGCATTATCATATAACCCTCTTACAATTCTTTGCATTGTAACAAAGTCACGAATGAACATCGGCATATTACTGCTGTCCCAGACATCTACTCCTGGAACAGTCCAGTCAACCCCAGCTGCCATCATTATTTTAGCAGTACGTTCTACATGATAAATCCCAGTTTTTGGTTCAGCACCTAAAGGCAGCCACATTACTTCAGCACCTTCTTTATCTATTGGTATTCTTAAATCTTTATATTCAGCACCAACTTCTTCTTCCTGCCATTGCATAGTATCAAGCCAATCATTTTGTGAAAGCCATACCTGATTAAGTGTAGTAGCATGGGCGTGGTCCTGGTCCATCATACGTTGCGGAACAACACCGAGAAGAAAACAAACTCTTCTAACTAAACCAATAATAAATGTTATATCCAATCCATAAGGACAGTACATACTGCAACGGTGACATATATTGCACTCTGTAAATACAATTCTTGCACATTGTTTTATAAATTCCGGGCTCACCTTACAGTCTCTTTTCAACATCTCCCAGACTGTCATTCTTACTTTTGCTACAGGAGAATATGTTGGGTCACCATCATGTGAAAGATACCACTGGCAGGCTTTTGAGCATAAACCACAATGAATACAGGTTTCAAGAATTGCTTTAATCCTTGCAGTACGAGCTCCTAAAACTGATTTTATAGTTTTCTCTATTTTTTCTGGAGATAGATCTTTAATTGTTTCATCAAGGCCAACATCAGGGTTAGGTTCCCTTATATATTCAGGGAAATCTTTACTGACAATTTTTTCCTTTACTGCCGCCATTATTTTCCTCCTTTATATACTACCGTTTACCAGTCCTTCGAACGCCATAAAGCAAATTGAGAACCCATCCATGACCTTGTCATAAAGAAATAAAACATGTGTGCGAGACGTGTAAATGGGATTGCTATCAACATTATTTCACCAAAAAGCATATGAAGAATTACCATTACTTTGTAAGGTAATAACATTTGATGATAAGCGAGAAACCCGGTGATGAATGGGAAAAAAGAAATTGCAAGGATAAGATAATCAGAAGCAAAAGATACAAATTTTACTTCTGGAGCAAAAATTCTTCTTAATAAAAAAACAATGCAAGATATAATTACTACTATGGTCATAATATCAGCTACCCACTCAGGTAAAGAAAACCATTTTATGCCCCACGATTCGTAAATGAGAGCATTATGAGCAAGTAAAAATAAGGGAGTGAAAACAAGGCAAATATGGAAAGCAAAAGTTAATATAGTGATAGGCCATCTTATTCTCCAATTTCTGCTTGCAAAAGGAATTAACCAGTGAAGAAGGGATCTTAAAGTTGCTTTTCCATCAATGAAAGGTAGTACAACTTTCTCCTGTTTGGCAAGTTTGTACATTTCCCTCATTTTATAGAAGCTACCTGCAAAAAATATAATAAAAGCGATCCAGACTAAAGGGCCTCTAACCAGTGTATAAAATGAAGGGTCTTTTATGAAGTCTATCATAATCTATCTCCTAAATATTATAATTCGCTTATAGGAACTATTCTACGATAATATTTCCCATTTTCAACACATCGTATTAATACTTTTTTCCCGTCAGGACTTATAACAGGACTCCATAAAGAATCATATCCTTTTTTTCCAACTTTACCATCAACAACTACATAATATTTGCCATTCTTCTCTGCTTTTGCAGCCACTTTGTCCCCTGCTGGGCTAAATACGGGATCCCAAATATTATCAAAAGTCTCCATCCAAGGATTGCCATCAACAGCTATTGTCCATTTATTATTGCTTTTTACAACAACAGCAATTCTATTTCCATCAGGGCTGAACACAGGTGTTAATATCATTTGATTGAATAAATTATTCCAGGGCTTTCCATCAACTGCTATTGTCCATTTGCCAACAGAAACAGCAACAACAGCAGCAATTCTCCTCCCGTCATTACTGAAAACCTGCCTCCAGACCTGAGAAAAATTTCCCCATATTGGCTTACCATTCAAAGCTAAAGTCCAACCCTTTGGAGTCTGAACAGGTGCTACCACATCTGATGTTCCAGGTCTATATTTAGGCTCCCAAGCAGCACCAAAAACCTGTTCCCATGGTGTACCATTAACAGCAATCGTGTATTGGGATAAATCTGTTCTTACAACAGCAGCAACATTGTTGCCGTCAGAACTAAATGTAGAACCCCATGTATTTAAAAAATTGTTTTGCCATGCATTACCATCGACAGCAACAGTCCAGTTCTTTTTCATAAAGCCGACATTATCCAGTTCAACACGTCTTTTTGTAAGAACATGTGAAGCAGTCTTTTTCCCATCTGGACTTATAGCTACATCTCTTGCTTCAAAAAACATATTCTCCCAGATTTGTCCATTTAAACATACACCATTCATTTGGTCTTTGCTAATATTTACTGCAATACTATTACCGTCAGGACTCAATGTTAAATTCCAGACAAAATCAAATTTTTCCTCCCACATCTCTTTATCAATTATTACAGACCACTCGTAATCTCTCAATGCCAGAACAATTAATTTACCTTGAGGTGTAAATTTAAGAGTAGATATCCTCTCAAAAGTTTCATCCCAGATCTCGCCGTTTACGCAGGTAGTAAAACGCCTTTCATCATTTCTGACACTGGTAGCTATTTTTTCACCGTCATCACTGGGAACGAGTTCTCTAACTGAAGTAAACTTTTTCCTCCATTCATTTATATCAGCTATATATTTTTCTTTAGTCTCCCAATCCCAATTCAATGACTCACTCATATAATGGTTCCCTTTCTTACCATCTTACAGTTTTATACTACCGAAATAATTTAGATTATTATATATACACTTATGAAAATGTCAATAAAAAAATTCAACATATTTTTTAAGAATTTTGTCTGGCTTGAAAAGTATCATATAATACCAATAAATGTCAATATTTTTTTTGATTAATTATTAAGGAGAAAAAACATCTGAACCATTTTAAATTTATAAAATAATCGTTATAATAATCAATAAAGAAGAATAATTTTTTAATGAAAGGATTTTATGATGAAAACAAATTTTACTTATAAAATACATCCAATAGTAATGGGAACAAAAGCTTTTGATAAAGGAATGATGACTTATCAGCATGATTATGGTAAACCTTATACAATCCCTATATATTGCTGGTATCTTGAGGGCGGAGATAAAAAAATAATTGTTGACACAGGCGAATTTGCACCTTTGCAATCTAAAGAAAGAGAAGAAGCTATTGGCGGGAAAATTTATAAATTTGAGGAAGGACTTGCAAAGTGGGGTTTGAAGCCAGAAGATATAGACATTGTTATTCATACCCATCTGCACAATGATCACTGTGAGAATGACGACAAGTGCATTAATGCAATCTTTTATGTTCATGAAAAAGAACTCGAGAGTATTCATAATCCTCATCCATTAGATTTTCGTTACATGGAAGATTATATTCTTGATATTGAAAAAAGAGGACAAATAAGGAAACTAAATGAAGATACAGAAGTTGTACCCGGAATCAAAATGATACATACACCCGCGCATACTGAAGGCGGAATGACTGTTTTAATTGATACAGAGAAAGGTAAAGCAGCGATAACAGGCTTCTGTTTAATTATGGAAAACTTCAATCCACCTCCAAAAATAAAAGCCATGGAGATGGAGGTAATTCCTCCGGGAACTCCGGTAAATCCAAAACAGGCTTATGACATAATGTTAAAAGTAAGAGATATGGCTGACATATTAATACCATTACATGAACCACAGTTTGCATCAATTGATACAATTCCGTAAACTAAAAAAAGATATTTGTAATATTGCGATATTAACCCAGATAGTGCAGACATTGATTTTATTTGAATATCTCACCTGTTTCTTTGTACCACAGTAAAAGGTCAAGGTGCGAAAGAGGAATATCTATGGCTTTAGAAAATTCTCTCATTCTCTGCTCAACTTCTAGATACTTCTTTTTACTCAGAGAAACTGGCATTTCATTAATAACTCCGAGCGCATAAAGATTTTTCAAAATATGCCTGTCAAGTATTGCAATGTCTTCTCCAGAGCCAATATTTCTCAAAAAATGTCCTGCTTCTTTATATCCAATTCCTTTGAGATTTCTTACGAGCCACTCTCTGCATTCAGACGGATCTGAAAAACCAGCCAATACTTTTTTAATCTGTAATCCACCATTTTTTTTAAAAAAATCTCTTGCACCAAGAAGATATTCAGCCTTCTTATTATGAAACCTTACAAGTTTTTTTAACACTAATTGTATGTCTTCAGCCTTTCCATTGAGTAATAGACCCCTTTCTTTTAGAATACATATAGCTTGCCAGCATGATTTTGCCTTGGATTGTGGTGTGAGCAAACAAAAACAGAGTTCTCTAAAAACATCTTCATCTGAACTTTTTAAATAAAGATTTTTAAATTCTTTTAAACGGTTTATAATTTCATATTTCTTCTCTGAATAAAGAGATTTTAGTTTATTGATTAATTTTGTATTTATCTTCATATTTTAGGATAACACAATTTTTGAAATATCTTCTTTTAACCCGAATAATAGAGCCTTTTTCTCAAGAATTTATTTAACTCGATGATTTAACAAATTTTATTGTTCCCCTTGACAAAGGGTAACAACCCCCTACCCCCCTTGACAAAGGGTAACAACCCCTGACCCCCTTGACAAAGGGGGAATTAGGATTATTGATAACAAAGGGTAATTAAGGGATGTCTTAAGAAAGTGAAACCTTTAAATATTCCCCCTTAGAAAAAAGGTGTACCCATAAAAATTCCCCCTTAGAAAAGGGGGATTAAGGGGGTTGTTGTAACGAAAAATAAATTTATTCATAACATTTGAATTATTCCAATTGCATTTTTGGGTTAAGTCAGAAAAACAACTCTTAACATGACACAAAGATAATTTATGAGTTTATACTCAACCTTAAATCAGCTATACTAAGATAAAATAAAAAATAATGTGAAAGGATTTTAATGTGAGTCTATTTTCATCTGACAAAAAATATAATATTTACAATCTTGCTGAAGAACTGAGATTGCCCGAGAGAAGAATAATTGATTTCAGTAATCCTTCAAATCCACTTGGCGTTTCCAAAAAAATCAAGGCCGAATTAAGAACACACCTTAAATATCTACATAATCATCCTGATCCTGAAGCATCCAGACTCAGAAAAAGACTTTGTCAATATCTTGGCATAAATACTGAGTTGATAATTTTCCATAACCGCGGTTTTGAATTAATTTATTTTCTGATTACAGTATTAAAACCCACTCAATTAATAATCTCCCCGCCCGCTCATCCTGAATATGAAAACATCGGCAGAACCTGTGGAATAGTCTGCTCTTATGTAGAACTCAATAATATAAATAATTCAATCAGAGATTCTTCTGTAATAATTATTTCAAATCCCAATTATCCATCAGGTACCCTGATTAATAAAGATACAATTTTGAAATTAATAGAGCTCACCCGAAAAAATAATTGTTTTCTGATAATTGATGAGACTTTTATGGATTTCTGTCAGAATACTGAATCAGTAATCTCATATGTTAATGATAATAAGAATCTTTGCGTTTTAAGAACCTTCTCTTACTTTTACTGTCTTTCAGGTTTGAGAGCTGGTTATGCTGTTATTCATCCAGAAACATCTGACAAATTAAAACCTTTCAAAAACTTTCTTATAATAAATAATCTTGCACAGAGGGCTGGTGTAATTGCAATTAAAGATAAGGTCTATAAAAAAGAGACTTTTCTATTTCTTGAAAAAGAAAAGATATTTATTGAAAAAGCCTTTACAAAACTCGGATTAGATTTTCTACCTTCGAACACAAATTATTACCTTATTAAATCAGAAAAGGCTGAAGAAATCTATTTAAAACTATTAAATCAGGGAATCCTAACAGGTAAATGCGATGAATTCAGGTCGCTGGGGGACAATTTCTTAAGAATTGCAATTAAATCTCATAGAGAAAATTCTATACTTGTTAAAGAATTGCAGAGAATACTCACTTAATTATTGATAATTATATGTATTTTAAGAGATGGTTAAAAAGCGCTAACTATGCGATTGAAGGAATTCTACACGCTGCCAGAACACAAAGACATGTCCGCTATCATTTTATCAGTGCTGCAACAGTTCTACTTCTAAGCTATATTCTTGGTGTTACAAAAACAGAGTTTCTCATAATATCTCTTGCTGTTATTGTTGTTTTACTTGCAGAACTTTTAAACTCAGCGATAGAAACAGTTGTTGATATAATTTCTCCTTCCAGAAATGAAAAAGCAGGGATAGCCAAAGATATATCAGCTGGTGCAGTTCTAATAACAGCTTTTGGTGCAGTAGTCATAGGGTATATTATCCTGTTTCCATATCTTAAGGTTGTATTTCACAAGGGTTTATATATAACCAAACATTCTGCTGAAGAAGTTTCTCTGATAGCTTTCATTATAGTACTTATACTTGTTGTAATCACAAAAGCTTATTTTGGCAGAGGGCTTCCTTTAAGAGGAGGTATGCCCAGCGGACATGCAGCCCTCTCGTTTTCAGCATGGATTGTAATAACATTTCTGACAGAAAATTTCATCGCATCAAGTATTTCCTTTATAATTGCAATAGTCATTTCTCATAGCAGAATTACTTCTAAAGCTCATACTCTATGGGAAGTGATACTCGGGGGTTTAATCGGAGCCGCAATAACTTTTTTTCTCTTTAAAATATTTTCTTGATTTTTCTACCATTGGTTTAATGTAAAGATTTGTATTCAGGATGGTCATAGAGAATCGCCATTCTATTTACTATCCAGCGAAAAGTCAGGACTCCCATAGTGATAATTCCTATTGTTATAACCACTTCAGTCCACAGAGGATAATAGCGTTCAGAAGCATTCCAGTTGAATGCAACAAGCGATGTATTAATTCGGTTAAGTACTATACCAATAACTGTAAGTAAAGCTGTCCAGCGTGTAATTCTAACATTCTTATACCTTGCAGCATAAGCATAAAGAAATGATGGAAGAAGCACAAAAACCAGTAACTCAAAAAGAAACCAATATCCATAATAAGTGCTTAGATATGTCCATGTATTAGAATGCGCGATACCAAAAAGCTTCAGAGCGAAATAAGTAAAGAGACCAGCAGAAGCGCCTTTGCCAAGATTTATAGTCAGCCTGTCAAATTTTGATGAATCTAAATTCTCCATCTGTTTTTTAAAAACTCTGTGTGTAAGACTGCTCTCGACTATTACCATAGAAAGTCCGGCAATTATTGCGGAAAGCAAAAAATAAAGAGGCAAAAGTTCGGAGTACCAGAGAGGATGAAGTTTTCCTGGTGCAACAAGAAAAAGAGCACCAAGCGCAGATTGATGACCTCCGGCTATTATAACTCCAAAAACTGTAGCCCATATCGCAAGCTTATGAAAAAACTCGCGCATTTTTCTAAGATTGAGCCATTCAAAAAAAGCAGGACTCCATTCAACAAGCAATGCAATTATATATAGTGCAAAATGCCATGCAATAAGAAACATTATTGAACTAAGGCCATATGAAACAACCATTGGATATGGAAGACGATAATAGCGCCCGAGATCAAATATAAGTCCAAGAACAGCGAAAATATATCCAAGCAAACTTGTAAGTATCGCAGGACGTATAAAATGATGGTACTCTTTCATACCGAATATATAATACATGGTTCCCATAACAAGCCCGCCTGCAGCTAAAGCTATGCCGCAAAGAACATCAACACCGATCCAGATACCCCATGGATTGGTATCAGTAAGATTTGTTGTGGCCCCCAACCCATAAATTAAACGATAAATCATAACCGGGATAGAAATAAGCAGAATAATCGCAGCAATTCCATTCCCCGTAGTAAGATTGCTTTTCAGATATTCAGGGAAAGTCATACCAAGAAATATTTTTTCACGTATCAATGGCAATTTCTTTTTATTTTCCATTATTATTTTTCTCACTTTTTTTCATTGCACGAAAGGCTGCAAAAACCAGAGGCCATGCAGCAACAATCTCAAATACTTTCACTGTAAATAAAAATCCTTTGCTTCTTTCAGGAATGGTCTTTTTACCAAGATCTGTTCTCATTCCAATTTGCTCAAAAGGTATAGAAGAAAGATATAACCAGCTTGTGCCACCTACCTCATTTTCACCATAAACATGGTCAACATACCTGCCAGGGTTGTTTCTTATCCTTTCATGAGCAATGTTGATTAATTCATTTCTTCTTCCGAATCTTAGAGTCTCGGTTGTACATGCCTCAACACATGCAGGAATTCCACCCTCCTTGCTTATCCTGTCAAAACAAAGCGTGCATTTTGTAACTTTTGGAGTGATCGGTTCATTATACTCATATGAAGGAATATCAAAAGGACAGGCTATCATACAATAGCGGCATCCCACGCAAACATCCGGATTATAAATGACTGCGCCAGATTTTGTTTTCTTAAATGCATCAACAAAGCAGGCTGAAACACATCCCGGTTCTATGCAGTGCATGCACTGTTTCTTTACATATATCGGGTTAGAGTCTTTCTGATTAAAATAACGATTCACAACAGTGAATGCATTAGCACTCGTCCTGCGTATCTTATTGAAAACTGTTTTGTCCTCGAAAGCTTTTACAGGTTGATTTGGATTCTTATTCCATTCATTGCATGCCCATTCACATTTTCGACATCCATTGCAATGGGTCGTGTCAACAAGAACACCATAATGTTCAGATTTATTACCAGAATTATCCGATGCATTTGCATCTGAGCCTTTTCCAACCAGTGCGGTACCCGTAAGAGCTGTTGCAAATTTCAAAAAACTTCTTCTTGTAATTTTCATCTCAATCAGACTCCGTCGTCATCTATTCTGTCAGTATTCAAGAATCTATAAAAGAGGATAAACACAAAAATAAAACCGACAGCTATCAAATATTCATAACCTTTTGCGCTCAATATTTGCTCAATTATGTACATTTTTCTCCTTGTGACAGTCTCTGCAGCCAGTTGCCTTTATTTGCATCTTTTCATGACATCCCATACATTGACGGTGATAAATAGCAAGAAGTCTTGGCCTGTTCATATTATTCGGGTCGAAATTCAGAGAGTGACAACTTCTGCAAAATGGTGGTTTATTTGCTTTTACCTCAACTTCAGAATTGCTCTGATGATGGCAGCCTTTACAAATAGTCTGAATATCCCTGTGAAAATAAGTTGCTACTTCAGATTTATTTGATACTTCTGTAAGTTTTTTTACAATCTTAAGGTGAGGGAAAACACAAGCTTCATATTCTTTCTCTAAAATCTTCACTGTTACATTTTCTGGAATTTTTTGAGAATTAAGTTCAGTAAGAGGTAAAGGTTTAACTTTTGTAATATCTTTTTTACCAGTGTGGCAGAGTTTACAACTCTCCTTCTTGGGACCTTTTGCCTCTAAATCCATGTTTTTGATGTAATGATGGCACCCACTGCATTCTTTCTGAACTTTCTGCTTATTGTGGCATCCGATACAACTGTAAGAAGATAAAACATTATGATAGGCATTTGTTGTATTAATCCAGTTGCCTTCTTGTTTTCCTTTTAGAGAATGACATTCTCTGCATGATTTCAAAGTCTGATGGTGACAGTCTTTACAGCTTGAGGTATTGTTTTCATGAAAAGAATGGTCAAAAGGCACACCTTTCATCTGACTCTCTTCGATACTGATAAAAGATATAACCGGTTGGTCTCTTTTCATTCTTGGTACATTTATAAGTTCAGCAATCGTTTTATATTTTCCTGTATGACATTTACTGCATTCAACCGGACCTGCCTTTGCTCCTTTTCCTGATATATCAAGATGACAGTTAATGCAAAGATGATGTGAAACTTTTTTCATATCGAGATTTTTTTCAGTTGTAACAGATATATCTGATTTTAATAAAAGACTATGTTTTTTCTGTAAGTCATGACAGTAATAACAAGACTGTTCAGTTCCTTCCTCATAAACAAGTTCTTTGTCTTCTTTATCGTAGAAATGATGGCAGAAAATGCATTTGTTGTTTAGAGTTTTTACATGCTTATCATGAACAGAAAAGTCAAAAACAACTGCAGGATGCTTTATTAAAGGAACATCCTTCTTATGGCATTCACCGCATCTGACCGGAAGAACTTTATTGGTTTTTTTAATTTCTTTTTCATGACATCCGATACATTTTTTATGGTATAGCTCTTTTATTTCCTTCTTAGTTTTATTCTCTATGTTGAATAAATAATCGAACAAATAATTACCATCTTCAATTACAGGATGACATTCCTTACATCCTTGTTTTTTGAATCTTTCAACATGAAGGCTGTGACTAAATTCAATTCCAGGTCTTTCAAGTTCACCGAAAATTTCATAATGTGCAATAATGAGTTTGCCTGATTTGATATCTGAAATATTCTCTTTTTTACAGATCGGATATAATGAAGAGACTCCGATGTATAAGACAATAAAAATAGAAATTGTTAATATTATAAAAATATTTTTTGAAAAACCTTTTTCTTTCATTCTTTGCTTTCTTCTTTTTTAACCCTTAAGTCTTCCGGGACATACATATTCTGGACTAAAACTTCACTGATGAACATTACGTGCATATCAAGCTTATAATAATGAATCATTTCTTCAATTGTTTTATGACAACTATGGCATGGAGCTATTACAATTTTAGCTCCTGTTGCTTTAAGTTGCTTGATTTTTGTTCTTCCACCTTCCATCCTGATAAATTTCCATGGTGGACCATAATTAATAACACCTGAGCCAGCACAACAACAATAATTATGTTCAAGTTTCGGATTAACATCTCTAAAAACCTCACATGTTGCATTAACAATATAACGCAACATATTTCCAAGTCCCCTGTTCCTGACAATACTGCATGGGTCCTGAACAGTTACAGGTTCTTTTATTTTTTTTGCAATTTTTATTTTTCCATCCCGTATTAGTTCATAGAAAAACTGTGTTGGCTGCAAATAAGTCAAAGGGGGTTCTTTCCACCCCAGCCACCTGGAACCGTCATACACGGCGGCCCTGAATGAATGGCCTCATTCGCTCGTCATAATCTTCTTGACCTTTAGCTTCATTGCTGCTTCAAAATGCATTCGTTCAACCATTCCCATAGTTTCATTATCACCAACATGCATTGCCTGATTGGTACTGTCCCAGCCATCAAAAGACGGCATTGTCCAGTCAATCCCTGCTACATTTAGAATATATGCTATATTAGATAAAAGGTTAGTCTTAAACTTTGCTTCGAGACTGTGTGGAGAATACATTAATTCTGCCCCATATTTGTCAAGTGGAATTCTCGCATTCTTTATTTCCATTCTTAATTCATCTTCAACAAATTGTACTGTATCTATCCAGTCATCCTGTGCAAGCCATGATTGAGTGTATGTATACATATGACTGTTTGCCTGATCCTGTAAATATTGAGGCACAACTCCAAGAAGACCACATATGCGACGCACAAGATTAAGCATATACGCCATATCTATTCCAAAAGGACAATACATACTGCATCTTCTGCAAATATTGCATTCAGCGTAAGAAATACGCGCATATTTCTTTACAGATTCTGCATCTGCTTTTCCTTTTTTTCGAATCATATCCCATAAAGTTTGTTTTATTTTTGCTACAGGAGCATAACTTGAATCTCTGTTATAAGAAATGAAAAAATGGCAGGCTTCTGAACAAAGCCCACAATGGATACATGTTTCAACAAAAGTTTTTAATCTTACATCAGCTTCCTTTTCAAGAACCCATTTTATTACTTTCTCAATCTTTTCAGGATTTAAATTTTTTGCGCTTTCCTCTATGCCTGGGTCAGCCACAGGCTTTCTTACTGAACTAATCATAACTTACCCTCCACTTTAGTAATCCCTCGAATGTCTTACTGCTCCAAAATCAGAACCAGTATATGATCTTATAAACCAGAAAAACAGCATATGACTCAACTTAGTAAACGGAATAGCCATAAGCATTATTTCTCCTGACAAAACATGTATGGCTAAAATAATTCTATAATCAAACAATAGCTGATGATAAGCAAGAAAGCCTGTAATAAAAGGAATGACCGCAATAAAGAGAACAATAAAATCAGGTAAATATGTAACAAATCGAACTTCCGGTATCAAAATTCTGCGCAATATAAAAATAACAACAGAAAATATAACTATCAAAGTCATTAAGTCAGCTACTTTTTCGGGGGCAGACCATAATAGTAAATTCCATGAATCATAAATAAGTTTGTTATGTGCGTATAGAACTAAAGGGGTTATGATTAAACAAAAATGGAATAAAAAGGAAACCATGGTGAAAAAAGGGTGTTTCCGCATATTTGTGCTCGCATAAGGAATAATCCAGTGAAAAATCGAACGGAGAGAATACTTCAAACTAAGATAAGAATTGATTGTTTTTGATTTTTTTACCTTCATTATCAAAAAGACCACACGATATAAGCTACCAACAATAAATATTATGAAAGCCAGCCATACCATCGGACCTTTCAGAAAATCATATAATTCTTTGCTTGCAAGAAAATCAATCATTCAAATTTCCTCAACAGGCAAATTTTTAAGGTAATATTTTCCATTTTCTATACACCTGATCAGAATTTTTTTGCCGTCAGAACTAAAAACTGGTGGCCATAAACTATCATAAGAGTCCTTTGAGACTCTTCCATCTATTACAGTTACATATTTATTATTAATCTCTGCTTTTGTTGCAATACTTTTACTGTCAGGGCTAAATATAGGTTCCCAGATCATATCAAAATCAGCATCCCATATTTTCCCATCTATCGCCATAGTATATCTGTTTCTATTTTTCACAATTGCAGCAACATGATTACTGTCAGGGCTAAAAACAGGGGATATTACAGCATCTGTGAAAGTCTTTTCCCATAGTAAACCATCAACTAAAATTGTCCAATTTCCAAACTCTGGAGCCGCAATCGCTGCTATTCTCTTACCATCAGGACTTATTATTTGTCCCCATACTTGAGTGAAATATCTGTCCCATAATGGCTTACTATTTTTAGCAAGTGTCCAGCCTTTGTCAGTTTTCACCGGTGCGATAACATCATTGCTATCTTTACTGAAAACAGGTTCCCATACACAAAGGAACAGATCATCCCATAAAATGTCATCAACAGCGATTGTGAATTCCATCGGACAAAGTTTTACACCTGCTGCAGTTCTTAGACTGTTATGACTGAAGCAAATACCCCATATGCTGAGAAAATTATTCTGCCACGGTTTTCCATCAACTGAAACGGTTAAAACCTTTTCTGCATAACCTTTAATATCTAATGTTGCTACTCTCTTAGTTTTAACACGTGAAGCAGTTCTCTTCCCATCAGGGCTAATTATAACATCCCTTGCTTCAACAAATTTTTTCTCCCATGACTTCCCATTAAGTGAAACACCGAATTCGTTATCTTTTTTAAAATTTACTGCTACTGATTTTCCGTCCTCACCGAATGTTAAATTCCATAAAAAATCATATTTTTCTTCCCATGGTTTCTGATCCTCAATAACAGTCCATTCATAATCTTTCAATGCGAGACAAATTAACCTTCCATCAGGAGCAAATTTCAGTGGCCAGACTCTTTCATAAGTATCATCCCACAATTTTCCATTCACACATGGAGTAACCTTTTTTCTTTCCAGTTCTACAACAGCAGCTATTTTTTCTCCATCATTGCTGACAACAGGTTCATGTACCACTGGAAAACGATTTTTCCATTCATTTATATCCGCAATTTCCCTTATCTCTTTATCCCAGCCCATTTCAATCTTGTTACTATTATTTGTACTAACTCACTTTCAATGTTTAAATCAATCCCTAATTTAATTTAATCAGAGGAATAACCAGTGAAAACTATTTCACTCTATCGAAAATTAATATGGATGTGTTCCAAATATAACTTCCTTATTAAAAACTTTTTCTATTTTAGCTTTTAATGCCTCTACATCAATAGGGCATTTGGCTGTTTGTGTTGCTTTCATTATACATGTTCCAAGGTGAACTGCTTCAAAATCCCTGTTATATAATTTCCCCATATCTACCATTAATGCAATTTTGGGCATAATTACACCCGGACACCCACCGCAATCATCCATTCCTATAACTTCAATGTCATAATCTTTCCAGCGTTCATATTCACCAGCTTTTTCTGCGATACCTTTGAAGCATTTCAGGCATCCTCCAACACAACTTATACCTTTAATGTTCTTACATGCGATAATTGCTATTTTCTTCTTTGCCATCTCATTCCTCCTTTTTTTATTGTTTATTTAATCATAAGCTATAAAATTTTATACTTCTGCCTTATTTTATTCAACACCATTAACCGAAGATAATTAAATTTCTCGGGTTAATGACCGCAGCCCCCAACATGCATATGTCCTGGACAAGAATGCTGGGCAGTAAACTCCTCCAGTTCTTTTGATTTAATCATCTTGATATTTTCTTTTATTGTAGGTGCTGCTGCTTTATAAACCTTTATACCTATTTGATTCAGTTTATTAAGAGCACCCATTCCTATTCCGCCTACCACAACAGCATCAACTTTCTCATTATTAAGGGCTCTAAGTGGATTACAGGCTCCATGAGCGTGGTGTTGATCATTATTTGAGATTACTTTTATTTTTTCACTCATTAGTTCAACAACAATAAAAGAAGGTGCAGAACCAAAGTGTCCATATACCTCACTTTCAAGTCCTTTTTCTTCTTCTACAGGAAAACAAATCTTCATGTTTACTCCTCCTCTATAAAATTCATTTATTATTCTCGATTTTTAAAGCCTTGCCTTTTAATAAAGACTCGGCAATTTTTTTATGTGCTTCACGCAGAATTCTTCCAAAAGTCTGACGGGAAACTTTCATTTTCTGAGCTGCATCTTCATGATACAATCCTTCATAATCAGCGAGCCTGATAGCTTCAACCTCATCAATATCAAGGATTACTTCCTCAAGCTCAGTCATTGGAATAGCTCTTGGTTTGAAATAGAAAGCATTGGGATTACATCTTACACATCTTAGCTTTTTAGGTCTCGGCATAATCTATTATGAGCATATGACCATAATTAAGTCAATAAAAATCTTTATCTATTCATTAACTTGAATAAAATTTACTTGGAATGATGAATCCTTTGCTTAAAAATTCATTTAAGTCAATGATTATAATTTCAGAACGAAAAATAGCAGAGAGCAAAGGGTGACAACCCCCTGACCCCCTTGACAAAGGGGGAATAACGAATTATTGACAACAAAGGGGAATTGAGATGTCCTGAAAAAAAATGAAACTTTAAAAATTCCCCTCTAAGAAAAAAGGAATACCCATAAAAATTCCCTCCTTAAAAAAGAGAGATACCCATAAGAATTCCCCCTTAGAAAAGGGGAATTAAGGGGGTTGTAGAAACGAACCTAATATTTATTCGCAACATCTGCATTATTCTAATTGCTCTTTCAGATTGATTAAAAATTACTTAATTCATAACACTATTGTTTGCAGACAAAAGTTAGTATAATAGTAAAAAAAGAGATTAATATTTATGAAAATTAACATGCCAATAAATAAAAAGCTTTTTCTCAGTCATTTTTTAGCTGTTATTCTTGTTTCAGGTAGCATTGGAACATATTTTTACCTAAAAGCCGAAGAAAGCCTTATTAATAACTTGAAGGATAGACTTAAATATAGTGCGGCATTGATAAGCCAGGCGATTGACTCAAGGGAACTCGAACTGATACAAACAAAATCAGATGTTAACCAATCTGAATATCAAAAAAATCTTGAACTTCTCAGAACATTTCGAAAAACAAATCCTGATATATCTTATCTTTATATTATGCGTAAGGAAGGCGAAAAGATATTTTTCGTTATTGATTCAGATGAAACAAGTGCTCAGGCAATGCCAGGGCAGGAATATCCCCACAGACTCCCTACTTTAATTGCTGGTTTTTCAAGACCTTCAGTAGATGATAAAATTTATTCTGATCAATGGGGCTCTTTCATGTCAGGATATTCACCATTAAAAGAAGGCAATGGCAGGTATCTCATTGGCATGGATATGAGAGCAACAGAAGTTGAAAATAAATTATACAAACTAAGAATATCAGGACTTATTTCTCTCGTATTTTCATTAATACTTGCATTTATTTTCAGCAAGATTCTTTCCTCCCATTTCTATACACCAATAAACCTTCTTATTTCAAAATGCAGTTCCATTACAAAAGGAAATGTTGGAGAAACAATTGATATTAAAACTGGTGATGAACTCGAAAAACTCATAGAAGCTTTCAATGATATGTCATCAAATTTGAAACAGACTTATGAAAATCAGAAACAGGCTGAAGCAGAACTGAGAAATTCAAAAGAACTTCTCGAGACAAAAGTTGAGGGAAGAACAAAAGAACTTGTGGAATTGACCAGAAAGCTTATTGGTGAAATTTCCGAACGTAAACAGATTGAAGAAAGACTCGCAAGGACAGCCACAACCGACATACTCACTGGTATAATGAATCGCAGGGCTATGCTTGAACAACTAAGATACAATTCAATAAAGTTTCAAAGAAACAAAATGCCCTTCGTTCTTCTTATGGTAGATATAGATAATTTCAAGAGCATAAATGATACCCATGGTCATGACACAGGAGATGAGGTGCTGATATTCATCGCGGATCTATTAATCAAAAGCACAAGAAGTCAGGATTTAGTCTCAAGATGGGGAGGTGAAGAATTCTTAATATTGCTTCCTGACACAAAACTCGACGGTGGTATAATTGCAGCAGAAAAAATAAGAAGCAGAATAGCTAATGAGGAAATAAAAATTAATGAACTTATTATCAACGTAACTGTCAGCATTGGTGTTTCAGAATTTCAAAATGGTCAGACTATTGAGATGTGCATCAAGAATGCTGACCAGGCTTTATATGAGGCAAAAAATCAGGGGAGAAATAAAGTTATTGCCTTCGAATAATTTATAAAAGAAATAAAAAAGGAGTCAGAGTAAAATCCTGACTCCTTTTTTTAATACTATTTTTACTAATTACAAGCAGGAGTTGAGCAGATAAAATATGTTGCCCAGTTTTTACCAGGAAATGGCAACCCTGCTGCCCAGGCTGTTTCTGTGAAACTACCTCCTGTGGTATAGGTTATTTCAAGTTTATATATCAGACCTGCTGGATTATCATCAGCATCACCATCAAAACCTTGATCTTCATAACCACAGATGACTTCTGAAGTCATGGCTTCATTAACACCTGTAATATGCAATTTATGAGTGCTTCCATCATTCTGACATTTCAATTTATCGGTTACATCATAGTGATCAAACCACTTATTTCTGTAACGGTTTCTGTAACGATTTTTAAATTTATTACATTTGTTATCACAAGCAGCGCCCAATGAATCTTCCTTTGAGATATTGTATTCCTCGGTGGTTTTCCACCCGTATCTTTCAACACCAGGAACAATCAAATTTCCATCATCATCAAAAATCGGGTCTCTTAAAAACATATATTTATCATCCTGAGGACAATACACAGGATTTCTCCAGTCACCAAAAAGTTGTGCACTACCAACAAGCTGACCATCCAATTTTACTTCATACCCATTATCACAAGTTATATCAAGAACCGCAGACAGTATTTTACCCGGCACTTTAAAAGTTCTTTCAAATTCAACAATATCACCTGTAACTGTATGAACCGGCCTGTAACTCTCCCATATCCAGTCAGCATTAGTACCAGCAAAAGGAGCACCTGCGATCTCATCCCAATATGAAGGTGTGGGGTCTGCAGGGTCATCAAATGGCTCCCATGCCAAAACAGCATTCTTAGGATAGGTAGCACCGGGCTCGTTACCCTGCATAACAAGAGTCTGTGTATCACTTACTATAGTCATTTTCTGAACTTCTGAATATCCACTAACAACCGCATGTGCTGCTATGTAAAGTTTTTTTCCGCACGACCAGGGACCTGTTGAAAAAGAGTCGGTTGTTACACCAGGATTATAATATCTTTTATATTTAAATTGACCGGGGATTGGATTCCCTGTCTTTGTCTGTGGAATTCCTGATAGTTTTGTAGCAACATGTAAATGGGCTTCAGTCATAACCCAGCCATCCTTTAAATTATATGTTACTGTTCCGTCATCTGAGAAAGTAACTGTGCCAACATCTTTATTTTTACCAGCATATAAAGTTTGAGTGCATGCTGCATAAACAGAATATGGTAGCAATGTTACCACTGCCACTATAAATAATATTTTTAGTATATTCTTCATAAATATTTCCCTCCTATTTTAAATTTTTCTAAAAAAACTTTCGCACTTGCACTTGATACTAAATCTTATATTTTTATCTGCGCCTCCCTCCTCTGAATATATTTTCCCCTAATTTGAACCCTTTAAATCAGAAATCTCAACCCGGCTTTAATTCTGTCATCAATCTCTTCTGTCCATACAACTTCAGCAAAAACCGGCAATTTCGTCTTAGGTTTTTCAAGTGAAATAAATAGTTTAATTACCTGAGATTTCTTTAGATTACATTGAGTTGTCAGACCAATTCCATGTTCGCTTATATCAGTACAAAAAGCCTCATATTTTAGATCATGAATGTCAGTTCCTTTTTCAAGCAATATCTTTTCAGTAAACCTCTCCCTCTCACTCTTCCTCTTTTTATTTATTTCGTTCTTCATATTTTTAGAATATTTTATCCATGGTTATCAGTCAATCCCGCTAAAGTGGGATATCACAAAATTTTAATTTATATTTTGTTATTAAACACCTGCTATCCGTTATTAGCAATCCGTTGTTCATTATCCCAATAGAAACGAAAAATGCAACTTAAAAATCAATCAAATTTGCAAGATGAAAAAAATACAAACCTTACAAAATGCAGATAGTGTGAATTTTTTTCGACCTAACAACCCCCTTAATCCCCCTTTTCTAAGGGGGAATTTTTATGGGTATTCCTCTTTTCTTAAAGGGGAATATTTAAGGTTTTACTTTTTTAAGACATCTCAATTCCCCCTTTGTCAAGGGGGTCAGGGAGTTGTCCCCCCTTTGTTATCACCAATCCTAATTCCCCCTTTGTTAAGGGGGTCAGGGGGTTGTCCCACCCTTTGTTATCACCATCCCTAGTTCCCCCCTTGTCAAGGGTGTCAGGGGGTTGTTATCCTCCACTCTCTGCTATTTTCCATGAATTGTCAATCATAAATCGCAAAATTTAAAAGACACCATTATGATTCACGTGTTACGTGCTTACGCTTTACATGCTTACGTGTTCAAGTGCTTACAGCTTTTTCGCTCTTTGCTCCATGCTATTTAAGTAGCCTGTTTTGTTTGAGAAATAGAGCCATAGTTATACGATTATGGAGTTAAATAAATTTCTGAGCAGCTTCAGCATTAGTTTGTGTATAATTAAGTATGAATATGAACAATCTTTTTGAAATAATAAAAAATCGTGCAACTCCTGGCATATTGATTTTTGATATGAATAATAAACTTCATTATTTAAATAAAGAAGCTGACGAAATACTTAATGGACCAGAGCAATCAATAAAATATCCCGGAAAGAAGAATATCATACCTGAAGAAATATACTCTATTTGCAATATCGTCAAAACAAAAGTATGTAAAGAAAAACCACCTTTGCCTGATAAACCAGAAAGCAAAGTTTTTTATAATAAAAATGGAAATCCTTTTTCTGTAAGAGCTTTCTGCGTTGGATTTAGCAGAAATAATCAAAAACCCACACATATAATGGTCTTAATAGAAAACATCGTGGAAAAACGCAAAATAGATTACAAAAAAATAAAATACAATTACAAATTGACAGAAAGAGAATTAGAAGTAGTTGAACTCATCTGCAATGGATTACCCAATAAAGAAATATCAAAGCTGCTTTCTATAAGTGAATATACTGTAAAAGACCACATAAAAAATATAATGCAAAAAATGAATGTATCTTCAAGAAGCGAAATAATTTCATTAGTGATTTAAGAAATCACCTTTTACTCTTTCTAAAAAAATCATTCCACAATATCTTTGATATATCTAACCTCCAGCGGACTTTCTTCTCATTTAAAACCTTACAGGAAGTTGAACTCTTGAAATGCATTACTTTCAACTGAGGAATCCATGCAACATGAAAATTTAGTTTTCTGATTTCTTCTGCAATATAAATCTCCTCGCCATACATAAATCCTTTATAATTTAATCTTCCACCTTTTTCAAAAAAGTTTTTTCTCAAAAGGAAGCAACTTCCATGAGGAGCATATATTCTTTCGTAATCTGAAGGTAATTCCAGACTTTTCTTTTTATTTCGCCTCTTAAGAGTACGGACATAACAATAAAGATTATCCAATAAATATGTAACTAAATTACTTCTGTAAATTAAAGTATAAGCATACATTTCAAAAATACCAGGCCTGCATTTTTTATGCGGATTCTGGCGAACCCCATTTTGTAAAAAAATATCAGGTGCTACGCAGCATATATCTTCAGGAATATTCAATTCCATCAGTCTGTTAAAAAATTCATTATCAAATTCAATATCAGTATTAGTTATCCCAACCCATTCAGGAGAAACATTTTTATCTTTACTCCATTCATTTAAAGCCATTGAACAACCCTGCAAATATCCAATATTTCTTTTTGGTTTATAGATTCTAATATTATCTTTCAGGACAGCAGGAAGTTCCAAATTATTACTGTTATCTGTAATTGAGAGCTCAATATACCAGTCGTCAGGTAATTTAAATTTAGAAATATGCCTGATAAAACACTCTATTTCTTTTGTGTTATTGTAATGGGTCACAGTTAAAAGTATTATCTTCTTTTTATCTGTCATAGTTCATCTTCTAACTTAACAAATTTTATTCCTCTTGAAGCCCAGAAGTTTAATAATTTATTTAGAAGATTCTTAATTCCATTTTCATTCTTAAGGTAAAATATTTTTCTCTTTAAATTCATATTTACACGTCGTTTTTCTTCTATAAGATCAAATGGATGCATGTAAAAAATTAATAAATCTTTTTTTATTGAAGAAAGTAAAAGTTTATAGATCTGAAATGATATAAAATTTATCCATAAAATCCCGTGTGGTAGTTTTATAACCGGGATTGAATCTAGATC
>FWPV01004023.1_pt1 | contig 32044 bp, 33 predicted proteins | sample 2228371 | NCBI WGS metagenome assembly FWPV01 (sample SAMEA103939776, study PRJEB20133) | metagenome
ATTGGGTAGTAGCCATCGGATCACCTCCAATAAGCTTACTACCTGAAATCATTAAAAATGTCTAGTTTTTTCATAATTGCCTGATAATACTAGCAATATTTAACAATTTTAACTAATTCTCCCTATTGGGAGGTTTTGCAACAGCTTCTAGTAAAAAGGAGATAAGCCCCGGAAAACACCACCCCCTGTAAGAGATAGCCACCAACCGCGGGCAAGGAAATTTCGGCCGGGAAGGTGGATTCTTTTTCTGCTTTGAACATTCCTCCTCCTGGGTGCGTTGAGGCCAGTTGCAGGGGCCCTCAACCCGAGCCGCGGTTGGCGACCGCTGGCGGGGGATTCCTTAGCAGCATTGCCGGAAACTTCATGACTATACCATGTATCGGCAGGAACCGGAATTTTATCCAGGATGCCGTTACCCTTGCAGGTGTTGGAGCGAGGCCGCCTGCTTAAACCAGCGGGCGCCGATGCTTGTCAAACCCAATAAAATTATTTATGCTTTTTTAGGCGGTGCCGTCTCGGTAGCTGACCCAGCAGGCTGGGGAAAAACTCTCTGCCCCTTTAGGCGGCGGGAGAACCCCCTCATGTTCAGCCCTTGGCGCAGCCACAAGCGGCCGTTGGGGTTGGGGGAGGAGTTGTAGGGGAGGGGGAAGGGCGCACAGCCCCCTGCCCCCTTCTCCTACGAACACGTTTTCAACATCCTGCTGGGGCTTTGGTCTGGCAGCATGTTCCCGCATGATTCGCTCCGGTGCAAACCGGGGGGAGACGGCAAACCGCGAGGTTATCAAGAGCAGGGGGAGGGCGTTTATGTCCGGACATTCCAAATGGAGCACCATCAAGCGCAAGAAGGGTGCAGTGGATGCCAAGCGGGGCAAGATCTTCAGCAAACTGAATAAGGAGATCATGGTGGCGGCCCGGTTGGGGGGCGGCGACCCGGCCGGCAACCCCCGGCTGCGGGCTGCCATTGCCGCCGCCCGGGCGGAAAACATGCCCAAGGAAAATATTGACCGGGCCATAAAAAAAGGCACCGGGGAACTGGAAGGCGCCAGCAGTTATGAAGAGGTCATCTACGAAGGCTATGGCCCCGGCGGTGTGGCGGTCCTGGTGGAAAGCCTGACCGACAACAAAAACCGCACCGTCTCCGAGGTCAGGCATCTCTTCAGCAAGTACGGCGGCAGCATGGGGGAGGCCGGCTGCGTGGCCTGGATGTTTGAGAAAAAGGGCGTCATCGCCTTCAGCAAAACCGCGGTCTCCGAGGACGACCTGATGGAAGCGGCGTTGGAGGCCGGAGCCGAAGACCTGCAGGTGGGTGAGAGCGAATATGAGGTCATCACCGACCTGGCCAGTTTCGAGAAAGTCAAGGCTGCCTTAGAGGCCAAAGGCTTCAAATATGAAAATGCGGAAATCCAGATGCATCCCAAATCCACCGTGCGGGTGGAGGAGGAGAAACCGGCCCAGCAGCTCCTGAAACTCATGGAGATGCTGGAGGATCACGATGACGTGCAGCACGTCTTTGCCAATTTTGATATACCCGACTCCCTCCTGGAGGCCATGGGATGAGCACCATCTTCCTGGGAGTGGACCCCGGCTCCCGGGCCACCGGCTATGGCTTGGTGGCGGCGGAAGGTGACCGGCTCCTGCATGTGGCCAGCGGCTGTCTGACCCTGCCGGCCGCCTGGCCCCACAGCCGTCGCCTGACCCGGATTTTCCAGCGTCTGGAAGAGGTCATCGCCCGCTATCAGCCCGCGGCCCTGGTGGTGGAAGAGGTCTTCCTGGCCCACAATGTCCAGAGCACCCTGAAACTGGGCCAGGTGCGCGGGGTCGTCCTCCTGGCTGCCGGCCGGGCTGATGTGCCGGTGTTTGAATATCCGGCCCTGGTGCTCAAGAAAGCGGTCGTCGGCTACGGCCAGGCCACCAAGACCCAGATGCTCCTGATGACTGAGAAGCTCCTGGGGGTGAAGATTACCAACCATAACACCGCCGATGCTTTGGCCCTCAGTCTGTGCCATCATTTCCACCGCCGCTGGTTCCAGCAGACTGCGACCGGGTCAGCCCTATGATCGCTTATCTGGAAGGGGAGCTGTGGGAAAAACGGCCGGAGTATGTGATCATCAAGGCCGGGGGGGTGGGTTACCAGGCCTTTGTGCCGTTGTCCACCTTTTACCAGCTGCCTGAGCCGCCGGCCTTCACCGCCCTGCAGATTCATACCCATGTGCAGAGCGACTCCCTGCAATTGTTCGGCTTTGCCACGCTGGAAGAGAAACAGACCTTTATCAAACTGCTCACCATCCCTCGGATCGGCCCCAGATTGGCCTTGGCCATCCTCTCGGGTATCAGCCCCCAGGAGTTGGCCCAGGCCCTGGCCGCCGGCGATGTGCGGCGCCTGGCCGCCATCCCCGGCCTGGGACGCAAGTCCGCGGAACGGATAGTGGTGGAACTGAAAGGCAAACTCCACCCCGACACCCTGCACCTGGCCGCCGCCGCCGGCCCCCAAGGGTCCCTCTGGGATGACGCCCTGTCCGCCCTGGTCAACTTGGGGTATTCCCGCCCCGTGGCCGAACAAGTGCTGCGTTCGGTCCATGCCCAGGAGAAACCCCTGACCCTGGAAGACATCCTCCGCCTCAGCCTCGCCCGCCTGGCCTCGGCCTGAGCCGTCCGGGAGGCCTGACTGACCATGGCGACATCTCCGCTGGCAGACTCCTCCATCGTGCCCGGTGTCCGAAAACCATGGAGACCAAACCGGCAGCAGGTAATAGTTATGTGGCCTACTCGGGTGGTGAAAACGTGTTCGCAGGGGGAAGGGGCCAAGGGTACAGCCCTCTGCCCCCTCCCCCGACCCTGACAGCAGCTTTTGGCTCTGCCAAAAGCTGAACATGAGGGAAATCCTCCCACCATCGACTGTGGCTGGGAGGTTTTCCACAGCCTGTGAGGGGGCAACGATGAAAAGATACGCCTAGATGCCGCTCAGGGCCGGCGGTCGTAATCCAGGTAGGTCTGGCAGACGTCCCGGACGAAGGCCTGGGTTTCGGGGATGTTGGGCACTGCCGCTGACTTGGCCACCCGATTGGGGCCGGCGTTGTAGGCGGCCAGGGCCAGAGGCAGTCGGAAGCCGAATTTCTCCAGTAATTGGCGGAGATAGCGGCTGCCGGCCATGACGTTATCTTGGAGGTCGTAGGGATCCTGGACCTGCAGCTCCGCCGCAGTCTGGGGCATCAGCTGCATCAGGCCCTGGGCCCCTTTGGGGGAGGTGGCCGCGGGGTTGAAGTTGGACTCCACCCGGATCACCGCTTTGATCAGGGCCGGAGGCAGCTTGTGCCGCCGGCTGGCTTCCTGAATAATGGGCTCCAGGGCTTGGGGACTGGGACGGTTCGCCCGCAGCGGCGGTCTGGTGAGCCGCGGCGTCATGGCCGCCTGGCGCTCCTGGGGCGTTGGCCGGTTGGAGAAATAGTAATAGATCACCCCGTTCTTGACCACCCGGCGAAAGGCCTCGGCAGCGGCGGGGGGTGGCGCCAAGAACAGCGCTGCAGCAAGGAGCAGCATCAGCCGCAGGGCCGGTCTTTGTCCAGGGAATCGGGCGGGGTAAGGGGTCATCAGCGAGCCGGTGCCGGGTCGGCGGACGGTATTTCCTCCGCCGGGTATTGTGTGATTTTTTCGTCGCTTATCAGGTCTTTTAGCAAAACCGGGGCCGGCGGTCAAGACTTTTCAGGGCGGGAGGCCTGCCGGCGGCCGGCTGGCGGAGATTTTCCCCCAATTGGCGCAAGCCGTAGACAAGGGAGCCGGCTATGGCGGATATTACCATCCACTGTAAAGTCTGGTTGGCCAAAGACGGCCAGATGGTCTTTGGCCGGGGGCGGCTGGAACTCCTCCAGGGAATCATGCAACACGGCTCGCTGGCCGAAACCGCCCGCCACCTGGGTATGTCCTACCGGGCCGCCTGGGGCCGTCTCAGGGCCTCGGAACTCCGGTTGGGGGCCAAACTGACGGAGAAAGTCCCTGCGGCCGGAGGGGGGCAGCGCTTGGTGCTGACGCCCTTGGGCCAGGCATTGGTGGCCGATTTCCTCGCTTTGGAACGGGAGTTGGCGGCCTTCCTGGCAGTCCGGCAGCAGGCCTTCAACCAAACCCTGACAGGGGCACCTCATGCTTACGGAGCTTGAAGAGAAGGTCATTCGCGGCCTGCAGCGGGACCTGCCCGCCGTTACCCGGCCGTTTGCGGCTGTGGCCCAGGAGTTGGGTCTCAGCGAAGAGGAATTGACCCGTATCATCCAGTCACTGCTGGAGCGGGGCTATATCAGGCGGTTCGGCGCCACCATCCGCCATCGCATCTCCGGGTTCCAGGCCAACGCCATGGCTGCTTGGAAGGTGCCCCCCGAACGGATGGAAGAGATCGGCGCCCAGATGGCCGCCTGCCGGGAGGTCACCCATTGCTACGAACGGCAGACCAACGACGCCTGGCCTTATAACCTCTACACCATGATCCACGGCAAAACCCAGGAGGAGTGCGAAGCCATCGCCCAACGCCTGGCCGCGGCCACCGGCATCCAGGACTACGTCCTGCTCTACAGTGACGCGGAACTGAAAAAAACCACCATGCGCTATTTTCAGGACGAATGACCTGGCCGGGGTGGCGGCCGGAACTGATCTGCCCCCGATATTGCCGGGGTCATATTTTATCAGAGGAAGTTTCATGGGATACGACAGTTTGCAGAGTTTTGTGCGGGTTTTGGAGAAGCAGGGCGAACTGCATCGCCTCCAGGAACCCCTAAGCCCTTACCTGGAAATCACCGAAGTGACGGATCGGGTCTGCAAAGCCGGTGGCCCGGCCCTCCTGTTTGAGAACGTCCCGGGCTATGACATGCCGGTGCTCATGAATGCCTTCGGCTCCCTGCGCCGCATGTGTCTGGCCCTGGAGGTGAATAGCCTGGATGAAATCGCTGCGGATATCCTCAGTTTCCTGGAGGCTGAGGCCCCGGACACCCTGTTTAAAAAGCTCAAACTGATCCCCAAACTGCGGCGGTTGGCCAACATTTTTCCCAAGACCGTCAATCGGGCCCCCTGTCAGGAGGTCGTCCTGCAGGGTGAGGCCGTGGACCTGGGGACGATCCCGGTCCTCACCTGCTGGCCCTTGGACGGCGGACCATTCATCACCTTGCCGGTGGTGATCACCCACCACCCGGAGACGGGCAAGCGCAACGTGGGCATGTATCGGCTGCAAGTTTACGACCGGAACACCACCGGCATGCACTGGCACCGGCATAAAGGCGGTGCGGCTCATTACCGGGTGGCGGAGCAGCGGGGGGAGCGCCTGCCGGTGGCAGTGGCCATCGGCCCGGACCCGGCGGTTACCTATGCGGCTACTGCCCCCCTACCCGACGACCTGGACGAAATGCTGTTCGCCGGCTTCCTCCGGCAGGAGCCGGTGGAACTGGTCAACTGTATCTCCGTCCCCTTGCAGGTGCCGGCGGCCTCCCAGATCGTCCTGGAGGGCTATGTGGAGCCGGGAGAGCGGCGCCGGGAGGGTCCCTTCGGCGACCACACCGGCTACTACTCTTTGGCCGATGACTACCCGGTCTTCCACGTCACCACCCTAACCCGCCGGCGGCAGCCCATCTACCCGGCCACCATCGTCGGCCGGCCGCCCATGGAAGACTGCTTCATGGCCAAGGCCACTGAACGCCTCTTCCTGCCCCTCATCAAGAAGACCCTGCCGGAGATCGTGGACCTGAACCTGCCGGTGGAGGGCGTCTTTCATAATCTGGCCTTTATTGCCATTGATAAACGCTATCCGGGCCACGCCCGCAAGGTCATGCATGCCCTCTGGGGGTTGGGCCAGATGATGTTCACCAAGATCATGGTCATCTTCGACCGGGAAGTGGATGTCCAGGACCTGGGACAGGTCCTCTGGCGGTTGGGCAACAACGTGGACCCGCGGCGGGACGTGGTCATGGTGGACGGACCGGTGGATGCCCTGGACCACGCCTCCCCCTTACCGCACTACGGCTCCAAGATGGGGATCGACGCCACCCGCAAGTGGCCGGAAGAGGGTTTTACCCGGGAATGGCCGGCAGTGATTGAGATGGATCCGGCGGTGCGGCGAAAGGTGGACGAGATCTGGGATCGGCTGGGACTGGGGCGGACCCCTTGACGCCGGTGGTGGGGCGGCTGCCTGAGCTTGACTTTTACCGCATAAAAACATAAAATTTTAGGTTGATTTGTCTTTTTGGCCCGCATGTGAGGGCAGGATGTCCCCACCGCTTTTATTTCACGCCCAGGAGTCCCTGCATGGCTGACGACTATAAGGCCACCCTGAATCTGCCCCAAACGGATTTCCCCATGAAGGCTGACCTGGCCAGACGGGAGCCAGTCATCCTGCAGCGTTGGCAGGAGATGGATCTCTATGGCCGGCTGCGGGTCCAAGGGCAGGGCCGTCCCCGCTACCTCCTCCATGACGGCCCGCCGTATGCCAACGGCAATATCCATCTGGGGCATGCCCTCAATAAGATCCTCAAGGATATCATCATTAAATCCAAGCAGATGAGCGGCTTCGACTGCCCCTACGTGCCCGGTTGGGACTGCCACGGTCTGCCCATTGAGCACCAGGTGGACAAGGAGCTGAAGAAGGAGAAGCGCCGCCTGTCCCAATTGGAGGTCCGGCAGCGGTGCCGGGCGTATGCCCTCAAATATGTGGATATCCAGCGCCAGGACTTCATCCGGCTGGGGGTGCTGGGGGATTGGGCCGCCCCCTACCTGACCATGACCAATGATTATGTTGCTAAGATCATTGATGAATATGGAAAGATCTTCCTGGCCGGCGGCATTTACCGCAGCAAGAAACCGGTGCATTGGTGCAGCACCTGCCACACCGCCTTGGCCGAGGCAGAGGTGGAGTACGGCGAGCATCGCACCCCTTCCATCTACGTGAAGTTTCCCCTGCTGTCCGACCTGGGGGCAGAGTTTCCGCCGTTGGCCGGGCGGCCGGTCTTTCTGGTGATCTGGACCACCACACCCTGGACTCTGCCGGCCAACTTGGCCATTGCGGTGAACCCCCATTTCCGCTATACCGGTCTGTTGGTGGGGGAGGAGGTCTATATCGTCGCCCAGGACTTGGCCGGGCAGATTTTGGAGATGCTGGGGCAGCCGGGACAGCAGCTGGTGGACCTGCCGCCGGCCCGCCTGGAGGGTGTGCGGGCCCGGCATCCCTGGTTGGAGCGGGAGTCCCGGGTGATCCTGGCGGATTATGTCACTTTGGAAGCCGGCACCGGCCTGGTCCACATTGCCCCGGGCCACGGGCAGGAGGACTATGACAGCGGCCGGCGGTATGGTCTGGAGACCTATTCGCCGGTGGATGACAATGGCCGCTTCCTGCCGGAGGTGGCGGAATTCGCCGGCCTGTCGGTGTGGGAGGCCAATCCCCGGATTATCGCCCTGCTGCAGGAGCGGGGGGCGCTGTTGGGCAGTGCGGAGATCAGCCACAGCTATCCCCACTGTTGGCGCTGCAAACGGCCCATCATCTTCCGGGCCACGGAACAGTGGTTCATCTCCATGGAGGCCAACGATCTGCGGGCCAGGGCGCTGGCGGCCATCAACCAGGTGGAATGGATCCCGCGTTGGGGTCGGGAGCGGATTTACGGGATGGTGGAGAACCGCCCGGACTGGTGCATCTCCCGGCAGCGGGCCTGGGGCGTGCCCATTGTGGCCTTTCACTGCCAGGGCTGCGGTCGGGTGCTCCTGACCCGGGAGATCTTGGATCGCATTATCGCCATGGTGCGCCAGGACGGGGCGGATATCTGGTTTGCCAAGTCAGCGGCCGAACTCTTGCCCCCGGGGTGCCGGTGCCCCCAGTGCGGCAGCCAGGAGTTTGCCAAGGAACAGGACATCCTGGACGTCTGGTTCGACTCCGGGGTCAGTTTTGCTGCCGTAATGGAGGCCAGGGAGGGGTTGGGCTATCCCGCGGACCTCTACTTGGAGGGCTCTGACCAACATCGGGGCTGGTTTCACAGCGCCCTGCTCACTTCGGTGGCTACCCGGCAGCGGGCCCCCTACCGCAGTGTGTTGACCCATGGCTTTGCCGTGGACGGTGAAGGCAAGAAGATGTCCAAATCCCTGGGCAATATCATTGCCCCCCAGGACGTCATCAAGCAGTATGGAGCGGAAATCCTGCGGCTCTGGGTCTCGGCCGAGGACTATCGGGATGAGGTGCGGCTGTCCGACCAGATCCTGAAGCAGCTCACCGATGCCTACCGCCGCCTGCGCAACACGGCCCGCTTTCTCTTGGGCAATCTCCATGATTTTGACCCCCGGCAGCACTATCTGGCGCCGTCGGCGCGGCTGGAACTGGACCGGGTGGCCCTCTCCTGGCTGGCGGCCCTCATCCAACGGGTCCGGACCGCCTATGAGCGCTTTGAATTTCACACCGTCTATCACAGCCTGCACCAGTTCTGTGCGGTGGAGTTGTCCGCCCTCTATCTGGACGTGCTCAAAGATCGGCTCTATGTCAGCCGGGCGGCGTCCCGGGAACGCCGCAGCGCCCAGAGCACGTTGTATGATCTCCTGGTCAGCCTGGTGAAGCTCATGGCCCCCATCCTGTCGTTTACGGCCGAGGAGATCTGGGGCTACCTGCCCGGGGAACGGGAGGCGGAGAGCGTCCATCTGGCCTCCTTCCCGGAGCCGCCGGCTGGCTTCCCCGATGCCGAGCTGCTGGCTGCCTGGGAGGTGCTCTTCAAGGTGCGGGGAGAGGTGAACCGGGCCCTGGAGCAGGCCCGTAAGGAGAAACTGATCGGCAACGCCTTGGAGGCCCACGTCATGTTGGGCGCCACCGACGGTCTCTATGACCAACTCCGGGACCGCCAGGAGGAAGTATTGACCCTGACCATGGTGTCGCAGCTCACCATCCAGCCGACTCCGGTGCCAGGCCTGAGGAGCACCGAAGTGCCGGGGCTGACGGTGGCGGTGGCGCGGGCCGACGGCCAGAAATGTCAACGCTGCTGGTTTCATCTACCCAGCGTGGGCGCCGATGACCAGCAACCGGAGTTGTGTGAGCGCTGCCGCAGGATTCTGGCGGCCGACTGAGTTACCACTGGGACAGACGGTTGCCTGGAGGCGGCTGGCGCCTTCCGACCTCTACCCGACAAGGACGGTGGCACTGACCCCCGGGGCCGGAAATATACCCCGAGCGACACCAACGAGGAACTAACAGTTTTTCTCTCTCTTTCCTGACAGATGACTGATACAAGCACTGATATCTCTGCCGCCACCCCATCGACTTCCCAGGCTGCCAAACTGCTTCGGCTGGGCCTCATCCTGATCATCGGTGTGGGGTTAGATCAGCTTACCAAGTGGTGGCTGGCCCGGATGCTGGCCCCCCATGACATCGTGGTGGTCATTCCCGGATTCTTTAACCTGGTGCATGTCTACAACAAAGGGGCGGCCTTCGGGCTGCTGGCCTCCTGGTCCCCCACCGGGGTGCGGCTCTTTTTTATCGTTACCAAGCTGGCCATCGTTGCTGTCCTGGGATACCTCTACTGGCGCACTCCCCGCAACGAGGGACTGTTTCTCTGGGGGTACAGTCTGGTCTTGAGCGGGGCCCTGGGTAATCTGATAGACCGTATACGTCTCGGGCAGGTTTTCGATTTTCTGGATTTTTATCTGGGACGGCACCACTGGCCGGCCTTCAACGTGGCGGACAGTCTGATCTGTATCGGCGCCGGGCTCCTCATCCTGGGGCTGTGGCGGACGGAAGGAGGGGCAGATGTATCCCGTGCTGATTAGCATCGGTCCGGTCAGGGTGTTCACCTACGGTTTCTTCTTGGGCCTGGCCTTTCTGGCGGCCATGTATACGGTGGGGCAGGAAGCCAAGCGCCGCGGCCTGGAGGCCCAGAAGTTTTATGATCTGAGCTTTTACAGCATCGTCATGGCCATCATCGGCTCCCGGATCCTGCACGTCCTGCTGGAGTGGGACTATTTCGCTGCCCATCCGGTGGAGATCCTGGCCCTCTGGAAAGGCGGGCTGGCATTTCAGGGGGGTCTGGTGGCGGGCCTGATCACCATCATCGTGCTCCTCTATCGCTATCACCTGCCGCTCTGGGCCACGCTGGATACCATGGCGTTGGGCGTGCCGCTGGGTCAGTTCATCGGCCGGTTGGGCTGTTTCATGGCGGGCTGCTGCTACGGCAAGGAGACGTCGCTGCCCTGGGGAGTGACCTTCACCCACCCGGAGACATTGGCCCGGCCGAACGTCCCGCTGCACCCCACACAGCTGTATGAGTCATTCCTGTCCCTGGGGGTCTTTCTCTTCCTGCTGCGCTTCCGGCACCGCCAAACCTTTCCCGGCCAGATTATGGGCACCTATCTCCTGTTGGCCGGAACGGTGCGCTTTGTGGTGGAGTTTTGGCGGGATGACGAGCGGGGGCCGGTCCTCCTCCTGGGAATGGTCAGCACCCAGGTGATCGCCTTGGTTTTGGCCGTGGGGGCCGCTCTGTTCCTGTTCCTGCGTTGCCGGGCCGCCCGGACGGCGGCGGTGCGCTAGCAGGGTGGTGAAAAAGTACTCGTAGGGGAGGGGGCCAGGGGGCACAGCCCCCTGCCCCCTCCCCTACAACCCCTCTCCCAACCCCGACAGCAGCTTTTGGAGACGCCAAAAGCTGCACCTCAGGGATTTCCGCCCACCGTCAGCAGGGGCAAGGAGTCGTTCAACCGTCCGTGAGGGCGGCAACCTTTCCTCAGGAGAAGACCCGTTGGCTTCCAGTCATCTGCAGCGTTGGCTCACCAGTTTGGTGGCCCTGCCCATCCTGCTCTATGTGCTGCTCTACGGTTCGGTATTGAGTTTGATGGTGCTGTTGGCCTTGGTAAGCACCGCGGCTCATTGGGAATTTCTAGCCCTCAGCGGCCTGGGGCGCACCCCCGGGGAAAAAGTCCTGGCCCTGGCGGCAGGACTGCTGCTGCTGCTGAGTTTCTCCACCGGGCGCCCGCAAGCCCCCCTTTTGTTTCTCTTCCTCGCCTTCCTGGCCCATGCGGTCTTCTACCTCTGGTGGTATGAGGCCTATCCCAACCTCCTGGCTGAACTGGGGATGATCTGTCTGGGTCTGCTGTATGTCCCGTTCTTGTTGGGCCACTTCTTCTGGCTCTGGCAGCAGCCCCAAGGCCGTTTTTGGGTGTTGTGGCTGCTCCTGGTCATTTTTGCCGGCGATACCGGGGCGTTTTACAGCGGCCGGGCCTTCGGCCGCACCAAGTTGTATCCCCAGGTCAGTCCCGGAAAAACCGTGGCCGGTGCGGTGGGGGGGCTGGCAGCCAGCCTGGGGGTGGGGGTGGCGGCCTCCCACTGGTTGCCCCTGCCGGCCACCCTGCTGCAGGTGCTGGTGCTGGCATTCCTGGCGGCCATCGTCGGCCAGGGCGGTGATCTCTTTGAATCCATGCTGAAGCGCCGGGCACAGGTGAAAGACGCTTCCACCCTGCTCCCGGGCCACGGCGGCTTCCTGGACCGGTTGGACAGCATCGGCTTTACCGGAGCGGTACTTTTTTATGCCAGACCCTTTATTTCCTAGCTCGGCGGGGTTACATTACATAAAGGAAATTGTTTGAGGTTTGACGGGTTGCTGACATACATATGTTCCACCAACCCGCCGGGTGGGCGTCAGGGGTGATGCTGTGAAGCGCTTGGCCGTGTTGGGCTCCACCGGGTCCATCGGACGGAGTGTGCTGGACGTTGTCCGGGAGTTTCCGGATCGGTTTCAGGTGGTCGGTCTGGCGGCAGGGCAGAATCTGACCGTGTTGGCCGAGCAGGTGCAGGAGTTCCGTCCCCAGGTGGTGGCGGTGGGTGCAGCCCCCCTGGAAAGCGCCTTGGCTGCCAGGCTCCCCGCCAGCCGGTCCGGGCGGATCCTGTCGGGCATCTCCGGGGCCAAAGAAGTGGCCGCGGCCACCGGCGCTGATCTGGTGGTCTCCGCCATGGTGGGGGCTGTGGGCCTGGAGCCGACGCTGGCCGCCATAGAGCAGGGCATCCCGGTGGCCTTGGCCAATAAAGAGACCCTGGTGGTGGCGGGGCCTCTGGTGATGGCTGCGGCCCGGCGGCGGCAGGTCCCCATCCTTCCCATTGACAGCGAACACAGCGCCATCTTCCAGGCCATCCAGGGAAACCGGCCGGCCGATATCCGGCGCCTCTGGCTTACCGCCTCTGGGGGCCCCTTCTGGCGGCACAGCCGGGAGGAGCTGGCCGGAGTCACCGCCGCCGAAGCCCTGAAGCACCCGAACTGGCATATGGGGCCGAAGATCACCATCGATTCGGCCACCCTGATGAACAAAGGGCTGGAGGTCATTGAAGCCAGCGTCCTTTTCCACCTGCCGCCGGAGCGCATCCAGGTACACGTGCACCCGGAGAGCATAGTCCATTCTCTGGTGGAGTATATCGACGGCTCAGTCATCGCCCAATTGGGCATCCCGGATATGCGGGTGCCCATCAGCTATGCCTTGGCCTACCCCGAACGTCTGCCGTTGCCTTTGCCTTCCCTGGACCTCTTTCAGGTGGGGCGGCTGACCTTTGAACCGCCGGATGTGGAACGGTTCCCCTGCTTAGGTCTGGCCTTTCAGGCTCTGGCGGCCGGCGGCGATATGCCGGCGGTGCTCAACGCCGCCAATGAGGTGGCGGTGGCCGCCTTTCTGGAGGGGACCATTCCCTTCCCGGCCATCCCGGAGATCATTGCCCGGACCATGGCTGCGCATCCGGTCCAGCCCCTGTCTTCCCTGGAGCAGGTTCTGGCTGTGGATCAACAGACCCGGAGGGCGGCCCGGACGATTATTTCACACTTGATGGAGTAGCTTACCGTATGGAAACCATCCTGGCCACCTTAGTGGTCATCGGCGTACTCATCTTTGTCCACGAGTTGGGGCATTTCCTCGTGGCCAAATACTATGGCGTCGGCGTGGAGGCCTTTTCTCTGGGGTTCCCGCCGAAACTGATCAGCAAAAAGGTCGGCGAGACCGACTACCGGATTTCCATCATTCCCCTGGGGGGCTACGTCAAGCTCCTGGGGGAGAACCCCGGAGAGGAGGTCCCCCCCGAGCAGATCGGCCGGTCCTTTAGCCATCGGTCCCTGGGACAGCGCACCGCCATCGTGGCTGCCGGACCATTGTTTAACTTCCTCTTTGCGGTCATCGCCCTGTCGCTGGTTTTTACCTTCAGCGGCATCCCCTATTTCAAACCGGAAATCGGGGCCGTGCAGCCGGGCACGCCGGCGGAGGAGGCCGGGTTGCAGCAAGGCGATCTGATCCTCAGCCTGAACGGCCAGAAAGTGGCACGGTGGGAGGAGCTCTCCCGTCTTATCCGGAGCAGTGACGGCCCGTTGGAACTGCAGGTGCGCCGGGGGGGTCAGGACCTACAGGTGACCGTCCACCCCCGGACCATGGAGACCGTAAATATCTTCCGGGAAAAGGTGGTGGCCCGCCTTATCGGCGTCCAGGCGCCGGATCATTACGAGATCGAGGACGTCGGCCCCATCCGGGCCTGGTGGCATGGCCTGGAGTACTCCTACCGCATCCTGGAAGTGACGGTAGTCAGCATCGGTAAGCTCATCACCCGCGACGTGCCGTTGAATTCCCTGGGCGGACCCATCATGATCGCCCAAGTGGCCGGCAAGCAGGCCAGGGAGGGGGCTTCCCAGCTCGTGCATTTCATGGCGGTGCTCAGCATCAATCTGGCCTTGCTCAATATCCTCCCCATCCCCATGCTGGACGGCGGCCACCTCCTCTTTTTCCTGGTGGAGGCCGTCCGGGGTAAACCCGTGTCCATGAAACACCGGGAGATTGCCCAAGCGGTCGGCTTGACAGCCCTGCTGATGCTGATGTCGGTGGTGTTCTACCACGACATCCTGCGGGTCTTGGGGGCCCAGTAACCCGGGAGGGTAGTGCGGGGCGCTCCCCGTCGGTGGGCGGAGACGCGCCCAAACCTCCCCTCCAAGGGATGCTGCCGGCACCGATGCAGCCACCGTCCAGGGTTTTGCTGCCCTAACAAGGAGGGGACCATGAAAAAAGGCCTGAATTACATTCCCGAGGAACTGGAGAGAGATCTCACCCTCACCTGGTTCTTCGACGACCTGCCCCAGGATTATCAGGACTTCCGCCGCGCCGCCCAGGTGGTGGAACGGGAATATGCCGAGCTGCGGCAACTGCTGCAGGCAGCCGAGGCGGCTAGTCGGGATGATGCCGACCATGTGGAACTGAACGCCCGGGTGGCCTACCTGCGCAAACGCCTCAAGGGGCTGGAAGAAAAATTTCCCTGGCTGGTATCAGACCAGCTGCTGGAATTTGCCCTCTGGGGGGTGCCCCACTAAACAGGGGGTTGACAACGTGCTGGCAGGGGAGGGAGCCACGGGGCACAGCCCCTTGCCCCTTCCCCTTACCCCTATGTCCGCCTGGGGCCGCGCCGAAATCAGTGCCCACGGAGCCATTGGGTAGCCCCGCCACTCTCGGCAATCTTCCTCCAACGTCATACCCCCCCTGGCGGCAGTGCCTGCAGGCCTGAGGCTGCGATTTCCTGCCGCCACCTTCATCTTGCCTGGTTCCTCTGATTGTGATAGGTGAGATAGAAATACCTCCCCCCTGAAATGGCCAACCGTACCCTGTACGCAAACCGGAGGTGCCGGCGGGGGCGGCTGGAGAGAGGGCTGGTCTGGTGGCACCATGAAATATCGACCCCTCATGATCCTGGGTGCCGGCTCCGATGTCGGCAAGAGTATCCTGGTGGCGGCGCTCTGCCGCATCTTCCGGCAGGAGGGTATCCGGGTGGCGCCGTTCAAGGCCCAGAACATGGCCCTGAACAGCTTCATTACTCCGGAAGGCGGTGAAATGGGGCGGGCCCAGGTAGTCCAGGCTCAGGCAGCCGGCTTGACCCCCCACGTGGATATGAATCCCATCCTCCTCAAGCCCAGCAGCGAGGTCGGCTGCCAGGTGATCGTGCACGGCAAGGTCTACGCCAACCTCAAGGCCCGGGAATACTACCAGCACAAACCCAGGCTGGTGCGGCAGGTGATGGCTTCCTACCGCCGCCTGGCGGCCACCTATGACCTGCTGGTCTTGGAGGGGGCCGGTAGCGCTGTGGAACTGAACCTGAAGGCCCATGACCTGGTCAATTTCAGCATGGCCCGGCGGGCCGGCGCCGCGGTGCTGCTGGTGGCCGACATCGACCGGGGCGGGGTCTTCGCCGCCACCATCGGCACCCACTACCTGCTGAGCCGAACGGAACGGCAGCTTCTGCAGGGATTCATCATCAATAAATTCCGTGGGGATAGCTCCCTCTTTGTCGAGGGCGTGCGCATCATTGAACAGCGCACCAAAAAGCGGGTCCTGGGAGTGGTGCCCTATCTGCGGGACCTCTGCCTCCCCCAGGAAGACAGCGTCGCCCTGTCCCGCAAACCGGCGGCGACCTCCTGTGACCCCACTACCCTGCAGGTGGGCGTCATCCGACTGCCACATATTTCCAATTACACCGATTTCGACCCCCTGGAGCGGGAGCCGGGAGTGAGCCTGCGTTATCTGGACCACCATGACTCCCTGGCCTACCTGGATGTGGTCATCCTGCCGGGGACCAAGAACACCATCGCCGATCTCCTCTACCTGCGGCAGACCGGGCTGGCGGCCGGGATCTCGGCTTATGCCCATCAGGGCGGCCGGGTGGTGGGCATCTGCGGCGGATTTCAGATCTTGGGACGGGAAGTGCGGGATCCTATGGGGGTGGAAGGGACTATCCCCTGGGCTGAGGGTCTCGGCCTGCTGCCTCTGGTCACCACCATGGCCGGGGAAAAGACCACCACACAGGTGCAAGGCAGGTTCCTGGTGCTCCCCTCCCGGCCCCGGATCTGTGGCTACGAGATCCACATGGGGGTGACGGAGGCCGTAGGTGCAGGGCAGCCGGTCTGCCGGATCGAGCAGCGCCTGGGCCAGGCGGTGGCCCTGGAAGACGGTTGGGCCAGCCTCGATGGCCGCATCTGGGGCACCTACATTCACGGCCTGTTCGATGAGGATGACTTCCGCCGGGCCTGGTTGGCCGAACTGCGGCGGCAGCGCCGGCTGCCAAATCCCGGCGGGGAAACCTACTCCTTCACCCAGGAACAGGAGGCGCAGTTTGACCAACTGGCTGCGGTGGTCAGGGCCAGTCTGGATATGGATTATCTCCTGTCAATCATACAACCCACCCCTGGAACATCCGGGCCGCACGTCTGAACTGGTAGCCTGCAGCTCTGTGGCCCCATGGATTGCCAAGGTGTTTTGTAGGCCGAGAACTCAACCGACTCCTCACTCCTTCGCTGCGGCAGTTTTTTGCCCCCCCCCGGTTGGGCTATGGATGCCTTAAAAGTAGACTTGCCGGTAAAGATAAGGTAAGATAAAAAAACCTGAAAATAGATGTGCGAGTCTGGTATGCTACGATGGCTATACCATATCCCTGCGGTCTTTGCCCAACCCCGGATGTTCCTCCTTGTCTGCGTCTCTCTCGTGGGTGTACTGCTGTTTCCCGCTGACGGCCGCAGCGCCTCGCCCCATCTTGAGGCTGAACTGCTGTTTGTCCGGGGGAGTGAGGCCTATGCCCGCCAGAGCTATGACGAGGCCAGGGATTATTTCTCCCAGGCGGTCAGGTTGAGCCCAGACCGGGCTGATCTTTTCGTGGCGTTGGGGCAGACGCAACTGGCCCTGCGGCAATACCGTGAAGCAGAGGCCAGTTTTCGCCGGGCTCATACTTTGGCTCCCCAACGGCGGGATATTTATCTGCTCCTCGGTCTGGCCGCTGACCGTGCCGGGGATTACCGGCAGGCCCAAAACTATTTTCGGCAGGCCGGGCGGGTAGTCGGTGTAGACCTGGCTCCCTTGGGCGTGTCCACAGAAGAGGTCAGACTGACTCCGGAGGACGTCCGCCCCAAGAAGTTTCGACAAGAATTTGCCTTGGGCTTTCATTATGACAGCAACGTGGAACTGCATACCCGCCCGTATTATTTATCCCCGGGACGCAAGGCTCCCAAATATACTGATTGGGCGGGTATTTTGGGCGACCGCACCGAGTATTTCCCCATCATCAGGGAGAACCTGAATGCCGGATTACGGCTCCAGGTTTACAATAACAAGCACCTTTACCTGGAATCTTGGGATTATTTGAACCTGCAAGGAGAGGCCCTTCTCAACTGGCGTCTCGGCCCCATCACTGTGCACCCATCGTTCCGCTATGATCGGACTTGGTATTCTTCTATTCCTTATGCCACCTTTTACTCATACGGTCTGGCCGTGGGTTGGCCGGAGACGGATTATCTAACCGGAGAAATCAGCTATCAGGCCAGCGAGCGGCATTTTTGGTATCCCCGGGGGGAGGAGTACGAGGACTCCGGTTGGCTTCATCGGCTGGCTGTGGCCCAAGGAATCCGCCTGCCAGGCCGCGGCCTCATGAGACTGGGCCTGTTCTATGAGCGGGACCTGGCAAAAGGGACGTTTTGGTCGTCCCAGGCTGTGGGAACGACTCTTCAGGGAGTCTTTTATCTTCCCTGGAACATCACCGGCTGGCTGGAGGCAGAATACAAATATACCCGTTTTAACCAGGTGGATGGTTGGTGGGGCAAAAGACAGCGCTATAACGGTATCTTCCTGCAATTGCTTTGTAAAAAGCCTCTTAGTGATCGATTCGCTCTCTGGTTCGGCTATGGCTATGCCAACAACCGGGCCAACATCCCGGAATGGCAGTTTCAACGCTCCGTATTCCAGGTGCAGCTTACTGCCAATCTCTTTTAGGCGGCAGCAACCATGGACCTCAAAAGGATACCTCTTCTCATGCTGGTCTTCTTAGCCGCGGCGCTGTTGTGGCCGGCCGCTGGCTTCACCGGGTCCCTGCCGGGAGAAGGTTGGTTGGTCAGCGCCCTGGAGGGTCAGGTTCAAATCCGCACCGGAGAGGGGACCTATCGTTCCGCCGTCGTCGGCGATCGGCTCGGCCCCAGTGCCGCCCTGGCAACCGGAGAGGGGGGCAGGGCCTTGCTTTTTCATCCTGACGGCGCAGCGTTAAGGGTGGGGAGTGACAGCCTGCTGGAGTGCGGTACATCAGACGGACCGGCCGCCGGCTCACCTTGGCGATGCCTCTCCCTGGCGAGCGGAAAAGTGCAATATGCGATTGATCTCTCCACGATCCAAGCCAAAGCCGGGATCATCCTCGCCACACGGGCGGCGAAGGCGACCATCGTCCGGGGTGCCGGATTGCTTGATTCTGCGGCGGTGGATCGGTGGATCAACATTGAAGGCGGTCCCATCTCCGTGATGAATCGGCATACCGGGGAGAACAAAGTACTTCGTCCCGGCCAGGCGGCCATGATTGTCAAGGACGGCCGGGTGAACGTTTCTGAGTACTCCCCTGAAGAACTTGACCGCTGCATGGCGGACACCCAGATAAACCTGGCCTTGCCTCCCGCGCACCTTCTTAAGCCTTCCCAACCTGTCAACACCCCCCTCACCATGGCCGAAAGAGTGAGGAAACCCTGGCCGGTGCTCCCCCCGGTCGTCCAATCTCCCAATATCTGGATCCATGAAAAAGCCTTTAATAAGGGTAGGGTTATCCGGAGACCTATCCCCCGTCGCTGAGGTTACTACTCCTCCAGACGGGCAGCACCCAGAGCTCCGCAACATACCGGAAGCTTCAACAAGCTGAAGGATAACCTTTACCCGCCGGTGGTAAGCGGAGATTTCCCTGATTATTGGCTGTCAGCCAGGCGATAGGCGCTGCGAAAAAGGCGGGAGGGCTCTCTCAGAATCGACAGAGGTAGGCCCTCACGGGCTTTTCCTGTCACACCAGCGGGCGTACGGGTCCGTACCCGGCGGTTCGGCTGACTAAGCTATCTCCCGGTTGCTTATGTCGGAAGGCCGAGCGAGACAAAAGAGGCGTTAGCCCAAGTGCTGCTCCAGATAGAGGGCCTCATTGCGATTGGCCAGCTCCTGCCACTCGGCCTGGGGGATCTCCAGCGCCCCCAGATTCAGCAGGATACGCTGCCGCGGCCCCCTGGGAGTGCGCACGGACTCCACGAGCTGTTGATCGTAATAGACCTGGCCGGAGCCGCAGTTCTTTTTACGGACGGTGCGGATAAACTTGAGAAGGCAAAAATGCATTTATGTATTATTTTCTAAGGCTACTACGAACATATCACAAGCGCACTACAACAAAATCAATTTAGTATGATTGTGGAATCTGCTTCTATGAACATCTGCTTATTATGAAGGGGTGGTTTGGTAAACTTGGGCTGGGGCAGCCGCTCTGGGTGACGGCGGGACCGGCGGGACCGGGTGGCAGGCGCCGGGGAAAACTGATAAAAAGGATAGTATGGTATTAGACAAACAAGCGGCACGACCGCAAAGGCCGAGGCCAGAGGGAGGGGGTGCTGGCATGATCAGCTCTTGCCTGAGGGTGTTGGTCGCCTGGGTGATGTTCCTAATGCTGGCGGGCGGGCCTGGGGCATGGGAGGCAGCGGCCCAAATCCAGGGGCGGACGCCGGCGCAGCTCTGGCAAGAGGCAGAGCAGCTCTATCGGACCCACCGGTATGACGAGGCGCTGGCACGGTATGAACAGTTCCTGCGGACCTCTCCGCCCGAAACCCAGGGCCAGCTGGCATGGCTGCGCACCGCGGAGATCTACGGTATCCGGGGCGATTGGCCGGAAGCCCGGCGGCGTTACGAAGCCCTCCTGATGATGAAGACGGACAGCGGTGTGGCTCAGCAGGCCCGATATGGGGTGGGGCAGGCCCACTACAAGATGGGCAACCTGCCGGAAGCTGAACGGGTCCTGGAGAACCTGAGCGCCTCCGTCCTCCCTGCGGCCCTGCGCTTCAAGACCAATGCCTTGCTGGTGGAGATCTCCCTGCAGGCGGGGAATGTGCCCCAGGCCTTCAGCCGCCTGCTGTTGGCGGCCAAAGATGTGCCGCCGGGAGAGGAGGAGTGGTTCGCCGACCTGCAGACCCGGCTCTGGCAGCGGGCCAGCCTGGCGGAGCTGACCAGTCTGGCTGATCTCTATCGGGATACCCCCTTGACTCCAGGCTTGCTCCTGCAGTTGGCCAAGTTGGAACTCCAGGCCGGCCGCCTGGAACAGGCCGCCACCTGGCTTAAGACGTTGCAGGAACGCTTTCCCCAAAGTCCGGAGGCTGCCCAGGCGAAACAGTTGACCGGAGGGCTGGAACAGGCCAAACCGCCGGCCCAGCCGGGGGCTGTGGGCTGCCTGCTACCCCTGTCGGGGAGCGAAGCAGAGGCGGGCCGTCAGGTGCAAAACGGCGTCGAACTGGCTGCCGAGCAGGCCGGGGTGCCCTTAATCATCGTAGATTATGGCAGTGAGGCAGAGGGGGCGGCCGCAGCTGTAGCTGACCTGGCCGCAAACCCCCAGGTTGCCATGCTGTTGGGATTTTTCCCCTCGGCGGCGGCCGAGGCGGCGGCAAGCGAAGCCCAACAGCTGAGGATTCCCCTGCTGGCCTTGACCCAGAAAAAGGACCTGACCCTGGGCCGGCCGCTGGTGTTCCGGGATTTCCTCACCCATCGGCTGATGATCCAGGCCCTGGTGCACCATACCGCCAACCGGCAGGGGTGGCAGCGGTATGCCATCCTGGCCCCGGACAGCCCTTATGGCCGGACGTTGGCCCGCCTCTTCGGGGAAGAGATCAACCGGCAGGCGGCCAGGTTAGTAGGTCAGGCGACCTATCGGGAAGGGGGCGCTGACCTCGCCCAGGCGGTGCAGACCTTGGCCCAGATGCCGGCCCCGGAACAAGGCGGACCGGCAGTGGATGCCATCTTCATACCGGATGAGGCCAAGATCATTGCGGCCCTGTCCCAGGAACTGGCCCGGACACCGCTGCAGGGCTGCCGCCTGCTGGGGACCAATATCCTGGCCGGACCGGACACCCTGCGTTACCAGGAACACTTGGCGGGCCTGCTATTTGTCGACGGCTTTCTGGCCGGCGAGGCCGATCCGGCGGCAAAGGCCTTTGCGGCGGACTACCGCCAGAAATATAAACAATCCCCCGGGTATCTGGCAGCCCAGGGATACAGCAGTCTGCGCCTGTTGGCGGCGGCCATTAGCCAACGGCCGGACGCCAACCGGGAAGAACTGGCTTCAACCCTCCACAATCTCAAACCGCCGGCCGGATTCACCCTCTTCCAGGGCTTCACCCACGAACGGGAAGCAGAAGTGGCCACCGTAATCATTACCATCGGACCGGGGCACTTTACCCGGGTGCAGTAGCTGCGGCAGCCAAAGGCCGGGGATTGCCAACGTGCCGAAACTCCTCCAACTCAGCAGGGTCTGGAACTCCGTCAAGAGCCGGACAGCCGGTTGCCTGCCTCACCGGCAGGATTTTCAGATTGATAGCCGCCATCCTTTCGCAGACCGCGGTTTTCTCAGACTGAAGGGCCAAAATGCTGCCCCGGAAAGATCTTGGGGACGGCATTTGTCCAAAACGGTTGACCAGTGTGTCCTGCGGGCCAAGCGGGCCGGCAAGCTCGCCCCTAAGTTCCTCCCCCTTCCTTCTTTTCACCTTCCAAATATGACCCGGCTACCGTACGGTCATTTTTCCCAGCCCTCATTGGCAAAGCTCTTGCATGAATCTTGTTCAGGTCCACAATGCTGGCGGCCAAGTTCTGATAGGGAGGACAGTATTATGTCATGCAGACGTTTCATGGGGGTTTTGGGAACGGTCGGGCTTACTCTCCTGCTACTAACCGGATCAGCCCAGGCTGGCAGGTGGGAGGATCCGGTGGCCCGAAGACTGGATCAACTGGAGGATCAGTTGCACTGGGGAATCAGGTCCGGTGCCTTGACGCCGCCGGAAGCCAGGAAGCTGGCCCGGGAGCAGCAGCGCTTGGAGCAACAGGCGGCGGTTCTCCGGGCCGACGGCAGGTTGACCCCGAAAGAACGCTATTGGCTAGATCATAAATTGGATCAGGCGGAGCGCCGCATGTATCGTGAGAGCCACGACCGGCAGACCATTTGGAGCCATCCCCACGGACGCCGGCCGCATTGGCAGGAGAGGCACCGGCCGGGCAAAAAGGCTTGGCACTCTCCCGGTTGGCACCACCCCAAGCCTGGCGGCAAATGCCTGGCCCGCGGCTATCGGTAACGGCCCCGGCGTATACCAACCCGAGGGAGGTCTGATCAACCCCGGCATTGCTCCCCAACCCCGTGGCCATCCCCAGAAAACTGAGCCCGGCGAAGGGTGGCGGAAGGGGAAAAAACGCCGGGATTAGAGTGGCCGTGGACAAATCGGCGGGGTATTGGCTGGCTTCCCCCTTGCCAAGCGGGCGGCGAGTGCCTATCTTCTGATTACTTTACTGGTGCCGTGCAGATCAGGGAAGGAGGATGATAGGTATGACCGAACGGACAGGAGTGATCACGATTCACGGCAACCCCCTGACCCTGGTGGGGGATGAGCCCCAGATCGGACAACCAGCCCCGGATTGTGAACTCCTTGATAATGATTTGAAGCCGGTATCCCTTGCCGCCTGGCGTGGCCGGGTTCTGGTGGTGGCCTCGGTGCCGTCGTTGGATACCCCGGTGTGTGATCTGGAAACCCGTCGGTTCAATGATGAGGCGGCCAGTTTCGGTCCTGAGGTGCAGGTGGTCACGGTCAGCATGGACCTGCCCTTTGCCCAGAAGCGTTGGTGCGGCGCTGCGGGCGTGGCCAAGGTCGTCACCCTGTCGGATCACCGGGACGCAGCTTTTGGTCGGGCGTATGGTGTCCTGATCAAAGAACTGCGCCTCCTGGCCCGGGCGGTGTTCATCCTGGACCGCACCGGCGTCCTGCGTTACCAGCAATTAGTCAAAGAAGTGACCAATGAGCCTGACTACGAAGAGGTGATCAGGGCCCTGCAACAGGTCTTGGCGGGCTAGCCGGCGGCAGGGTAGGCTGTGGACGAGTCGGCGCCTGCCCGGCGGCCTTACCCCGACGTTCCGCCGCCGGCAGCTGGTCCGGGAGAAAAAATCCGCCCCCAGATGCCCTCAGCGGCCAAAAAATCCTTGAAACATTATTGAAAAAGTGATATTTTGACTTCATTCTAAAGTTGATTCCCAATGCCGACAATCTCCCGCTAACGCCATAGTATGCAACTTCAGTTAGGCCCGCGGGCCATTAGACCCGGAAGTTTGACGGGTTGCAGTGTTATCAGGTTGCCCTTGGCCGTGCGCTTTTTTCAATTAACCCATCACTATAAATGAATCGTTGACAAAAAAAGGTTGATAATTGCCCAGAGAGGAAGTATCATGGGCAATCATTTATCATCCGCCCTTTGGGGGGAAAATTAACTAAGGAGGAATGGGAATGAAATTGTTCGGAAAGTGTGCCATCCTGGTAGCAGTTGTGGCGTTGGTATTCTCGGCTGCGGTAGCTGAGGCAAAAGATCCGGCCTTGTTTGCCAAAGGCATGGAAATGATGATCAAGGCCAGAGACACCATGAGAGAAGGGGTGAACACGGTAGAGCAGGGTATGAAACAGTATGTGCAGATCTGCACTGACAAAGGCTGCCTGCCCGACGTCACCGCCGGCAACAAGGTCATCGATGACGGTCTGAAGATGGCCAAACAAGGGATGGCGCTTCTGGATCAGGGTCAGCAGGAATGGAAAGTCTGCGTGGCCAACCGGAACCTGGAAGGTCAGTATCGCTGCCTGGATACCTTTGTGGAAGGCGGCCGCATGGTTCAGGACGGCCTGAAGGCCATTGAAAGCGGCATGAAGAACAATAACAACGCCCTGCGGGCCAAAGGCCTGGACAAAGATACCAGCGCCCCCAGCACCATGGTGAACAAGGGCGTGGAAAGCGGCCTGATCGGCGCCAAGGCGTTCCTGGAAGGTCAGAGACTGGCCATGGCTAACCGGCCGTAAGCAGTCTGCCGAAGTTTTGCTGCAGGGGGGGCAACCCCCCTTTTTTTTATTTGCGGACCAAGCAGGTCCAACCACACAAGACTGTTGCAAAACGTATCGTTAAACTCCGATATAATTAGAGGAAAAATGGCCTGCCCCCTTGCCTGATCTATGGTTGTGGGGTATAGTATTGTTCAGCAAAGGGGAGTAGCTGCTCCGGGCAGCGTCAACACACTGGCCCTGAAGGCCTGGCGCTGTCGGCATCATGATGCTCAGCGAGACTTTTGCACCTTGGGTGCAGAAGTCTTTTTTTTATGGGCCGAGCGAGGGGTATGAATGGAAGCCTTCTGGATATCCTTGGGTTTGGTGTTTCTGGCCGAGTTAGGGGACAAGACCCAATTGGTGGCCCTGTTGTTGGCCACCCGCTACCGGGCGGGCATCGTCCTGCTGGCCATCTTCTGGGCCACCCTGGCGGTGCATGCCCTCTCGGTAGCCCTGGGAGGCATTACCGGCCGCTTTTTGCCCCAAGCCTGGGTATACTTCCTCTCCGGCCTGGCCTTTGTCGGCTTTGCCTGGTGGACCTGGCGGGGGGACACCCTGGAGGATGAAGCCGACTACTCCAGCCGGGGATGGCGCTCGCCCTTCCTGATCGTCTTCGTCACCTTTTTCTTGGCCGAGCTGGGCGACAAGACCATGCTCAGCACCGTCACCCTGGCGGCCGGCCGGGAACTGCTGCCGGTGTGGCTGGGCTCCACCCTGGGCATGGTACTCTCCGATGGTCTGGCCATCGGGGTGGGGAGGCTTTTGGGCAAGCAACTCCCGGAGCGGGCGGTGAAGATCGGCGCGGCGGTTATCTTCTTGGGATTCGGCCTCTACTACACGGCTCTGGGCGGCTTTGATCTGTGGCCCTTCTTGCCTCTTTGATTGAACCTTCGCCCTCCTGACCGAGGGGCCAGGCAGATTAGCCCCCTGCCCTCCAACCCTAACGGCCGCCTTTGGCGGCGCCAATTGGCACCGTCCTCTCACCCCAACCCCAGCAGCAGGCCGATCCTTACCGTCAGCCAGGCCACCAGCCAAGCCAGGATGAGTTGGTAGCTGATGGCGAACAGCATCCATTTCAGGGCACCGGACTCCCGCCACAGGGTAACTACGGTGGCCAGACAAGGCGTGTAGAGCAGCACAAAGACCATAAAGCCCAAAGCCACAGCCGGACGCAACCCGGACGCCTTCAGGGCCTCTTGTAGACTGGACGAGGCTTCCTCGCTCACCTCCCCCACCTGATACAGCACCCCCAAGGTGCTGATGACGATCTCTTTGGCCACAAAACCGCTGAGCAGGCTGACGCTCATGCGCCAGTCAAATCCCAGCGGCCGGAGCACCGGCTCTAGGACCCCGCCCAGCCGGCCGATGAAGGTCTGGCGCATCTGGGTGGCCTGTTGCCGGTGGCTCAGTTCAGCCAAGGCCGCCTCCTTCTCCTGTTCCAGATTGCGGCACAGGGCCGCCAGATCCTCCTGGCCCTGCAAAGCCTTGGCTTTTTCGGCGAAGACCACCTCCAGCCGGGCCTTTTCGGCGGCAAAGCCCTCCACCAGCTCTGGATTCCGGGGGAAGGCGCCCAGGAACCAAATAATAATAGAAGCCGCCAAGATCACCGTGCCCATGCGTTTCAGGTAGATGGTGACCTTATCCCACATGTGCACCAAGACCCCCCGCAAGGCCGGCAGCCGGTAGGGCGGCAGCTCCATGACGAAGGGTTCTTCCTGGCCCCGCAGCAGGACCTTGTTGAAGATGATGCCCAAAACCACGGCCATGAGGATGCCCAGGAGGTAAAGACCGAAAATCACCTGACCCGCCCGGCGGGGGAAAAAGACCCCGGCAAACAGGACATATACCGGCAGGCGGGCGCTGCAGCTCATCAGGGGAATGAGCAGCATGGTGAGGATCCGATCCCGCTGACTGTTGAGGCCCCGGGTGGCCATGATGGCGGGCACGTTGCAACCGAAGCCCATGAGCATGGGGATGAAAGATTTGCCGTGCAGACCCAGGGCATGCATGATGCGGTCCATGATGAAGGCCACCCGGGCCATATAGCCGGTGTCATCCAGAAACGAGATCCCCAGAAACAACAGGGAGATCTGCGGCAGGAAGACCAAGACGCTGCCCACCCCGCCGATGATGCCCTCCACCAGCAGGTCCCGGAGCCAACCGTCGGCCAGCCAGCCCGACAGGCCGCTCTTCAGGCTGGCAATGGCAGCCTCGATCCAGTTCATGGGGAGTTCGCCCAGGGTGAAGGTCATCTGGAATAACAGCCAGATGAAAAATAAAAAGATGGGGAAGCCGAAGAGCTGGTGGGTCAGGACCTTGTCCACCTGTTCTGAAAGGAGGATGCGTTTGGCCAGCTCCTCTTTCTGGACTTCCCGGACCGTGCCGCCCAGGAAGCCGTAGCGCCGTTCTGCCACCAGCACGGCGGCGTCCTCCCCCCAGGTCCTCTCCAATTGGCGGCGCCCCTCCTCCACCTGGGCCATGACCGCCTGCCGCACCGGACTCTGCTCCAGGCGGCGGAGGGCATCCGGGTCCAGTTCCAGGAGTTTGGTGGCCAACCAACGGGGATAGTGCTCATCGGTGTGGCCAGGATCGGTCTTCAGGACCGTTTCGATGCGGTTCAGGACCGCCTCCACATCCGGCCCGTAATCGATATGGATATGCCGGGCCACCGGATCCCGGGCTTCGGCGGTGCGCACCACGGCGGCCAGCAGTTCTCTGGTCCCCTGATTGCGGTTGGCCACCGTCGGCACCACCGGCACGCCCCAGAGTTCCGCCAGCCGCTGCTGATCAATCTGGATGCCCCGATTGGCGGCCGTGTCCACCATATTCAGGGCAAAGACCATCTTGGCCCCCAGATCAATGATCTGGGCCGACAGGAAGAGATTGCGCTCCAGGTTGCTGGCATCGATGACATTGATGACCACATCGGGCTTTTCGTCAATGATGAAATTGCGGGAGATGATCTCTTCCAACGAGTACGGGCTCAGGCTGTAGGTGCCGGGCAGGTCCACGACGGTGATGTCATAATCCTCAAAGAGTACCCGGCCCTCTTTCTTTTCCACCGTCACCCCGGGCCAATTGGCCACATGCTGCCGGGCTCCCGTCAGGTTATTGAACAGCGCCGTCTTGCCCACGTTGGGATTGCCGGCCAGGGCCACCGTCAATTTCTTGGGCATCAGTCCTCCTCCGCCTGCACCTGCTCCAGGAGGATGAGCTCCGCCTCGCCCTGCCGCAGACTGATATGGTAGCCTTTGACCACATACTCGGTCGGATCGCCCAGAGGGGCGGTCTTTTCCATGGCCACCCGCACCCCCCGGGTCAACCCCATCTCCAAGAGCCGCTGGCGAAACGGCCCGCTGCCCGTTACCCGGGAGACGATCCCGGATTCGCCTGGACGTAGATCACTGAGTTTTTTGTTTCCCATGGGACGACCTTTTAGCAATTGAAAATCAGTTGCAATAAGATATAGCCATTTCCGTCCCTCTTGTCAAGGGCAGGGATAGGGGCTGCAGCCCCAGGCGGACAGACGCCGGCGCAGATCGGCCAGAGTAGCCTGCCAGCCCAGGAAATGGGCCGGGCAACGGCAATCGCTGGCCCCTAGGCGGGGCGCAGGCCAGGAGGCGGTGGGTTGGGCCAGGAGGTGGTGGACCAGGGCACATTCGGAGTGCCGGGCAGTCACCCAGATCTCCCGGATGGTAAGCAGACCGCTGGCCAGCAGATAGTCTATATGCCAATGCAGCCTTTTCCCCTGGCGGCAGTGGCGGGCCAGACGGGCTGCCAGCCGGCCCCGGGCCGACCCCACGTAGAGGTAACAGCCGGGGGTCAGGGTGACGGGTCCACGGGCGCCCACCTGGACTATACCGGGCTGCTGGCAGACCAGGACCAGGAGGTAGGTACTGGGGGAAACGGGGCCGGGCATGACGTCGGCTGGGCGGCAGCTGATTGACAAAGCCCTTTCGAACAGGTTAAATACCGGTATGAAAGCGGAAAAACCGACGCCACCGCACTACCACGGCCATCGCCAGCGCCTGCGGCAGCGGTTCCTGTCGGGAGGGTTGGATAGCCTGCAGGATTACGAGCTGCTGGAACTGCTGCTCACCTTTGCCATCCCCTTTTCTGACGTCAAGCCCCTGGCCAAACGACTCATTTCCCATTTCGGCTCCTTTGCCGGCGTCCTGGATGCCTCCTTCGAGGAATTGGTCAAGGTCATGGGCCTGGGGGAATATTCGGCCACGTTGATCCGCTTGGTGAAGGGCTGTGCGGAATACTACCTGAAAGAACAAGCCATTAAGCGGCGCAGCATCCCCTCCCTCCAGGTGCTGGTGGACTACTGCCGGACTTCCCTGGGTGGGCTGAAAGATGAACAGTTCCGGGTCATCTTCTTGAATTCGCAGAACGAGATCATTGCCGAGGAGACCATCCAGGAGGGCACCGTGGATCAGACCGTGGTCTACCCCCGCAAGGTCCTGGAAGCAGCCCTGAAACATAAAGCCACAGGCATGATCCTGGTCCACAACCATCCCAGCGGCAAACTCACCCCTTCGACGGCCGATAGGGAACTGACCCGGGCCATCATCCAGGCTGCCCAACCCCTGGCCATCACCGTCTATGACCACCTGATTATCTCCAAACAGGGGTATTATAGCATGGCCGAGCATCACTTACTCTGATGGACTGTAACTTGACCCTTCACCCCCGGCGGGGACGGGAGAGCCCCGCCGCTCCTGGTAACCCACAGCCACCCCCTGATGAGATGTAAGCATGAAAACTGTCTGGCGTCGTCTGGTGTGGGCCATCAGCGTGCTGGTGGCCCTCGCCATACTCATCGAACTGAGTTCGGTGGCGATCATTACCATCAGCATCTATCTGGTTTACGGCCAATTGCGGGAAGGGGAACCGGTGCGCTACGATGCCTATGCCCTCTACCTCCTCGCAGACGGCATCCGGCCTACGGTTCACAATCCGCCGCCGGCCACGGAGGCTCCCATCATCTGGATGTTCGGCGGTTCCACCACCCGGGGTATCTCAGACGACGACAGCCAAACCCTGCCCAGCTTCCTGGCCCGGGAATTGAACGTCGCAACACCGGTGCTTCCGGCCCGAGTGGTCAACCTGGGGAACGATGGCTACAATTCCCTGATGGAGAGCAAGTATCTGCACAAGATGCTGCTGGAGAGCCATGAACTGCCCCGGCTGATAATCTTCTATGACGGTGCCAACGACGCCGCCTATTTCGCCCAATATCGCACCCCCCAGGCCCATCATGGCTACCGCCAGGTGCGGGGGGTGATTGAGAGCTACCATGCCAGCCTGTTCGGCATCCTGAAGTCCTTCAATGCGGCCTGGTATACCTCTTTCACCCGGGAGTTATGGGACAAGATGCGGCAGGGCGTTATCCCACTGGATGCCGACGACCCGCAGCTCCAGGAGTTTGTCCAGGCGGCGGCCAAGCGCTATGACCGCAACGCCCAGATCGCCAAGGCCTTCGGGGCCGAGTATCTGGTGCTGTGGCAGCCCTTCTGGTGGGTGGAGACGGCTCCCGTAGCCCCCGCCGTCAGAGAGCGGGAGAAACAGACCATCATCCTGGGGGAGCACTGGGCCATGAAACCTAACTTGATCACCATCAACGACGCCATGACCCAAGCTTTGCGGGATAAACCGTTCTTCCTGGACCTACGCCAGACCCTCACCCCCCGACAGCAGGAGGTCTATGAGTCGGACGGCATCCACCTCAATCCCGCCGGGGATGCCCTCATGGCGGCGGCCATAGGCAGGATCCTGAAAGAGAAATTCAGCAGCCGCTGGTAAGCGGTGGTGCTCCCACGACTGGGAAATGGAAAAAGCCTGTGCATTCAGCGCCATGAGCCAAGGCCCTGGGCCCTGCAAACACTATTTTGACACCCTCCAAGCGAACCGTTTGACATCAAGATGTTATTGCATTACACTTTGATGCATGAGAACTACCCTTACCCTTGACGACGACCTGCTGCGGCAGCTGAAGGAAATGGCTGCCCGCCAGGGGAAAACCTTGGGGGGATTGGTCAATGATCTCTTGCGGCAGGCGTTGGCGGCTTGCTCCCAGCAGCCGGCTTATCAGCTGGAACTGGAGAACTGGGAGGCGGAAGCTCTGCCTGGGGTGGATATCTTCGATCGGGACAAACTCTTTGACCTGATGAATGGCCGCTGATCATGCAGGCCGTGGACACGAATATCCTCGTCTACGCCGAAATCCGCTCTTCTCGCTGGCATGAGGTGTCCCGGCGGGCGTTGGAAAAGTGCCCGTAGCAACCCCTCCCTCAACCCCAGCGGCCGCTTGTGGCGGCGCCCAAAGCTAACAATTAGGGATATCCTCCCACCTGCACGTATGGCGGGACGTTTTTCCACCGCCTGCTCATGGGCGAGAATGGACCGATAGGCTCATCTCGGCCGATTTCCAGCCTTGGCCAGGACTTGCATTGACAGTCTGATTCTCCCTCAGCCAGACGACAGACAACCCAACTTCCCTCAGCTCCAACCAGGATTGACGCCCATCTTCCCCTTGACCAAGAGGCGTCAGCAGATTTCCCCTGTTAGCCAGGTTCGGGCGCCTGGCGACGCACGGCCGTCACCACCCGACCGTGGCCCTGGTAATCAGGGATGATGGTCAGAGAGGTGAAGGCCCAGGTGGCCTCCAGGAGCTGGACCACCGTCTCCGCCTGGCCCTGGCCCACCTCCAAGGCCAGGAAGCCCCCGGCCCGCAACCGCGATGGCACCGCCAAGATCAGGCGATGCAGCACCTCCAGGCCGTCAGGGCCGCCGTCCAGGGCCAGACGGGGTTCATGGTCTTTGATTTCCGGGGGTAATTGTTCCCAATCAGGAGTGGGCACGTAAGGGAGATTGGCGACGATGACATCGAAGGTCGCGGCTTGGTCCAGAGCCGACAGCAGGTCGCTCCGGATGAAGTTCAACCGGGCCTGCACCCCATGGCGCTGGCTGTTCTGGCGGGCCACCGCCAGAGCAGCCTCAGAGGCATCCAAGGCGGTGACCCGGGCCTGGGGCAGTTCTTTGGCGAGGGCCACCGCCACGGCGCCGCTGCCGGTGCCCACATCCAAGATCCGGAGGGTTTCGCCAGGAGCGGTCTGGGCGTGATGCAGCACGGCCTCCACCAGGAGTTCCGTCTCCGGGCGGGGGATGAGGACCGCCGGGGTGACCAGGAACTCCAGGGACCAAAACTCCTGGCGGCCGACGATATACTGGACCGGCTCCCGGGCCAGACGACGGCGCAGCAGGCGTTTATAGCACTGCAGTTCGGCCTCGGAGAGGGGCTGATCGTAGCGCAGGTAGAGCTCCAGGCGGGTGCACTGCAGACAGTGGGCCAACAGGAGGCCGGCGGCGGCCCTTGGTTCACTGATGCCCTTCTGGGCCAGATGGGTCTCGGCCCACCGCAGGACCTTGAGGATGGTCCAAGGAGGGGACTGCCCCGACGTCATACGTTCTGTTGTTTCAGGGCTTCGGTGCGGTAGAAGGAGACCAGGGCATCCAGCATCTCATCCAGATCACCGTCCAGGAACTCCTCCAGGCGATAGAGGGTCATACCGATGCGGTGGTCAGTGACCCGGCCCTGGGGGAAGTTATAGGTGCGGATGCGTTCGCTGCGGTCGCCACTGCCCACCTGGCTCTTGCGGTCCTGGGCCATCTTCTGCCGCTGCTCCTGGGTCATCATATCAAAGAGGCGGGCCTGGAGCACCTTCAGGGCCTTGGCCTTGTTCTTGTGCTGGGATTTTTCATCCTGGCAGGTGACCACCAAGCCGGTGGGCAGATGGGTGATGCGCACCGCCGAATCAGTGGTGTTGACACTCTGGCCGCCCGGTCCGGAGGAGCGGAAGACGTCGATGCGGAGATCCTCAGGGTTGATCTGCACATCCACATCCTCCGCTTCGGGCAGGATGGCCACAGTGACCGCCGAGGTGTGGATGCGTCCTTGAGACTCGGTCACCGGCACTCGCTGCACCCGATGGACGCCACTCTCATACTTCAGGCGGCTGTAGACCTTCTGGCCGGAGATCAGGGCGATGACTTCCTTGAGGCCGCCGATGCCCGTGGGGTTGTAACTCAGGACCTCCATCTTCAGATGGTGGCGCTCGGCATAGCGGCTGTACATGCGAAAGAGGTCGGCGGCAAATAGGGCGGCCTCT
>FWPV01003901.1_pt1 | contig 32038 bp, 40 predicted proteins | sample 2228371 | NCBI WGS metagenome assembly FWPV01 (sample SAMEA103939776, study PRJEB20133) | metagenome
GTCGCAAGAAGCTTCGCCGTCTGCCCGCGCCAACCGGGACCGGCGCGGGCACGGTCTCCGCAGCCGCGAGGGGGGAGGCGGGAAACGGCAGCACAGGCGCGAAGCGCAAGTATGATGGGAGAGGGTTCATAGTGATCGCATATGCCACCGCATTGCGATACACGGGACGGGCCTGTCGTGCAGGCTGCGAAGAGAGCCCTTCTCGAGAGGAACGCAAATTACATCCTGATCTGGGTGCCCCGGGAGGCGGAGGGCGAGGTGCGGCGCGCAGGGGAGGGAGCACCGTTCACGGGGTTGAAGCCCGCCGGGCTCGACGAAGGGCCCGTGGTGCCCCGCGCCGAGCGGGCTATCGAGACAGGGGATCCCCGAGAGGTGGTCGGGTTCGTCCTCCACGCCGTCGAGGAGGATCTGCAGCGGCGGTTTCGAGACGTGATGGCGAAGAAGCAGTACGCCGTGGATGACGTGGAGGGCGGGCGGGCGTACGTGCAGGCATCTTCAACTTCATCGTCTACGCCCGCCACCTCCACGCATCGGTGACGAAGGGACTGCACGAAAGCGGGGCGGCGGGCGCGGTCGGTCACCATCGCTGGCGGAGGGACGGGGATCTGCACCCCCTGCGGACTCTTCCCCCTTCTCCGCATCGTGCGCAGAACCGTTCGCCCGGGCGCAGCGGCGCGGAAGAACGTTGATTCAGGTTCCGGAGAAGACCTCTCCGGGGGGCTATTGCGCGTATCCCGCGATGGACTCCGCAGGGGGCTATCGCACAAAGGGGGATAGCCCTGCGAAGATGCGGCTGGCTGCATCGGAGCGAGTTCTCGTTCCGATAGGATTTTGACAGAGCCGTTATTCCGGCTTCTTTCCGCTGATAAGGATGCTGGCGATGGACTCGCCGATCCCGCCGACCATCTCTTCCGGGATGCGCGGATCTCCGAGGATGGCCTGTGCCGTCGGATCGTTCTGCATGCAGTCGATCGACATGGGTGTCTCACCGAGGATGGTCACATCCTCGAATCCGGCATCTCTCACCCTGTCCACGTACTCCTCCTTCCCGATCGCCCCCGATATGCAGCCGACGTACGCGGCAGCCGATCGCAGGATCGCTTCCGGGAGCGGGCGTACGAGGGTGGTATCGGAGATCATCAGCCGACCGCCCGGTCTCAGCACGCGGAACGCCTCGCGGAAGACCTGGGATTTGTCGGGCGACAGGTTGATGACACAGTTGGAGATGATCACGTCCACGGAGTTGTCGGCGACCGGCAGGTGTTCGATCTCGCCGAGACGGAACTCAACGTTTGCGAATCCTCCCTTCCGTGCATTCTCCCGCGCCTTTGCAAGCATCTCCGGCGTCATGTCCACCCCGATCACCCGCCCCGCGGGACCCACCCGCCGGGCCGCCAGGAAGGCGTCGAACCCCGGGCCGGAACCCAGGTCCAGCACCGTCTCCCCCGGTTTGAGGGAAGCGAGCGCGACCGGGTTCCCGCACCCCAGGCCCAGGTTGGCCCCGGCCGGAACTCCCTTCAGATCCTCGTCCGCATAGCCGATCTTCCGGCTGATGGCATCCGCGCTGTTCAAAGACCCGCAGCCGCATGTGCCGGGACCGCAGCAGGACTGCCGTCCCCGGGCTACCCTGGCGTAGCCCTCCCGCACCTTCTCTTTGATCCGTTCGTCGGTCATCTGTTCGCCTCGTCTGACAGGACCCCGTTCACCATGGGTCCTACGACAGTCTTCACCGATTCGTTCAGCCGCTCGACCTTGAGCAGCATGATGCAGCAGACCTCGCCGTTCTTCTCCCAGCCGACCGCTGCGAGTTTCGTCCCGGCAGCGATTCCCGCCCGCGCCCGCAACTCTTTCGGGAGCACCATCTGGCCCCGCTCGTCCACGCTCAGGATCGCTTCGAGCGTGCAGCGGCTCAGGGGCCCGGGCACCGGGCAGCAGGATTCTCCTGTCTCCTTCATGGTCTTGCCATGTACCATGGGATGCGGCATATGATAAATTTTCTGAATATTCTGCATATTCTGAAATTGTGGAGTGCCGCGGGGCGGGATTACGGACGGGTAAAAATGCGGATGGATGCCGCGGTGGATAAAAAAACGGATGGATCCTTTCAGGGATGGTTCAGGAGCCACGCCCGGCCCGCATCCGTGATCCCGTAGATGATCCAGTTCCCCTGCTGCTCGCTCGCCACAAATCCCGCCTGCCGGAGCACACCGAGGTGGTAGGAGAGCTTGGAGTCGGCGATCTGCAGGATCTCCCTGATCACGCAGACGCAGAGGGGCTGCGAGAGAAGTGCGTAGAGGATGGTCAGGCGGATGGGATCCGAGAGCGCACCAAATTTTTTCCCTTCGCGTATGAGTTCATCCCGCTTCGGGATTCTCTCTTTCAGCCCTTCAATGCCGCCCATTTCCTGGAGCCTCTCTTTGATGGGCTCCGGCAGACCGGCCCAGCACGCCTTTGTCTTCACGGACATCAATATTTCAAGTTATTGTGAAATGCGAAGATATATAATCTATGGTGGGTATGTTATTTCAACATAATTTGAAACTTCGACAATCACCCGGAGACGACGGAGAAGATGATGCGGCGGAATACACAGGGGGAGTCCTCTACGGTAACACCATACCGGCATCGAACAGGGCAGGAACTCGACGGAGGGCACAGGGATGGCTGATCCCATCAGCGGGGCGCTGCTCGCCGGGCTGGCCTCGGTCCTGGACTACCTCTCGGCGCACGTGCTCACCTGCCTGGTGCCGGCCTTCTTCATCGCCGGGGCGATTGCGGCGTTTGTCAAGAAGGACGCGATCCTGAAGTACTTCAGCGCGGACACGAAGAAGTCCGTCTCCTACAGCATCGCCGCCGTCTCGGGGACAGTCCTGGCGGTATGCAGCTGTACGATTCTGCCCATCTTCGCGGGCATCCTCAAGAAGGGGAGCGGCATCGGTCCGGCGACCACCTTCCTCTTCTCGGGTCCGGCGATCAACATCCTCGCCATCATCTATACGGCGAGGGTCCTGGGGGCGGATCTCGGGCTTGCCCGGGCGGTCTCAGCCGTGCTCCTCTCGGTCCTCCTCGGGCTTGCCATGGCATTCCTCTTCCGGAGCTACGACGGGGAGGCGAAGAAGGCGCCGGTGGTGCCGGTGGGCGGTGCCGTCTGCGAGGAGCGGTCGAACCGGATCACGCTTCTGTTCTTCGCCCTGCTCGTCGGGATCCTGGTCGTCGGCGCCGCACAGATCGACTGGTTCATCAAGTTCCCCATTCTCTACGCCCTGACGCTCGGCGTTGCGATCCTGCTCGTCTACTACTTCGAGCGGGACGAGGTGACCGAGTGGGGGCTGGAGACCTGGGACCTCACAAAAAGGATCTTCCCCATCCTGATCGCGGGAACGTTCGTCGTCGGGATCATTGCCTTCTTCCTGCCGCCGGAGACCTTCCGCCCCTTCCTCGGGGGCAACTCCATCATATCGTGCTTCCTGGCATCGATCCTGGGTGCGTTCCTCTACATGCCCACGCTCCTGGAAGTGCCCATCATCGGGACGACGTTCGGCTACTCCGTCGGGGTCATGGGAGCCGGCCCGGCGCTCGCGCTTCTCCTGGCCGGGCCGACGATCAGCCTGCCGAGCATGCTGGTGCTCTACCGGATCCTGGGCGGGCGGAAGACGGCTGCGTACGTGGTCCTCGTCGTGATCCTCTCCACGCTCGCCGGGGTCCTCTTCGGCAACGTGCAGGGATTCATTCCGGCAGGGTGGTGCTGAGGTGGAGAAGAAGCCCTGCTGCGCCGCGGAGGCCCTCCGCCGGGTGAAGCCGCTCTCCGTGGACGGAAAGACCGTCGGGATCGCCTGGCTGGAGCCCATCATCGAGGAGGTTGCAGCTCTGGATCTCGGGGGAGATGAGCAGATCGTCGCGGAGCTGGTGAAGCGGGTGAAGATCTACAACTACATCCCGCGGAGCGCTGAACACGCTTATGCGGCAGCAATTTATGAGGAGTATAAGAAGTATGTATCCCGCGATGAGGAATAACGATGGGATCGAGAACCAAGGGGAGATATGATGGTCACAATTGAGGTGCTGGGCACCGGATGCCCGAAGTGCAGGCGGACGATCAGGAACGTGGAGGAAGCGGTGAAAGAGCTCAAGATCCAGGCTGATATCCGGAAAGTGGACGACATCACCGAGATCATGAGCCGCGGGGTGATGCTCACCCCCGCCGTCTTCATCGACGGCGAAGAGAAGGTGGTGGGCCGCGTGCCCTGCGTCGAGGAGCTCAAGGAGCTGCTGCAGGGGTAACATGACAGAAACACCGACATGCTCGTGCGGAGCAGATGAACCGCGACGGATCGTCTTTCCCTGCGCCGGCCAGGCGAATACGGGGCAGCTCTCGAACATCGCCGCGGTCCGGCTGACCGAGGAAGGGTTCGGTAGCATCGCCTGCGTCGCGCTGCTGGCGACCGGGGCCGAAGGGCTCGTGAAGAACGCGAAGAATGCCGACGAGGTGGTCGTGATCGACGGGTGCCCGGCGGTCTGTGCGAAGAAGATCGCGGAAGCGCAGGGCATCGTCCCGGCCCAGCACGTCATTGTCACCGAGTGCGGGATCGAGAAAGGGCCGTCCCGCTCCTATACGGAGGACGATATCGAGACGGTCGTCGCGGCGGTGTGGCGCGGCGAGGGGAGGCGGAGAAGCACCAAAAAGAGAGAGCCGTCCGCTGGGCCTTCCAGCGGCTGCGGGTGCGGCTGCGACGGGCCCTGTTGAAGATCTTTCGGCGCAATGATGTAGCCAATCAGAAAAAAGGATGGTTTGATGACGTCAATCGGGTTTATCGGGGGAGGACGGGTCGCCCGGATCCTCCTGGGTGGATGGCAGCACGCCGGCAGAATGCCGGAGCGTGTCGTGGTGAGCGATCCGAGTGCAGATTCCCTGCGGGAGTTGCAGAGCCGGTTCCCCGGGATTCACGCGATACCGGGTGCAAATCCAGATGCGGCATATCAGGATATCGTGCTGCTCGCCGTACATCCGCCCGTGGCACCAGCCATCCTCGCCGAGATCGTGCCGGTGCTGCAACCCGGCACGATCGTGGTCTCGCTGATGCCGAAGGTCTCGATCGCCCGGATCGCGTCGATGCTCGGCGGGTTCCAGCGGATCGTACGGATGATCCCGAACGCTGCATCGGTCGTCGGCAGGGGATACAATCCAATCGCCTTCTCCCCGGCGCTCTCGGGGCAGGAACGCAGCAGGATCGTCGCGCTCCTCGCGCCCCTGGGCGACTGCCCGGAAGTGCCCGAGGAGCACCTCGAGGCGTATGCCGTGCTGACCGCGATGGGGCCGACCTACCTCTGGTTCCAGTTCGATGCGCTGACGAAGCTGGGAGTCGCGTTCGGGCTTCCGGCGAGCGCGGCGGCCGAGGGCGTGCTGAAGATGGCCGAGGGGGCGATCGCGACGATGGCAGGATCGGGACTCACGCCTGCCGGGGTGATGGATCTCGTGCCGGTAAAACCCCTGGGCGAGGACGAGGCGGTCATCCGGGACTGCTACGAGAGACGGCTGCGGGGCATGTACGCGATGCTGAAGGGGTAGCCGTGAGACTGATCGTCACCTGTTCGGGGATCTCCAACACCGGCAAGCTGACGACGCAGGTCGCCACGGCGCTCATGCGGTCCCGGCCCGGGGCCTTCGTCTGGGTGAAGGCACAGAAACCCCCCGGTGAGATCCAGGCGTGCGCCGGGGACGCCGAGGAGCTCGTGGTGATCGACGGCTGTTCGGACTGCTGTGCAACGAAGAAGATCCGGGCTGCCGGGGTTGGGCTCCCCTGCCGCTGCCACGTCGTGGCAACCGAGTGCGGCGTGGTGAAGAACGGCATGGCCGATGTGCAGTACGGGGAGATCGAACAGGTGATGCGGGAGGTCGCCCGCATCCTGGGAGGCCTCCGCTAGGAGCGTACGGAGAGTGCAAAGTGTGAAGATCTGTATTTTAAGCGACGGCAAGTTCGGGGACCGGGCCTATGAGGTCATCGGTGAGAAGTTCCCCGTGGAGTTCATCCGGGTGCCGTACTTCGCCTCCCCCGTGGTGGACGACCTGGACCTGGACATCCCGAAGTGCGACCTCTACATCTCGTATGCCCGGCACCCGGATGTTGCCCGCGCCATCGCGGAGAAGGGGGTGCCCACCATCCTCGGGATCAGTTTCGGGCCGGGATTCCTGCGGCAGGTGCGGGAAGCGAACGAGAACGTGGTCGCACCGCTGACCATGTGCTCTCTCGAAGACAACACCTGGATGGACGCGGTGAACGAGTACACCCGGGTCTTCGGCAGACCGCGCTTCGAGGTGGAGATCGAGGACGGGCGGTTCAAAATGGTCCGGGTGCTGCGGGGATCCCCCTGCGGCTCGACAGTTGCCGCTGCCGCCGAACTCGTCGGCCAGCCGGTCACGCCGGAGGCGATCCGCCACTTCGGGCTGCGGATCTGCCACTTCTGCCGGGCCCCGAGGTTCGGGAAGACCTGCGACAAGGAGGTGGCCGGCGTCCTCCAGATGCGGGAACTGCTGGATGCGATCCGCCGTTCTTCCGGGGCCTCCTGGAGCCGGCTGCGGGCGTTTGCCGGCGAAGTCGAGGAGATCTATAGGCAAAAAGTGGAGTATCTGTGAGCTTTCGATACGTTCCAGAAGAGAGGGAGTCAGAATGAACGATCAGAAGCTGCTGCTCATCGAGTGGAAGCACCTCGATGTGGAAGGCGAGACCTGCGAACGGTGCGCGGGTACGATCCAGGAGATCCGCCGCGCCGTCGAGGGGTTGCAGAAAGAAGGGAAACTGGAGGGGATCACGGTCCGCATCCGGGATACCCCGCTCTCCGCAGACCGGATCGGCGAGTCGAACGCGATCCTGATCAACGGGGTTCCGATCGAGGCGATCGTGGCCGCGGAGGTCGCCCCCACGCCCTGCCCCTCCTGCTCGACCCTGACGGGGCAGGAGAGCTGCTGCCGGGCTCTGGATGTGGGCGGCATCCAGTACGAGCAGGTGCCGGCGGATCTCATCCGCTCCGCTGTGCTCAGGATGCTCGCGTATCTTTAGGGATTCCGAGGGAGAGAAACACGACCATCTATGGTAAAAGAACGGCAACTCTCATTCTTTGAGAAGTACCTGACACTCTGGGTGGGCCTCTGCATCATCGGCGGCATCCTCCTCGGGAGGCTGGCCCCCGGCGTCGCTACTGCGCTCGACGCCCTCTCGGTCTACCAGGTCTCGATCCCGATAGCGATCGCCCTCTTCTTCATGATGTACCCGATCATGGTGAAGATCGACTTTGCCGAGGTGATCCGGGCGGCAAGGACCCCGCGGCCGGTGGGGCTCACGCTCTTCCTCAACTGGGCGATCAAGCCCTTCACGATGTACCTGATCGCCTCGTTCTTCCTGGGATACCTCTTTGTCGGCTTCATCCCGGGCACAGAGATCCTGCCGAATGGCGTGGAGGTGGAGCTCTGGCGGAGCTACGTCGCCGGCTGCATCCTCCTCGGCATCGCCCCGTGCACCGCCATGGTGCTGATGTGGAGCTACCTGGCCCGGGGCAACGACGGCCTGACGCTCGTGATGGTCGCGATCAACTCCTTAACGATGCTCGTGCTCTACGCACCGCTCGGCGGCTTCCTGCTCGGGGTGAACGCAATGCCCATCCCCTGGGAGACGATCCTGCTCTCCGTGGGGATCTACGTCGCCCTCCCGTTAGTGGCCGGCTACTACTCCCGGAAGTGGGCCATCCGGAGGAAGGGGATGCCCTGGTTCGAGAGCCGCTTCCTCCCCGTGCTCACCCCGGTGAGCATCGCGGCCCTCCTCGGTACGCTTGTCCTCCTCTTCTCCTTCAAAGGGGACGTCATCGTGGCGAACCCGCTCACCATCCTCTGGATCGCGATCCCCCTCTTCATCCAGACGGTGCTGATCTTCACCCTCGGCTACATCGCCGCCTGGCAGCTGCGGTTCGACTACCGGGATGCCGCGCCGGCGTCGATGATCGGGGCCTCCAACCACTTCGAGGTGGCGATCGCGACGGCCACGATCCTCTTCGGGCTCCAGTCGGGGGCAGCGCTCGCAACGGTGGTCGGTGTCCTGATCGAGGTGCCGGTGATGCTGATGCTGGTCAAGATCTGTTTACGAACCCAGAAGATATTCGGGGGTGCCGCATGAGAGGAACCATTCTCGTACCTCTCGAGATGGCGGAGAGCGCCGAGAAGATCCTCTCCGCCGTGGAGGAACTGGCGCGGGCGGGCATCGAGAAGGTCGCCCTCCTGCACGTGATGAGCGTCCGGCATACCCTCGCGGATCCCGCGATCCGCCGGTATGACGAAGCAAAAATGAAGGAGTGGAAGGATCGGCTCCTCGCCTGCGGGGTGAAGGCGGTCACGACCGGGGTGGTGGACGGCTTCCCTGCATACGAGATCCTGGAGCGGTCGAAAGACCCGGACGTTTCTCTCGTCGTCATGGGATCCCGAGGGAGCACGCAGCTCTCCCGGCTCCTCCTCGGGAGCACCACGGAAGAGGTGCTCCACTCGGTGCGGAAGCCCCTGCTCGTTGTGCGCCTCCAGATCCTGGAGGCCGAGGGTGGGGGGGTGGTCTGCCGCCTCTCGACGGATCGGCTCTTCAGGCGCATCCTGTACGCGACAGACTTCTCCAAAGACGCCCTGCTCTGTATCCCCTGCCTCTCCTGGCTGGCGGCAGCCCGCCCGGAGGAGCTGATCGTCGCTCACATCCAGGACACCCGTCGCCTGGGCCACGTCACGGAGGAGCAGATGGCAGAGTTCAACCGACGGGATACCGAACGGCTGGAAGCGCTCAAAGAGCAGTTCGAGCGTGCAGGGTTCGGGAAGGTGACCACGGTGCTCCGCACGGGAAATGCGATTGCCGAACTCCTGGAGCTCGCCCGCATCCGCGAGCCCACCCTGATCGTGATGGGCGCGAAGGGGCGCACGGGCGTCCGCGAGATGCTGCTCGGAGGTGTGACCGAGACGATCGTCCACCAGGCACCGGTCCACGTGCTGGTGATGCGGTAAGCGGGAGGATGGTGCGTGGTATACGTGAGAATTCAGGCATCTTGCGGGATACATCAGGATGAGCCTGTGGCCCCTGCAGTGAAAAGGCGGTGAATATCGTACCGGGTCCAGACCGTGCCAGAGGACACACTTTCTGGCCCGGACACTGTTCGTGAATGGCAAAAGGATGAACCGTCAAGAAGGAAAGAACTGTCGTTTCACAAGGTGCTTTACACGACGGATTTCTCTGCAGACGCAGGGGGGGCGATCCCCTATATCGCAGGGGCCGAAGAGATGGTTGTACCCCGCATCATCGAAGTCTTCGGGTTTGCATCCATCATGGAGGGATCTCGGAGATCGGGTCTGGATCCGAAGACCTTCAAGGAGGATGCTCTCGAGCCGATGGCCCGAGTGGAGCGGAAGAAGGCCGGAGAAGTCCAAGGGCGGATCCAGCGGGAAGGGCCGAAGGCGGAGGTGAGAATCGAGTTCGGGAAATCCCGCGGCATCATCGCCCGTGTCGCAGAAGAAGAGGAGGATGCGGGTATCATCGTGATAGGTGCGCAGGGAAAGGGGGGAAGATTTGGGCAGCCATCCTCGGGAGCGTCTCCGAAGGAACCCTCCGCCGTGCGAAGGTGCCTGCATTCGTGGTGCGATGAACCCCCTGTGAGGAATCGTGGTGTCGTGCAGGGATGGTTCACATCCGTGGATGGAACATGCAGGGGTGTTCCTCGGTAGGGAGGGATACGATCCGGACTGCGCCGGCAGGGGGGTTGATCCCTTTCGGGAAGTATGCATGCGAAGCACCGGCAGCGACGCTGGTGAGGAAATGGAAGGATGTGATCGTGTTTGAGAAAGATTGAGATACTGGGCACCGGATGCCCGAAGTGCAGACGGACGATCAGGAACGTGGAGGAAGCGGTGAAGGACCTGGGGATCCAGGCGGAGATCGTGAAAGTCGATGACCTCACCGAGATCCTGGACCGCGGGGTGATGCTGACGCCGGCCCTCTTCGTCGACGGCGAGGCGAAGGTGGTGGGCCGTGTGGCGGATGTAAAAGAGATAAAAGAGATCCTGAAGGGGTGAAAAGATGAAAGAAGATGCATCGTGCGTGTGCGGCGGACCGGGCGTCTCCGAGGGCGGGAAGAGACGGGTGCTCTTTTCGTGCGCGGGGGCCTCCAGCACCGGGCAGGTCTCGAACTCTGCGGCAGTGCAGCTGGCGCTTGAAGGCTACGGTATCCTGGCATGCACGGCGGGGCTTGCAGTGCAGGCGCCCTCCACGCTCCAGAAAGTGGAAACGGCCGAAGAACTCGTTGCCATCGATGGCTGCGCGGTTGCCTGCGCCCGGAAGATCCTGGAGAGGGAGGGGCTTACCGCAGACGTCCACCTTGTTGTTACGGATCTGGGAGTGAAGAAGACTGGCGACCCGATCCCGGGCGAGGACGAGATCGAAGTTGTCGTGGCGGAGGCCTGGAAACGGTAGAAAGATGCACAGCGGTACGTGATCGTAAAATGACTGACATTACAGCAGAAGAAGTGCGAAGGCTGGCCTCCGTGATGAAGGACGCCCTCGGACTCTCCGGATCCCCGATCGGAGTGCGGTTCCTGAAGACCGATACGGAGGTCCCGGGTGCGGAGCCGGCGAAAGGTCACCGCTACTGCCAGGCGCTGATGCGGGCCCGCCACGGGGACCACGTGGTGGTGACGGAGAAGACGATTTCGTGCCCTGCGGCGGCACGGGCTTTTGGGTTCCGGCCGCTCCCGGAACCCCTCCGGAGCGGCAAGGGATTGATGGGGTTCGGCATCACTGCAGAAGAAGCGGTGGGGAAGACGATGTTCGAGCGGATGCCGGTCCTCGAACCGGGGCAGGTCGTCCAGCTGGATGTCTTCCCGCTCGATAGGGCGGAGGAGGTGCCGGATCTGGTTGTCGTGGAGGACGAGGCCGAGAAGCTGATGTGGATCGTCCTCTCCTACATGCACGCCACGGGCGGGGAGCGGGTCGCGGGATCCACGGCAGTCCTCCAGGCGACCTGCGTGGACTCCACCGTTGTGCCGTACCTGGAGAACCGCCTGAATTTCGGTCTCGGCTGCTACGGCTGCCGGGATGCGACGGATATCGGGCCGGGAGAGACGGTCCTGGGTTTCCCGGCGGAATTCCTCCCGGCAATCGTCGAGCACCTCGAATACCTGAAGAAGAAAGCGCTCCCGCATTCCCGCGAGAAGCACGCTCTCGCTGCCCTGAAAAAGCATATGGCCAGGGACCACCCCCGGGAGTCCTGCTCCACACTCTGAGAGGGAGGGGTAGCATGAAAAAGAAAGTACTCTTCATCTGCACGCACAACGCCGCCCGCTCCCAGATGGCGGAAGGCTACCTGCGGGCCCGCTACGGCGACCGCTACGAGGCCTCTAGCGCCGGGACGCAGCCGACGCGATTGAGCCCCCGTGCGATCCGTGTGATGCAAGAGATCGGCATCGACATCTCCGGGCAGCGCTCCAAGCCGCTCGAGGAGTTCTTCGATAGGGAGGTAGACCTCGCCGTCACGATCTGCGACGAGGCCACGGCGGCCTGCCCCTTCTGCCCGGGCGCAAAAGAAGTCGTCCACCAGGCGTTTGCGGACCCCGAACACCTGACCGGGACGGAGGAGGAGGTCCTCGCCGGCTACCGGCGCGTGCGCGACGGAATCGCCCGCTGGATCGATGCCACCTTCGGGGGCGTCAAGAAAGCCTGAAACTTCGAAGGATTATACCGTCATCGGAGTGATGAGAGGATTACTGCCTATCCTTTTAGGGTAGGATATCCCCTCCTGGGGGTGGGAACTCCGCATGGTCCGTGACGGATCACCACTACAACCCGGGAACAATGCCGAAAAACACAATCACTGCCACCGGAATGGAGATCCCCGGTTGATAAAAATGAGGATAAGATATGCGGGCTGAGCGCGGAGAGCCAATCCATATGGATATTCCCTATTGCCGGCAACACTACAACTTTACGTAGTGCCCGGCTTCATTGATGATGGCGATGAAGTACCTGGATAACGACGTGCGCCCTGGAAAGGATCTGGAGATCGACCTCTGGAGGGGGGAAACCTTGTCGCCGTCCGGGGTACCAGCAGGTACGGTATGGCTTGTTCTGCGGCGGTCCGTGGATTTGTTGCAAGAGTTGCCAGCAATACGGAGGGAATTGATTTTGCTGAGAGGATCGTCCCGTCCCTCAACGATTCAGAGATGCAGCTGCTCAAGGACCAATTCACTGAAAGGCGGGCCCGATGCAGGAAACTGGGGGTTCGGGAGAGACAGGTGACAATCAGCAGTAGAACCCTCCGAACATCTCTATCCATGAACCATGTTCCGTTGCTGGTGCTCTGGAGACGTTTGTCGGATACCATGGCGATCAGTCCATGGTCGAGGTCTGGAGACATTAGCACCTGGCTGAATATGCATTCTCGAGGATCGAGGCAGTCTGGATCCTCGCCTGCAATCATACGGAAGACCGGCGAAGGAACGGCAAGAGGAATGCTTCTCCGGCCAACGACCTCCCCCTTACTCCCGTGGATCTCACCGCGCCATCCGCGCCATCTCGTCGAGGGGCAGGGTCGCGTACTGCGGGTTGGCCACGACCGCGGCCATGAGCCCCGGGTCCGCCTCGAGCCGCGCGGCAAGCAGCTCCATGAAAACACGCAGCGAGGGGGCCGATGGCGCCGCCCGCGAGTAGTACATCCATAATCCTTCCCGCCGGGCGGCCACCAGGCCGGCATGGCGAAGGACCGTGAGGTGGCGCGAGATCTTCGCCTGCGGCATCCCGAGGGCCACCTGGATCTGGCATACGCAGACCTCGCCTCCCCCCAGCAGCAGGTAGATGCGCAGCCGGGTCTCGTCCGCGAGCGCCTTGAATAGGGCGGTATAGGCCTGGAGCACGGCGCTATCGGTCCGTTCCGCCTTCATCTGCTCACCCGGCGCATTTTCTGATGGCATGGGCCGCTCACACCCCCAGCACGCCGGCAGTCTGGAGGATCTGCATCAGGATGCCGGTCACGATCGCGACTCCCATCACGGTGGCGACGAACGCTGCCACCAGGCGGCGCTGGAAGATGGAGGCGAGCAGGGTCACCTCGGGGATGCTGGCGCCGGCGCCCCCGATGATCAGCGCCATGATCGCGCCGATCCCCATCCCCTTGGCCAGGAGAACGGCGCTGATCGGGATGATCGTCTCGGCCCGGATGTACATCGGGACGCCGATGACCGCGGCGACCGGGATGGCGAGAGGGTTGCCCGGGCCGGCGACGGAGACGATCAGGTCCTCGGGGACGAAGCCGTAGATGAACGCCCCGATCGCGGCGCCGAGCAGGAGATAGGGAACCACCTGGCGGAAGATGCCGAACGCGAAGCGGAGCGCGGAGCGGAGACGGGTGCGGTGGACCGAGGGCGGGGCCGTCTCATCAGGCCCCCGAGAGCGGCAGGGCGCCGGCGCGGGAGCGGGAGCACTGTTGCAGGAGCATCCGCCGGATGCCGGTTCCCTCGGGAGCTCGATATCGCAGCAGCGGCCCGGTTCCGGTTCGGGAGCAGGAGGGATGCCGCAGCAGCCACCGACTGCTGGTGCCGGGGGCACCTCTGCGCTGCCGGGGCAGCAGCTGGCAGCGGGCGCCGGAACGGGATCCTTGCTGCAGCAGCCGCTGGACGATGGGCCCGGGCCGGTTTCCAGACTGGCGCAGCAGGCGGTCTGGGTCGCCGTTGCGGGTGCGGCGATGCCGGCAGCTGGCAGCTGCTCCTGCAACACCGCACCACCTGCACCCGTCGCGGCCGGCTTGACGTAGCGCAGGTAGCCGCTTCGCTCCAGGACGAGGCCCGCGAGGACCGCGATGAGAAACGTCAGGGCGGCGTAGATCGCGGTCGGGACCATGCCGAAGAACGCGAGCACCATGAAGACGATGATGGGGTTCAGCAGCGGCGAGGCGAACAGGTATGCCATGCACGCCCCGAACGGGACCCGGGTGCGGATCAGGCCGACCAGCACCGGGATGGTGGAACAGGAGCAGAACGGGGTGAGCGCCCCGAAGATGGCGCCGAGGCCTGCGCTGAAGACGGGGTGCCGTCCGGTCAGGGAGCGGCGGATCTTCTCCTCGGGGACGTACTCCTGGATGAGCCCGACGAGGAAGCTGATCCCGATGAAGAGGATGACCAGCTCGATCGTGATGGTCAGGAAGTACTGGCCTGCTGTAAAGAGATCGTTGAGGGTCGCCATATATATTCGTATATTCGAATATACAGATAAAGTGATCGGCAGGCCCCTATCTCCCTCTCCTGACCGGGTCCAGCACAGGATGGGTGGATGTGCATGCGCGTAAAGCAGGTAGCATGCAGCCCACCACGAAATTGGACCAACGACCTATTCCGGAACGCTACTCCTCGACCAGGATGACCTCGACCGGGCAGGCATCGGCGGCCTCCCGCACGCAATCCTCCATGTCAGGGGGCACGATGCCTTCCGCGGGATTTCCCCCGACCCGATACTCCTCCCGCACCTGGCTGAGCGAATCGTCGGGATTCTCTTCGAAAAACTCCGGGCACATATCCCAGCAGGTCCCGCAGCTGGTGCACCCTTCCCGTGTGATGATAACCTTTGTCATCGCATCACCAGAGCCGCGGTACCTGATAATTGTGATGGAGATCCCGGGCGTTCGAGGCAGCACGAGCAGAGGGAGATTCCTGCCGCTATTGCGGGGACTCCCGTCTCCCGCTCCGCAACCTGCATAAAGATCCTGCGCCTACTCAGGGGTGATCGGGATGTTCGGAGACGTGCTCTTCCCCGTGGATCTCTCCCCGAGCATGGAGAGGCTGGTGCGTGCAGCCGAAGAGGTGGTCGTTGCCGGCGTACGTCGCATCACGCTGTTCCACGTGGTGGACCGTGAGAATGCCCTGGCGGAACCGGAAACTCTCGAGTACAGCCGCAAAACGCTCGAAGAGTGGAAGACCCGGCTGGAGCAGTGCCGCCCCGCCGCGATCGACTGCCGGGTAGCCGTCGGGACCCCCTGGATCGCCATCGTGCATACGGCTGCAGAGGAGGGGTATTCGTTCATCCTGCTGGGCTCCCACAGCCGGGCGCTGGTCCGCCCCGAGTACCTCGGGGCGGAGACCGAGAATGTCCTCCACCATGCGTCCGTGCCCGTGCTCCTCGTGCGGATGCACATCGTCCAGCCCGGAGAGGTGACCACCTGCCTGCCCACCAGCGCGACGATCTTCCGCAGGGTCCTCTTCCCCATCGATTTTTCCCCCGACTCCCTGAAGTGTATCCCGCTCATCGAGCAGATGGCAGACGCCCGTCCCGCCGAACTGATCGTCGCCCACATCCAGGATACCCGTACCCTTGCCCATGCAACGGCCGTCCAGATGGAGGAGTTCAACCGAAGGGACGCACGGCGCCTGGAGGATCTGAAGGTCCACTTCGAGAGTCTCGGGTTCGGGCACGTCACCACCCTCCTCCGGACCGGAGACGCGATCGAAGAACTCCTTGCGATTGCACGGGACGACGATATCAGCCTGATCGTCCTCGGAGCGAAGGGGAGGACGAATCTTGCATCCATGGCGCTTGGCGGCGTCAGCGAGACGCTCGTGCATCGGTCCGGATCGCACATCCTCCTCGTCCGATAGCGCCCCCGCAGGAGGGAATCGTGCGGCGACCTCCCGCGGAGCAGAGTGCCATCCGAGATGCGGAGCCCGCGCATGCTCCGGCCAGAGGGGCAAGAATAATGTATAAATAAAATCGAGGTAGAGGTCTTCAATAAAATTTGAAACGAGGGGGATGTACATCCCCGATCGCAGGTGATCGGGTGGGAGGGGGAACCGTATCGCGTCCAGCGCGGGATCGGGGCATGCGGGATATAGGGTCGTGGCCACATGGCCGAAGGCGAGATTGAACGGATAAAGCAGGCCGAAGCGGAAGCCCTCGATCGGATCCGGGAAGCCCGGGAACGGGCTCAGGCGACGCTCGACCGGGCACGCGAAGAAGCGGGTGCGATCCGCCGTCGAAGGCAGGAGGAGTCCCGGGCGGAGGTGCGGCGGGTGATCGAAGGGTCCCGTCGGGCAGCGGAGGCGCAGGCGGACCGGATGCGCCGTGAGGCGGAGGAGCAGGCCACCGCGATTCGCCGTGCTGCAGAGCCGAGATTTCAACAGGCGCTGGCGCATGTCCTTCAGCGGGTGACAGGGGATTCCGATGTTCCGCCCCGCTAGGATGCTGTCGGGAACCATCGGCGTCCACGCTGCGTATCGGGATGCGGTCCTCCAGGCCCTCCACGAGGGCGGGATCCTGGAGATCCACGCGGTGTCCGCCGGGCAGGAGGACGGGGCAGCGCTCCTGAAGCCGGGACAGAAGGCGCCGTTCACGACGGTCTGCGCCACGTACCGGCTGCGACTCGACCGCATCCTGGGGGCTCTCGCCGAAACCAGGCCTTCCGAACCGTCTCTCTTTGGCCAGCTGACGGTCCGCGAGCCGGCCCGGAAGATCGCGGTTCCTGTCCGTCCCTTACCCGGGATCCTGGACGATGTCGAGGAGATCGTTCGCAGGGGGGAGCGGGCCCTCGAGATCCAGAAGGAGGTTGCCCAGCTTCGGGATACGCGGGCCTCTCTGGAAAGAGACGTGCACGCCGCCGGGCTCCTCGTCCCCTTCGGTGTTAGGCCGGAACACCTGGGCAGTTCCGCCTACCTCTCCATCTCCGCCGGCCTTGTACCTGCGGAAGAGTCCGGGGCACTCATCCGGGAGCTGGAAACTGTCGGGGGGGACGAATGGATCGCCCGCACTCTCGAAACGCCGGAGGGGACGACGGTCGTCGTAGCCACGCTACGGGAGCACGCGGAGACCGTGGACGGAGTCCTCCGCCGACACTCCTTCGAACCGATCCTTCTAGCGGGGATGAAGGGATCGGCCCGGGAGGTGGTCGAGCAGCTGACGGCAGAGCGGAATACCGTTGAGGATAGGATCCGAGATCTCCTTGGGGAGCTCCGGGATCTCGCCGCTGCACTGGAACCGCTCCTCATCGCCTACCGCGAAGAGATGGAGGTGCTCGCCGAAGAGGGGGAGGCGGCCGCACTCCTGGCAGGGACGGAGGAGACCGCCGTCGTCCAGGGTTTTCTCCGGGCAACGGACCGCGATCGCCTGGAGAATCTGGTGGAGCAGGCGGCGGAGGGGCATGCGTTCTGCCGCTTCGCTCCCCCTGCAGCGGGTGAGAACCCGGCACCGGTCGCCTATGAGAATCCCGCATGGGCCCGCCCCTTCGAGATGTTCACGACCCTCTTCTCCCGCCCCCGCTACCACGAGATCGACCCGACGGTGATCATCGCCCCGATCATCGTGCTCTACTTCGGGTTCATGCTGGGGGATGCCGCCTATGGAGCGATCCTCACCCTCGCCGCACTCCTCCTCTATCGCGGGGCCGGCACGGTCAGCCCGACGATCCGCGACCTGGCGCTCGTCCTGGCCGCATGCGGGGTCTCCGGCACTATCTTCGGCATCCTGCAGGGCAGCTACTTCGGGGACGCCCTCCCCCGGTTCTTCGGAATCCGGCCCCCGTTCGTGCTCGTCGATCCCCTGCAGCAGCCGGTGACGATCCTCGTCGTCGCCCTTGCCATCGGCATCCTGCAGATCAACTTCGGGCTGCTGCTCGCCGTCCACGAGAATGTGCAGGCGCACCGCTACCGCGAGGCCTTCTTCGAGCAGGGGGTCTGGTTCCTGTTGCAGCCAGCGGCCGCGGTGCTCATGCTCGACTTCTTCGCATGGCAGCCGATTCCCGACGCCTGGATCCTGCCCGCCGCTGCCGCTGCCGCCGCATCCATTGCCGCCATCTTCCTGCACCGCGGACCGCTCGGCTTCTTCGGCCTCACGGGTTTTCTCGGGGACTGGCTCTCTTACACGCGGCTGCTCGCGCTCGATCTCGCGACGGCGGGGATCATCCTGACCATCAATATCCTGGCGGCGATGATCGCCGCCATCCACCCGCTCCTTCTGGTCGCTGCCGTGATCTTCTGGATCGTCGCGAATCTGCTCAACCTGGTCCTCCAGACCCTCGGGGGCATGATCCATGCGCTTCGCCTCCAGTATGTCGAGTTTTTCGGGAAGTTCTACCGCGGCGGCGGCCGCAGATTCGCGCCGTTCTCGGCGGACCGCATCTACACGATCCGTGCAGACCGGGGGGAGCGGCATGAGTGAAGTCGGCACCGCGCTGGCCCTGGGCGGCGCCGGCCTGGCAGCCGGGCTCTCGGCGATCGGGGCCGGCATCGGGGTAGGGATCGCCGGTGCCGCAGGATCCGGCGTGAGTGCGAACCGCCCGGAGAAATTCGGGTCATCGCTCCTGTTCCAGGCGATCCCGCAGACCCAGGGGATCTACGGGCTCCTGGTCGCCATCCTGATCCTGGTCTCCACGGGCATCCTGGGCGGCGAGGCGGCGGACGTGAGCGTGCCGATGGGGCTGGCCGCCATCGGTGCCGGGCTCGCGGTGGGGCTCGCCGGGCTCTCGGCGATCGGCCAGGGGATCACGGCGGCGGCCGGGATGGGCGCCTCGGCACGCGACGATGAATCCGTTGGACGCAGCCTGGTCTTCTCGGTCATTCCCGAAACCCAGGCGATCTACGGCCTCCTCGTCGCCGTGCTGATCATGGCCTTCACGGGCATCCTCACCCGGGACGTCCAGACGACCTCTGCCACGGGGCTGGCCGCCATCGGTGCCGGGCTCGCCGTGGGATTCGCCGGACTCTCGGCGATCGGCCAGGGGATCACGGCCTCTGCTGGAGCGACGGCCTCGGCGGCGAGGCGGGAGTCGTTCGGGAAAAGCCTGATATTCTCCGTCGTCCCGGAGACCCAGGCGATCTACGGCCTCCTGGTCGCGGTCCTGATCATGGCGTTTACCGGTATCCTGACCCAGGATGTGACCATCTCGATTGCGGCGGGCCTCGCCGCGGTTGGCGCCGGGCTTGCCGTCGGCATCGCCGGGCTCTCGGCCATAGGTCAGGGGATCACCGCCGCGTCGGGCATCGCAGCCACCACCGAGAACGACGAGATGTTCGGAAAGAGCCTGGTCTTCTCGGTGATCCCGGAGACCCAGGCGATCTACGGCCTCCTCGTTGCCGTGCTGGTCATGGCGTTCTCCGGCATTCTCACGAGGGATGTCACTATCATGGCCGCCTCGGGATTTGCGGCGATCGGTGCCGGGCTTGCCGTGGGGCTCGCCGGGCTCTCGGCGATCGGCCAGGGGATCACGGCATCCGAAGGGATCGCCGCTACGGCCGAGAAGGAGGGAATGTTCGGGAGGAGCGTTATCTTCTCGGTGATCCCGGAGACGCAGGCGATCTACGGCCTGCTGGTGGCCGTCCTGATCATGGCGTTTACCGGTATCCTGACGCGCGATGTGACCATCACAGCCGTGGTCGGATTTGCTGCGATCGCCGCCGGGCTTGCCGTGGGGCTCGCCGGGCTCTCGGCGATCGGGCAGGGGATCACCGCGGCTGCCGGAATCGAGGCGACGTCGAGGTCGGAGGAGGCGATGGGCAGGAGCCTGATCTTCGCGGTCATCGCCGAGACCTTCGCGATCTTCGGGCTCCTGATCGCAATTTTAATCCTCTTCGGTATCGGGGTTTTCGGCTGAAAGGAGGGAGCAGATGAGTGTGGAGAAGATCATCGGGAAGATCCAGGCCGACGCTGCGTCCCGTGCGGCGGCGGTGGAGCGGGAGGCGGCAGCCGAAGCCGAGGCGATCCGCCGGCGCGAGAGGGAGGCGGCAGAGAACGAATACGCCCGAATGGTGGAGGGCGGGCGCCGGGAGGCCAGGGCCACGGCAGACCGCATCCTCTCCGCCGCAGCCGTGGATGCCCGCCGCCGGATCGGGGAGGAACGCTCGGCGATAGTCCAGGAATGTCTCGATGCGGCCCGCGCCAGGTTCCCCGAGATCGTCGCCTCCCCGGCGTATCCGGCCCTGCTCCTACGCCTCATCGGGGACGGGATCCGGCACCTCGCGGAGGCGGAGGCCGTGATCCTGGTGCATCCGCGGGACCTCCCGCTCGCCCGCTCGATCGCCGCCAGCATCCCCGGAACGGCCGCCGAAGTGGTTCCGGCAGCGGACGGATCCATCTCGAGCGGCGGAGCCATCATCCGCTCCCGGAACGGCAAACGGGAGGTCAACCAGACCTTCGAAGTGCGGTTGCAGCGGGAGCGGCCGACCCTGATCGCCGAAGTATCCCGGATTCTCTTCGACCGCCCATGATCCCCACAGCACCACCCACTGCGGACACCGCGCTTACGTTCATCGACGAGCTCGGCGGCTTCCTGGGGCTGCCGTCGGGCGAGGTGATCGTGCTCCTCCTGCTCGTTGCCGTCTCGCTTGCGCTGATCGCGGCCCTGCTCACCGGGGCGCTTCTCCCGGTGCTCTCGATCGCCCGGTTCGCCTATCCCATCGCCCATGTGAAGGCAACCGGAACGCCGTTCGTGGAGAGCGGGATCGTGGACTCGCTGACGGGATCGCGTCACCCGGACGAGGTGCTGAACGCCGTCCAGCGGCAGGGCGTCGACCTGACGGGGATCCAGCCGTCCGACCCCGTCTCTCTCCGGGCAGGGATCAGGGCGTGGCAGCAGTCGGAGTTCTTCGCCCTGCAGGCGAGCGTGCCCCGGGGGATCCAGCCGTTCTTCCGGGCGCTAGCCCTGGAGCCGGAGATCGGGGCCCTCAAGGGTGTGATCGTCCGGAAACACCGGGGGATTCCTCCCGACGACATTGAGACGGCGGTCCCTCCGGTCGGAACAATCGACCCCGCCCTCCTGCGGCAGCTGGCAGCGGCCCCGACGATGGAAGACCTGGTCGAGCGGCTCGGGAGGACGCCCTATGGCGGGGTGCTGGAAGAGGCGCTCCCCCGGTACCGCGCGGAGAACCAGGTATTCCCGCTCACCGTCGCGCTGGACCGCTACTTCTTCCGGGAACTCTCGCTCTCGGTGCAGCGCAGCGACCGCAGCCTCCGCGCCACAATCGGCGCCTACGCCGGCACGCGCATCGATATCGCCAATCTCCTGGCGGTCCTCTCGGGAAAGGCCTCCGGGCACTGCCGGGAACGCATCCAGGAATACCTGGTCCCCGGCGGCCGGGCGCTCCCGCTGGATCTCCTGGAGCACATGGCAGAGGCGCCCACCCTGCTCGAATCGATGGCGTTCCTCGATCGCACGGCGTACTGGGAGGTCCTCGCACCGGAGGTCCGCGGGTTCGAGGCGGACCCGGATGTCCGCGGGATTCTCGCCGCCCTGGACCGGTTCTTCCTGGAGTATGCCGCATCTCTCGGCGCCACCGATCCGCTGCAGGCGGGACCGATCCTGGAATTCTTGACTGCGCTGGAGTACGAGGCGAGGAACCTGCACGTCGTGCTGACCGGCGTGGCCCGGGGCATGCCGGCCGGGCGCATGCAACCGCTTCTCGTCACGCGGGGGGACCGCCTGTGAAGATTGCCGTCATCGGCGAGGAGACGATGGTCCTCGCCTTCGAGCTCGCCGGAGTGCACACCACGTTCCCAGTACGGGATGGCGAGGAGGCAGCCGGGGCGCTCGAAAAGGCCCTGCAGGATCCGGATCTGGGTGTGCTGGTCGTTCAGGACAGTTTCGCCGTCGAGATCGAACCGACACTGGAACGGATTCGGGCGGAGTCCCGGGTGTTTCCCCTGATCCTGGAATGCCCCGGGCCCTCCGGACCCGTGCTGCACGAGGACCGCTTCCTGCGATCCGTACGGAGGCTGGCGGGGCTGGAGCGGATGGGAATGGTGAGGAGCGATGAGGAGCACAGGTGAGATCGTCAGGGTCTCCGGCGCCGTCGTTGCGGCCCGGGGGATGCGGGGGGCGCAGATGTACGAAGTGGTCCGGGTCGGCAGGGACCGCCTGGTCGGGGAGATCGTCGAACTCGAGGAGGACGTCGCGACGATCCAGGTCTATGAGAATACCGACGGTGTCGCCCCGGGGGAGCCGGTGCTCCCCACCGGCATGCCTCTCTCCGTGGAGCTGGGCCCGGGTCTCCTGGGCCGCATCTACGACGGTATCCAGCGCCCGCTTCGGGTGCTGCAGGACATCGCGGGCGACTTCATTCTCCGGGGCATCCAGGCCCCTCCCCTGGACCGGGCTGCCCGCTGGGACTTTGTCCCGGATCGGCAGGTAGGCGACCGGGTGGGTCCCGGCGATCCGCTCGGCACCGTCCCCGAGGGGCGCATCCTGACCCACCGTGTCCTGGTGCCGCCGGGAGTGTCCGGCCGCCTCGCCGCGATCGCGCCTGCAGGCAGCTATACCATCGAGGACACCATTGCCTCCATCGAATCGGGCGGCACGGTCCGCGAGGTGCGCATGCTCCGCTCCTGGCCGGTCCGCACCGCCCGCCCGTTCCGGAGGAAACTCGAGCCCCTCCTCCCGCTGATCTCCGGGCAGCGCATGCTCGACACCTTCTTCCCTCTGGCCAAAGGCGGGACCGCTGCTCTCCCCGGTCCCTTCGGCGCCGGGAAGACGGTGGTCCAGCACCAGCTCGCCAAGTACGTCAACGCCGACATCATCGTCTATGTCGGCTGCGGGGAACGCGGGAACGAGATGGCCGACGTGCTCCGGCAGTTTCCGGCGCTCGTGGATCCGGCCACCGGTGAGTCGATCATGCAGCGGACGGTGCTCATCGGAAACACGAGCAACATGCCCGTGGCGGCCCGCGAAGCGAGCATCTACACGGGGATAACCATCGCCGAGTACTACCGCGACATGGGCTACGACGTTGCCCTGATGGCCGACTCCACCTCCCGCTGGGCGGAGGCGATGCGGGAGATCTCCGGGCGTCTGGAGGAGATGCCCGGCGAACAGGGCTACCCCGCCTACCTCGCCTCCCGCCTCGCGGACTTCTACGAGCGGGCGGGGAGGGTGGAGGTGGAGGGCAGTCCGGCGCGGACCGGCTCCATCTCCATCATCGGGTCCGTGAGCCCGCCCGGCGGCGACTTCTCCGAACCGGTCACGCAGAACACGCTCCGCGTGGTCAAAGTGCTCTGGGCGCTGGACGCCGACCTCGCCCACCGCCGCCACTTCCCCGCGGTGAACTGGCTGACATCCTACTCCGCCTACGGGGAGATGGTGCGGGGATGGTGGACGGAGCATGCGGGGCCACGCTGGGCGGAGAACCGTGCCGCCATGATGGCGGTTCTCCAGAAGGAGAGCGAACTTTTAGAGACGGTGCAGCTGGTGGGCGAGGACGTCCTGCCCGAAGAGGACAAGCTTGTGCTCCTGCAGGCTGCCCTGATCCGGGACGCTTTCCTGATCCAGCCGGCGTTCCATCCCGTGGACACCTTCTGTCCCCCGCAGAAACAGTATGCCATGCTCGAACTCCTCGCACGCTTCTACGGCCGGGCGCGCGAAGCGGTGAGAGCGGGGGCGCTCGCGGCGGCGATCCACGGCCTGGCGGTAAAAAACCGCCTGGAGCGGATGGGAATCGTCCCGGACGCCGAATTTGCGGCCGAGTATGCCTCGATTGAGAAGGAGATGGACGAGGCTTTCGCTGCGGTCCGCGGGGGACCCCGCATCCGGAGGTGAACGGCGATGCAGGAGCCATCACGACCGCCTACGTCACCCGGGATGCCCTCGCGGCGCTACCGGGAGTACCGGACGGTCACCCGGGTGACCGGTCCCCTGATCGCGGTCTCCGGCGTGGAAGGCGTGGAGTACGGGGAGGTCGTTGAGGTGATCCTGCCGGGGGGCGGCCAGCGGCTCGGCCAGGTGCTGGAGAGTCGCACTTCCCTGGCGATCGTGCAGGTCTTTGGCGGGACGCAGGATCTGGACACCGAACGGACCTCGGTGCGGTTCACGGGCGAGACCCTGACGTTCGGCGTGACCCCGGAACTGCTCGGGCGGATCCTGAACGGTGTCGGGAACCCGATCGACGGCGGGGCGTTCCTCATTCCGGAGGAGCGTCGGAGCATCTACGGCAATCCCATCAATCCCAATGCCCGGGAGTTCCCGCGGGACTTCATCGAGACGGGAGTATCAGCCCTGGACGGCATGAACACGCTCGTGCGGGGCCAGAAGCTGCCCATCTTCTCCGGCGCCGGCCTCCCGCACGCCGAGCTCGCGGCCCAGATCACGCGGCAGGCCCGGGTGCTCGGCCGGGAGGAGGAGTTCGCCGTCGTCTTCGGGGCGATGGGGATCACGTTCGAAGAGTCGAACTTCTTCATCCAGAACTTCCGGCAGACCGGGGCGCTCGAGCGGGCCGTGGTCTTCGTGAACCTCGCCGAGGATCCGGTGATCGAGCGTCTGATCACGCCCCGGCTGGCGCTCACGGCCGCGGAGTACCTGGCATTCGATCTCGGGATGCACGTGCTCGTCATCCTCACGGACATGACCAACTACTGCGAGGCTCTCCGCGAGGTGGCCGCGGCACGGGAGGAGGTGCCCGGACGCCGGGGATACCCCGGGTACATGTACACCGACCTCGCATCCATCTACGAACGGGCCGGGCGCATACGGGGGCGGAAGGGCTCGATCACCCAGATTCCCATTCTCAGCATGCCGAACGACGACATCACCCATCCCGTGCCGGACCTCACAGGCTACATCACCGAGGGGCAGATCGTCCTCTCCCGCGATCTCCAGCGGAAGGGCATCTATCCGCCGATCGATCTGCTCCCTTCCCTCTCGCGGCTGATGCAGGGCGGTATCGGGGAAGGGAGAACCCGGAAGGATCACGCCGAGGTCAAGGACCAGCTCTACGCGGCGTATGCGCGGGGGAGGTCGCTACGGAACCTCGTCGGGGTGGTCGGCGAAGAGAGCCTGAGCACCATGGATCGCCTCTACCTCGAGTTTGCCGAACGGTTCGAGCGGGAGTTCGTGCATCAGCCCCCCGGGCTACGGCGGTCCGTGGAGGAGACCCTCACGCTCGCCTGGAATCTCCTCGCCCTCTTCCCGCCCACCGAACTCCGGCGGATCGAGCCCGAACTCATTGCGGAGTACTATCCCGGGGAACGGAGGGAGTGGCGTGGCTAGGATCATCCCCGGCATCCGCCCCTCGAGGATCGAGCTCTTAAAGCTCCGCAGGCAGGAGGAGATCGCAAGAAAAGGACGGGATCTCCTGGAAGAGAAGCTGAACGCGATGCTGCTCGAGTTCTTCAGGCGGTTTTCCGTTTACCAGGCGCACCGCGAGGCGTTCGAACGGGAGATCGCGGAGGCGTACGAAGTGCTCCTGGATGCGGAGATGGCGGTGGGCCGCCCGGCCCTCTGGGAGACAGCCTATGCCATCCCGGACGCCGGGGAGGTTGCCATGGAAGAACGCTCCCTGCTCGGGATCCGTGTGCCTGCGGTCGCAGCGCTCCCCGAAGAACCCGCCGAACTTCAGGGCTACTGCCCTCTCAGCACGCCTCCGCTCTCCGTGATCGCCGCGGCGCGGTTCGCCCGCATCCTGCGACTTCTCCTGCAGCTCGCCGGGGAGGAGGGTGCACTCCGGGTGCTGGAGCAGGCGATCACCGCCACCCGCCGGAAGGTGAACGCGCTCGACCTGATCCTGCTCCCCCGCCTCCGCGAGACCATGCAGTACATCGAGGAGTACCTCGAGGAGCTCGAGCGGGAGGATCTCTACCGACGGAAGCTCACCAAGGCGAAACGCGGGGAAGGGTGGTAGCCATGCGGGACCGCTGGCTCGAAGAACGTCTCCGCCGCCGGGAGACCCGGGTCCGGCTCTCCCTCCTCATGCTTGCGGTCCGGGTCCTGGCGGTTGTTGCGATCGTTGCAGGGATTTTCGTTTTAATATTTCTTGTAATCCTGTAGAAGTTGGGGGATGCGATGGATACGGTCGATAAGGCTGCGACGAAGACACGGGACAGGCAGAATACACCGCTTCTCCATTGCGATAGCCGGCTCGAGATGCACAGAAAAGTTGCCAACTATCTGGCTGCACTTCCGGACTACCGGTTATGTACCCCGTCTTCGGGTGCAGGCCCTGCCTCTGGGGGTGCAGGATCGCCGGCGGCAGGATACCTCGCAGTCCACCCTTTTCAGACCATCGCGACGGGAGGCCCAGATCAGGAGAGGTGCAATGGCTTCGCGGAGCTGGAGACCCTCCTCGGTAAGGGAATACTCGACCCGGGGAGGAATTTCAGAGAAGGATTCCCGGGCAACCAGCCGTTCGGTCTGGAGTTCTTTCAACGTATCGGAGAGTGTTTTCGGGCTGATCCCCTCCAGCTCGGCATGGAGGTCGTTGAACCGCAGCCGTCCTGCCGTGCCGAGCTTGTTGATGATAAGAAGCGCCCACTTCTTCGATATGGTGGTGAGGATACCCCCCAGGGGGCAAACGCAGAGAGTCTCGCTATTCTCGCACATAGTTGCTTCATTACTATATACTTGATACTATGAATACTATCCAATAGATAGTTATGATAGAATCAGGAAGAATAGACAAATGTTCCGGCAGGTATGCGATGGTGCAGCGGGGCTGAGCGCGAAGTGCTGCTGTGCAGCACCCCTCGCCCCGGAAGATGAGATCCGGATGCTGGAGGCCGTGCAGTCGGTGCTGCGGATTCGGATGGCTGTGGTGGACCGCAGGCTCCACGAACTGGAGAAAGCACGGTTGCGCTGATTAATCTCCTGAGCCTTTCCGAGTTCTCCCGGGAGGGCCCGCTGAAAAAAGATCTCCTGAAGACAGCGGGCTCGAATATCGTCCTGGTATGCCTCGAAGCGGGACAGGAGATTCCTCCCCATCCCGAACCCTATGCCGTGGTCTTCGTCGTTTTGGAGGGAGAAGGGGTCATCACCTCGGGAGCGATCGGGCATCCGGTGAAACCCCTGCACCTCGTTTCGGTGGCAAAAGATGAAGACCGGGGGATCCGCTGCGAGCAGCGGATGATCCTGCTTGGCATCCGCGGGGACGTGTAAGAGGCCGATCCTGATGCCGGATGCCATTGTTGTGCAGGACCTGACCAAGGTCTTCGGCGCCACCATCGCCGTCGACCATATCTCGTTTTCCGTACCGGGAGGAGAGATCTTCGGCTTCCTGGGGCCGAACGGTGCGGGTAAGACCACGACCACGCGGATGCTCACGGGCATCATCCCGATGGACTCCGGGCGGGTCACCGTCCTCGGGCACGATATGCGGGCCGAACCCGTGCCCGCCAAGGAGCGGTTCGGCATCGTGCCCGAGACGTCGAATGCCTACGCCGACCTCACCGCCTGGCAGAACCTGATGCTGATGGGGGAGCTCTATGGGATTCCCCGTTCCCGTGCGACGGAGCGTGCATCGGATCTCCTCGAGACCATGGGGCTGCTGGAGAGAAGAGACCAGAAGGTGCAGGGCTACTCGAAAGGCATGAAACAGCGGCTGATCCTGGCGATGGCGCTCCTCCACGAGCCGGAACTTCTCTTTCTCGACGAACCCACGAGCGGGCTCGACGTGCAGAGCACGCAGATGATCCTCTCGATGCTGCGGAACCTGAATGCCGGCGGGACCACCATCTTTCTCACCACCCACAACATGGAGGAGGCGAACCGCCTCTGCCACCGCATCGGCATCATCCGGGCCGGGAAGATTGTCGCCATCGACGCTCCCGAGAGGCTGAAGTCCGCGGTCGAACGCGTGCACCAGATCGAGGTGAGCTTCGATCGGGAGGTCTCCGGCGATGCCCTGTCCGCCCTCGGCGGTGTGCTGAGCGTGAGCCGGGCCGGGGACAAGTGGCGGATCACGGCGGAGAACCAGGATGCTGCCGTAAAATCCCTCGTGGATCTCGCCCGGCAGCACGGTGCGGCGATTGTCACCCTGAACACCCTCGCCCCTTCGCTCGACGAGGTCTTCCTCCGGCTGACGCAGGAGGCATCGCCGTGAATCCGTCGGAGTTTCCCGAGCAGGTTCGGCGGTCGTGGGCGATTGCAAAGAAGGATATCCGCATCTATTACATCAAGGGCCCCGTGCTCATCTTCGGGATCTTCATGCCGGTCTTCCTCTTCCTGGCATTCTTCATGGGGAGCCGGCAGCTTCCCCTGCCGTTCCTCCTCTCCGGGCTGATGGGGATGACGCTCTTTTTCACCGCGACCGCGGTATCCCCGGCCATCTTCCCGTGGGAGGGGCAGGCGCGGACCCTGGAACGCCTCGCCGCCTGCCCCGTCACCATCGAGGCGATCGTCCTCGGGGACATGATCGCCTCCGTCCTCTTCGGCATCGGGATAACAATGGTCACCCTCGGTATCGGGCTGGCGCTCGGGCTTCCGCTCCTGCACGGCATCACCCTGATTGCAGCCATCCTCCTGGCTGCATGCTGCTTCTCGGCGCTCGGGATGCTGCTCGCCGTGCCTCCCACGAACGTGCCCTCCAACATCATGATGCTCTCATCGCTCCTGAAGTTCCCCCTGGTCTTCATCTCGGGCATCTTCATCCCGCTGGAGCAGCTGCCGCCCTGGGGGCTGGCGCTCGCGGCCTGCTCCCCCCTCACGTACTTCACGGACATTGCACGCTACTCCTTTATGGGCGCTAATTTCTTCCCGGTGCTGCTCGACATCGCCGTGCTTGCCGCATTCACGCTGGCCTTAACCGCCGTCACGATGCTCCTGCACCGGCGGACGATGCCGCGGAGGATGTGACGCACCTCCTGATCCGCCCCCACTCCCGATCCGGGGCTCGGGATAGGATTCTCATACAGGGGTAGAGTATCATTCATCCATGCGGGATAGTAAAAAGAGCGGAAGCCGTGGCTTCCACGCCGGGTTTCGAGTTCCCTTCAATTAAAATAAATGATCGCCGTATAGTAAATGCCGACGGCCAGAAAGATGACGGCGACGGCTTGCCGCATCCAGTACTCGAACGCTTCCACGTTGCGCATCGTCTTCCCCAGGTGCCCGACGCTGAAGGCGAGGAGGACCGAGAAGATGACGACGGGAAGGGCGGTTGCCAGGGCAAAGACGGCCGGGACGACCACGCCGTCCCCGGTGCGGATCGCGAGCGGGATGAGCATGCCGAAGAAGAGCACGGCGCTGAACGGGCAGAAGGAGAGGGCAAAGAAGACCCCGAGGAGGAAACTGCCCGGGTATCCCCGCTGCGCCAGCGATCCCGTGATCCGCTCTTTCCACCGCTGCAGCCGCCCGCCTCCCCCCAGCTCCGGCATGGGAATGAGATCGAGCATCCAGATGCCGATCAGGACGAGCGCCGGCCCGATCAACCGCTCGCCGTACTGCTGCAGGAAGAGGGCGATACCCTGCGCCCCGATGCCGAAGAAGACGATGAGCGACGCCAGCCCCACATAGGTCGTCATCCGCCCCAGGCTGTACACGGATCCGACAAGAACGGTGTGCCGCCCCTCATCCAGGTTTTTCGAGATGAAGGCGATGGCAGCGATGTTCGTTGCGAGCGGGCAGGGGCTGATCGTCATCATGAGGCCGATGAAGAACGCAGCAACGAGCGGGATGCCGCTCGTGCCCATCGCCTCCATGAATCCCATCGGGTCCATGTTACGAGAGGTCCCCCGCCAGCCGCTTCTCCAGGATCCCCTTCAGGTACCTCATGAATCCCTGTTTGTCGTTGAGCCGATACCAGACGTTGATGTTCTCCTCTTTGTGGAACCCGTTCGCATCGTAGACGCCGATCCAGAGCGACGAGCCCGTCACCCCGTACTTCTCCACCAGCTCCCGGTTCTCCGGCAGTTGCCCGTCGATGTGGGCGAAGACCATCTTCCCGGATGCCAGTTCGTCGGCGAAGTAGGTACTGACAGTCTCCTCGGCATAGTTGCCGAGTACGATGCACGAGGTGCACGGGTGTGCCGGGTGAAAGTGAAACACTTCAATCCTGCTCACGCTGCTGTTGGCAGCCGGCAGTCGATCCGTGCCACCGGCGTTTTCGGGGCCGGAACGCGTCTCCGAGCAGCCGGCGGTTAAAAGGGCTGCAACGAGAAGGACGGCAAGAATGCCCCCGCAGAATGCCATCCAACGACTGGATGCAGCGGGTGTTTGGCGTTGGTTCATCGTCTCCACCTTGATGATCGTAGGGAAATTGGCGATGCCCAATCAGGGGGGAAGGGCAACTGCTTTGGTGCACGGGGTGCGGCCCCTCGAATCCATCAGAGATCCCCCGCATGCACATGACCCTCTCCGCGCACCGGGTGGAGGCGTTCCCGCTCCATTTTCGTGCAGGAAGTGGGGAGGTAGACGATACCCAGCCGGGTATGCCGGGCCTTCAAGAACTGCGTACCCGTGGCGCCGCAGAGGGTGCACTGCACGATCTCTTATCCACTCCGTTTCCCTGTCTGGTGTGCATCGTTCGCCCTTCGGGATCTGGAGGGATTGTCCCTCCTGTCCGGCGGACAAGCGAGTTCCCCGGATCCCTCCCGGTTACATGGCGTCTGCAGGCGAACAGCGAGTCCTGCAACACGGTTCAAATATATTTGAACCTTTGATTATTAAGGATATCGGGTTCATGTGGCTCCAGAGCAGGAGGGGTTCTCCAGGAAAAGTCCCGCCATCCGTGTTTGTTGTTGCATGCGCAAACGCAGCCGGCTCGAGCCGGAAGCGATCGAAAGCACCCCCTCGCACAGTGGCAACAAGTAACCGCGAGCATTCCCAAGCGAAGACGTGGGGATGCGAGCGGGGAGACTATACAGCCGCCACGACACGAGGGCAGCGGGGGTATCCGGGGCACAGGAAAAACCCGAAGAAACGATGGCGAGTCCGCGACGCGAGCCGGTGAGCGAGAAGTCGCACCCGTCTACGGCCCCCGGGAGGAGGAGTGGCGTCGTCCTCCCCGGTCCGGTAATCTTCGGTCCGCGGGGCATCCACGCTCTCGCTTCTGTGAGATCCCCCAACGTCGGTGTTGCGGGCAGTATTTGGGTGCACTGCACCTTCTGGTGCTCCCACCGTCCAGGGAGAATCTCGCCCCGACATGGCGATCCTGCAGCCGTCTCCTCCCCCCAGGGTGCCTCCTCCACCGGCATGAGCACCCCGAGAGGGATCGCGTGCAGACGATTCCCCCCAGGGTCTTTGTACCGAACGATATCCCGATAATCGGGGATCCTGGCCATCTGCATCTCACCCTGCGCCAGCCTGAAACCGTCGCCCTTATTTACTCCGCCCGCCGAACTCAAGCCGATGACAACGATGCGCAGCGACGAGATCAAGAGGGGCTACCCCCGCGCTCCCCACCGGGCGCTGCTCCGCGCCCTCGGCGTCACGGATCGGGACATGGACCGCCCCTTCATCGGGATCGCGAACGCCTGGAACGATATCGTCCCCGGCCACGTGCACCTGCGGGCGCTGGCCCGGAAGGTGCGGGAAGGCATCTCGGCCGGCGGCGGGGTGCCCTTCGAGTTCGGGGTGATCGGGATCTGCGACGGGATCGCCATGGGGCACGAGGGGATGCGCTACTCCCTCCCTTCCCGCGAGAACATCGCGGATTCCATCGAACTGATGGTGCAGTCGCACCGCTTCGACGGGCTGGTCTGCGTGGGCACCTGCGACAAGATCGTGCCGGGTATGCTGATGGCGGCGGCCCGGGTGAACATCCCTGCCATCCTGCTCACCGGCGGGCCCATGCTTCCGGGCTCCCTGGGCGGGCGGGATCTATCGCTCATCGACGTCTTCGAGGCGGTGGGCAAAGCCGCGGCGGGCGTCATCGACGACGATCTCCTCCACGAACTGGAGTGCAGCGCGATGCCCGGCTGCGGCTCCTGCCAGGGGCTCTACACGGCGAATACCATGGCGTGCATGACCGAGGCGCTGGGCATGTCGCTCCCCGGCTGCGCCGCCATTCCCGCCGTCGATGCGGATAAACTGCGGATTGCCAAGGAGACGGGAGAACGCGCGATGGCGCTCGTGCGCGAGGGTGTCCGCCCGCGCGATATTATCACCCGCGAGAGCCTCGAGAACGCCATCCGCGTGGACATGGCCCTCGGGGGTTCGTCTAACACCGTGCTCCACCTGATGGCTCTCGCCGAGTCGGCGGGCGCTCCCCTCGATCTGGAGACATTCGACGCGATCGCCGACGCCACGCCCCACATCTGCAACATGCAGCCCGCGGGCCCGTTCTCGATGCTCGATCTGCACCGCG
>FWPV01002159.1_pt1 | contig 32035 bp, 24 predicted proteins | sample 2228371 | NCBI WGS metagenome assembly FWPV01 (sample SAMEA103939776, study PRJEB20133) | metagenome
GGGCAGTGGAGCGGACGCGCGTGACCCTCAGCCGGTTCACGGTCCCGCTGGCCCGGCCCGGCCTCCCGCCCGATGGAATCACCGTCCTGCATCTCTCCGATTTTCACTTCCGGGCAGGCGGCCGCATCCAGGCCCACAAGATCGCGCAGGCGCGGCGGCTGCTGGCCGGCCTGCAGTACGACGTGGCGGCCCTGACGGGCGACCTGATCCACGACATGTCCGGCCTCCCAGCCGCCCTGTCGCTGATCGAGGGGCTGCGGCCGCAGGTCGGGGCCTTCAGTTGTCCCGGCAACCACGATTACGCTGAGTACTCCGTCTGGGGCATCTTCGAGCATAACTGGCGCGACAAGGATGGGGGCTCCCGCGCGGCGGCCCTGGCCAGCGCGGCGCGCAGCCTGCGCGACTTCGCGCGCAAAGTCGTGCGCAACGAACTGGTCAGGCTGCCGGTGGCCTTCAACGACATGCCGCGCATGGACGCGGCGCTGACGGCGCGCGGCATCACGCCGCTGGTCAACCGGGCCGCGCGCGTGGCGGCTGGCGGCACCGAGCTGTGGATCGCCGGCGTGGACGACCTCACCGAGGGTCGGCCCTCCCTTGGGTCAGCGCTGGCGTCGGTCCCAGAGGGGGCACTCCTGCTGCTGCTGGCCCACAACCCCGACATCTGGCTGGACCCGCTCGTAGAGCGCGCCGATGTCGTCCTGTCGGGCCATACGCACGGCGGGCAGGTGCGCGTGCCCCTGCTCGGCGCAGCCCACACGCAGGGCACCCATCTGACACGCCGCCGCCCGGCCGGCTGGTTCCACCGGGGACAGACCCGCATGTTCGTCAGCCGCGGCCTGGGGGAGAGCAGCCCGCTGCGATTCGGGGTCCGGCCGGAGATCGCTCTGATCCGCCTGGTGCCGGCGGAAACCCCTGCCACACCGCCACCGGAGCCGCCACCGTGACCGCCATGCTCCCGCTGCCCTTCCCGGCCGGGCCGCGCCGGCTGATCTTCTCGGTGCTGGAGATCTCCTCCGGCTATGACCGGCGACGTTTCGTGCGCTTCGCCGGCCGGCTCTACCGGAACGACCGGTACTGGGAGCCCGGCATCGTCTCCGAGCGCATGCGCACACTCGACTCAAAGAAGAACCCCGCCCTGGCGCGCATCCCGCTCGGGCTCTTTGCGGCCGAATCGCGCACATCGGACGAGATCATCGGCACGATCGCCGTGTGGGCAGACGATCGCGCCGATGCCGCGCGTGCCGGGGGCAGGCGCGCCTGCTTCGGGATGTTCGAGGTCATCAACGAGGGAGAGGTGGCCTCCAGCCTGCTCGAAGCCGCCGAAACCTGGGCCCTGGAGCACCTGCCAGGGGTCGGGGGACTGCGCGGCCCCTTGGAATTGGATCCCTGCCGGGCGCCGGGCCTGCTGGTGGACGGGTACAATCGCCCGCCGGCCGCCCTCATGCCCTACAATCTCCCGTACTATGCCGAACTGGTCGAGCAAGCCGGTTATGAGGCGGGAGAGGAGTTGCTGGCTTACCAGCTCGACCTTCCCGCCGGGCGCGGACCCTCCAGCCCGGGGGCGAGCACGCTCCGGGCCGAGGCGGAGGCCATCCGTGCCCGCCGCGACCTGCTCCTGCGGGAGATCACCGGGGAACCCGGCTGGGAGACGATCCTCTCGGCAGTGCGACCAGAGGGCGTCGGCGCGAGGTGGCGCTGCGGCCCGGGTTCGCCCGACGCCACGGTCCACGACCTGCTCCCCCATCTGAAACGGATCGCAGAGTGGCATCCCCCCGCCATCGCCCTGGCCGCGCACACCCGGGAGGCGGGCGACACCGTCGCCCTCGGGGTGGCAGTGCCAAACCTTCGAGGCTCCGCACTTGCAGCGCGCGCGGGGCGCCTGATCCGGGACTGGGCGGGCCGGGCGCGACGCGCCGACGGGGTGCGCGCGGAACCGGAAACGGCCTCGCGCGCCGCCAGGAGGGCGGGAATCCGGCTGCTGCCCGCCATCGTTCGCGCGGACTGCCTGGAATGGGGCCTGGAGGCGGTCCTGCTGTCCGAACTGCTCGCCCTGGCGGCTCAACGGGGGTACACTTCGGCCGAGATTTCGCCCGTGCCCGCCGATGACGCGGCGACGGGCCGGATGCTCGCTTTGCTGGGAGCCACCCCCTGCAAAGCGTATCAGATCTACGAGAAGAGGCTCTGAATCACAGCCCCAGGTGGTGCAGGAAATAGGGCATCTGGCGGCGCCACCACGGCCAGTCGTGGCTGACGTCGTGCCCCCAGACGTCAATCCAGCAGGGGACGTTCTTGGCCGTCAGGATCTCCCGCAGCCGGTAGGCATCGGCCAGTATATCCTCGGCCCAGGGCTCCTGCCCCGCGCACACGATGATCTGACTCTGCCGGTACTGGTCGAGGTACCAGGGATCGTTGAGGTTGGGCAGGTAGGCAAGCGGCGTATTGAAGTAGACGTTGTCGTCCATGTAGTCGCCGATGAACATCCGCAGCTGCATCAGGCCGCTCAACGCGATCAGAACGTCGAAGATGTCAGGGTGGCGGAAGAAGAAGTTAGCCGAGTGGTAGCCGCCCATGCTGCAACCGGTAGACACACACTTGCCCGAACCGTGGCCGCGGCTGCGGATGAAGGGCACCACCTCCTCCACAATGTAGCGGTCGTAGTCGTTGTGGCGGCGGGCGCGGTCGGCGGGGTGCGCGTTCCAGTTGGCCCACGACTGGTTGTCAATGCTGTCCACGGTGTAGAGCGTGATCCTGCCGCCCTCAATGGATGGCCGGCAGGCATCCACCATCCCGAAGTCCTCGTATTCGTAGAACCGCCCGGCCTGCGTCGGGAACACGATGACCGGCTTCCCGACCGACGACCCCTCGGCCGTCCCTTCGGCCGTGTAGACTTTGAGTTCCATGTCCTGGCCCAGGCTGGGGCTCCACCACTTATGGTACTCGACGTGCATCTCAGCGCCGTTTCTCCTGGATGAACTCCGCGGCCGCGACCACCTCGGCCAGGTCGGGGGACCTCAGCAGGTAAGCATAGTTGCCCATCGCCAGGCTGAATACGACGGGCATCTCCATGTGATGGGCGATGCAGTGGCCGAAGGCGCTCATGATCTCTGAGTGCGAATGGACGTAATCCTTGTTGTATTTGCGGCCGACATAGCAGCCGTAATACTTGCGCGTATATTCCTCGACAAAGCGGTTGTTGACGACGATGTTGGCCCACTCCCAGTAGAGATCCACGTCGTGGGCATAGTTCCACAGATCCATGGTAGGGCCGCCCGGCGGGCGCATGTTGACCTCCAGCGCGATCAGGCGGCCATCGCCCTCCGTGCGGAAGAACTCGAAGTGGAAGAAGCGCTCGCGGACATCAAAGGCCTTCAGCACGCGCCGCCCGGCCTCCTCCAGGTCAGCCGGGATCTCGCGCAGCGTGTAGAAGTAGAGGTCCTGATCTTCGTTGACCACCTCCATGACGTTCTCGTTGTAGCGCAGCGACGCGTAGAAGACCAGGTTGCCGTCCTTGTCGGTAAGGCCGTCGAAGGTGAAGATCCGGCCCTGGACGAACTCCTCCATGAGATAATCTACGGGCGGTTTCGTGGCGAAGAAGCGCTCGAGTTCCGCATCGTCACCGATCCTGAAGGTGTTGGCCGCCCCAACCCCCACATCGGGCTTGGCTACCACCGGGTAGCCAACCTCGCCGATGAAGCGGCGGGCCTGCTCCAGCGTGTGGACTACCTCGCCGCGCGCGACCGCCACGCCCGCGTCGGCGAAGACGCGCTTCATGCGCGACTTTCGCTTGATCACCTCCAGGTCGGGCAGTTTCGGCCCCGGGATGTTGAAGTCGGTGCGCAGCCGGGCCTCCGTTTCCATCCAGTACTCGGTGTGGGAGTCAATGCGGTCCAGTTTGCCATAGCGATGCGTGAAGTAGCCACATGCGCGCAGCAACTGGTCGTAGCTGTGCATATCGCCCACACGGTAGTACTCGGCCAGCGCGGCGCGCAGGTCGGGCAGCAGCCACTCGTGAGGCTCGTCGGCCAGCCCCAGCACATTGACCCCCAGCCGGCTGAGGTGCACAGAGAACAGGTGATAGTTTGGCGGGAAGTGCGGTGAGAGATGTACGTAGTTCATAGGTTCAGCCCCAATCCGGCGCAGATTGTAGCCGACCCGCCCTGAGGTGTCAACCGGGAGATGCCTGTTTCGCGGTCGGGCTATGGCCGTCCACAGCGAGGTCAGCGGCATTTGACACGCCCAGGAAGATCGGATAGTATTGACATGTCAAATGCTGTTCCACAATGCGGGACAAAGGGCCCTTCACACCACGGCAATGCCCGGACAAGTGCGCACCTCAGACGTCAAGACCCTGGACCGGCTCACCGAAGTGCTGGACTGCTTCACTCATGAGCGGCCTGCCTGGTCGCTCGCTGAGTTGAGCGTGCACCTGGATGTCCCCAAGAGCACGCTCCACCGCCTGCTGAGCGGTCTGGAAACGCACGGCATCCTGCGGCGCGACGGCCAGGACAAGCGGTGGCGCCTGGGATATCACCTGGTCATCTGGGGCAGCGTCGCCGCCGAGAGCACCTCCCTGCGCGATCTCGCCAAGCCCGTCATGCGCGAACTGGTCCAGGCTACGGGCGAGACGGCCATCCTGACGGTCTACCACGACCACGAGGTGCTCTGCATTGACCTGTGCGAGACCCCCCACCCCGTGCACCTGCGGCTGGCCATCGGAACGCGGCGGCCGCCGCACGCCGGCGCCTCATCGAAGGTCCTGATGGCCTTTCTGCCGGAGGAGGAAGTCCAGGCCATCCTCGACGCGGAGGGCCTGCCCAGGCTGTGCACGCACACGATCACCGACCCGGGCGACCTCCGGGCAGAACTCGCCAGGATTCGCGCCCAGGGGTACGCCGAGAGCATCGAAGAGACCGACCCGGGGGCGTGGGGCGTCGCCACCCCCATCCGCGACTGGCGGGGGCGGGTGGTCGCCGCCATCGGGATCGCCGCCCCGACGATGCGCTATAGCCCTGAGAAGGCCCGCCAGTGCGTGGTGCTATGCCAGCGCGCCAGCGAGCAGATCTCGTCGGCCATGGGCGGGGGTGCCAGGCCCCAGCCCGCATAGGGGGCGATCGCGAGGAAGCGCCTGTACGCAGCGAAAGGAGCAATATGGAGAAACGTGAGTTCAACCCAGCCGACGACGCACACCAGGCTGCGCCTGGCGCACGGCGCTTTCGCGTCGTCGGGAAAGTTACCCGCCGCAAGGATGGCATCGCCAGGGTGACGGGCCAGGAACGCTACGCTTCAGACATCACCCTGCCGCACATGCTGCACGGCCGCATCGTGGCCAGCCCCTACGCCCACGCCCGCATCGTGCGCGTAGACACGAGCGAGGCCGAGGCCATGGGCGCCGTCTGCCTGACCTGGGACGACATCCCGCATGTCCGGTACAACGAACGCATCGTCACAGTACCCTCGGCGCTGCATCGCGACCACTATGTGCTGGCAGACAAGGTGCGCCGTATGGGCGAGGCGGTGGCCGCCGTCGCCGCCGAGACCGAGGAACTCGCCGAGCGCGCCGCCCGCGCCGTCCGCGTCGAGTACGAACCGCTGCCGGTCGTTACGGATCCCATCGAGGCGATGCAGCCGGGCGCCGAGCCGTTGTATGAGACAGTCCTGCTCGGCGACGAAGAGATCCCCGTGCATAACAACATCGCCTGCACCCGCTCCATCGAGCAAGGGGATGTAGACCGGGCGTTTGCCGAGGCAGACTTGATCGTCGAAGGCACCTTCAAGACTCCGAAGATCTACCACATGCAGATGGAGCCCAAGACGGCGGTGTGCCGGCCAGAGCCGGACGGCGGGCTGACCGTCTGGCCGACGACCCAGTCCATCCACAACGTGCGCATCCTGCTGGGCCAGATCTTCGGCATCCCGCTGAGCAAGATTGACGTGCGGCGCGTGCCGGTCGGCGGGACGTTCGGTTCGAGCATCCAGATGAACTCATGCATCCCCATTTGCGCGGCCCTTGCGCTCAAGGCCCGCCGCCCGGTCAGGCTCTCGCTGACGCGCGAAGAGGACATGCACGACCACACCAAGTATCCCGCGCAGATCCACCTCCGGCTGGCCGCCCGCAAGGACGGCACCCTCTTGGGCGCGCAGATGGAACTGATCGCCGACATCGGGGCGCACATCATCCAGGCCTATTCCTACCTGGGCGTCGGCGTCGGCTGGCTGGTTTCGCTCTACCGCCTGCCCAACGTGCGCTACCGCGGGATCGCCGTCTACACCAACAAGAGCCCTTCATGTGCCATGCAGGGCTTCGGCAACCCCCAGGTGACCTTCGCCGTCGAGTCGCTGATGGACGAACTGGCCAGGCAACTGGAGATGGACCCCATTGCGCTGCGGCTCAAGAACTACGTGGGGCTGGGCGACACCTTCTGGGGCCAGGGGCCGGCAGTCCGCTCTATCGTCCAGAGCGATGGCGTGCCGCAACTGCTGCGGGACGGCGCTGAGAAGTTCGGCTGGTACGACCCGCGCCCGCCGAACGAAGGGCGCTACCGCCGCGGCCGCGGGATGGCGCGCGGCTTCCACACCTCGAGCGCCGGCGCGCCGCAGCCCGGCGACGTCATTGATTACTCCGGCGCGATGGTCAAGATCAACCAGGACGGCTCGGTGGATGTGATCACCGCGTTGATGGACCATGGGGGCGGCACCCTGGAGGCGATCGCCAAGCTCGTGTCTGAGGCGCTGGCCGTGCCGCTGGACAAGGTGAACCTGGCGCCGGCGGGCACCCGCACGACAGTCTACGATGTGGTGACCCATGCCACGCGTGGCGTGTATGCCGGCGGCGGCGCGGTGATGAAGGCCACGCAGAAGGTGCGCGAGGAACTGTTCGAAACCGCGGCGCGCTACCTGAACGTGCAGCCGGAGTCGCTGGCGCTGGAGATGGACGAGCAATTGGGCCAGGGCGTTGTCTATGCCCCGTCCATTCCCGACCGCCGCATGACCATCGGCGAGATCGCCACGCGCTGCTGGACGGACAGCTGGAAGACCATCGCCAGCGTGGAGAGCTACCGGCCCGTGAGTTGCCCGCCCGCTTACGTCTCCGTATTCGTGGAGGTCGAGGTGGACACCTGGACGGGCCAGACCCGTACCGTGCGCGCAGTCATGGGCAGCGACTGCGGCACGGTGATCAACCCCGACCTGGCCGCCGGCCAGCTGGAGGGCGGGTTGTCCAAGGGCGCCGGTTTCGCGCTACTGGAGAACAACGAGTGGGACGGTACCGGCCAGCTCTATTCCAGGGGCTTCATGGTGGACAGCAAGACGCCGGGCATTTGCGAGAGCCCGCGCCTGGACGGGATCATCACGCACTTCGCCGACAGTTACGAGCCGACCGGGCCCCTCGGCGCGAAGGGCGTCGGCGAGGCAGCCACCAATCCGGTGGCCGCGGCCTACGCGAACGCCATCCGCGACGCGATCGGCGTGCGCTTCTACGAACTGCCCATCACGCCGGAGAAGATCCTGGCGGCGCTGCAAGCCCGGCGCAAGGACGAACGGGCGAACGGGCCGATGGGCGAGTCAGCGCAAGAACAATGGGCAGTTTCGTTGATCCGCTGATCCATCCCGGAGGTGTGCGCATGAACTCGATGACTAACTCCCACATCCTGAACCACCGGTTTGACTACCACGAGCCGGCTTCCCTCGAAGAGGCCGTCGGTTTGCTGAGCCGTCACAACGGGCGCGCCGCCGTACTGGCGGGCGGGACCGATCTGCTGGTGCACATGAAGATGGAACGGATCGCCCCGCAGACCGTGGTCAGCATCAACCGTATCCCGGGGCTGGACCGCATCGTGGCCGCCGAAGATGGCCTCCACATCGGGGCCCGGGCAACGATCGCGGCGATTGCCGGCGCTGCACCTGTGCGCGCTTACTACGCCGCGCTGGCCGAGGCCTGTGACGCCTTCAGCACAGCCCAGGTCCAGGCCATGGGCACGCTGGGAGGCAACCTGGGCAACGGCTCCCCGGCGTCCGACTCGGCGCCGGCGCTGATCGTCGCCGGCGCGACGGTGGAGCTCCTCGGGCCCGGCGGACCGCGGCGCCTGCCGCTGGAGGAGTTCTTCCTGGGCCCGGGCAAGACCGCCCTGGAGGCGGGCGAACTGATCACTGAGATCGCGTTGCCGTGGCCGCGGGAGGGGAGCGGCAGCGCCTTCCTCAAGATCGCGCGCGTGACCGCCGACATCGCCAAGGCGAATGCTGCGGTCTGGCTGGCGCGGGAGGGAGATCGGATCGTGGACTGCCGGATGGCGTTCGGCTCGGTGGCACCAACCCCCGTGCGCACGCCGCGGGCGGAAGGAACGCTCGTCGGGCAGCCATGGAGCGAAGAACTGGCCGGGCGGGCCGCGCAGATCGCCTCCGAGGAAATCGCGCCGATTGACGACGTCCGCTCGACCGCCTGCTACCGGCGCGAGGCCGTGCGCGCACTGGCGCTCGACGGCCTGAGCCGCGCCTGGCAGCGCGCGGCACACCCAAAGAGCCACCCGCACCCCTCAGGGCCGATTGCGGGGGCAGCCCCCGAAAGCCCTCAGGCGTCGCCAGGGCTCAGCCTCGGGGCCTGGGAGAAGCGCCCGGTGGAATTGCGAGTCAATGGCCGCCTGCAGCAGGTGTGGGTCTCGCCCAACGACCTGCTGCTCAACGTGCTGCGCGACGAACTCCAGCTCACCGGCACCAAGTACGGCTGCGGCATCGGTGAGTGCAGCGCGTGCACCGTGCTGATGGACGGGAGGCCAGTGCTGGCCTGTCTGGTGCTGGCGGTCTCGGCAGCCGGCCACGACGTCCAGACCGTGGAGGGCCTGGCCACGCCAGACGGCCAGCTCGACCCGCTGCAGGAGGCCTTTCTGGACTTCGCTGCGGTCCAGTGCGGCTACTGCACGCCCGGCATGCTGATGACCGCCAAGAGCCTGCTGGCAGAAGTGCCACGCCCCCGCGAGGAGGACATACGCTACTACCTGCGCGGCAATCTGTGCCGCTGCACGGGTTATGCCAGCATCGTGCGGGCCGTGATGGCCGCCGCAGAACGCCAGTGAGCGGATGGGGGGCGAACGGCGCGGTGCTCCGTTGACTCGCTGATTCATCCATCCGTCCTCGAGGAGTGAAACATGCTGCCAGGATTTGACTTTCTGCGACCCAGAACGCTGGCCGAAGCGCTGGGCATGCTCGCCGAGCACGGCCCCGACGTGATGCCCATCGCCGGGGGCACCAACCTCATCGTGGACCTGCGGGACGGCAACCACCGCCCCCAGGCGCTGCTGGACCTGGGGCCGCTCCGGGAATTGCGCGGGGTGCGAGGCGAGAACGGAGCGGGGGGAGCGCCCTCCCAGTTGGTCATCGGCGGGGGCACGACCATCACCGATCTGCTCGAGAGCGATCTGATCGCCGCGCACGCGCCGGTCGTGCGCGGGGCCGCGGCTCTTTTCGCCAATCCGCTGATCCGCAACCGGGCCACGGTCGGGGGCAACCTGGCCGACGCCTCCCCTGCCGCCGATATGGCGCCGCCCCTGCTGGCCCTCGACGCAGAGGTCGAACTGACGGCCCAAGACGCCGTCCGCTGGGTTCCGCTCGAGGCGTTCCTGGTCGGCGTGCGCACAACGCTGCGACAGCCGCACGAACTGCTGACGGCGGTCCGCTGGCCGCTCCCGCCAGCCGGGAGCGGCTGGGCGTATCACAAGGTCGGCCTGCGCAAAGCGGACGCGATCTCAGTGCTGAGCGTTGCCGTGCTCCTGGCCCCCGACGGCAACGGGGCCTGCGGGCGGGCGCGCATTGCCCTGGGCGCCGTCGCCCCACGCCCCATCCGGGCCCATGAGGCCGAGGACCTGTTGGCTGGCCGGCTGCTGACCTCCGAGGTCATCGCCGAGGCGGCGAACCTGGCGGCCAGCGCCACCCGCCCCATCAGCGACATCCGGGGGTCGGCGGCCTATCGGCGCCGGGTCACCGAGGTTGTCGTGCGGCGACTGTTGACGGAGGCCGCCCGCGCGCTGGGACACCTCCATGGGATAGGAGGCCAGTCATGAAGCCAGAAGTCGTTTCCCTGCGGGTCAACGGCCGGACGCACAACGTTGCCCTGACGCCCAACGTGACGCTGCTGGAAGCGTTGCGGGATCTCGGCTATGTGGACGTCAAGTGTGGCTGTGAGAAAGGCGACTGCGGTGCCTGCGCCGTCCTGCTGGACGGCGTCGCCGTCAACAGTTGCCTCGTGCTGGCCTTCCAGGCCGACGGCGCGGAGATCCTCACGGCGGCCGGCCTGGGAACGGTGAAGCAGCCGCACCCCCTGCAGGAAGCATTCGCCGACTCCGGCGCGATCCAGTGCGGCTACTGCACGCCCGGCCTGATCATTGCGGCGAAGGCGCTGCTCGACCGCAACCCCCACCCCAGCGAGACGGAGATCCGCGAGGCCATCTCGGGCAATCTCTGCCGCTGCACCGGCTACGGGCAGATCGTGCAGGCCATACAGGCCGCCGCGGAGAGAATCAAGGAACCGCAAACCAGCGAACCGGGGGCGGACCATGACGTATCAGAACCATGAACTGACCGAACTGCGCCAGGTCGGCAAGCCGTTGCGCCGCGTGGACGCCATGGGCAAGGCTGTTGGCGCGACGGTGTTCGCCGGTGACTTCGCGATGCCGCAGATGCTGCACGCCAAGATCTTCCGCAGCAGCCAGGCTTCCGCGCGCATCCTGCGACTCGATGTCAGCCGCGCACGCGCCCTGCCGGGGGTTGTCTGCGTGCTCACCGCCGCCGATCTGCCCTACCCCGTGCTCTCGCAGGACATCCCCGGCCAGACCGGGCAAGGCCAGCGCGCGGGCTCTGAGGTGCCCATCCTGGCCGCCGACCGGGTGCGCTTCTACGGCGAGCCGATCGCGCTCGTCGCCGCCGAGACCCTGGAGACGGCGGAGCAGGCCCTGCGCCTGATCGAGGTCGAATACGAGCCGACGCCCGGCATATTCGATCCGCTGGAGGCCCTGGAGGCCGGCACGGTGGAGAGCAAGGCCGAGGCGGCGGGGAACATCGTGGCCCGCTGGCGGATCCGCAAGGGGGATGTCGCCGCCGGCTTCGCCGAGGCGGACCTCATCGTGGAGAACACCTTCCGCGTTCCCTTCCAGGAGCACGCCTACCTCGAACCCGAAGCGGGCGTGGCCTGGGTTGACGAGCGCGGCGTCATCAACATCCGCGTCTCGACCCAGGTAGTCGAACACTTCCGGACCATTGCGCGCGCCATCGGCGTGCCGCAGAGCCAGATCCGTATCCAGGGCACCATGGTCGGCGGCGGCTTCGGCGGCAAGGAAGATATCACAGTCGAGATCTACCTGGCGCTCCTGGCCAAGTACACGAACCGGCCCGTCAAGTTGGTCTACACCCGCGAGGAATCCATTCTGGCTCACTCCAAGCGCCATCCCTACGTCATCACCCACCGCACCGGCGTCAAGCGGGACGGGCGCATCACCGCGGCGGCCATCCGCGTGATCGCCGATTCCGGCGCCTATCCGTACCTGAGCCCCTACGTTTTGCTCTACACCACCGTCATGGCGCCGGGCCCCTATCGCATCGAAAACGTGGCGGTGGACAGCGTGGCCGTGGCTACCAACAACCCCTTCACGAGCGCGTTCCGGGGCTTCGGCGGCCCGCAGGCCTGCTTCGCCTACGAGCAGCAGATGGACGCCATCGCCGACCGGCTGGGCATGGATCGCCTGGAGGTCCGGCGAGTCAATTACCTGCGCACGGGCGACACCACAGCCACCGGCCAGGTCATCGAGAGCGCCGCCTGGCTGGAAGAGACGGCCAGCCGCGTCCTCGAGGCTCTGGGCGAGAAAACCCCCGCCGAGACGCTCGCCAGGCCCGGCATGAATGGGGCGATCCGGGTCGGCCAGGGGTTCGCCTCCTACTTCCAGAGCTATGGGCGCATCACCTGGCTGCACGACACCTCGCAGGCCTGGGTGGGCGTCGAGCTGGATGGCACTGTGCTGGTGCGCGCTGGCGTGCCCGACCTGGGCGCCGGCCAGATCAACAGTCTGTGCCAAATCGCCGCCGAAGTGCTCGGCGTGCCGCTAGAGCGCGTATCGGCCTACGCCACCGACTCAGCCCTGACGCCGCTCTCCGGCACCTCCACAGCCACGCGCCAGCTTTACATGTCGGGCAATGCCACACTGATGGCCGCCAGCGCCGTCCGCAAGGTGCTGCTTGAGCGCGCAGCCAGACACTTCGAGGAGGCGCCCGAAGCCCTGGACATGGCGGACGGGAAGGTCTTCGTCAAGAGGGACCCATCGCAGGCCGTGGAACTGAGCGCCCTGGCGCGCGTGTGTGCCAGCGAGGGGCTGCCGCTGGCCAACCTGGCCCTGTTCAAGGCACCCTTCACCGAACCGATTGACCCTGAGACCGGACAGGGCCGCGTCTTCCCCGACTTCACCTTCGGGGCCTACGGGGTCGAGGTGGCGGTGGACACCGAGACCGGCGAGATCACGGTCCTGAAGGCGGTCGCGTGCCACGACGTGGGGCGCGCCATCAACCGGGCTGCCGTCGAGGGCCAGATCGCCGGCGGCGGCATGCAGGGGCTGGGCTATGCGCTAATGGAGAACCTCATCGTCGAGCAGGGCGTCATCAAGACCCCTTCCCTGGCCGAGTACCTGATCCCGACCTCGATGGACTTCCCGACGACCCGGGTGATCATGCTGGAATCGGAGACGGGCGTGGGGCCGTTCGGCGCCAAGGGGATCGGCGAGCCGTCCTTCACGCCTGCCCCTGCGGCCGTGGCCAGCGCCGTGGCGGATGCGCTCGGCATACCGTTCCACTCGCTCCCGATCACGCCCGAGCGCGTGCTCGAAGCACTGGATCGGGCGCGCGCCCGCTAGAGGCTGGCGACAGACTGCCAGCCCGGGGCGGGCTGGCAGTCTGACTTTTGTTGCCTATTTCTTCCAGGTGGCCTTCACCTGGTGCGTGACGTCCGCCATGACGTTCAGAGTTTCGTCAATGTCGGCGTCGCTATGGGAATAAGAGAGGAAGTAGGGTTCGCGGATCACCTCGTGCTTGGAGATACCGCGCTTCTGAGCCTCGACCACGATCTTCTGCAGCATGGCTTTCTCGCTCAGTTCCCATTCGCGCTGATCCCGCGGCATCTTCTCGGCGAAGATCACGCCGATCATGGCCGGGTGCTCGGTGACCACAGCCGGGATCCCCTCTTCGGCGAAGATGGAGCGCAACCCCTCTTGAAGCCTGCGGCCGCGCGCGAAGATCGTCTCCAGCACCGGCTCGCGCTGCAGAATGCCCAGGGTGGCGTTGATGGCCGCCACGCTGACGACGTTGCCGCAGTAGGTGCCGTCTTGTTCGACCTGCCCGACGGCGATCAGATCCATGATCTCGCGCTTGCCGCCGAACGCAGCGGCCGGATAGCCGTTGCCGATCGCCTTGGCATATGTCGCCAGATCGGGCAGGACATGGTAGTACTCCTGAGCGCCGCCCATCGCCAGGTGGAAACCGGTCTTGATCTCGTCGAAGATGAGCACGATGCCATGCTCATCGCACTTCGCGCGCAGAAACTCCAGGAAGCCGGGCACGGGACTGATGCAGGCGCAGTTACCAAGGACGGGTTCTACCAGGATGGCCGCAACCTCGTGGGCACTCCGCTTCAGCGCCAACTCAAGTGCCTCGAAGTCATTGAACGGCACGGTGATGACCGTTTCGTTGATGACCTTCGGGATCCCGGAACTCTCGGGCACCGGTAACGGGCTGCGCCGCGTGCCGTAAACGGGAACCGGGTTGGCGTACATCGAGTAGAGGACATAGTCGTGGACGCCGTGATAGGCGCCCTCGAACTTGATGTACTTGTCCCGCCCGGTGTAGCCGCGCGCCAGCCGCAGGGCGTGCATGGTGGCCTCGGTGCCCGAGTTGACCAGCCGCACCTTCTCCACGCACGGGCACAGGGCGACGAACTTCTCAGCCACCTCGATCTCCAGATCGGTCGTGAGGGCGGTTGTCGTGCCCCTGAGGCGTATTTGCTCCCGCACATAGTCATCCACTTCATCGTACGCATGCCCGAGGATGACCGGACCCCAGGCCAGCGCATAGTCAATATAGCGGTTGCCGTCCACATCCCAGTAGTAGGCGCCCTTCGCCCGCGCCACATAGCGGGTGTTCTCCGGGCCGTGGAAGCGAAAGCTGGAACTGACGCCGAGCGGGATAACCTCGTTAGCCTTCCGCCATAAGGCTTTGCTCTTCTCGATGCTCTGTGTCATGGTCTTGCCTCTCTAGTATTCTGTCGGTCCCCTGATTAGATCCAGTCGGAAACCTCCCGGTACCAGATGCGCCGGGTTCCGGTCTGCGCGCGCAACTTCCACTTCCAGCTCTTGGGCTCATCCCGCAGGGCCGCGAGGACGCGGTCCACCTTCGCGCTGATGATCTCGCGCTGGTCCTGGGAGAGCGCGCTGACGTTCGCCGTATGAGCCCGCACCCGCTCCAGGTTCACCGTGGAGGTGTGATAGAAGCCCCAATCATCGGCCATCCGCTTCGCCAGGAAATCGAGATTGATCGCCCCTTCATCCACATGGCCGAGGTCACTCGCCAGCAGCAGCAGCATGGCATCCTTCAGGTCCTTGTCGTTGATCTCGACGATCTGCAGTTTCTGCAGCAGCAGATCAGTCAGGGAGACGCAATAGGGGTGGTACTCCAGCCGGCCGCGGTAATCCACGCAGTGGTTCATGTCCAGTTTGTCGAAGAAGACATCTATCATGGGCACGGTGCTGCCGAAGTAGATGTGGCGTTCCTGGCCGAACTGCAGCATCGTCTCCTTGTCGAAGTCGTAGCCCTGGGCCTGGAAGAAGGCAAACAGCCGGCCGCGCTGCTTGCTGTAGGCGGCGTAGTCTATGTCGGTGAAGACGCGCTCGCCCAGCCTCTCCATGCGTCGGTAGAGATCCACGTATTCCGGGAAATGGAAGTGCAGGGCGATCGGTCCCATCACCCGGATGATCAGGCCCTGCCGCTGGGCCTCCTCGACCAGCCGGCGCGCCTCATCGAGAAAGACCTCCGGCGGCGGATACTCCTCCAGGGGGATGTCTCTCGGCAATCTGAACTGTTGGGCACTCATGAGCCTTCCTCAACCTGATGTGAAGATGTAGTCCCTCAACTTGCCGCGCTCGATATCCAGCACAACGCCGCGCAAGATGCCTTCCGAATACTCACTGCCCGGGTTGATCATGGTGGTCCGGCCCGCTTTCTGGATGCCCCGCGACTCATGGATGTGGCCGTGCAGGCTGAGGAACGGTTGATACTTCTTGATCATCTTGGCCACGGCTTTGCTGCCGACATGCTCCTTGCGATCCATGGCCTGCACCAGATCCTTGCTGAGCACCGGCGCCAAGTCAAGCGCATAGCCGTAGGGCGGCGCATGGAAGTTGAAGATCGCCCACTCCACCCTGCGAATCCCGGCGATCAATGACTCCAGCATCGGCTCGAGTTCTTCGTCCGGCTTCTCGCGGGGCGTATCCCAGGGGGTGGGATTCGTCCAGCAGAAGGTCGCCATCTCGTGCTCGCCAACCATCACCACCTTGTCGGCGCAGTTGATGACGGCAGCAGAATCGCTGATGATGTCATCGGCCTCGAGGACATCATCGTTGCCCGGTGCCATGTAGACCTTGAGGCCGGTGCCCGCCAGGCGCTCATCGGCCAGCGCGATCCACTCGCGCAGGCGCTCCAGCGCCAGACGCCTGAACAGACGCTCCTGTTCCTGCGGGTCCTGGCGCATCGCCGCGTATTCGTCCGGCGTCAGGTGATACCAGTAATAGCCCACCTTCTCGATGATCCGCTTGAGATCGGCCAACTCCTGCTCGCTCGATACCACGACCGGCCGGCCCATGAAGTGCGTCTCCCAGCCCCCGCCGGCCTTCTCGACCAGGGGGATCAACAGCTTGCCGGTCAGATCGCCCAGCAGGATGCCCACATCTACGCCGTAGATCTTCAGGGCGTTCAGGAATTTGCGGAAGCATGTATTGGAGGCGTGCACATCACTGACAAAGAGTATCTTCATCTGCTACGATCTCCGCCTGAGGAGAGCGAGGGCTCCGGATCGCCTGCCCTCGCTCTCCCCGGGCGCCCTGATCAGTCTGGCGGCAGTTCGCTGAAGGCCACATCCACGTTGATGCCGCGCTCGCGATTGCGCCGCCTCCAGTAATAGTACCACGCGATCCCCAGGATCCATACGACGGCAAAGGTGGCATAGGGCCAGGCCTTGAAGCCCTCGATGGTGAAGAAGAAGCCGTAGAACAGGATGGCCAGGTAGATCAAGTTCAACACGCCGCCGACGGTGAGCACCGGGACGGAACCGATCTTCCAGTTCTTGTAGGGCGACGTCTCCCACAGCGCCTTCAGCTTCTTGCGGTGCGCGAAGATGGTCGCCGCGATAGCGGTAACGGCGAACACCGACACGATCTCCAGCGTCGTCACCACGAAGCCGGCGCGGAAGTCGTTGAGGAGGCAGAACGGGATCAGCAAGATCTCGCCAATCACGAAGAGCAGCAACATCGTCTTCAGCGGCGTTCCGGTGCGCTGATCAATGTCGGTGAACCAGGTCGGCCCGACGCGGTCCATGCCCCAGGCGAAGAGAATGCGCGGGAAGGCCAGGTAGGACATCGCCACAAACCAGACGCTGAAGATGATGAAGGAGATGCTGTACAACAACAGCAGGATGGGGTTTTGTGACAGGATGGCCGCCAGCCCCATGAAATGCGTGGACCAGGGCAGGTTGTAGCCGGGCAAGCCGCCGCCCGCGCCATCTACATAGGAAGCGGCCACCGTGAACTCGTAGCCGACCGTCTTGTAGAGGGCCAGGCCGCACCAGACCATGAGGATCGTCGGGATCAGGCAGGCGAAGAAGCTGCCGCCGATCAGTGTCCTGTCAGGACGCTTGACCTCGCCGCCGATAAAGGCCACGGCGTACGCGTAGATGATCAGCCACGAGCCGGCAATCATGAGCCCGATGGTGTCCGGCCAGTTCCAGGTTGTCGGCAGGCTGGTCCCGCCCTCCTCCATCAACTGGCTGGCCGCCGCCAGGTACGCGTTGTAGTCCAGCGAATTGTACTGCGCAGCCAGGTTGTTCCAGGCGCGGACGAAGTCCTCGTGGGAGTAGACAGTCAGAACGATCAGGCAGACCACCACGCCCAGGATGCCGATGGACATGCCGATTCGCTGGGCCCGGGCGAAGACCTTCATACCGAACGCCAACAGCAGGAAGCCGATGATGTTGACCAGCGTGGACAGCAGGAAAAGCCCCCAGAATGAGGTAACTGCGGGGATCCATTCCTCCAGGCCAAAGTAGCCGAAGAGCATGGTCAGCCCCGGGTTGACGACGTAGGGCGCCAGGGTGCAGATCCAGAGGATCCAGGCCCAGGCATTGCCGAAACTCTCAGCCACGGCCACCAACGGGCTGATGATGCGCGAGTTGTAGACGTACTCGCCACCGCTGCGGGGCATACTTCCCCCCAGGATGCCCCACACCAGCGGGAAACTGATACCGCCCAACAGGAAGCCCAGAATGGCCGCGATGACCAGGTTTCCTCTCGGGTAGATGAGCAAACCGACGCTGATCATGAAGAACATGCTGGGCGAGAGCCCGATGTTCATGATGCCCACCCCGAAGGCATCAATCAGTGAAAGGCCACGCACGAGACCGCTCGCCCTGCGGGCAAAGACTTTCTCACCGACCATGATTTTGCCTCCTTGAATGGATGCAGTCCGTTGCCTGTCATTCGCAATGGGGATTGGGTTGCCGACCCTGGCAGTCACATGGCGGATCACCTCCTCTGCGCCCCTCACCATCCGTAGGAAGCACTGGCCTGCGTACTCATGGGGTTGGGGGACACCTCCTCTGTGCGTGAAACGAGGTTTCCGTTTGGCTATCAGACGGACGGTGCGCGGCCGCATCAAAGTATACACGAACAGCAACCAGGCGTCAAGAGGTGTTTGGCCGAATCGGCAATTTCTTGCCAAATATCTTGACCTTTCGGGCAGCAAGTGCTATAATGGATCGTGATACGGCAACGCGCGCCCGGATGGTGGCACCATGTACGAAGTGGACGATCTTGACCGCGACATCGTGCTGCTGCTCAAGGAAGACGGTCGAATGCCCAGCGCAGAGATCGCCAGGCGACTGGGAGGCATCCCCGAGCGGACAGTCCGCCACCGCATTGACCGCCTCATCCGGGAAGGCGTGATCCAGATCAGGCCGATCGTCAACCCGTCTGCGGTCGGCCTCACGGTGACCGCAGACGTGTGGGTGCAGGTGGAGACCGGCCACGCCCTGGAGGTGGCGCGGCGCCTGGCCGAACTGCAAGAAGTTAGCTACGTCGCCTGTTCCATCGGCGATCGCGACCTGAGCCTGCAGGTCAACGTCTCCAGCAACCAGGAACTGTATCGCTTCGTTTCGGATGTCATCGGCAAAGTGCCGTGGGTGAAGAGCACCAGCATCGTCGTGGTGCCCATGGTCCTCAAGGATGTCTACGACTGGACAATCCCGGACTCGGCGCTGACGCGTTCAACAAACGACGCCAGTGGCTATGGGAGGTCACCCCAGGGCCAGCCGCGTTCGCAGAAAGCCGCAACATGACCGGGCCCACACCGCACGGGCTGCCACCAACGCGGCAACTCCGCCGGGGGACGCCGGTCAGGGCGACCGGCAGACGCGGTCTCGGGGCCATGTCGCCCTACCTGTTGTTCGGCGCAGTCAGCCTTGGGCTGGCCCTTGCGCTGGCCGCAGGGCTGGCAGCGCTCATCGGCCAACCTCAGCGCCTGGGGGTGCGGCTCGCCGTCTGGGTCTTTGCGCTCAGCACAGTCGCTGCCCTGGTCTACGGCCTCGACAAGGCGCAGGCCCAGCGCGGCGGTCTGCGCGTCCCAGAAGCCATCTTGCACGCGCTGAGCCTGTTGGGCGGGTCGCCCGGGGCGTTCGTGGCGATGCACGCGTTGCGCCACAAGACCGGCAAGCGCAACTTCCAACTGGTGTTCTGGGCGATTGTGGGCGTCCAGGCAGCCGTTGCGGGCTACCTGCTCCTGAGATAGCCTGGGGAGGCGCCTAGCGGCGCCCGGAGGCTCGATCGTAGACGCCGCGCCAGCCGTTGAGGCGGATGCGCAACACGTCCCGGAACATGCGCCAGGTATCCTTCAGCGGTTCAACACGGCTGTCGGCGTCGAAGTACCAGTTGATCGGAACCGCTACCACGCGGTAGCCGCGACGCAAGGCAATGAAGAGGGCCTCGACATCGAAGACCCAGCCCGTCATCGTCAGGTCGGCGAAGATCTCGCGGCCCACCTCGCGCCGGAAACTCTTGAAGCCGCACTGGGTGTCCCGAAAGCCCGGGATCGCCAATACCCGGACGATCAGGTTGAACACGCGGCCCATCAGATGCCGGTAGAATGGCTCGCCGTAGCGGTGGGCGCCCGGTCCTTCGCGCGAGGCAATCGCCACGTCATAGTCCTCGAGAACGGGCGGCAGGAACTTGCGCACTTCAGCGATCGGCATCGAGAGGTCGGAGTCGCAGATGAAGAGATACCGGCCTCGCCCCTCCCTCATGCCCACCCTGACGGCGGCGCCTTTGCCCTTCTGGCTGTGCAGCACACGGATGAAGGGGTATTTCGCCGCGTACGCCTCGGCGACCTCCGTGGTGCGGTCCTGGCTCCCGTTCTCCACGACCAGAACCTCCATCGGCTCCGGCTGTTGCTGGATGAACGCCACGATCTGGTCCAACGAGTTCGGCAGCCGCTTCTCCTCGTTGTACGCCGGGATGATCAGGGTGAGCAAGATTTCGCCTGCTTCGGTCATGAGGATGCCCTGTCCGCCTGTCTCAGCCATTGACGCTCGTGATCTCCGCGGAAAATCACCAACGCATCAAATTGAAGAGCGCCAGGCCGGCCACCGCCTGCACAACCAGCGCGCCGCCCCACAACAGATACGCGGCCCCGTGCTGAACATGCCTGTACAGCCAGATTCCCGCGCCCGTATTGAAACCCCACGCGATCAAGCCAATAATCGGCAATATGAAGAGACCGGACTTCGGCACAATGCGATCCGGCATGCCGCTGGCATCGAAGTGCAGCGGCAGGTCCGAGGAAAGCAGCGGATAGCGGAAGCACAGCGCCCCGAAGATCACCAATACGCCCAGCAGGCCGATGCCGATCAAGCCCAGCGCGATCCGATCGCGCCATAAGGGCCATGTCCACAGCGGCGGACGCACCAACTCAGCATCCAGCGGCCGCGCCACGCCCAGGGCATACCGCGCCTGCAGCGCCTCCAGGAAAGCCTGGGGGTTAGCCGGTGACACGCCGTAACTTTCGTGGGCGGTCACGAGCAGCAGTTGCTCGGCCAGGGGACGCGTGGCATAGGAGTTGACCACGACCAGCCCGTCGCCCCGCGCATCCGGCGCGACCGCGCACACGATCCGACGGCGGTCGGGACAGGGCCAGTGCCACGGCGACGCGCGCGACGCGGAGCGGCCGCCGTTCCCGACCACGATGCGCTGCACCTGTCCGATCGGCACGATCTGCCTGGTCGGGCCCCAGACCAAAGTCACGGCATCGCGGTCAATCCAGTACTGCAGCGTGAACGCGCCGACGGTGCGGTAGCCGATGTAGGCCATCACCAAGAGGCACGCCAGGGCCAGCAGGGCCAACAGGAAACTGAGGCCATCCACCGGGCGATTCAGGACAATCCGAACCGCCAGGGCAGCCAGGCCGGCAAGCCCCAGCACAGCCAGAAGCCCGTACCAGCGATCAGGACAGGGTTGCGGCTTGAAGCTCATGCCAACCTGCGATCAAAACCCTCCGCTCCTTGCGGCCACAAGGCTGCGTCCAGGCCCCACTCCGCCAGCCGCGCCAGGAGGGCCCTGTCAGTCATGTCGAGATTGAGAGGGGTCACCGAAATGTAGCCCGCCGCAAGCGCGCCGATGTCGGTCCCGGCCTCCGGTTCGCCGCCCGGCGGTTCGCCGCCGATCCAGTAGTAAGGCCTGCCCTTGGGATCCAACCGCTTGATCAGGACATCGCGGTAGACGCGCGTTCCCAGGCGCGTGAACTGGATGCCGCGCACCTGCGCAGGCGGCAAGGCCGGGAAGTTGACGTTCAGAAAGGTATTGCGCGGCAACCCGTGCGCGATGACGCGCTCAGCCAGGGCGGCAACGACCGCCGCCGCGAAATCCGGATCGCCCTTGCAGTCGCCCCCTTCCTCCTGCGAGGCCGCGATCGCGTGCAGGCCAAAGACGGCTGCCTCCATGGCAGCGGCCACTGTCCCGGAGTAGGTGATGTCATGGCCCATGTTGGAGCCCTGGTTGATCCCGGAGACGATCAGGTCGGGCGGCTCCGGGACGACGCCGAGCAGCGCCAGGCCAACGCAATCGGACGGGGTGCCGGTCGTGATAAACAGGGGCGTCCCATCCGGCAGGGTACCCTCCGTGATGCGCAGCGGTTTGTGCATCGTTTTCGTGTGGCCCGCTGCTGACCAGTTGTGGTCGGGGGCGAAGGCGGTCACGCGCCCGACACGGGACAGGGCTCTGGCCAGGGCCTGCAGGGCAGGCGCCTGGTAGCCATCATCGTTGGTGATCAGGATGTTAGGCATCCGGTCCGTCACGTCTGAGGATGGCCGCCACGGGAGGATCGAGCAGGCTGCTCGTCTTCTTGGGCTCCTTGGGCTTGTGCATCACGCGAATACGCACCGGTTCGCTCTGCGCCTCGTTGCCGGCACGATCGAAGGCCTTGACGTAGATCGTGTGCGTCTCTGTCAGCACGCCGGAGTCGAGGATCGCCCCAAAGCCGGATTCCGTCGTCAGGACGAGGCGCTGGCCCTTCGTCCCGTCCTTGCGGGTGTAGGTCTCTACCTTGGTCTCCCGGACGACGTACTCTTCCAGGCCCACGGTACCGTCTGGGTTGGTGATAACGCGCGTCGCCATCACCGGTGGGCCGGCCACCGGGACGACGTTCGACATGGTAATGGTCCACCGCAGGCTATACGGCGCCACCGTGCTTTCGCCGAGCTTCCGGCCGTCGAGATAGAACTCCACGCGGTCCATCTCCCAGGCATCTTGCGCGTCGGCGGTGATACTGACCAGCTCATCGTCCTCCATGACGTAAGCCTTGCCGTCTTCAGGGTGCACGATCTTGACCACAGGCGCGCCGTTGTCCACCACCACCTGCGTATCGGTGACCTGCACGGCGCCATTGTTCTCCATGACAACCAGCCGCAGCTTGTAGAGGCCGTCAAAGCCCGTGGTATCCCAGAACTCCAACGGCCCGTTGGTCACCTGCTCATAGTGCTCAGGGCCGATCTGCATCCACTCGTTGGGAGCCTTCTCCGAGGCCACTTCCACCTTGTAGGCCCGAAAATCGGCGGCGCGCGCGTTGCCCGTGATCTGGACCCCGCCCTTGAGGCGCTGGCCGAGGATCGGGAAGGCGATCGCCACGTCGCCCGCCACCTCGGCCCCGCCACACGGTCCGTCCAGTTCCACCGGCGGCTGCGGGACGCCGTTGTCACGCACCCAGTCTGCCGCACTGGATGGGAAGACCTGATACACAACGCGCTGGATGGCCTCTGGCGGCGTGCATACCGTGGCGCGATTGCCGTTCTGGCTGTTGATCTCGATGGCCTGATAGAGATTGTCTTGCTGCGTAGGCGCACGCCCGGCCAGAAACAGTTCGACCGTGGTTCGCGGGCAGTCCGGGGTCGGTAGGAGACCTGACGGCACGCACACCTTGACGTGCTGCAGTCCGGGTGGCTCTTCCCATTTCTGAACCGGCAGGCCTTCCATCCCCTTCTTCAAGACCGCATTGAAGATCGGCGCCGAGGTCAGAGAGCCGTCGGCCAGCTTCATCGGCTTGTTGTCGCTGTTGCCGGTCCAGACGCCGACAGCCAGCTGCGGGGTGTAGCCCACCGTCCAGGCATCCACCCAGTTGTTGGTCGTGCCCGTCTTGGCGGCAACCGGCCGATCGGGAAGGACAAGATATTGCGCGTAGGTTCCGAAAGCCGCCGGGCGCGGTGCCGGATCGCTCAGCACGTTGTTCAGCATGTAGTTGACAGCCGGATCCACCACGCGGTCCGTGGCAGGCTGGGTGAACTGCTCCAGCACGTTGCCATCCTTGTCTACGACCTGCAAGATGTAGACCGGATCCAGCCTTCGATACCCGGGGCGCTGGCGCTCGGGAGGCACGGGCTGCCCTGCCATCACCCCGCCATTGGCGAAGACGCTGAAGGCGTAGGTGTGGTCCAGCAGCGTCACCTCACCCCCGCCCAAAGTCAGGCTCAGGCCATACGAGTTGAGTTCCCGGTTCAGGCTGTTTAGGCCCAGGCGGCGCGCCCGCTTGATCACATTGCTGACCCCAACCTGCTCCATCAGCCAGACGGCCGGGATATTGTAGGAGCGTTGCAACGCCCAGCGCAGCATCTGCGGGCCGTGATATTTGCGGTCGTAGTTCTCCGGCACATACGGCGGATTGCCCGGATCCGGAAACACCGTGCGTACATCCATGACCATCGTGGCCGGAGAGAAGTTGCCGGTCTCGAAAGCCGTCAGGTAGGTGTAGGGCTTGAAGGAAGACCCCGGCTGGCGCGGGGCCAGCGCCACATTCACCTGGCCGTCAATCGTCTCGTCGAAATAGTCCAGGCTGCCGACCAGGGCCAACACCTCGCCGGTGTAGGGCCGGATTGCCACCACCGCAGCGTTCGTGACCTCGTGGTCGAAGTTCTGCTTCCTGGCCTCCGCAACAGCCGGCAACGGTTCCAGGCCCCCCTGGCACGGTTTCGGCGTCTGCAATCGCAGCGAACCAATGTGGCTGCGCGCCACGCACTCGGCGTAGATCTGCAGATCCCAGTCCAGGGTGGTATAGACCCTCAGGCCGTTCTGCCAGATGAAATAGGGATCCTCAGGCGTGTTGTACTTCTGCTGCAACTGCTGCAGGACATAGAGCGCGAAATGGGGCGCATCCGGCGGCACCTCAAACCGCTCTTGCGCAGACTCCCGGACATGCTGCCACAAGGGCCCCGGCAGGCTCTTGGCCGCGTCAGCCTCGGCCTGCGAGATGATGTCAGCCTTGACGAGCGCATTCAGGGCCCGCGCTGTGGCTGGCCGATCGCCTGTGGCGACCAGAGGGAGGTCAGCCTGGTCGAGAAGTCCTTGCTGGACCAACTCATCAAGCAGCCGTGTGTTGAAGTAGCGCGTGGCGGCGTCCGCCTGGCCCTGAGTCAGATAGCCGGCTTCCACCATGGCGGCCAGAACTTTCCGCTGGCGCCGATAGGCATCGGCCGGAGCCTGAATTGGGTTCAAACCCGGATACTGCGGGATCGCAGCCAGGGTTGCGATCTCGTCCAGGGTAAGTTCTCCGACCGACTTGTCGTAGTAGACCCGGGCCGCGGCCTCCACGCCATACGCCGCGTTGCCGTAGAAGTTGTAGTTCAGGTACCACTCGAGGATCTGATCCTTGCCCTCTCGCCCCGGATACTTGCGGGTGATCTCGAGAGCCATGATGGCTTCCTTGATCTTGCGGGCATAGGACCGCTCGTAACGCTCCCTGGGATCTATCAGGACGTTCTTGACCAGCTGCTGTGTGATCGAGCTGGCCCCCTGCACCGACTGGCCCCGCAGGTTAGAGACGAAGGCGCGCGCGAGGCCACGGAAGTTCACACCGCTGTTGGTATAGAACGAGCGATCCTCCAGCGCAATCGTGGCATTGCGCATCATCTCTGGAATCTGCTCAATCGCCAGATAGGTGCGATCTCCGCGGAAGGGGCGCGGGTCAATGGATTCGTACAGCAGATGTTGCCCGGTCCGATCGTAGATCTTGACAGTCTCGAAGGTCGCCTGCTGAGTCTGAATGGCGGTGGGATCCGGCAGATTGCGGGCGAAGGCGTTGTAGACGGCAGCCACCGATACGCCGGCGCCCAGGACCAGACCCAGGACGACCAGCACGTTGGCCAAGAGGAAGGCTGCCACCACGAGCAAGAGCCAGCGGCCGATGCGCGGCCCACCGTTCGCGCGCCGGTAGCGGCGCCAGTGTTGGATTTGTTGTGTTCGGTTCATGACGAGTTTGCTGTGCGTAAAACTGCGGGGGGCATTATCGGCACCCCCGCATCATGGGTTCCATGTTAGCAGAAAAGAGGGGGCTTGGCAACTTGGGTTTTCTCCATCACCAGGAAGTGGCTCAGGCCGAAGGTCTGGAGCGGAGTCCGTTCCAGGAAGCGGAGCACCCGGCGCAACAGGCTGCCGACACCTGGGTGGCGCGCCACGACGTTGTCAAGCCCGGGATAGATCACGCACCGGTGGACAAGCCGCACCGGCAACCCCGCAAACAACCCCGCGAGCCCGCGACGGGTGTAGGCTCGAACGTGTGGCGCCAGATGGTCACGCAGCCGGTCCGGCAGCCAGTTGATGAGAGGCGTGTTGCCGAAGTGGTAACGCCCGCGCCAGTAATGGCCATGGGTCTCGAACGGGTAGAGCCGGTTTGGACAAAACAGCACGATCCGGCCGGTCGGGGCGCAAACGCGGACCATCTCGCTCACGGCGGCCTGATCGTCCGTCACGTGCTCGATCACCTCGTGCGAAAAGACGATGTCAAAGAGTTCGCTGGGAAAAGGCAGCGCCTCCGCAGGCGCCACGACAACCCCTGGGGCGCGCGACCGGGCCAGGGTTGCCACCTGCGGGTCAAGCTCCACGCCAACGACGCTGGCACCAAGCCGCGAGAACTGCCCGCTGTACAAACCCACGCCACACCCCACATCCAGGAGGCGCGCGCCCTCCAGCCGAACCCACTGGCGCACAAGCGCCAGCCGCCGCTCCTGTCCGGCCCGCCAGACGTACGATGGGTGGCCTAGCGCGGCAGCGGCATCGGCGCTGCGGCGAAAGTCCTGGTCAGACGCACCATTCCCGGCTGTCATCATTCCGTTCCCGGCAACTCCGTCTCAGGTCTTCTCAAGAACGCGGCCCAGGCGCCGGGCGCCCTCGGCCAGTTCCTGCGGCGCAAGCAGGCTGAAGGCCAGCCTGGCGTAGGACGACCCTCCCCCGCTGGCGAAGAACCGAACGCCCGGCACATAGGAAACGCCGGCCTCTTCGGCGATCGGCAAGAGCCTCGCGCTGTCGCAGCCATCCGGCAGGGCCAGCCAGACGAAGAACCCGCCGCCCGGCGTGTACCAGTGGCAACCCGGTGGCAGGAAGCGCGCCAGCGCGTCGAGCAAAGCGTCACGCTGTTGACGGTACGCACGGCGCAACAGTTCCAGGTGCCCGTCGAGCAGGCCCCGCTCCAGCAAAGCCGCCGCAACGTGGGCCGTGAAGTGATTGACGCCACCCCCGCTATCAAGGAGTCCGCTCCGCACACAACGGCGCACGATGTCCGGCGCGGCCTGCAGCCACCCCAGCCGCAGACCAGGCGCCAGCATCTTGCTGAACGAGCCCAACCGAACGATCGGCCCGTCAGGAGCCAGGCTGAAGAGCGCCGGCGGTGGCGGCACATCGTACCACAACTCGCGATAGACATCATCTTCGATGACCAACAGGTCGGCCTGCTGCGCCAGGCTCACCAGACGGGCGCGACGGCCGAGCGACAGCGTAACTCCCGTCGGGTTGCCGAATGTGGGCACCAGGTAGAGGAAACGCGGGCGCTGGCCGCGCAGGCGCAGGGCCTCCAAAGCCTCAGCCAGCCCGTCAGGGCTCAGGCCATCGGCGTCGCCCGGAACGGGCACCAGGACCAGTCCGTGGTCCCGCAGGATGCGCAGCGCCAGGTGGTAGGTCGGTGACTCAACGAGCACAATGTCGCCGTGGCGCGTCAGCAAGGTGCAGAGCAGATCGAGCGCCTGGGATGCGCCGCCCGTGATGAGCACCTGCGCGGCCTGGGGTGCCGGATCCTCCCGCTGCCCCAGCCACCGGCACAGCGCCTCGATCAGGCAGCCTGGACCCTGCTCGGCGCCGTAGGACAGCGCCTCCTGGCCGTAGCGGCGGAGCGCATGCCTGGCCGCCTCGGCCACCGCTGCCTCCGGGAGCAGATCCATACTGGGATGCCCCCAGCCGAGCTCGACAATACCCGGGCGCAGGGCAAGCTGCACGTTGGGAAGCATCTACGCCACCCTATCCTGCCCGCCCAGCAGGAGTTCTTCTTTGAAACCAAAATGCACTGTATTGTCAATCAACCGGAACCAGGTCGGCCGCAGCACCCACAGGCGCGCCCGCGCCAGAGGCCCGGCCAGAACCGCCGGCAGGCCGCCGGCAAACGCGTATTTCCTGCCATAGACCGCGCCCGCCCACACCATCTGGGAAGCCGTCACGGGGAAGGCCTGGCCCAGCAGTTGCAGACCCCGGATCAGCCGCCAGTCCTGCCCATCTTCCTGGATGGTGCCGGCCACCTGCGGATCGGCGAGCAGATTACGGCCGTGCCGGGTGCTCTCTTCGGACAGGAAATAGAGGTTCAGATCGGGGTCGTGCGCGTAGAACACGGCGGCCGCCGCGGGGCTGCCATCGGGCCCCACCGTCGCCAGGGTCAGGGTTGTGTGGCCTGCCAGAAACTCGGCAATCCTCTCCTGCAGGCTCCTCGCGCGTGAGTCATGATGCCGCTGCGTCACCTGGCCAGTCTGCCCCTCTCTTCCTCGACGAGAGCCCGTCGCAGAAACTTGCCCACCTGCGTCTTCGGGAGCTCCGAGCGGAACTCAACGTGTTTGGGAACCTTGTAGGAGGCAAGGCGCTCGGCGCAGAAGCGAGTGATCTCCTCCGGCGTGGCCGTCTGACCCGCTTTCAGGACGATGTACGCCTTCACCGTCTCGCCGCGCCTCAGGTCGGGCACGCCGGCCACCACTGCTTCCTGAACCTTGGGATGCTCGTAAAGCACCTCCTCCACCTCACGCGGGATGACGTTGAAGCCGGAGACGATGATGATATCCTTCAGGCGATCCACCAGGTAGAAATAGCCCTCGTCGTCCATGCGGGCGATGTCGCCGGTGCGCAGCCAGCCATCCTCGGTAATCGCGACCGCCGTCTCGTCGGGCATGTTCCAGTAGCCCTTCATCACCTGCGGGCCGCGTACCCAGAGTTCGCCCTGCTCACCCACGGGCTTCTCCACAAAAGTCTCGTAGTCCATAATCCTGGCTTCCACGTCTGGGAGGGGAAGACCGATCGAGCCGGCCTTGCGCTGGCCGTAGACCGGGTTGCAGTGGGTGACCGGCGCGGCCTCCGTCAGCCCGTAGCCTTCCACCAGCCGGCCGCCGGTGATCTCGCCGAACCTGGTCTGAACGTCCATCGGCAGAGGTGCAGCGCCGCTGATGCAGGCCTTTACGGAGCGGAGATCGTACTTCCGGACCGTGGGATGGTTGATGATGGCCATGTACATCGTCGGCACACCCGGCAGCATCGTGACCCGCTCGCGCTGAATCGTGGTCATCACGTGGACGACGTCGCGCGGGTTCGGCACCATGACTAACGTGGAACCCAGATAGATGGCCAGGTTCATACCGACCGTCATGCCGTAGACGTGGAAGAACGGGATCGCGCCAAGGATGCGCTCCTTGCCTTCCTCCAGGGCGATCATCCACCGGCGGAGTTGTATCGTGTTGATGACCAGGTTGCGGTGGGTTAGCATCGCCGCCTTCGGAACGCCCGTCGTGCCGCCGGTGTACTGGAACAGGGCCACGTCGTCGGGCTCTGGCCCGGCGGAGGGAGGGGCCTCCGGATGGGCGTCGAGGAGTGGCTTGAAACGGTAGACGCCGTTCCCCTCCGGAACGTCTACCATCAGGCCCGCGCGTCGGAGAGCCCGCTCAACCAGGATTGCGAACGGGCCGGGTACGTACTCCGGCACATCGGCGACGATGATGCGTTTCACCGGCGTCCGAGCCTGGATCTCCTTGAGCCGCGGGTATGCCGGGCTGTGCAGCACCACCGTCTCCGTACCGGCATCGCCGAACTGATGTGCCATTTCCCGTGCGGTGTAGATCGGATTCGTATTCACCACAACGGCACCCAGCCTCAGGATGCCGTAGAAGCCGATGACAAACTGCGGCAGGTTGGGGAGCATCAGCGCGACCCGGTCGCCCTTGCGAACGCCGAGCGCAGCCAGGGCAGCCGCAAAGCGGTTGACCTGATCCGAGAGTTGTTGGTAGGACAGACGGACCCCCACCGTGAAGGGACCGGCATAGCGCAGCACAAGTTTGATTGCCAGGCCGTCGGGATACTTCCCAGCGCTGTCCTCGAGGACTTGGTGCAGCGAAATGGCGGGGTAGTCAATGTGGGCTGGCACACCCGCCTCATAATGGGCCAACCAGGGTTTCTCCATCGCTTACCTCCCGTCGGAACCATCTCCGGCGATGGCGCCAGGTCCCCCCGGCCAGGAGACCGCATTTGCGAGCCGAACAGCATCCGCCTCTGTGCTGAGAGATCGGCGTAACCTGCGTGCGACCGCACCAATCGGCCCGGAGTTCATTCTATCGGGGTGGTTCTGGCGTGTCAAGAACCCTATGCGCCGGCCTGTCACTCTCTCCCCGCGCGCCAGTCATACCAGAACAGTTCGGCCAGATACTCGTATGCGGGCTCGCAGGCGAGAATCAACCCCATCTCTCGGTTCAGCTTGGCCGAGACCTCGCCGCCATTCAGGCTGCCGGCGATCACCCAACCCCGCCCGCCGATCTGCGCCAGGATCATCTTGTTGTGGATGCCCTGGCCGGTCGGGTTGGCGCGTCGCGCCTGCAGATCCAGCCCTTCGGCCTGGGCGACGGCCCTCAGATACTCTACAGTGCGCTGGTTACTGCGCGGGCTGCCGAGGCTCTGGTTGTCCAGGTAGGCATCCAGCAGAACGCGCACAGCCGCCCCACGCCGGGCGGCCGCAATGTAGGCCTCCAGTCGCGGGTTGGGGTCAGCCGTCACGTTGCTCGACTCGGGACCCCAGTAGGTCTGTTCGTACAATTGCTCGACGAGGACGGTGTCACCCGGGCCGGCGCGGTTGACCAGGCCCAGCAGGCCATCGCGATCGCGCAGTGATTGCTCAGGCGAGTGAAACACCTGGAACACGAAGGTGCCTTGTGCGCTCAGCGGCAATGGCTTCTGAACAGGGTAGAAGGCCCCGCCGCTTTCGTAGGTCGGGACGAATCCCGGCGGCGGCGCGCCCAGCTGCGGGTCTAGCGGATCCCAGGCCCAGACATCGCCATGGCGGGCCGGCGCCATATCGGCGTCCATGATTGCTTCCACTGCCGCGACCACCGGGGCCGCATCGGTCACCACGTACAGGCCCCGTTGGCCGAACGTGCCGTCTTGCTTGTCATCATCGGGGAAAGACTTGGCGCCGGGGTTCTCGCTGCCGATCAGGGCAACCCTGCCGTCGAGAACCCAGAATTTGCCGTGTTGATACAGATATCGGGCGTGTATCCCTGCGGCTGAATTCCCCCGCAGATAGTACACGTCTCCACCTGCCTCGGCGATCTGCTGGACGACCCAGCGCTGCTGGTCCGTCACGCCCCCGGCAGGCCCGCCCTCCAGCATCATCTGGACTGCGACGCCAGCACGGGCGCGGTCTGCGACAATAGCGGCCAGCGGGGCGCTCTCGAAGGTGTAGCCCTCAAACCGGATGCTCTGCTGCGTCGCCTGCAGCAGGGCGCTCAGCGCCTCAAACGCGTGATCGGGCGCAACGACGATCTGCACTCCGGCTGTCACGGTGTATGTTGTGGGCACAAAGAACCGCTCCAGATCCCAGCCCGGATACTGTACTTTCCGCCCGTTGATCACGTCTTGCGGATCTGAAGCCCAATCCGCGCGCGTGTCCGTGTCCGGCACCGGCAGGCCGCTTTGCTGATCCAACTTGCGGTAGAGGATCTGGCCCTCCTCCCCAAAGCTTGCTGTCGGCCGGTACGGATAGACGGCCTCGCCGCGCCATCCGGGCGTATCGAGCGCGCCGCCCTCGTAGACCACCGTATCCCTGTACAGGCCGGACGGGCTGACCAACATCACGCGCCCGCCACTGTTGCCAAACTGCCAGGCTGTACCGGTCATGTTTGGCACAGACGGGTCGCTGTCGGCCGCATATTCGCAACCGGGCAGGGTGCCGAAGGCGTGGCGAAAACTGACCGCCTGGCGCGTGCACCAGACTCTGGCACCGGCCTCTAGGGTGAAGCCGGCGGGAAAGACCAGGCTCCGGCTGCCGTCCGTAAGCTGCCAGCCCGTGAGGTTGGCCGGAACGGCGGCCGGGTTGTAGACCTGAAAGGCCTCATCCGGCTCGCCGGTCAGATAGGTATCATAGTACAAAGCCGAGACCAACAGGGGCGGCACGCCGCCGGGGAAGACCCGATAGACCAGGGGAAGATACACTGAGAAGGAACCAGGAGGGTCCGGAGGCTGAAGAGCAGCGCCGCGCACAGCGATAACCAGCCACGTGATCAGCAGCACCGCCAACCGCATCTGCATCGTGGGCCTCCCCGGCTACGGCGCGGACCTCGCCCCTCTCGCTCCGGTGGTATCGTCGCGCACGATGGCTCCGAACGGACAGGCGGCCATGCACACCATACACCCGCGACATCGGCTGGGCTCGATGGCCGGCAGATCACCGCGCTCGTACTGGACGATCGCCCGGGTTTTGCAGACCAACCGGACATGACAACGGAAGCAGGTCTGACACAGGTCGGTGTCGACGCGCAGGACTGGACGCATGATGCCGGATTGTATCACAGGCCGGGCCCAGGGCACTAACAGGCGTCCCTGCATCGCCCGTTGCCCAGATCGCGCAGCGCGCAGATAACTCATTGACACCCGTCACCCCGTGTGCTATAGTGCCCCTGAGACCGGGCACTGCGCCGGGCGGCACGCCGATGAACGCTCGGGGCAAACCCGCGAAGACCGGGCAGGAGACGAACACCATGGAAGATCTCACACCCCATTTCATTGAGCTGATCCGCCGCGCTGCAACCGATCTGCCGGCCGATGTCGAGGCTGCATTGCGCAGGGCTCGCGAGCGCGAAGACCCCGGCTCGCCCGCCCAAAGCACCCTGGACGCCATCCTGGAAAACGTTCGTCTGTCGCGGGAGCGCTCC
>FWPV01001041.1_pt1 | contig 32023 bp, 25 predicted proteins | sample 2228371 | NCBI WGS metagenome assembly FWPV01 (sample SAMEA103939776, study PRJEB20133) | metagenome
CTCTGTTCGCGCTGATGCCGGACGGGACGCTGGTTCATCTCCAGACCATCGTCGACACGGCGGGCCTGACGCTCGAAAATGTGGCGGCGCTTGCGGCAGTCGTGGTGGGAACCGAACTTCAGATCATCGTTTCGTCGAACACCGAACGGGGGCTCAGCGTCCTTTCCTTGCCGCTGGCCTCGCTCGGCCAGCCGATATTGGGCACCGGGGCACCCGAGACGCTGACAGGCGGCTCGGGCGACGACCTGATACAGGGCGGCAGCGGGTCCGAAGTGCTGCGCGGGCAGGCCGGCCGAGACATCCTGAAGGATTGGGGTGGGCAGGACACGATGTGGGGCGGGACGGGGGCCGACCTGTTTGTCCTGTCGCGCGACGGCGCGGCCGACACGATCATGGATTTCGAACCGGGTGTGGACCGGCTGGACCTTTCGGCCTGGCCGATGCTCTACAGTCTGGGCCAGATCGGCTTCACTCAGACGGCCACGGGGGCCCTTCTGACATTCGGGGAAGAGATGCTGGCGATCCATTCGGCTGCCGGCGACTCGCTGGAACTATGGCAGATCTTTCCCGGCGGCATTCCCGGCCCCTATCGCCCGCCCCTGGTGCTCTACGACGCGGCCTTTCAGCTTTCAGGCACCTCCGGCGCGGACACGCTGACCGGGGGCCGCGCGGGTGACCTCCTCGACGGGCGCGATGGCGACGACGCGCTGGACGGGCTTCAGGGAGACGACACGATCCTGGGCGGCAACGGTGCCGATCTCATCTTCGGCGGCGACGGCAATGACCGGATCGACGGCGGCGCACAGGCCGACACCATCTGGGGCGGGGCTGGAGACGACACCGTGACTGGGGGCCTCGGAGCCGACCGGATCTACCTGGGCGACGGCAACGACGACTTCCACGACGAAGCGCAGACCGGGGCCAACGGCGCCGACTGGATTGCCGGCGACGGTGGCCGCGACACCATCCGGGGGGCAGGCGGCAACGATACGATCTTCGGAAACGCGGACGAGGACGTGCATTATGGCGGTGAGGGGGACGACTGGCTGCATGGCGGCGACCAGGCAGATACGCTCGATGGGGGCGACGGAAACGACACGTTGCGGGGTGGCAACGGCCGCGATCACGCGTCGATGGGTGCGGGGGACGACCTGTTCGAGGATGAAGCGCAGGGCGGCTTCTGGGGGTCGGACTGGATCGACGCGGGCGACGGCCGAGACACGGTGATGGGCGGCGGCGGGCATGACATGATTCTGGGCGGGGCGGGCGAAGACCTTCTCTATGCCAGGGCCGGACATGACAGCGTCGACGGCGGCGCGGATGCCGACCAGATCCATGGCGGAATCGGCCATGACACGATCCACGGCGGCGATGGCGCGGACGCCGTCTATGCCGGAGAGGGCAACGACCGGATCGACGGCGGCGCCCAGTCCGACGTGATCCACGCGGGCGTCGGCAATGATACGGTGCAGGGCGGACTTGGTCCCGATCGGGTGTTCCTGAACGATGGCGACGACCTGTTCCTGGACGAGCCGCAGCGCGGTCAAATGGGTGGCGACTATGTCGATGGTGGAGCTGGCAACGACACGACCCGCGCAGGCGGCGGCAACGACACGCTGACCGGGGGCGAGGGGGCAGATAGCTTCGTTTTCTCGCTGGGCTCGGAATTCGACGTGATCCTCGACTTCCAGCCCGGGCAGGACCGGGTTGTGTTCGACGTCGCCGGCCTGACGTGGGAGGATCTGGACATCACCGACACGCTCGACGGGGCGATGGTGCGATACGGCGAAGACAGCGTCCTCCTCGCCAATGTGGAGGCCTGGGCGCTGTCTGCCGCGGACTTCAACTTCCTGTAAACCGTGACCCCCTAGGCTCTCGACTCGCAGTCTCAGAACGGGCGGAGGTCGGGAATGGCTGTCACAGCACTGCGCATGGCGGCAGAAAGGGTTGCGATCAGGCGTCATCTGGCGCGGGCCGACCGGGTGCCCGACGTTCCGAAGGACGCCAACAACGTCTTCACGCTGCACGACATCCCCACAGTTCCCGGGATCGCCGCGGTCAGCTTCGATCTGTTCGACACGCTGGCGATACGGCGACATCTGTCGCTGGACCAGGTCTTTCGCAAGACGGCGGAGATCGCGGCGGATATCGTCCCCGGCGAGCGGGCCCGCGTTTTCCGGAAGGTCTACGGCGCGCGAGGTTTCACGGCGCAGGCCCTGAAGCGCGGGATGAGGGCGCAGGGTCGCGGGGATGAACCTTGCCTGACCGACATATTCGAGGCCGCTATTGCCCCCCTGGTCCCAGACCCGGCCCGCCGCGCGGCCTTCGCCCGCCGATTGGTCGAGGTCGAGACCGAGATCGAGCTGCGCAACCTCGCCCCCAACCCCGAGGCGCTGCCCGTCCTCCGCGCGCTGAGGGCACAGGGTCGGCGGATATTCGTCACCTCGGACATGTATCTGCCGCGCCGTTCATTGGAGCGAATCCTGGAGAGGTTCGGCTTCGCCCCGCTGGTCGATACGCTTTTCGTGTCTTCAGACCACGGCGTCACGAAGGCCTCGGGTGCGCTGTTCAAGCTGGTGACGGACGTGTCCGGCCTATCAGCCCACGCGATCCTGCATGTCGGCGACAACTGGCACAGCGACGTCGTTCAAGCCCGCGGCGCCGGCCTTCGCGCGCTGCACTATCACAACGCCGCCTGGCGCCGGGACGAGGCGCGCCTGTCGGCTGCCGCCTGCGCCCCGATGGGCGAAGCGACCCGCCGCGCCGAACTTGCACGGCGATATCGGATGGCGGACGGCAGGCCGATGACCTCGCTCGACTCGGTCATCGACCAGGTGATCGGACCCGCAGCCGGACTGTTCGCTGCGGACGTGCTGGCGGCCGCGGACCGAAGGGGCAGTTCGGACATCTACTTTCTCACCCGCGACGGCACGATCTTTCACGAGATTGCCTGCGCCGCCCGCAAGGCGATTCCGGGTCTCTTCGGTGCCGACGCGCGTTTGCGCGTGTTGGCGACAAGCCGCGCCACCGGGGAATTGCTCAAGGCTGACGGCCACGAGGCAGGGCAGCTGATCGCAGCGACGGGCTACCTCATGCAGGGGAACTTCTCGACCGCCCGGTTGTTCCGCCTCTTCGACCTGACCGAAGGCGAGTTCGTCGCCTGCCCGGCCTCGGTTCGCGCGCAACTTTCCGATGCCATGGCGCAGGAGGGCGAGGCGCCGTTCCACGCCCTCATGGCGCAGCGCAGCTTCGCCCGCACGCTCGCCGCCGCGCTGCAAACCCGCCGCGCGACAGTTGTCGATTATCTACGGCAGGAGGGCCTCATGGCGGCGCGTGCGCCCGTCATCGCAGATGTTGGTTACTCGGGGACCTGGGCAAAGCAACTCTCGGCGCTGTTCGATGCCTGGCCCGCATCGACCGCGCCGCCGCCGGAGGTCGAGTTCCGCTTCCTCGCCACCAACCGTTTCTTCGACGGCAACCTGTCGGCGCTGCATCCGAACGTGGAACTCGTGCCCGGATTCCTGCTCGACCACCGAGACGGCGGTTGCTTGCGGGCGGGGCTAAACTTCGCCTGGCTGGAACCCTTTCTGGTCGATCCGACCCGCGGCGCGCTGGAACGCTTCAAGCGATCGCCTGACGGGGTCGTGCCGGTCTTCGCGGATCCCGGCCGTGACTCTGCGGCGCTTGCGGATCTGACAGCCCGCCGCGGGCGCATCGTCAACCGCGCAGTCGAGGTGATCGACGATCTTTTGCGCCATCCGGGCGACCTCTCCACCCTGCGCGACATCGTCCGCGCCCGCATCGTCCGGCTGGCGACCCGACCTGTGCGGGCCGAGGTTCGGGCCATCGCCGCGCTGAGCCACCAGCGCGGCATGAAGACGGTCGCGCTGCAGCCGGTCGCGCGAACCTTCTACCCCAACCGACTGCCCGCGAAGATCGCGCATCTGCGCGACACCGATACTTGGGTGCAGGGCAGCCTGACACTCAGCCACCTCGGCTTTATCGCGCCGCTTCTGGCGCTTCACCCCTCGCTGTCGAGGTCGCTTCCCATGGAGTCCGCCCGATGACCCGCACGCTGCACTACACCTGGGCTCAGTTTGACGACCCGCAGGGCCGCGGCGGCGGAGTGTCGGTCTATCTGCGCAACCTCTTCGACCAAAGGGCGGGCCGTCCCGGCGAGGAGATCATGCTGCTGACCGCAGGCCATCATTACGCAATGTTCAACCGGCGCATCCGCTGGAAAGAGACGGCCAACAGCTTCTCGGATCGCGGCCTGCGCAGCTTCTGCATCCTCAACTCGCCGGTGAAGGCCCCTGCCCACGACATGTTCGCCGCCATCCGCGACTGGCGCACCAACACGCGCATCGCGCGCGTTTTCGAACGCTTCCTCAAGGCTCACGGTCCCTTCGATCGCATCGTCTTCCACTCGATGGAGGGCATATCGTCTGAGGTGTTTGCCCTGCGGGAAAAGTTCCCCAACACGCGCTTCATCTACATGTGGCACAACTACATGCCGCTCTGCCCGCAGATCGAATTGCTGCACCAGGGTCGCACCGACTGCACCGACTTCCGGGGCGGGTTGCGCTGTGTTGGATGCCTTGGGCACACGCCGGACCGCGCCGCGCTGATCCGGGCACAGCGGCTGGGATCTGCGCTGGAACATTCGGGGCTGGCAGGAAGGCCGCCCGGCAACTTCATCTTCGGCTTCGCCATGGGCCTCAGGCAGGTGGGACGCGCACTCAGGTTCCTGATGCTCGACCTGAGGCAGGGTCTACGCACCCGTTTCGCTGGCTGGCGCCCACGCCGACCCTCTTCTGCGGGGTTCGAACGGGTGGACCCGTCCTCGACAGGCGCCCCTCCGGCCGGCCAGCCTGTCGCAGATCTCGCTGCGATGGCCGTCGACTACCGGCTCTGGCGCGACGTCAACCGCGACCTGCTGAACCGTTTCGATGCACATTGGGCGGTCAGCCGGCTGGTTGCCGAAACGATCGCAGCCCACGGCATCGACCGTGCAAAGATCCGCGTGACCCCGCTCGCGATGGACCTTCACGCTGCACCTGCGGTCATGCGGGAGCGACAAGCCGCAAAGCCCCCGCGGGACCGTGTGGCGCTATCCTTCATCGGCTACCAGATTCCATCGAAGGGCCTACCGTTCCTGACCGAGGCGCTGACCGACCTGCGCCCGCCGGTGCTGCGCGAGCAGGCGGACCTCACGATCTACGCTCGCCTGGACGAACCGGCACGCCGCCGGCTCGCCCCGCTGGCCGACGTCTTCGCAAGCGTCAAGGTCGTCCACGGCTACGATCGACGCGACCTCGGCCGGATCGCGGCGGCCATCGATCTCAACATCGTCCCCTCGATATGGCGTGAGACCTTCAACCAGGTCGGTTATGAAATGCTGTGCCTGGGCACGCCGTCGCTGATCTCTTCTTCTGTGGGCCTCGGCATGTTCTACGACCATGCGCCGGATTTCGTGTTCCGCTCGGGCGATCCGGAGGACTTCGCGGCGAGGCTGTCGGCCCTGGTCGGGGACCGGGCGCGCCTCGCCAGCTTCTTCGACACGATCTCGCCATTACCTGACATGGATGACCATGTGGCGGGCCTGACCGACGACATGCCGGCGGCCAAGGTCCTGCAGCTGCCGGACCGTAGCCGCATTCCTCACACACCTTCTCTCAAGCGCATGGGAGCCTGAGTCATGAACGACCGCCACTCCGCCCTCATCGTGAAGGGCAGTCCCGCCACCGAAGGCCCGCGCACTTACGTCGTCTTCGGCGTCATGCGCGGCGGCACCACGATGGTCGCGGGCGTCATGCGCGCACTCGGCATCCCGATGGGCGGCGCAGTGAACGAGGACAACCAGGAAAGCGCCCATTTCGTCAACCGGCCCATCGAAGAGATGGCCGAGGCCATCCGCCGAAACAATGCCGAGCACGAGGTCTGGGGCTGGAAGTACCCAGACGCCGCGGACTACCTCGACAGGCTCTGGCCGCAACTGAGGAATCCGCACCTCGTCTGCGTCTTTCGCGACAGCGTTGCGAACGGCCAGGGGCTGAACCGCTGGCACCCGATCGGGCGCATCCAGGCCGTGCAGGAGGGGCTTCTGCGCCAGCAGAAGAACATCAACCTCATAGCCCTGCGCAATTGCCCGGCGATCCTGGTCTCCTACGAGAAGGCCGAACGTCACCCGGAGCGGTTTCTGTCCGAGTTTTCGGCGCTTCTGGGGGTCACACCGGACCATGACGCGTTCGATTTCCCGGGCTTCATGGCACCGGGGGCCTACAAGGACATTTCGCGCTACGGGCGCCTGGCGTCGTGAGGAGGGCATGGCCGCGACCACCCTGCGCCTTGCTCGACGCTTCGCCCGCGCCACAACCGAGGAGGGGGTGCGCGTTGCCGTGTCCCGTGCGGCCCGGTGGGTCCTGCGCCAGGGCCATGGCGAGTTGAACCGGCTTGCCGGCGTCGGAGGCATCCCGACAGGGCAGGTCTTGTCGCCCGGTTGGCAGGCGTTGGCACGAGCGGGCGCGTTTCACGCCCGTCGCCTGCCGCCTGACCCCAGACCCGACGTCTTGTTCCTGGCCGACCCGCGCGTGCCGCAATCCACCCTCTGGCGCGTCCGGTCCCTCGCAGCGCATTGGCCTGGCGCGCAAGTCCGGGTTTTCGACCCGGCCGACACCTTCGCCGCGGCCGAGGCCATGCAGACCGCGACGCATCTCGTCCTGTGCCGGCTCACGCGGACAGATGCAGGTTCGCAATTGCTCTACGAAGCGCGCCGTCTCGGCCTTCCGGTGCTCTACGACATCGATGACCCGCTGATGAGCCTGCCTGCGCTAAGCGGGCACCTCGCACTGGCCGCACTCGGTCCACGCGAACAGGCCGGCGCATTCCGTGCAGCGCCGGAGACGCTGGAGCTCATGAACGCCGCGGATGCCGTTTCGGTCAGCACATCGGTGCTCGCGACACAGGTGGAACGCCTGTCGCGCAGGCCCGTCTGGCTGTGTCGCAACATACTCGGCGACGAAACCCTTTCGTTCGCCGCACAGCTGGCGGGGGCACCGCGTCGCCCGGGTCCGGCGCGGCTGGTCCTGCCGAGCGGCTCGCGCGGACGTGCCCCAGACGTCGCGGCATTGATCCCGGCGCTCATGTCACGGACGGACATCGAGTTGACTGTCATCGGCCCTGTCGACCGCGCAGCCCTCCCCAGCGGACTGGTGCGCAGGGCAAATGTTCGCCCAACTCTGACCTATCCCGCCTACCTCGCCGCACTGGCCGAAGCCGATGCCGTGCTGATCCCCCTCGCCGATGACCCGTTCAACGCATGCAAGTCGGCCGTCCGCGCGCTGGACGCCTTTGCCGTCGGACGGCCCGTCGTGGCGAGTCCGGTCGGTGAACTGGCCGAGGTGATCCGCCCGGGCGAAACCGGCTTCCTTGCCCGCGACCCGGCCGACTGGGCCGGCGCCATCGACGCGCTGACCGATCCGGCACGCATCCGTACAATGGGCGAGGCCGCATTGGCTTGGGTCAGAACATATCGCGGCCCACCCTCCACCGGAACGGCCGACCTCGCGGTGGTTCGCTGGGGGCGCGAATGAGGCGGCTCCACATTCTTTTCGCCAATGTCTTCTTCCGACCCTTGAGCTTTGGCGGTGCGACCGTGGTGGCCGAGGCGATGGCGCAGGCCATGGCACGACGCGGCCACCGGATCAGCGTGATCGCCGCCCGCCCGGCCGAGCCCGGGCGACCATACGCGGTGACGCGCGCGACTCCCTTTGCGGGTGTCGATCTGTGGCTGATCGGCCTGCCGCGTGGGCGCGCCGCCCCCCTTATCGACGAGAACTCCCATGTGGACCGGGCGCTTGCCCCGCTGATCGACCGGCTTTCCCCTGATGTCGCGCATCTGCATTGCCTGCAGGAACTCGGGGCGGGCCTGCTTCCCCTTCTCAAGGCGAAGGGCATTCCGACGCTGCTGTCGTTCCACGACCACTGGTGGACCTGCGCGAGGCAATTCCCGTTCCGCCCGGAGGGTCGCGCGTGTACAGCGCCGGGCGCCAGTGCGGCGATCTGCGCGCCTTGCTCGGGGCCCGCTGCCGCTGCCCGGCTGGATCGGCTTGCCGCATTGGCCAGACTGGCCGACCTGCGCACCGCGCCCTCACGCGATGCCGCGGCGTTCGCGCAGGCGGGCGGCACCGGCCCCGTTACGGTATGGGAAAACGGTATCTACCCGCCCAGCCCCGATTTCGCGGCGCGCCGGGCCGCGCGGGCCGGACCCGTCGTCTTCGCCTATCTCGGCGGGCCGTCGGCTCTGAAAGGTTGGCCGCTTCTCCAGGCGGCTTGGACCCATACGCGACCAGCGGGGGCTGAGCTCCGGCTGGTAGATGCGGGGGTGTTCGGGTCATGGTGGCCCGAACCTCTGCGCGCGCAGTTACCGCCCTGCACGACGGTCGTGCCTCGCTTTGCGCCTCAGGCAGCCGACGAATTCTACAGCGGGATCGACGTCCTTCTTTTCCCCTCGCAATGGCGCGAGACCTTTGGCCTGACCGTGCGCGAGGCCCTGGTGCGCGGTCTTCGCGTCATCCGCACCGACGGGGGCGGCCAGGCCGAGCATCCGGACCACCCGGGCGTACGGACGATCCCTTTCGGCACGGACCCCGCGCCACTTTCGGCCGCGATACGCGCCGTAGCCGAAGACATCGCCGACGGCGCGCCTCGCACGTTGACGCCCGCCCCCGTCCGGACAGTCGAGGAACAGGCCGAGGCGCTGGAAGCAATGCTGCAAGGCCTCGCCATCCCAGGGCGCCGCGCGGCCTGACCGCCTCAGACCATGCTGGGCACGACCAGGTCCGGCGGTCGATGGCCGTCGGCAAAGGTCTTGATGTTGATGATGACCTTTTCCCCCATCTCGACACGTCCTTCTACGGTTGCCGAGCCCATGTGGGGCAGAAGGACTACGTTGTCCAACTCCCGCAGGCGGGGGTTGATCTCGTGTCCGCGCTCGAACACGTCGAGGCCTGCACCCGCGATCTCACCCGCCCGCAACATCCGGGTCAGCGCGTTCTCGTCGATCACTTCGCCACGCGAGGTATTCACGATGATCGCGGACGGCTTCATCAGCTTCAGCCGCCGCGCATTCATCAGGTGGAAGGTGGAGGGCGTGTGCGGGCAGTTGATCGAGAGGATGTCGATCCGGCTGACCATCTGGTCGAGGCTTTCCCAGTAAGTCGCCTCGAGTTCTTCCTCGATCTCGGTGCGCAGGCGCTTGCGGTTGTGGTAGTGGACCTGAAGGCCGAAGGCGCGCGCCCGGCGTGCCACCGCCTGCCCGATCCGGCCCATGCCCAGTATGCCCAGTCGTCGCCCACCGACCCGTCCGCCCAGGAAGGCCGTCGGTGCCCAGCCGGTCCAGGCGGCGTCCTGCATGACGCGCAATCCTTCCGGAATGCGGCGAATCACGGCGAGGATCAGCGCCATTGCCATGTCGGCGGTATCCTCGGTCACGACGCCGGGTGTGTTCGACACAAGGATTCCTCGCTGGCGCGCGGTCGCCACGTCGATCCGGTCCACCCCAGCCCCGTAATTGGCGATCAGCTTCAGCCGGTCGCCGGCTGCCGCCAGCATTGCCGCGTCGATCGTGTCGGTGATCGTCGGCACCAGAACGTCAGCGCCCTGCATCGCCGCGACGAGCTCTTCCCGCGACATCGGGCGGTCGTCAACGCGCAGCTTCACATCGAATAGCTCGGTCATCCGGGTCTCGACGGCCTCGGGCAACCGTCGCGTCACGACAACACTCAGCCGCTGTGCGGGCATTCGCTGCTTCCCCCCTCTTTGCGGGCATCGCTTCGGGTGGCAAAGTGGCGCATGAAGACGGCGGGCACAAGAACCCGCCGCACATGGCAGAGCAAGAAAATTTCGTCCACAGGCAGCAATCGAGACAGGATATGAGTCGCACGCTTTCCGCGCTGCTTCTTTCCGCCCTGACCATCGCCCTTCCGGCCGTTGCCGAAGAGAGGGGGCCCGTCACGAACCTTCCCATTCCGCGCTACGTCTCGCTGAAGGCGGACGAGGCGAACGCCCGCCGCGGTCCCGGCACCGACCATCGCATCGACTGGGTCTTCAAGCGGCGCGACATGCCGCTTCGGGTGGTGGGCGAATTCTCGCACTGGCGCCGCGTCGTCGACCGCGACGGAGCCGGCGGCTGGGTCCATTACACGCTGTTGTCGGGCGTCCGAACCGTGATCGTGGATGAGGATATGGCCGCCTTGCACGCACGACCGGCCGAGGACGCGCCCGTAAACGCCTATGCAGAGGCCGGGGTGGTCGCGCGGCTTGGCGAATGCGTGCCGGGTTGGTGCCGGATCTCGGCCGATGGCACGCGCGGCTGGGTCGAGACTGCTGCACTCTGGGGCGTCGGCATGGACGAGACGCGCGAATAGGCCGCCTTGCACCAAGGTCAGGGCTTCGGTAGCCACGGGGCATCCGCGAGAGACCGCCCATGACCGCGCCATCCACCCGCATGAACCTGTCCGCCGGCGCCGCCTCGGTGTCGGTGGCGCTGGTGTTGGTGGCGCTGAAACTCTGGGCCCTGGGAGAGACGGGGGCGCTGTCCGTCGCGGCCTCGCTCGCCGACAGTGCCATGGACCTGATGGTCTCGCTCGGCGGACTCGCGGCGGTGATCTATGCCGCACGTCCGGCGGACGAGGATCACGCCTTCGGCCACACGTCGGCCGAGGATCTGGCCGCGCTCGGCCAGTCTCTGTTCATCCTGGCATCGGCCGGGGTGATCGGCTGGGCGGCAATCCGAAGGCTTCTGTCCGACACACCTGACGCACTGCACCAGGAAGGCACCGGAATGGCGGTGATGGCAGCGTCGATCGTGCTGACGCTCGGCCTCGTGGCCTGGCAAAGGCGGGTTGCGGCGCTCACCGGCAGTCGGGTCGTCAAGGCCGATTCGCTGCACTATCTTGGCGACCTGTTGCCCAACATCGGTGCGATCCTGTCACTGTGGGTGTCGTCGCGCTTCGGCTTGTACCAGGTCGACAGCGTCGTCGCGCTGGGGGCAGCGCTGATGCTTGCCGTGGGCGCCATCGGGATATTCAAGGGCGCCTTCGACGCGCTGATGGATCGCGGCGCGGACCCGGAACTTGTCGCGGGCATTGCCGAAATCGCGCGCGGCTGGCCTGGCGTGCGAGGGTTCCACGACCTGAAAACGCGCACCGCGGGTTCAACCGTCTTCGTCAACATCCACATCGAACTGGACGGCGACCAGACCCTGCGCGAAGCGCACGCCATCGGGGCCGCGCTGCGCCGCCGGATCATCGAGACCTACCCGCAGACCGACGTGATCGTGCACAAGGACGTCGCGGGCGACGGCTGAGTTTCGCCAGTGCTCCGGCGGGATCATTGCGGCCTCGTTCCTGTGGAGTCAGGATTGGGCATGATCAGCCGGCGACGATTTCTCCTGGCCGGGGCCGCGACGCTCGCGGTCGCCGGGGGCGGCACTAACCTGGCCTTTCGCCGAGACATGGCGCGAGCTCGCTCCCGAATCGACCCGGCGCTATCGCGCCTCATCGACACGCGCCACGGCCCACTGGAATATTCCGAGGCCGGCGACGGCCCGCCGGTCCTGTTCCTGCACGGAACGGGCGGGGGCTTCGACCAGGGGCTTCACATGGGTGGACCACTGGTGCGTCGGGGGTTCCGTCTGATCTGCCCCTCACGCTTCGGCTACCTGCGGTCATCCTATCCGGCCGATCCAGGCCCGACGGCACAGGCCGAGGCTCTCGCGGACCTTCTGGACACCTTGGGCCTCACCAGTGTCGCCGTGGCGGGCGGGTCGGCTGGCGTGATTCCGGCCATCGCCTTCGCGCTGGCTTACCCTGAGCGCACGGCCGCGTTGCTGCCCATCGTCCCGGCGGTCTTTGCGCCGGGCCGCCCGATGCCCGAGCCCTGGTCTCCTCTCCAGCGCACCGTGGCCGAGGCCGCACTGGGGTCGGACTTCGTCTTCTGGTCGGCGATCACGCTGGCGCCCGACACGATGACCGGGGCGATCCTGGCGACCGATCCTGCGCTGGTGGCCTCGGCTTCGGCGGCCGAAAAGGCCCGCGTCCGCGACATCCTGCATGGCATCCTGCCGATCAGCCAACGGACGCGCGGCCTTCTGAATGACGCCGCCGCGACAGGTCAACCGATGGACTTCGCCTACGAGAAGATCCAGGCACCCACACTCGCCGTCTCGCTGGAAGACGACCGCTTCGGCACTGCGGAGAGCGCCCGGCACATCGCCGGGCGCATCCCCGGCGCGCAGGTTCTGGTACTGCCCGACGGAGGGCACGTCTGGGTCGGGCGCGAGGCCGAGGTGTTCGACGCGGTGGCGGCCTTCCTGCGCGCCACCGGTCAGTTCTAGCCTCAGGCCGCGCGGGCCATTCCGCTGCTGCGCGCCTTCGGGGGACGGCGCCGCTGCGGCTTTCCAGCGGGTTTGCCCTTGGGTTGGACCATGGCCTGTGCAGGCGACCAGGGCTCACCCCCGGTCACGGGAATCGGCAGTTTCATCGCCTTTTCGATCGCGCGCAGCGCGTCCATCTCGGCGGGGGCACAGAAGGCGATGGCTCGGCCAGCCGCACCAGCCCGGGCGGTCCGGCCGATCCGGTGAACATAGTTTTCGGGCACGTCCGGCAGCTCGTAGTTGTAGACATGCCGCACCGCGGGAATGTCGAGACCCCGCGCGGCGACGTCGGTCGCCACCATCACACGCACTTCGCCCGTCTTGAATGCCTTCAGCGCGCGGTCGCGCTGGCCCTGGCTCTTGTTGCCGTGGATCGAGACGGTGGCGAAACCCCAGCTGTCCAGCAGCTTCATCAGCTTTTCGGCGCCATGCTTGGTGCGCGCGAAGACTAGGGCCAGCTCGTCGCGGTGGGCATCGAGATAGCTTTCGAGCAGCTTCGCCTTGTCACCCTGGGTGACGTAGTGCACCGCCTGGTCGATCTTGTCGGCCGCCTTTCCGGGCGGGCTGACGGCGACCTTGGCCGGGTCGTTCAGATAGCTCTGCGCCAGTTCCTCCATGAGCTTCGGCATGGTGGCCGAAAACAGCATCGTCTGGCGATCGCGCGGCAGGTATCGGACGATCCGGCGCAGCGCGTGGATGAAGCCCATGTCGAGCATCTGGTCGGCTTCATCCAGGACGAGGGATTGAATCTGCGTCAGGTCCACGGCGTCGCGCTGCAAAAGGTCGATCAGCCGACCCGGCGTGGCGACCAGGATGTCGACACCGCGCTTCAGGCGCTCGGCCTGGGCGTTGATCGACGGGCCGCCGGTGACGACGAACACCCGCGAAGGAGTGCCTTCGACAAAGCCCTGAAGGACGGCCTCGATCTGCTTGGCCAGCTCCCGGGTCGGGGCGAGGACGAGGGCGCGAACGGTCTTGGGTGCGGGTTTCCCTTTGGCCAGTTTCTGCACCAGCGGGAGGCCGAAGGCGGCCGTCTTGCCGGTACCGGTCTGTGCAAGCCCGATCAGGTCGCGCCCGGCCAGCGCCAGCGGAATCGCCTGCGCCTGGATCGGGGTGGGGGTGGTCAGGCCGAGCGCAGCCAGCCGATCGAGCAGCCGGGGCGAAAGCCCGAGGGAGTGGAAATCTGTCATGTTTTTCTTTCTGCCGGGCATTCGGCCCGAACGATATGGACCCGTCCCGTCCCTTTTGGGACTGGCGGGCGAAACACTAGGTCACGCACTCATAAAAGACTAGCAGTGTTCGAGCATTGCTGATTCACTCCCTGCAAGGAGGAGAGCAGCATGGCCCAACGTCGCTACGAACTGACCGACTTTGAATGGTCGATCATCGAACCGCTTCTGCCGAACAAGCCGCGCGGGGTGCCGCGAGTGGATGACCGCCGGGTTCTGAACGGCATCTACTGGCGGCTCAGGACCGGATCGCCCTGGGCCGACATTCCAGAGCGCTACGGCCCATACACGACCTGCTACAACCGCTTCGTCCGATGGGCGAAGCTTGGGGTCTGGGACCGGATATTTGCAGCGGTATCCGCAGCTTGCGAGGGATCGGAGCAAGCGGTGGACAGTTCCTCGATCCGCGTTCACCAGCACGGGGCGAACGCAAAAAGGGGGGCGCCGAAGCCGCCGGCATGGCTGACCTTCGAGCCTTCTGCATGGGGCGTTCGCGGGGCGGCCTCACCACCAAGATCCATGCCGTGACCGATGCGCGCGGGCTGCCGATCACGCTGAAGCTGACCGCCGGACAGGCGCATGACGGGCGCTCCGCCGACGACATGCTGGGCACCGTCGGCCCCGGCCAGACCCTGCTGGCGGATGCCGCCTACGACAGCAATCGCCTTCGCGATCACCTCGCCAACATCGGCGCCAAGGCCGTCATCCGCCCGATCCCGGCCCGCACCGACCCGCCGCCGCTCGACCGGGACGCCTACAAACGCCGCAACCAGATCGAGCGGTTCTTCGCGAAACTCAAGCATTACAGGGCAATCGCCACCCGGTACGAGAAACACGACGCCAACTTCCTCGCCCTCGTCAAACTCGCCGCAACACGCATCTGGCTGCGCGTTTATGAGTCGGTGTCCTAGTGTGTTCCGCCGTCGACCTTGGCCCATAGGCTCATGGCATGACCTCGGTCACAGGAGGTCGGGAGGACTGCAGCGGAACAACTGCCGCGAACCTCGGAAATCGCGAGTGTCGGCCCGTTCGAGACACGGCTTCGCAGAAGGATAAGGCGGGCGCGGCCTGGTCCCGCCAAGCGGGTGCGGTCGCACAGCTCGCGGGCGTCCGCAGCAATCCTTCCGGCGAGCCCCTGATCATCCCGGTTCTCATCGCGCCCCGCATCCGCAGATGGCGGATGTCCCCGCGCCATCAGGAGGGGGCCAAGACGAAGAAGAAACCTTGCCGCATCATCCCCGCCGCTTCGCGGCTCCTCCGAAACCGGCGGTGCGGCGCGATCTTCACCCTCTGTCGTCGGCCCCGGTTGCGCAACTTCCGGTTCGACGAAGTGGCGCCTCGCGAGGTCCACCAGGGTCGAAGCGGGGAAATCGTAGGTCGATCCCGGCGCTGGAACACGCTCGAAAGAGATGTGAAGTCGCTGGCACGTTGCCATTTCGCCAAGCGACGCCACCACGCGTTTCGGGTCGGACGGGTGCGAACCCTCTGCACCAAGCGCGACCTTGCCCTCGGCAACGTCGATTTGCCAGGTCATGCCTGCGTCGGATTCGATCCTCAATCTGCGCGGAAAGACAATTGCCGAAAGAACCTCTTCAAGGCCAGTCAGGAGTTCGTCGGGCGCCTGACCCAAGACCTCGGTCGAACTGCTGCCCGCACCTGCAATCAGGTCACGGGCATTGCGGAGCCGATCAGCGACAACCTTCAGTTCCGGGTCGTCAATCATGACCCTGCCCCCGGCTTTTCCAGTGGGATTGTCCGTTTCATTCCGATGCATCCAATGACGGGTTTATCGATGTCATCGCATCAATGAAATCGGCAAGGTCACCGTTTTCTGGACCGATGGCGCAGAATAGCCTTGACGGTATTTCATTCTGCCGCACAAAAACATAGGCCTTCCCATTCTCCACCACGACGAGTTCGTCGAAATACGGAACGGCCCCGTTGTCCTGATCGTCGAGTTGCCTGACGCTTTCCTCAAGCCGAATTGCCGGACCACTTTCCATCAACGTCATGGCCATTTCGCACAGGGCACGCTGCTCGTCGTGAGACAGGGCGTCATCCGGCACGATGGCCAAGGTCAGGCCAAGGTCAGTGTCGATTTCAACGGCACAGGCGCATCCCGGAATCTGACGATGCAGAGATTCGAGAACGGCGCTCATCTGTCGAGGACCGGCGCCGAAAGGCCTTGTGCCAGTTGAAGGATCATGGCGCTCACCCGGTCGACGGACCGGCTGTGACTGCCCTGCGGCTCAAGATTGGCGCGGGCTTCGTTTATCTCTTCCATGAGTTCGGGGCCAACCGCTTCGATCTTGGCGATCGAGGTGAAGGACGCCAGAACCTCGTCGGCACGAAGCATGAAGTCGTCTTCCGTGATGCGGGCGGCTTCCGTGTCCTCCAGCAGCGCGGAAATCAGGTCGGCAGCCTCCTGTCGCGCGGTTGGACCAGCCTCCGCGTGTCGATCGGTCCGGAGCTCGTTCGCTTCGGCCGGCACGGTTGCGCCGGTCGAAGGGCGGGCCGCGTCATTGAGACCATGAAGCCGCGCCTCCCGCACTGCCGTGACGAGGTGCCTGGCATCCGAGATCTGGCGCGCCCGGGCTGCACGGGCAGCGTGCAGGAGCTGACTCACCATCACCTTGCCGCCGGCATTTTCCCAGGCGTTGCGATCAGCAACCCGTCCACCTGGCGCTGCGGCGGCCGCTCTTGGCGTAGCGATGCGAACGAGGCCAATCGGACCCTTGCCTTCTGTCGAGAGGGCGCCGATGGCGGCCGTGTCGACGGACGCTCCGGCCAGATCGTCGAACGTCAATACGATGATCGAGTCGCGCCTGACCGCTTCGGGAAGCGCACTCCAGGCAGCATCCTCGTCGTCGCCCCAGCCACGTCGCGCATCGACGCAGAACACCACGAGGTCTGCCCGCTCGGAAACCCAGGCTACCTGATCCGCGAGGGCTTGACCCGGACGTATCGGCATGTCGAGGAAGCTGAGAAACGACAGCGCCTCCGTGTTCATGCGCAGTTCAATGAAGTCGGGCGCGTGCACCATTCCGGATTGCAGATCGTCGATCTGGATGGGAATTGCGACCCCGCTCCACCAACAGGCGCGTGCTTCCTCCCGTGGTCCGTGCCTCAGGATCAGAGGCAGCCCGGTTCCGTCGGCAAGCGTCGGCGCAATGTATGGGCGGCTCGCCAGAAACGAGGTGAGTGAAGACTTGCCCGAGCCAGAAGCTCCAATGACGGCGACCCTGACCGGGGCGGACAGGAGTGTCGCAAGGCGGCGGCATCGCTGAAGCAGAACGCGGTAGCCGGGAACCTTCTCCTGCAATTCGGCAGACCGCGAAGCGATTGCCTCGCGCAGTGCCGCGATTTCGGACGAGGCGTCAGGCAGGGGCGGCATGACGCCGGATCATCGTGGTGCCGCGCGCAACCCCACATATGTCAAGACTCGCGAAAGACATGGCCCCACTCCTGTAGGTTCCCAATCGGTCCCTCGATACTGGTTTGGGCGCCGCCGAGCGTCTAGCCGAATTTGATGACCGCGATCGAAACGTTGTCTTGGTCCGGATCGTCAAGCCGCTGGATCGCCTTGAGCAGAATGTCGGCGATTTCGGCACTTGTTCGGTGATGCACCTTCGTGAGAACGGTTTCGATCTCATCATTCGTGAGGAATTGCAGGCCGTCGCTCGCGGCAATGACGACATCCCCGGGGAGAAGTTCTAGGGGATCACCCTTGCAGTCAATCTTTGGAATCTTGCGGCCCATCACGACCGAGGTCAGGGCATTGCGGTCAGGATGATTCCTCGCCGTTTCCTCATCGATCATTCCGGCCTTGACCATCAGATCGATCTGCGGGGCCATCGAATGGTCCTGGTTCAACTGCTTGAGGCTGCCATCGCGGAACAGGAACAGGGGCGAGTCACCGATGGAAAGCCAGTAGAGGCGGTTCTCGAACAAGACCGGGGCGACGAGCGTCGCGCCCATGCCCCGAAGCGCGGGGTTGTGAGTCACATGGGCGTCAATGCATGCGTTCGCGATGTCCGCGACCGAGCGGAGCATCTCGTCCAGACCCTGCTCGACCGGCTCCTCGCCGCCCAGCTTCAGCTTCAGCTCGCTATAGACCTCGGTCACCACGATCTTGCTGGCGACGTCACCAGCCGCATGACCGCCCATTCCGTCCGAAAGCACTGCGAAGCCGAAGGGTTGCCCGACGTTGAATTCCGCCGCGACGGCGTCTTCCTGATACTCACGCCGACCCACGTCGATCGCGGTCGCGACATCGTACATCATTCGTGGACGCCTCGCCCCTGACTGCGCGCTGGCCGGTCAGGCCGGGTCGGACCAGGAGAACCGGTCGTCGCACAGCGTGACAAGTCGCAGCGTTGTTTCGCCGATCCTTATCTCGTCGCCATTCCGGACGGGCTCGGTCGACAGAAGCGGCTTGCCATTGAGGCGAACCAGGTTTGACTTGCCACCGTGCCCGACGAAAAACGAACGTCGCTCTTCATCGAATGCAATCGCGGCGTGATTTTGGCGAGAAATGGACGTGTCCCCAAAATCGAGTTGAACGGCCTGGTCTTCGTCGCGTCCGATCTGCGAGACGCCCTGGGCAAGCGTGAAGTAAGTGCCCTTGCCGGGGCCGGCGACGATGACCAGCCAGCCGGTAGGGAACACCACGTCCCGTTGCCCGCCACCGACAGGAGTCTTGGCGAACACGTTCGTCGTCATGCCATTCGAGTGTTCGATGCCGAGCAGCCGCGTCTTGACGCGACCTGACCGCCGGGCGGTCCGTTCCTGAACAGCCTCGCTCTTCCCGGGTGCCACGACGTCGGCACCGGCGAGACCGTTCTGGGCACGCGCGATCACGGCCGGCTGCGGGGGGACTACGGGCGCGTCGGCGCGCACTTCCGGTTCGGGCAGTTCATCTGGTTGAGGCACGGGTTCAGGATCGGCGTCTTGTCCGATCTCCACGAGGTCCCACATGCTGGCGCCGGACACCGGCACGACGGGCGCCGAGATCCCCGGGTCGTCCGCTGCCTGAGGGGTTTGCTCCTCCGTCGTCACCTGTGCCTTGGGCGCGCTGGCTTCGCTCATGCGACGGCGGATCGAAAGAAGCTTTTGCATAACCGGCATGGCAGTTTCTTCCGCGAATTCGGAGGACCGACGCAGGCGGGCAGACGCTCCCGTCAGCTCGCCAACCTCCCATTTTGTCGAATATCCCGGATCAAGGTCGCCCGACAATGTGCTTGCTGGCGTATCGTCTGAATGGAAACTCTTTACGGCACTCATGGCTCACCTGAGGGTAGAACTAATCAGTCAAGGCTCGCGTCCTGATGGTGCGCGGCGCATGCGCCGGCCACTCGCGCTGCGAGCGATTCGGGTCCGATGGCGCGTGAAGCGGCTTGCTCTGGGCGATCGAATGGCCCGCTTGGACGACCAAGCCGATCGAGCCATTCGCCCGCCGTCTGGATGCGCGTTCTCGCGATGACCCTCATGGCCGCATCAATGGACTCGAGCACGCCACGAGAGTAGCCTTCAAACCGGCCGAGAAGCTTTCGGCAGGGATCCTCAACTCCCTCCGCAATGGCCACCAGTCGCGCCTGGCTGGAAGCCGGCTTTTCGCCGGAGATCACGTGGTAGAAGGTCGAGGCGAGGGAATACAGGTCGCTGTGGAAGCCTTCGGGTGCCCCCTTCACGTAGAACTCTTGAGGCGAGTAGCCGTCCTTTACGACGCGCATTCCCGAACCGGCGGGCGACCGAAGGTCATCATGGTCCCGCCTGACCCCACCAAAGTCGATCAGAACAGGCTCCCCCGTGGCCGTGATCAGGATGTTGTCGGGCGAGATGTCGCGGTGAAGAACGCCGTTGTCGTGGATGTAGGACAACGCGGTCAGACAGCGCCGCAGAATGTATTCGATCCGTGCTGGGGAGAGTCGATTGTCCCTGTTCTTGATCAGATCGAGAAGCTCGCAGACCTCGACGAGTTCCATGGCGATGTATGCTGTCTGGTTCTCCTCCCAGACATCGTAGACCGCGACGATGTTCGGATGCACGAAGCGTGCGAGGGAACTCGCCTCTTCGATGAACAGCTTCACGACGCGCTCGAAATCCGATCTGCGCGTGATGGACCGAGCCGACACACGACTGTGCGTGCGTTGGCAGAAGGTGGCGGGGAAGCACTCCTTGATGACCACGACCTGGTCGCGGCGGTCCCTCGCCCTGTAGGTAAGGCCGAAGCCGCCCGCACGCATGAAAGATTCGATACGATATCTTCCGTCGCGGAGGGTCGTCCCTGCGCCAAGATGGTCACTGGGACCCCAAGCGGAAGGCTCTGAAAAGGCGTCCATCATTCACTCACACCACTCCCTCCCCTCGCCGACTTGTTGGCAGAGGTTCGGGCTCGTTAATCCACTACTAAAATATCCTCGAAAAGTTGGCCGACTTTATGACCGCCAATTGTTATCCGGAAAACTGCTCGTTTCCTGTTTGGCAAAGACGGTCAAATCCCCAAATGCACAACTTTGAGATGTGTACCTTGGGAAAATGAGGTCACAATACAATTCAGGGTTGTTCAAGCTGACGAATCGCCAGGCAAGACGCCTGGCGTCGCCCGATCAATGCAGGCGAATCGCCCTTGCCCCGTGGCGGCCAAGGGCGAGTCCACGTCTGCTGTCAGCCGTCGGCTCTGAGCCGCGCATTCGTGGGATCGTACGGGGAGTCTTCGGTCACTTCAGCGTCGAAGAGCTGGCGCAACATCCTGACCTGAAGCCTGGTGCCTGGCGTTGCTAGGTCCGGTCGCACATAGCCCATGCCGATCTGCTTGCCGAAGGCGACCGAGTAGCCGCCCGAGGTCAGACGTCCGACCTTCTCGCCGTTTGCCACCAGGGCCTCCTTGCCCCATGGGTCGACGTCGTCCGGCCCATCGATCAGCATTGTGACGCATTTCGAACGGATGCCCGTGTCGAGCATCGCCTGTTTGCCAAGGAAGTCCTTGCCCATGTCAACGAAACGGTCGAGCCCCGCCTCCAGCGGTGTCGCGTCGCGGCCGAGTTCCGTTCCGAAGGCCCGGTAGCTTTTCTCCTGCCTCAGCCAGTTCTGCGCGCGCGCGCCGACCAGCTTCATCCCGTGCTCCTCGCCCGCCTCCATCAGCCGGTCGAACAGGTAATTCTGCATCTCGATCGGATGGTGAAGCTCCCAGCCGAGTTCACCGGTGTAAGCCACGCGGATCGCTCGGACCGGGCACATGCCAAGCTCGATGTTCCTGACCGTCAGCCAAGGGAAGCGCTTGTTCGACAGCACCGTGTCGGGCGCGGCTTCCTTGACGATCTCGTTCAGGATGGCGCGGCTGTTCGGTCCGGCGATGGCAAAGACGCCCCACTGGGTCGTGACGTCATGGATATCGACGTATCCGCCCCCCGAGCGCATGAAGTCCTCGGCGCATTTCCGCAGATAGTCGGCATCGTAGGCGGTCCAGGCCCCGGCCGAGACCAGGTAGTATTCGCTCGTGGCAAGCCGGACGATCGTGTATTCCGACCGCGTCGTTCCGGCGTCGGTCAGCGCGTAGGTCAAGTTGATCCGGCCCACATTGGGCAGCTTGTTGCAGGTGAACCAGTCGAGGAATGCCGTAGCACCCGGGCCGCGTAAGAGGTGCTTGGTGAAGGCGGTGGCGTCGATGAGGCCGGCGGTCTCGCGCACCGCCTTGGCCTCGTCGACCGCATACCGCCACCAGCCGCCTCGGCGGAAGCTGCGGGTGTGATGGTCGAAGTCCTCGGGCGCATCCACCGGACCGTAGTAGTTCGGCCGCTCCCACCCGTTCACCTGCCCGAACTGCGCGCCCCGCGACTTCTGCCGGTCATAGGCCGGTGACGTCCTGAGCGGGCGGCAGGCCTCGCGCTCCTCGTCGGGGTGATGGAGGATGAAGACGTGCTCGTAGCACTCTTCGTTCTTCCGCGCGGCGTATTCGGTCGTCATCCACGACCCGTAGCGCTTGGGATCGAGGCTCGCCATGTCGATCTCGGCCTCGCCTTGCGTCATCATCTGCGCGAGGTAATAGCCTGTCCCGCCGGCCGCCGTGATGCCGAAGCTGAAACCTTCGGCCAGCCACATGTTCCTCAGGCCCGGTGCCGGGCCGACCAGCGGGTTGCCGTCGGGCGTGTAGCAGATCGGGCCGTTGAAATCGTCCTTGAGCCCCACGGATTCCGACGACGGAATCCGGTGGATCATCGACATGTATTCCTCCTCGATCCGCTCGAGGTCCAGCGGGAAGAGGTCGGCGCGGAAGGACTCCGGCACGTCATAGAGGAACCGCGCCGGGGCGTTGCGCTCGTAGGGCCCCAGGATCCAGCCGCCGCGCTCTTCGCGCACATACCACTTCGCGTCGGCGTCGCGCAGCACCGGGTGTTCGGGATTGGTCTTGCGCCATTCCACCAGCGCCGGATCGGGCTCGGTCACGATATACTGGTGCTCGACCGGGATCGCGGGGATCTTGATGCCAAGAAGCCGGGCCGTCCGTTGGGCGTGGTTGCCGGTGGCGGTGACGACATGTTCCGCTGTGACTTCGGCCTTCTCGTCGGATGGCACGAGGTTTCCCCCCCTCTCGACCATCCTCGTGAGGCTGACGACCCATTCCGACCCCGTCCAGCGATAGGCGTCGACCTGCCACTTCCGCTCGATCGTGCACCCCAGTTGCCGTGCGCCCTTCGCCATCGCCTGGGTCACGTCGGCGGGGTTGATATAGCCGTCCTGGGGATGGAACAGCGCGCCCTTCAGGTCATCGGTTCTGACCAGCGGCCATCGGTCGCCGATCTCCTTCGGCGTCAGGAACTCGTGGTAGACGCCCGCCGTCTCTGCGACCGAGGAATAGAGCATGTATTCGTCCATCCGGTCCTGCGTCTGCGCCATGCGCAGGTTCCCGACGACATGGAAGCCGGGGTTAAGGCCCGTCTCGGCCTCCAGCCCCTTGTAGAAATCGACCGAATACTTGTGGATGTGGGTCGTTGCGTAGCTCATGTTGAACAGCGGCAGCAGACCGGCGGCGTGCCAGGTCGATCCGCTCGTCAGCTCATCGCGTTCGATCAGCAGGGTATCCCAGCCGGCCTTGGCGAGGTGATAGGCTATCCCCGTCCCGACCGCGCCGCCGCCCACGACCAGCGCCCTCACATGAGTCTTCATCCCGAGAATCCCTTCCAGAGCCGTTACGCCCAATTTGGCCAAGTTGGCCTTGCGCCGCCGAGTGGAGCCGACCCAACGTCGCGCGAATGCGACAGCGGCCCGTCGCCAGAGGTCGGCTCAGATCGCGCCCCCGATCACGCCTTCGGTTGCCAGCATTTCGATCCGGTCCTGTGCCATGTCCAGGACCTCGCGCAGAACGGCGCCGGTGTGCTGGCCCACCAGCGGCGGCGCTCCCTGGTAGACGACCGGTGTCTCGCTGAACTTAAGCGGGTTGCCGATCAGGGCGACCTCGCCCGAGCCTGCCGTCGGGTGCGGCAGGGATATGCGCATCCCCCGTGCTGCGACCTGCGGGCTGTCGAACGTTTCCTTCAGGTCGTTGATCGGACCGGCCGGCACGCCAAGCCGTTCAAGTGCAGCCAGCCACTGCGCCGCCGTTCGGTGCTTGGTCAGCTCGTTCAGGACCGGGATCAGCAGGTCGCGGTTGATCACCCGCTGTGCGTTGGTCGAGAAGCGGTCGTCCTCCGCCAGATCGGCTCGGCCCGCCTCGGTCACGAAACGCCGGAACTGTTCGTCGTTGCCGACCGCCAGGATGAACTCGCGGTCCGCTGCCGGGAACGTGCCGTAGGGGACTATGGTCGGATGCTCGTTCCCGCGTCGCGGCGGAACCTGACCGTCCGTCAGATAGCCGACCCCCTGGTTGATCAGCCACGCCACCTGCGTGTCCAGGAGGCACACGTCGATATGCTGGCCGCGCCCGGTGCGGCCGCGCGCGTGGAGCGCCGCCAGTATGCCCGACAGAGCGTACATTCCGCACATCACATCGGCGATGCCCACGCCCACCTTGAGAGGCCGGCCATCCGGCTCGCCGGTCAGCGACATGATCCCGCCCTCGCCCTGGGCCAGGAAATCGTATCCCGCGCGGTGGGCATTGGGGCCGGTCTGGCCGAACCCCGTGATCGAACAGTAGATCAGCTGCGGGTTGATCGCGGAAAGGCTGTCGTAGTCCAGACCGTAGCGGCGAAGGTCTCCGACCTTGAAGTTCTCGACGAAGATGTCCGCCTTGACCGCGAGATCCCGAACAAGCTGCTGTCCGCGGGCGTCCGCGATGTCGATGGCCAGCGATTTCTTCCCGCGGTTGGCAGAGAGATAATAGGCGCTCTCGCGGGTGTCGCGGCCCTGCGCATCGCGCACGAAGGGTGGCCCCCAGGCCCGCGTGTCGTCACCGCGCCCCGGCCGTTCGACCTTCCACACCTCTGCGCCAAGGTCGGCCAGTGCCTGCGTCGCCGTCGGTCCCGCAAGAATACGGGACAGATCAAGCACGCGAAGTCCGGCGAGGGCAGCTTGCGAAACGTCGGTCATGGCCTTCCAATCCCTTGCGGCAGTATCAGACTGCTGACCCGAAGTGACCGCGAACGCAAGCCGTCTGGGTGCCACGGCCGTCAGTCACACCGGATCACCTTCCGTCGGCCGTGACAGGACCTCGCGCAGCAAGGGGTTCGGGAACCGCCGCCTGAGGGTGATTGCGTAGAAGCTTTCGGTCAGTCCCGAGATTTCCGGCCCCAACGAGAGGATACCGGCCTCGAGTTCGTCGCGAACCGCGATCGGGGGCAGCACCGCGACGCCGGCACCCTCGCGCGCCAGCAGTCGCATCATGGCGATGTCATCCACTTCCGCCGCGATGACCGGACGAAGCGAAAGCCGCTCCATCACCGCGTCGAACCCCGCACGCAGCGCCGTTTCGGGGGTGGGCAGGATCAACGGCTCCTCGGCCACGATCGTCTCGATCGCGGCGCCCGGCGGAACGCGTTCCGGCACGCCGATCAGGCTGACGGGCTGTTCGTCCAGCTTCGTGACCGAGTAGGGCGCGAAGGAATCGCGACCGACGGTCTGGTTCGTCAGCACCACATCCAGGTTCAGCGCCTCGAGCCCGCGGAGAAGTTCGTCCAGGCTTCCGGATTTCAGAACCACCTCCACCTCCTGCCGACCGAGCAGCGGCCGCAGAAACGCGATCTGGAAGTTGCGCGAGAGGGTCGAAAGCGCCCCGACGCGCAGCGGCCGCCGACTGCGGCCCGCCTGGCTCAGCGTGCCCACGAGCTCGTCGCCGGTCTTGAAGATCGTGTCGGCGTGATCGAGCGCGATGCGCCCGGCCTCGGTCAGCTCCAGACGACGTCCGACACGGTCAAAGAGTGCGTGGCCCAATTGGGCCTCAAGCGCCCGTATCTGCACGGAAAGTGCAGATTGCGACAGGTTCAGACGCTCAGCCGCGCGGGTCAGGTTTCCTTCATGCGCAACGGCGCGAAAGTAGCGCAGGTGCTTGTAGTTCAGCATCAAACGTTCATCTCAATAGAACGATAGATGAAATATAATGAATTTTTTTCATCAACGACGCAATGGTAGGCCGCAGCAATCCAAGCCAAGGAGAACGTGATGGTTGCAGGCTTCCTTCCCTACATCGCCGCCATGCTGCTGACCGCGGCGGCCATCGTCGCCTTCACCGGGCCGGGGATGCGCCCGCGTGCATCGCTGCGCGCCGCCGAACTTGCGGCCCTGGCTGCCATGGCACTGTCGTTGGGCGCCCTTGCTTCTGTTCTGCTGAACGGTCCGATCCAAACCCCGACTCTCGGTCTCTTCGGGCTCGGGCTATCGGCGACGGTCGATCCCGTCAGCACGGCGATGTTCCTGCTGGTGACCTTCATCGGCTGGGTCGTGGTGCGCTATTCCGCGACCTACCTCGACGGAGAAGCGCGGCAGGGCGGCTTCATCGGGTGGCTCGGCCTGACGCTGGCCGCGGTCGTGCTGCTGGTCACGGCGGGCAACCTCGCGCAACTGGTTCTCGCCTGGGTGCTCGTCGGGGTCGGGCTGGACAGGCTGCTTCTCTTCTATGCCGATCGCCGGCAAAGCGTGGTGGCGGCACGCAAGGCACGGCTTTTCGCGCGGGCCTCCGACCTCGCACTTGTCGGTGCGGCGATGGTCCTCGTCCTGGGCTTCGGAACCGGCGACATCTCCACGCTGAACGACGTCGCCTCCGGCGGCCCGGCATGGGGTGCAGCAGGACTGCTCGCGCTCGCGGCCATCCTGAAGTCTGCGCAGTTCCCTCTCCACGGCTGGCTCACGCAGGTCATGGAGGCGCCCACCCCGGTATCGGCGCTTCTGCATGCCGGTGTCGTGAACGGCGGCGGTTTCCTTCTGATCCGGTTCGCGGATGTCATGCTGACCGCGCCGGGGATCCTGGCCCTTCTGGTGGCGATCGGCGGTCTCACCGCCATCATCGGCGGTCTCGCCATGCTGACGCAATCGGCCGTCAAGACCGCGCTGGCATGGTCCACGGTGTCGCAGATGGGCTTCATGGTCCTGCAGTGCGGGCTGGGGCTTTTCCCGCTGGCGCTTCTGCACATCGTCGCACATTCGCTCTACAAGGCGCATGCCTTCCTGAGTTCCGGCACCGCGGTCGAGGCCGTCCGGGCCTCGCGCAGGGCCGGGCCCGTGGCGGTGCCGTCGGGGCGGGCAGTCCTCAAGTCCTTTGCCATCGCGCTCGGGATCTTCTTCGCGATGGGCATGGCGTTCGGGCTCGATGATAAGGCTCCGCAGGCTGTCGCCCTGGGTGCGATCCTCATCTTCGGCGTGGCCTACCTGATCGCCCAGGGGCTGGCCGAAGCCGCGCCGATGCAGTTGACACTCCGGACAGCCGCAGCATCAGCCGCTTTCGCCTTCGGATACTTTGCGCTGCAGGCCATCGCGACCTGGGCGACTCATGGCACCCTGCCGGCGCCGCCTGAGGTCGGACCGCTCGAATGGGCACTGATCGTCCTTGCGGTCGCCAGCTTCGGGGCTGTCGCCGTCGCTCAGGCGCTGTTCCCCCTCTGGGCGCCGCATCCGGCGGTGCATGGCCTGAGGGTGCATCTGTCGAACGGACTCTACGCCGACGCGATCATCGACCGTCTCATCGGGCGCTGGACTTCTCCAGCCCGGCCCGCGCTCTGAACTCTGGGAGAACCATGATGCTGATCCAGCCGACCAACAGCTTCCGGACGCTCGCCGATGCCCTCTCTGACGCGGTGGAAAGCGCTGTCCGTGCGATACCCCCGGCGTTCCCGCTGTCTGCGACCGTCGCGGTGAACCCTTTCCTCGGCCACACGGGCGAGCCCATCGAGGCCACCGCCGCACGCCTTTCGGACGCCGCCGGGCTGTCTGTCTTTCCCAAGCGCGACCTGATCGCCGCGAAGCTGGCGAAGGGCGAGATCACGCGGTCGGACATCGCCGCCGCCCTGCCGCAGGACGGAGACCTGACGCTCGACGCGGTCCTCGCGGCGCTGGAAAGGACTCCGCCCGCGCCCGCCGCCCTTCCGACCGTCGCCGCCCTCGCCGGGGCAGTCGATGGTTCCGACTGGGCGGCTTTCGTCGCAGACCGGATCGGGGCGTGGGCCTCGGGACATTTCGACCGCGGCCAGGCGCTCTGGCCCGCCGTCCGTGGGCAAAGCGACTTCGACGCCTGGCGGACCTTCGCGATGCACGACCTCACTCCCGAGATCGCCGGCCTCGCCGGCTTTGCGGGCGAAGTTGCGCACCTGCCTGTCGACACCACGTCGGCCGTCGTCGGAGCCGCCGAGACGCTCGGCCTACCCGAAGAGGCAGCCCAGGCCTACTTCCTGCGGCTTCTGCATGACCTTGGCGGTTGGGCGCAGATCGCCCGCTGGCGGCTTTGGCAGGCCGAGCTCGACGGACGCAGCGACCGCATCTGCGCGGACCTGCTTGCCGTGCGGCTGGTGTGGGAGGCGGCCCTGCTGCGGCGGTTCGGCGACAGGATCGGACCCGCATGGACTGCGGCGCTCGTGCGCTATGCCACCCCACCCAAGCCGACCCGGGACCATGCCATCGACGCGGTCCTGCTGAAGGCCAGCGAGCTCGCCACCCAGCGGCAACTGGCCAGTAGGCTTGACGCCAAGACCTCGTCGCCCTTGGCCGCTCGCCCGGCGCTTCAGGCGGCCTTCTGCATCGACGTCCGCTCAGAAGTGTTCCGCAGGGCACTCGAAAGCCTTGACCCGGGCATCGAGACCATCGGGTTCGCCGGGTTCTTCGGGCTGCCGCTTGCACACCGCGCGCTTGGGTCAGCCGAAACCGACGCGCACCTGCCGGTCCTCATCAAGCCCGGAGTGCACAGCGCGTCGTCCGGCTCCGAAAGCGACGACCGGTCGCGGCGGATCCTGGCCCGCACGAAAAGGGCCCTGGGGCGGTTCCGGCAGGCCGCCGTATCGTCCTTTGCCTTTGTCGAGGCGGCGGGGCCGGTCTACGCAGGCAAACTCGTCGCCGAGTCTCTGAAGCTCGGGAACAAGGGTTCCGCACCCGAACCCGAACCCGCTATCGCCGGGCTTTCGCCCGAAGCGAAGATCGACGCCGCGGCGACCATTCTCAGGGCGATGTCGCTCGGGCCGGTCTTCGCGCCCGTGGTCCTGCTGCTTGGCCATGGCGCCAACGTCCGCAACAACCTTCACGCCAGTGCCCTGCATTGCGGGGCATGCGGCGGCCAGACAGGCGAGGTCAGCGCCCGGGCCCTCGCGGGACTTCTGAACGACCCCGAGGTCCGGCAAGGGCTGCACGGGCGCGGTATCGAGGTCCCGTCCGACACGATCTTCGTGGGCGGATTGCACGACACTACGACCGACGCGGTGACGTTGTTCGATGCCGATGCCGATGACGAAGCCCGGCTCGGGGGGGTGAGGGACTGGCTTGCCCGGGCCGGTGCGATCGCACGGGCGACCCGCGCGCCGCTTCTGCCTCGGTCCGGCGACCGGGGCGCGAGACTGTTTGCTCGCGCGGCGGACTGGTCCGAGGTCCGGCCGGAATGGGGCCTTGCGGGATGTTCGTTCTTCATCGCGGCCCCTCGGGACCGTACGCAGGGGCTCGACCTCGCCGGGCGGGCCTTTCTGCACAGCTACGACTGGCACCGGGACGAGGACTTCGGTGTCCTCGAACTCATCCTGACCGCGCCCGTCGTCGTCGCCAGCTGGATCAGCCTGCAATACTACGGTTCGGTCGTCGCGCCGGAGGCCTTCGGCGGAGGCAACAAGCTCCTGCATAACGCCGTCGGCGGTTTCGGCGTGCTCGAAGGCAATGGTGGCGCACCGCGCGTCGGACTGCCGATTCAATCGGTCCACGACGGCGCCAACCTCCGCCATGACCCGATGCGGTTGACGGTCATGGTCGAAGCTCCCGCCGAAGCGATCTCCGACATCCTCGCGCGGCATCCGGGAGTGCAGGATCTCTTCGACAACCAATGGCTCCACCTCCTGCGGCTGGACGGCGGCCGTGTGGCAGAGCGCTATGTCCCGCAAAGGCAGTGGACGCCATTCAAGGCTGCGTGGTCCATGGAAGGCGGATGACGCTCGACCCGGTCACCGTCCGGCGTCCAAAGGCACATCGCCAACGAACGGAAGGTGCAGAAGGTGAGCCAACCGCTTTCCCGGAGAGTCTGCCGGATTGCGGTGATGGTCGAGAACCAGGCCAAGCGCCGCAGGCTCGCTTCGAGCAGATCGCCCCTCATCCCAGGCCCCAGGCATGACAGGAGGGCAGCATCCTTCACCGGCAGGCGTAGCCCCCGAAGGAAGATGCCTTCGGTAGTTCCTTGATTCTTTGGCCGTATGGTTTGACGCGCAGCTCCTTCTCGCTCAGCCCCAGGGCCGGGAGGAAGGACTTCGAGCCGGCTCGACGGAGTGCCAGAAGAGGAACTCTATGGGGCTGTCCGCAGGCGTTTCCTTGTGCATCCAGTCGAGCCTGAAGTCGGACACACAGCGTGCGCCTTTGCGGTAGAGCTTTCCGGCCAGGTTGGCGAGCGACTGGATGCCTGGACTTTTCCCAGACCGATAGGCCGTTACTGGTCGAGTGCCCTTTGCCGCATCAGCAGGTGTTGCGCTGCCGTTCTGTTGAATATCACCGGAACCCATTCCCGGTCTTGAAGCGGGACGGTTGGCGCGCTCGCGCCGCCAACTGTCATGGTGCCCCAGATGAATCCCTGGCAAGTTCTTCATGCCTGCGCCTGCTGACCGCAGAACGTGACCGTCGGCAGGGTCATCCTGCGCCTATGGTGCCGTCCCTTCCACATCGCCGGGCAGAACGAACGAGAGCGGCTGTTCGTCCTCCGCGCAGCCTGTCGCAAGTCTGGAGCCGGGATTCCTGACAACATCATTCATGATTGTCATCGCGCAACGGTTCAGGTTTGCGATCTGAACGTGAAAGCCCGCCGGGAAGATCACATGGGTGGCGTTGGTCAGGTTCCCTGCCACTTCATTGCCCAGGAAGTATGGCGTCTGGACATCCAATCCTCCGCTGAGGATCAGGGCCGGAACGTCGGACTGCACCAGCGCGTCCGAGCTTGCGGGCAGTTGTGGAACCGAGATGACCTTGCACAGCTCGACATACTGACGCTCGACCTTGGCCGCGAACAGCCGCGCATAGGTGCCCGCGCCGCGGGTGTTCACCGCTTCACCCTCCTGCGCCGGGTCGTCCGAGCAGACCATGGCCGCATGCATCAGCGTCAGCATGCTGTTTTCATCCTCGGGCGGCGCCGCAAGAATCGAAGCGACGGCCGGCCGGGCCAGCGTTTCGGCAATGGCATCCCGTCCGCTGGCGATCAGCTGGGTCAGTTCCAGGGGCATCGCGACGACCCCGAACTTGCTGGTCTGGAGCGAGTAAACGAAGGATGCCAGATCCTCGGGCGCGACGCTCATCGCATAGGTTGCGCCGGAGTTGTCCTCATCCGGCGCCGGCACGGAAACGGGGACCGGATCCTTGCCGAATGTGGCGAAAACCTCTTCGAACAGGGCGGGAATGTCGAATGTGGCAGCGCAATTCGGGTCGCGGGCGCAGAGCCGTGTCACATTGTCGAGGCCCCATTGCGCATTGATCGCCCGCCCCGCGGCCCAGCTTTGCGTCGTTGGCGATTCTGTCCCGTCGAGAATGATGCCGGCCAGTGCGTCCGGGTGCTGGCGCAGCAGGAACTGTCCCAGCAGGGTGGCGTAGGACTCGCCGTAGAAGATGATCCGGTCATATCCGAGAGCAATACGGACATCGTTGATATCGGACGCATTTTCGACGGTGTTGTACGAGGCGAAATCCACGCCCTCGCCCCGCAGCCTTGCGATGCAGGCATTCAGGGTCGCGGTCGCCTTTGCCGATGCGGCGGCAGGGGTCAGGTTCTCCTTCAACGCGGCAAGCGAAGCGGCGGCGGCTTCAGGTCAGGTGAGCGCGGGTCGGGAATGGATCGTCCCGCGCTGCTCCAGAAGAACCACGTCGTGATCCTTCAGAATCGGACCGAGCAACGCTTCCTGGAACAGGGTCAGCCTGTCGGCGGAAATGACCGAATGACCCGGCCCGCCGGCGAGCATGAACAGTGGTGGCGCATCCGTTGCCTCGGCAGCGCGGAGTCGCATGTAGGCAACCTTGATCGTGCCTTCGGCGCCGCCGGCGCGGTTCTGGGGAACGGTGACATAGCCGCAGTCTGCCCCGGACGGCAGCGTAACCCCTTCCGGCGGGCTTGCGGGACAGGTTGGGAGAGGTTCGACGTTTCCTGACGTCTCGGCCAGCGCCGCCCCTGACACAGCAGACAGGACCGCAGCAAGGAGACAAGGCGAACGGATCATGGCTTTGGCCTTTCAATTGAAATCGACCGCGCAAGGCCACGGCCCTGTCTTTCGGCCGTTAAAGCATCCTCGAAACCGCGCAGTCAACGATTGTGAATCAGGAAATCTTGATTGTCCTTCCTTGCAGCGTCACCCGATGTCGCACGGCATTGACGGCCGGATTGGGAATGCTGGCCGGCAGGCAAACAATCGTCAAATCCCTTTGGCCGGTCGATCGACCCTGCCGGTCGAACCATGGTGCCCGACAAACCCCGCGCAAAGCCCGCTCTGATCCGGTTGCGTGTTGACTTGGATCAAGGCGCCGGCTTGTGCCTTTGCATGATGGTATCATGGGCGCCATTGGGTCATCCGCTTCGTGAGAGCCGGGAGCAAGAGGAATCGATCTTGGAGGAAGCGTTGACTTGAGTGACTGGAAACCGTTGCGACATGAACGGATCTTGCTTTCGCGATCGCCTGAAAGACCGAAAGTTGCGTGCACAGTCGTTCTCAAGCAATGTGCAAATGTCACAATCGGAACCACTTAACGGGTCACCGAGATGCTGTCCCTTTGAGTGGTGTAG
>FWPV01004026.1_pt1 | contig 32011 bp, 23 predicted proteins | sample 2228371 | NCBI WGS metagenome assembly FWPV01 (sample SAMEA103939776, study PRJEB20133) | metagenome
TTCAAAAATTATTGAATAACTTTCAATCATCGGATCTTCTGGTTCAAGAAAGGCTTCTATATATTTTTCAGAAGCTTTAATTGGTTTTATTTGATAATTTATTTTAATTTGAGATAAGGCCTCGTTAGATCCTATATATTCTTTTGCTTTTTCTTCAATTTCTTTTGCAATCCTTGAGTCGATTGTAAGGGTAATTTTTTTATAAAAAGATTCGCGTGGTTTTATATTAAATTTAAGTTTTATCGTTTCGTAATTCTCTTTTGAGGCCTCAATATATAATTTACCCGGAAATACTTTTTTTTCAAAACGGGAAATATTTTTATAGACCCTATTTCCCACTTTTATATTTGAATTTTCAGGAAAGATGTCAAGTATAATATTTGCTTTAATAAAATTTAAAACCAGAACTATAAATATAATTATTAAAAATAAACCAATTAAAGAAAAATTTTTTTTTGTCATAAGTTTTACCAATCAAACGCTGTACAAGCCCAGTGCTGGTTTGGATCTTTAAATTTTTTTATATCTAAGTGAGGCCCACTTCCTGCTGATACGATATTTCCTATTGGAGTTCCCACATCAACATGCATTCCTACAGTAATTTCTTCTTTTGGCTTTACATGAAAATAAGCTACAACATGTGATTTGTCTTCACTTTGAATATATATTCCGGGCGTGCCGACTTTTTGTATTACTGTTCCCGGATAAGCAGCTACTATTTCTGTTCCATCTGGCATAGGAAAATCATATCCAAAATGGCGATAACCATCACCACACCTACTTATACATTCTTGATAGTTAGAACAATCAGAACAACGATTACTACTTCGTGGATCGCAGAATGGACTACTTATAGTAACAGTAATGTTTGGGTTAGTTTGTTTGATTTGTTGGTCATAAAAACTTCTTAATGATTCATGGTCGTGTCCAGCTTCCCCAACAGGAGACCCTATTGTTGTAAGTGGCGCGCAGGCCGCTTTTTCACTTTCTGAGACTATAAAAGCCGCATACTCTTCAACATTGCAGGACGGGCAATAAATTGGAGTTATTGCCTCAACTGTTTTTTTCCCTTTGTCAAAATAATCCCTTTTAATGTATTCTGTGTGTTTATAAATTCCGTCTTTCCAGCTTGGATATTTTGTCCAATTATTATCATCGCAACAAGTAGGATTTTCTTGTGATTTTTTTCGTCCCCAACTATTAAAGCAACTATTATCATAAGGGAAGCAAAGACATCCTGCGTTTTGATCAGTGCACAATGAACTTTCTCTCACAGACATTGCCACTATGTATCCCGGATGAATATTATATTGTTCTCCAGCGCTTACAAAATCTTCTCCCATTCCGTTGTAGGGAGATCCCGAATAGTTTTTAATATAATTATTAATACAATCTATCATTGTTTGTTTATTGGTATTTGTTGGATATTCTATGCTATGGCCGCTTGTTGGACTTGCCGAGGCCGATCCAGTAAAAAGCAAATTTACAATTCCCAATACAAGCAAAGGAAAACATACTATCATTGCAAGCAGAGAAAGAAAAAATATTTTTTTGTTTCTTAGGGTAGAAATTACGTTTAATGTCCAAGTAGGTAGGATTGTTCCAAGTATTGGAAATTGTTCAATAACATAAGAAAAAACCATTCTTTTAACATAGCTTTTTGGTTTAGATTTAGCACTTTTTTCATTGTTTTTTTCTTCAGATTTATTACTTGAAGATTTTTTTTCTGATGAACTTTCCGCTTTATTTCCTCCTTGTGTTTCTAATATTCCGCCGCCGTGTTTTTTTAACCATTTTCCTATAATTAAAGCTGCTGCGGCGTCAACAAACCAACTGATAACCGGAATCCCACCGAAGATAACATCTATTAACTCAAAGCCGTCTGCCAATACACTAAAGATTAACATTCCTATAAATCCAGAAGGGAATATGCCTGACTCTTCTTCATTGTTTTCTTCCGCCATATATAGTAAATTTGTGTTTCTGGTTAAAATCCAAAATCTTCTTTTGCTTTTTTAATTTCTAATATTTGTTCGGGGTTTGTAGTAATTACTTGATCTTCTCCAAAAGATGCCTGAACCCTCATCGCAACATGTTTTGAGCCGGCAAAAAACAGTCCTTCTCCTACATTGCATTGTAAAAGAAGATATCTTTCTTCCCTAGTTAGGTTGAAAGTCTGAGCGACAATATCAATAGTCGCCGGCGATTGTTTCATTAAAATTTGTAAAGAGGAGTTTGAAATTATTGCTTGGCCGTACTCTGAAGTCATAAAATCATTAACATCTTGAGTAATCGTAGATACGCCAAGATAATATTTTCTTGCTCTTTTTGCTATTCCAAAAAGGAAATTTGCTGCATCTTCATGTTTCATCATCCACCAGGCTTCGTCAATTATCAATAATCGTTTTTTAAGTTTTGATCTTACAATATTCCATATATAATGTAATATTAAATACATAGCAACTGGTCTTAATTCTTCTTCGAGGTCCCTTATTGAAAAAACCATCATTTTGTTATTTTTAAAATTAATATTGGTATAGTTGTTTAAAAGGCCAGCATAAGCACCTGTTGTATATTTTTCTAATCGGGCGACAAGGGACTGGGCTCCTTCCATACCCTCAAGAACTTTTTTTAAATCAGAAAGGATTGGCGGTGTTTGATTGTAAAAATCAGATTCTGGAGTAATATCTCTTGCGGAATAAGTAAGGTTTATTGCTTGGTCTAAAATAGAATCTTCTTCTGGGGTCAATCCGCCAAGCATTAACCTTAATAATCCAACAAGGTTTAAAATATTTGACCTAAAAAGACCCTCTTTTGATTCATCTTCTATTTTGGGGGGCAAGTCAAAGGGGTTTATATGTTGATCAGAGGTTACTGATATATTAAAACAAGCCCCTCCCACTGTTTCTGCGAGGTATTTGTATTCATTTTCGGGATCAATTACTATGACTTCAATACCTTGGAGTAAGGAACGAAAAATTTCTAATTTCTGAAAATAACTTTTCCCCGAACCGCTTTTCGCAAAAATTACAATATTTGCGTTTTCTAAAGAAAACCTGTCAAAAATTATTAAAGAATTATTATGGCGATTTATGCCATAGAGTATTCCTTTGTTTGAAGAAAGCTCAAAAGAAACAAAGGGGAAAATCGTAGAAAGGGGTGCAGTGTTCATTGAGGTTGTTGAGTGTATTTGATCAATGAATAGTGGCGCTATAGAATTAAATCCTTCTTTTTGTCTAAATACCGCTGGCTTTGTGTATATAAGACCTGATTCGAAAATTTGAACGACCCTTTTTTCTATTTTTTCAATTTCGTCCTCTTGATCAGCATATATATTGAAATAAACGCCGATTTTAAACATTTTTTCTTCAGCGTTTACTAACTTGTCTCGGAGTTCTTCAATGTTTTGGTGAGCAGCTTGAAGTCCGGGATCTCGGATTAAGCCTTTTTCTTCTCTTTCCGCTATTAATGCCTGAATTTCGGTAAGCTTTTTCTGAAGTTGCCGTATAATTTTTTCTGTTGGTACAGGATATATAAAAATAGAAATATCAATTATTTCATCAAGATTTATTATTGGAGATAACCAACCACTTGATACTGCTTGAGGGAAAGTTAATACAAAAAAAGTTTTAGTTATTTTTTCTCCAACCCTAACAAAATTCGGTTTTATTAATATTCCAGGAGGAGCTATAATATCATAAACATCAAGAATTTTTTCTTCTTTTTCTATTTTTATTTCCGCTTTTTGTTGGGGAAGGGGATTTTCTGCTTTTTTTGTTAATTTATCAAAAAACATAAATTTATTCTATTTTAGGAAAAACTGGGATTGTTTCTTTTTCTGCTTCGTTTGGGTTATAAAAAGACCAAAAAAGCTCAACCAACTCTTCGCTTTCTAAAATTTCAGCATTTATTCCAATCGGCCTTAAGCCATTTATTATATATTCGCATCTTATATCAAGCTGCGATCTCCATTTTAAAAATTCGTCTTTATTCATTTCCTTAACGGGAGGGTAAAACGGAACGACAATATAAAAGTTTTTGGAAATTAAATTTGCCATTTCAGAAAGGGCTATAATAAAATTTTTATATTCCTCTGTTTGAATCTCAAGAAGTTCATTGTCTTGTTTTTTTTGTAAGTCTTCTAAGTTTTTTATGTATTTTTTTAGACTTAATTTTCTTGATTGAACTACGATTTGTATTTCAAAGTCAAGCGAATTTAAAAAGTTTTGAAATTGAAAAATTACTGCTTCTCTTTCTTCCCCAGACATTAAATCAAAATTTATTGAAGAAACTATTAAAACACGTCTCCAGCCACCCTGTTTTAAAATTACAACACCGTTTTTAATTTCCTTTATTGGTAAAAAATCTCTTGTTGTTGGTTTTTTTTGTGAAAAAAAATTTAAAAAATTCATATATTATTAATTATTTTTTAACCTGAACAGACCAAGCGGCCATTTTAAGTTTACTTTCTTCAATTGGAACTTTTGGTAGCGCTTCTTTTTTCTTTTCAATAGCGGTTTTTACTTCTTTTATGATTATTTTACTTTCGCTTTCTTTTATCCAGATATATTCATGCGGATTAAAAAAATATGTAAATCCATAAAATAAAAGGGCTGTTGCATCTTGTCCTTGATACTTTGAAAAAGCAAGAAATAAACCACCGCCAATTAATCCACCGCCAAAAATAAAAACTATAGCCATATTTTTAAAAATAAAAAACAAAAGAGCAACTATTCCTACTGGGACAAGAATAATTAAAAACTGTTTTAGGGTTAGGGGACCAATTATCTTTGATTCCATTTCTATAAATTGTGGGACATAATATTGCATAGTTTTAGTAGCTTTTAAGAAATATGTTCTTTTAATTTATTATCTAGCTTTTTTCTTTCTTCTTTTTCTTTTTTTAGCTCTAAAGATAATTTTTCAAGAAGGTCATCAACGTCTTTATTTTTAGAATTTCCGGTTTCTATTAAGGTCGAAGAAGAACCAGAAATAATGTTTTCTTTTTTTTCTTCTTTTGAAAAATTTGAATCCGGAAAAATTTTTGTTTCTTCTTTTGTATAGCTTTTATAAAGGTTATTTAATTCTTCTTTGTAATTTGAAAATATTTGATTATCCATTTCTTTTGCAATTCTTTCGGCAACTTCTTGGCTAATTTTTAATTTTTCTTGAATTTCATTTGGAACTTTCTCAAGGGGCAAATTTCCTGTCGTTGTTTTTTCAAAAATATTATCAAGAATATCTGCTCCCTCGCCATCACCATAAATACCAAAAGCTTCTGCTATTTGGCAGCACTTTTTAAAATTTTCATGGTCGCTTAATGCAAGCTTTAACTTTTCTGGAAAATTTTTCCCGTTATTTTCCATAATTTTTAGATAAGATCATTTATTTATTATAAGTTAAAAAATAAAAATCAACAACCCCTAAAAATTACTAAGTTTTTCGGGCGGAAATTATTATTAGTAAAAAGATTAAAATTAGTGTTTTAAAAACTACTTTGAGTTCTTTAGTTACTTTCTAAATAAGTTTTTTAAATAAATAAAATATATTTTTAACCTTCTCTTCTTTCGCCACCTTCTCTTCTTTCGCCACGACTGGACTCCCCCCAATTAAATCCCCACCTTCTTTTAGCGCTCTTACTTTTTCCATACCCATTAGAAACATCTGAAAATGGCCCCCGATATTCTTTTTGTTTATCTCTAAAAACATCGAAGTTTTTGTTAAGAGGAAGAGCGTGAAAAAATCCTTGATTCGCCTCGGTATTTAAATAGTGCATAAAATTTTGGCCCTTATCATCTGATAAATCAAGATTAAGTTTGCCTAATTTCCTTGCTTCTTCTCCTCCTAATCCTTTTATTGCTTTTCCGACTTCTTGTCCTACCAAATGAGCAAGCATTGGATAGCGATCGGTTATTTTTTTAGCAAAATTATCAAGCCCAAGTCCTTTAGCCGTATTCATAGATGATTTAGCGATAGCAATTGCTTTTTCAACTCCAAATTTGTCAAAGTAGAGCTTATCTCCCATCATGGCTCCGGCAACAACCTTAGCTATTGGTCCTCCTGTTCTGTACATTGCTTCTAATGAATTAAGATCTCCTTCAAAAAGTTCAGCTTTTTTCTGTTGTCTTTCAGCTGCTGAGAGAATTTTTTGTCGCAGAAATGCCTTCATTTCAGTTGATCCTTTTGTTAAAAGCAAAGAAGTTAATTGAGCTCCTGATGCGTATCGCACAGACGTGAAGAGGCTTTTGCCAAATTTTTTAAGTTTTTTGTCATCTCCAAGCAATATATTTCTTAGCTTGTCTTTTTCTTTTATCGTAAATTTTAATCCCATTCCTTGCATGCGATCAATTATAGATCTTGCCTCAACACTTTCGTCGCGGCTGGCACGGAATCCCGCTTTTAATCTTTCCCACCTGCTTCTTTTTTGCCACCCTTCTTCTACGGAAAAAGACCACTTTTTTTTCTTATATTCGTCTTTAAACTCTTTCGTCCCAAATCTGAACTTTCTACTTAATATACCAGCTGCCGCTCCCATTTGCCATGCAGTTACCCTGCCAGTAAATTTTTTTGCTTGGGCCGTAATTTGCCTTCCCATTGTTCCTCCTGCGCTCATACTTGCAAAATAACCTATTGCCATTAATAAAATTGGGAAAGAGCCCGCTAATAAGCTTGTTGCAATTTCATCAAGCCACGGCTGTGAAGAGATTTGTTGTGTTTGTCCCATTAAATTATTAAAATTTGCTAAAAGTTGACAAGAGAGATAAACAAAAAAGCTTGCAAAGACTCCCACAAACGCCCAATTTATTACCTCACTAAACCATCTCGAAAACCACTTTCTTGTTGAGGGGAAAATATAGGCAGCAAACGCCAATGGAGACAAAATAACAAGCAGCCAAATCATTAAAATTCTTACAACAAAAAGAGAAAACATTAATAAAAGAATTATTGTTCCGATAACGTTAAATATAACAACAGCAATAGCCTTAATAAAAACCTGTAATCCTTTTACTATAAAGGAATCGGGATCATTTGTATCGAAATTGTCCCAAATAGGTTTATTAGATAACGGACCCAGAGTTCCGGCCCATAAGTCTTTTCCAGCTTGCATTCCTGTGTAAAAAAATCCTGTAAAATCAAAAGCATCTGCAAAAAATCCCATTATTACATGCGAAGCATCAACAATAATACCCACCAAAACGGGTGCGAAATTTACTAAAATTGCCATTATGATTAAAATGGGAAGAAGTTTTTTAAGTCCATAACTTTCTATTCCTAAAATTGTGGCAATTGAAATTACAACAAATGCCAAAATAAAAATCATATTTGCAAAAGGCATTGTGATGTCAAGCCCTAGTTGGAGGAAAGGGTTTTTAGCTGGGTTTGTTAGGGGTACTGTTACTATTTCTCCGGTTGCTCCCCACCTAAAAAGTTCTCCAGCAATCATAACTGCTGGCTCAGTGACGATAAGAAAAATTGACAAAACAAGACAAACGGGAGCTACTATTATTAAGAGAGGAATGTTTGTGACTAAATAAAAAAGTGATTTTACCGCATCTACTGGGGCGGTGATCCAGTCTATTGGATTCCACGAAAATGCGAATAAAATTTTAGTTGGTAAAAAAATAATAATTAGCAAAAAAACCAATAGAAACAAAGATAATTTTTTATTTTTTTGTTTGTAAAAAATATTTTTTAAATAATTTGAATTCATGAAAAGTTTGGCTTTATAAGAGGCTTTAAATTAAATTATTTTACTTCTTTTTAAAATTTTTAGCAAGTATAATCCACTCTTTTAAAGAAAGTGTTTCGGGACGGCGACTTTCGTTAATTCTACTTTGACGAAGAATCTTTTCGGGGTTTTCTTTTAATATATTTTTAAGATTATTTTTTAGTTGTTTTCTTGGAGAAGAAAAGCCTGCTTTTACTATTTTAAAAAACTGTTTTTTAAATTGCAAGGAATATTTTTGGGGGCTTATTGAAGAGACTTTTAAAATAGCGCTGTCTACTTTTGGCACTGGCCAAAAACAGTTCTTTTTTACTATTTTTATTATTTTTGGTTTTGCGTAAAACTGAACCGAAACTGAAAGCAAGCTCATATTTGACGGTTTTGCGCAGATTCTTTCTGCAACTTCTTTTTGCACCATTAAAACCATTAAAGACGGAGGGGTTTTTTCTTCCAAGAATTTTCTAATCAGGGGAGATGTAATATAATAAGGCAGATTAGCTACAACCTTGTAGTTGTTTGTAAGTTTTAATTTGTTTGTTGTAACTTTCAAAATATCACCTTCGATAACTTGAACATTTTTTATATTCATTATTCGCAATTCATTATTCAATATTCGGGCCAATTCCCCGTCTTTTTCAACAGCAATAACTTTTTTTACTTTTTTTGCCAACTCTTTTGTCAAGCTTCCAAAACCAGGCCCAACTTCAATTACTATATCTGTTTTTTTAAGTTCGGCAGCTTTTAAAATATGCTTTAGAACCTCCTTTTCTATTAAAAAATTCTGGCCGAAATATTTTTTTGGCTTTAAATTATATTTTTTAAGAATTTTCTTAAGGTCTTTTTTTAAAGAAGAATTATGAATCATGAATCAAGAATTATGCTTTTTGAAATTTCTAGCACCCTTAATTAGACCATTAATAAGTTTATGAACATTTATAGATTGCCCCATAATCGAATCAAAAATCTTTTTATCAACATAACCAACATCTTTCGCTATAATGAGTTGGTTTTGAAGCTCTGTATTTGATCCTTGAGCCATATAATAAAATCTAATTTTTTCTGAATAAGATTGTCTGCTAAATCCCTCAGCTATATTTGAAGTAATAGAAACAGACGCTCTTTTAATTTGACCTGTTAATCCAAACATTTCTTCTTTTGGAAAATTTTTAGTCATATTATAAATCAACATGACTAATTTATGACCCTCTTTCCATGCATTTAAATCTGTAAAATTTATAATTTTATTATTCGCATTATTCATAAATTCATTATTCTTTATTTATGATTCTTTCCACATATTCCCCTGTTTTTGTATTGATTTTTATAATATCGCCTTCTTTTATAAAAAAAGGCACCTTAATTTCGGCTCCAGTTTCAACAACAACTGGTTTTGTTCCGCCTTGTGCAGTATTTCCTTTAAAAGAAGGTGGCGCCTGGATGACTTTTAAATCAACCTTAATTGGCAAGACAATATTTATAATTTTTCCTTCAAAAGTAAGCATTTCTACTTCTAGTCCTTGTTTTAAAAATTTTTTACTATCCCCTATTATTTCTTCTTTTAAAGAAAATCTTTGAGATGGGTCTTTTGCGTCGCAAAAGAAATATTCTCCCCTGTGGTTGTAAATATATTTTACTTTTTTTGAGGAAACATCTGCTTCTTTAAAAGTATCGCTTGGTTTAAAATTTCTTTTAATAACATTGCCGGTAATCAAATTTTTAATTTTTGTTTGCAAAATAGCGCCACCCCTTCCAATATGAAGGTGTTTTGCTTCAATTACCTCAAACGGCTGGCCATCTAAGAGAAAAATAGTATCTGGTTTTAGGTCGTTTATGTTAAACATAATGTTAAATGTTAAATCTAATAACTTAAACCCCGTTGAATAGTAACCCTGTCGCTCCCCCTTTGCGAGATTCAATGGGGTAAATCTAAATGCAAAATCTGACTATCTTAAAAAGATTTAAGATAATAATATAGGATAATCGGATATAGGATTTAAGTTTTGAAGTTCTTTTATTTTACCCAATATTTTCTTTTTAGCTCTTTGTCTATTTCCATTTTTTTTTCTTCAACTATTTCTCCCATTTTTTTAAGCTCTGCATCTGTTTTTTTGTTAAGATCCAGAACTCTTTTTAGAAGGTATTTTTTTTCGTTTTTTTGAGGGTTTTCTAAAACTTCTGACAATAAAGCGTTTAGCAAAAGGCCAATTCTTGGGCCTGATTGTAATTTAAGGGTTTTCATTATGTCATTGCCATTAATTTTCAGCATTTGAACTGAAATTGGATCCTTTGATACTTTTGAAATTATGTATTCAAGGTGGCGAAGGCGATAAGGTCTTGCTTTTGGAACTCCGCTTCCTTTTCTGTCTGTTATTCTCAATTGAAGTAGTTCTGTTATATTTTCTTTTCCAGCCCTTCTGATGAGTTTTCTTACAGAAGATTCTGTGACAACTTCGGGGTCATAAAAAAACATATGATTTCTGATTAAAGTTGCAACTTTTTCTATAGTTTTTTTGGGGAATCTTAATCTTCCTAAAATTTCAGCGGCGATTTTTGCACCCACGATGTCGTGATTGTAAAAAGTAGCGTTTGGGCCTTCTCCTCTTTTTGTTTGGGGTTTTGCAATATCATGAAAAAGCGCCGCCAATCTTACATTTAGGTTGTAATTATAATCAGCAGCATATTTTAAAGACAAAACTGAATGCTGAAAAATTGTGTATATGTGATGGCGGTTTTGAGAAACTCCAACTCCCCTTTCAAGTTCGGGAATTATATATTTTAAAAGGCCGGTCTTTTGAAGCAAAATTACTCCTTTATGGGCGTTTTCTGATAATATAATTTTAACAAATTCATCTCTTATTCTTTCTTTTGAAATTGCCCGAAGCCACGATGCATTGTTTTTTATTGCTTGCAGAGTTTCTTTTTCTATTTTCCAATCGTTTCCAAGGGTAATTGCAAAACGAACCGCTCTTAAAATTCGAAGGGCGTCTTCTGAAAATCTTTTTTGAGGATCCCCTACTGCCTTTATAACTTTGTTTTTAAGGTCTTTTTGGCCTAAAAATGGGTCTATAAGTTCGTAATTTTTGCTTTTTGCTTTTTGCTTTTTGCTTTGGAGATTTTTTAAAGAAAGGGCGATTGCATTTACAGTAAAGTCCCTCCTTGAAAGGTCCTCTTCAATAGTTTTTGCTGGTTTTACTTTATCGGGGTGGCGTTTGTCAGAGTATTTTGATTCATTTCTGTAGGTCGTAATTTCAATTTCTTTTAAATAAGGATCTTTTGAGTTTGTAATTACTTTTACTGTTAAAAACTTGTTATCATAAAAGCTTTTTTTAAAAAGCTTTTGAATTTCTTTTGGCGTTGCGTTTGTTGCAATATCCCAATCGCTTGGTTTAACGTTTCTTAAAATATCTCTTACACAACCCCCAACAATAAACGATTCAAACCCAGCTTTTTCAAGAGTTTTTATAGTATTTTTAACTTCTTTGGGAATTTTTTTAATCATGGTTCATGATTTATTAAAAGAGATATTATTCTATTTTATATTTTTTGTTTAGTATTTTCAAATTAAAATTTAACTTTTCTTACTTTGGGTATAATTTAATCTTTCGATTAATGTTTCACGGGAAACTTTAAGGCGTTTCACGTGGAACGTCTTAAATATATTTGACCATATTAGAGAATTTATTTAAAATTGGAGTAAGGGGGTAGAGAGTAGAAAGTGGAGAGTAGAGAGTGGAGAGTAGAGAGTGGAGGGTGGAGAATTAATTTTCCTTATTTTTGTTGAAAATTATCGCCCTCGTGGTATAATGGATAACACGCGACGCTTCGGACGTCGAGTTGCGGGTTCGAATCCTGCCGAGGGCAATCAATGATAAAAAATAATATGTCTAAAAAAATATTTTTTTTGTTACTTTTTTTTCTCATAATAGGCGGTATTTCTTTAATTTTTTATCAAAAAATTTTTGCTTATCAGGAGGGTAGTGGAGGGAGCTCAAACCTTGATAGCAGTATATTAGGTTGGAATAGAGTAAGTTATACATATTCTGTCAATGTGAAAGAAGATGATGGTAGTATTAACGTTCACCAAGTTAAGGTAGGGTTGAGCTGTGTTAATTCAGGGGATACAGTTCAATGTCCGAAATATTTGGATGGTAGTGGAGGCAAGGTTGGCCCCAAGAGGAAAATTGATGAAAATAGAAAAAAAGTACTATTATATTGTCCCTGGGGAAACGAGATTGCATTACTTAAAGGAGGGGAAGGCACTATTTGTGTTGGCCAGACAGAAGTAAAGGCCAAGTGTACGGCTGAGGGAAGCGCCGAGCTAAGTTTTACTTATTGTCCGGATAAAGGATCATATTGTGATATTGATGAGTCGAGCTTTATAGGATTTTTAAGAGATTATTCTTACAATCAATTTCCATCCTGGGAAGGTTGTAGAACTTTTTTGTTTGGAAGCAATGGGGGTAAATGGGAAGTGAGTGGAGATAGAAACTCGCCAGAAGGAGAAATTCACACCTTTACAAAAAAGATAGATTTACCAGAACCGATTCGGGAAGATAAGGTTTGTGATTTAACTTTTTGGGGAAAGGTTAAAGGAGAGGAAAGGTTTTCTGGAGCAAGTGATTGGTGCTCGGGAAGGGACGAGAAAGATTGTCTGGCTGGTAATCGAGAAGATATTTTAGAAAACTATTATGGAAAATACAATTTTTGTGTTAATGATACATTATTTTCTTTTAATTGTGTTCACTGGACAACCGTCTTCAGTTATTGTAACTGTGGTGCGGGTACTGCCAGAAGATGTTCGCATAAGTGTAATTTTTTAGGTTGTGATGATGATGTTATGAGAAAAGGATGTAATGCTGAATGTATTAATCATGACGAGTTGAAATATACAATTACTTATAAAAATAATCCTGAAACTGGAGAAGTTACAACAGAGCAAGGAGGAACTACTACAAGCACAAGTTCCAATTCCTATCCCCCAGCCCCTAATCCAGAATTTAATATCGGTCAACGTCCACCGAGTCCTTATCCGCAATATCCAATGAGGGGTGCATGTGATTGTATTTCGTCAGATCCCTGCCCCGGTGGATTAGTTCCTTGCGGAAGGAGCTGCGACGATCCAAATACTGCCACAAACGAATGTTGCTTTTGCACGATTTGTCATTTGTTTATATTAATTTCAAGAATAATTGACTTTTTAGTCACAAAAATTGCGATTCCTCTTTTGGCATTAATGGCAATGGTGTCAGCAGTCTTATTCTTAACCGCGCACGGAAATCCTGAATGGATTTTAAGGGGGAAAAGAGCAATAACCTCTGCTATTGTGGGGTTTGCAATAGTTGTTTTATCGTGGACAATTATAAATACTATTATTTTTATTCTTGTAGAGGGGAAATTTCCAAGCCTTACCGGTGGTGGAGTTGCAAAAATATTTGGAACAATGTGGAATGAAATTAGTTGTGATCCGGGAAGTTCCCAGAGTGGTTCTGGTAGTGGCTCTGGCGGTAGTTCAGGTGGCGGTTCGGGAAATCAAAATCAAATGCCACAAGCTCCACAAAATAATCAAAGCGCTAGTCAGCAGAATACACAAGACAATGTTCAACAAGAAATTAATCAAGTTGATGCTTCTCAAAATAATCAAATAGACGGCCTTAATAAGGGGGGTGGGCAAACGGGGAGCTTCTTGAGAAAAGCTTTTTCCGCCATTAATTTTTGGTTTAGCAGAGAACCTATTATAAAAAAGCTTAATGAGGTTTTGCCGCCAAAAGAAATTGGTATACAAAACGCCCGCTTAGGTTCAAGATTTAATTTAAATTTTCATTACAATCAGGGGATGAACAAAGTGTGGACCTCAACAATGGGGGCATATTATGATGATAAAACTTCTTTTATCGTTTCAACAAGGCTTAGCGATGGAAGTTTGCATCGTTTTCCGCCAAGCGATCAATGGTATTCAGAATATGATGGTTCAATGAAGGTGAAGGATCCCAGTGGAGGAGAAAAAGAAATTAAAGGTATTGGAGTTGAAGTTCAACCAGACAGACAAAGGATGTATAGCGTTCATCTTAACAAAAAACAAGAACCTGCGCTTTATATTTCAACTTCAACTATTTCTCCTTTTGCTCCATCAAATTCCTTTGACGACTTTAATTTTAAAATGTCTATAGCGCCGTTCTTCTATCAAGAAGTTGCTGTTTATAATCCAACAGAAAAAGCTCAAAGAGTAAACCTTTTAGTTAGTGTGGATTATGCAACCGGACATAGAAAAAGCGGTAATGGCCATATTATTGAATACCAACATAAAAGCGGTGCAGACAGGGGAGGAAAGAGGGCATTAGTTTATTATCCGGGGGCAAAAGACACAGTTACTTGGGCTATTGGAGTAGATAATGTTTTTCGCAGTTTTGAAAATAGTGGGAATCTTCCAAATTCTCGGGGGTCTGGAGATGATTATAATCCAGGAGGAATGGCTGTAAGTTTTGTTTTGGAGCCGGGGCAGCTAGTGAAAAAGGTTTTTATTTATGCTGGCCATAATGGCGGGACAATAATGCAAGATCAAAAAAATAATAAAAATCTTAATTTTTATTATACAAAGTTTTTTAAAAGTCTTGATGATGTAATAATATATGCAAGTTCTTACGAAAATTATACCCAAATAATGAAAAAGACAACAGATTTTGTAAATTCAGTTAATAGCGGAACAGGGCTTGTTAATGATTCAAGCGCCAGATGGATTTTTGCTCAGGCGCTTCATAGTTATTTTGGCAATACTTTTTTACTGAAAGACGCCAGAAATGTGAATGATGTCAGATATTATGTGCACGAAGGAGGGTTTCAGTTTCTATCAACGGTAGACGTTGCACATGAAGTGGGAATTTTTGAGGGAATTTATATTCCTTGGGCGCTAAAATTACAACTTAAACATTGGGCAGAGTATAATAAAAATAATTGTAATTCAAAATCACTTGAAGCTATAAAGAGGGGCGAAAAAGTTCCTGGTTGTGATGAATATGGTATTTTTCTTCAACATGATATGGGAGGTAATTTAACTGTTTTGCCCCATCAAAGGTATGAATTTAATGATGGGGGTAAAATGGCGGCAGAAGAAAATTTAAATTATATACTTCTTAATTATTGGTATTGGAAAAAGACAGGAGATAAAACATTAATTTCAGAATATAAAGGTTTTATTCGAGAGTTATTAACTTCGCTTACAAAACGTGATTCTAACGGAGATGGAATTATTGATATTAAAGATTATCTTGATAGAACAACTTTTGATTTTGGAGAAACCCCTCTTTCTTTTACCAATGGTAATATATATATTGGCATTAAAAGTTTTGGCGCTTTTATAGCAGCTGGAGATATTTTTAAGGCATTGGGCGAAACTAGTACTGCTAATTTATATTACCAAAAGGCTCGCACGACAAAAAATACTCTTACTAATACTATTAATACTATTAATTCTCAATATGGAAATTTCCACTTTCCTACATCTATAGATTATTCACTTCAGGGTTGGGGGGCGCCATCTAGTGTGATTTTTGATGGATTAACATATTTAATATTAACAGGATCTAATAATGGTGATTTAAAAAATTTTTTAGCATATACTGGAAAGTCTCTATTATTTAACATTAAACATTGCAAAACAGATAGGGGATACAGGTTAATCGCGAGTCCAGACATAAACAATCCAAAAGATCCCAACATCGATTGGAGAAAAACATGGCTTTCTAAAACTTTCAATGCCGCTTCTATGGTTAAATATCTTAAATTGCGAAATATTATAAATTCCGGAGATTTTAATGCAAGTTATTTTGATATTTTTGTAAAAGCAAAAGAGTTATTAAAAAATAATCATGCCGCTTTTTCAGATTCTTGGTATGCTGACACTGGGAGAAGAGACCCCGCTTATTTAAATATGTATCCAAGGGGCGTTTCTATAATAGGAATAAACTTTGTTAAATAAATTTTAATACAATGCCCAAGAAACGAAAAATTTCAAAAAAAAGAAATTCTAAAAAAACAAATAGGATAAAAGACATTATTTTTCTTTTCGCTGTTTTATTAGTTTCTTGTTTGTTAACTATTTTTTCTTTTTTTGCGTTATTGCTTACTATTAATATTTTTAAAGGCGCACCACCCTATGCTTTGAGCGTTGATATTTGGAAATTTCTTTTGCCTATAGCTGAAATTTTTGTAATTTATATTTTGGTTTACATTTCTTTTGTTTTATTTTTAAGATTAGTAAAGAATGTAAAATTCAAGCTCTTTTGGGATAGAAAAGAAAAAAAGATATTTTTAATTGCTATTTTGGTCTTTTTAATTTATTTTATTTATTTTTCTTGGATTTTAATTCTAAGAGATAAACAAGTTAAAGCATGCAGAGGAATACATAAATGCGGTATTTCTAGTGAAGAGGCTTGTAATTCCCTGCCTGCGGGTTTAAGTAATGAATGTTATTCTTGTTTGGGTGCCGCAATGAAAGATCCAAAAATTTGCGAAAAAGCCGGAGTTTTTAGAAATTTTTCCCACAGAGATGCTTGTTACTTTGGTTTAGCCGTTGGGTTTAAAGACTTAAACATTTGTGGAACCATTCAAAGTGAAAAAATAAGGGAAGATTGCGAGAGGATAGTAAAAAAATAATTATATCTCTTGCAAAAAAAATTTGATTTTGTATAATTAAAAAATACAGGTATAAAATATACCTGTATTTTTTATGAAAAGTGTTATTTTGCACCCATAGCTCAATCGGCAGAGCAGGGGCCTCTTAAGCCCAAGGTTGCAGGTTCGATTCCTGCTGGGTGCATAAGGTCGTTAATTAAATTTTATTTATTATTATGGAAAAGATAGATTTAAAAGCGTTGTCTCTTTCTATAATGCAGATTGCTGAAGAAAAGGGGATTTCTAAAGACAAAGTAATTGAGGTTATAGAAATGGCATTAGCCGCTGCGTATAAAAAAGAAAAAGGCAAAAAGGACGAAAAATACAGGGCCAAGTTTGATAAAGATACTGGCAAAGTTGAATTTTCACTGGTTAAAAAGGTTGTTGATGAAAGTATGCTTTTAAAAGAAGGAGAAGAACCAGAAGAGAAAGAAGAGTTCTTGGGCGAAAACGATTCAGAAGAAGTTAGGAAAATTAAGTTTAATCCTGATCGTCACATAATGATAGAAGAAGCAAAGAAGCACAAAAAAGATATAAAGCCAGGAGACGAACTTGAATTTCCTCTACCAATGCCAGAAAGATTTGGAAGGATTGCTGCTCAAACCGCAAAGCAGGTTCTTCTTCAAAGAATACGGGAAGCCGAAAGAGAGTCAATAATGGATGAGTTTTTACAAAAACAAGGGGAGGTTGTTTCGGGTATTATCCAGAGAAAAGAGGGAGATAATATTTTTGTTGATCTTGGAAAAAGTATTGCTTTTTTACCAAAAGAAGAACAAATTCCAGGAGAATTTTACAGGGTTGGAGCAAGAATGCGTTTTTACTGTTTGTCAGTAAAAGATTCTCCGCGCGGTCCTGAAATAATTATTTCTCGAGCTCATCCGAAATTTCTTTCGAAACTTTTTGAAATTGAAGTTCCAGAAATTACATCTGGAGTTGTTGAGGTAAAATCTGTTGCAAGGGAAGCGGGGTCACGTTCTAAAATCGCAGTTTTTGCAAAAGAAGAGGGGATTGATCCTGTAGGTTCTTGTGTTGGCCAGCGAGGTACACGAGTAAATGCTGTAATGCAAGAGCTTGGAAGAGAAAAAATTGATATTATACCCTGGAGCGAAAAGCCAGAAGAATTTATTGAGAATTCTCTTTCACCAGCAAAAATACTTTCTGTTAAAATAAAACAAAATAAAGCCGAGGTTAAAGTGCCTCAAGATCAAACTTCTCTTGCTATCGGAAGAGACGGTCAGAATGTGAGGTTAGCTAGTGAGCTTACTGGTTGGAAAATTGATATTAAAATAGCAGAAGATGGAGAAGCACAATAATGGCAAGAAGCAATAGTATAGAGTTAATTTCACAGAATAAAAAAACAAACAATAAAATAGAGACAACAAAAAGTAAAAAATAAGTAACAAATGGCCATTAAGGGATAACCTGAATAGCCATTATTAAAAAATATGGAAGTTAAAATTGTAGTCGAAATACCCAAAGGTTCAAAACAAAAATATGAATATGACGAGGAGCTTCAATCCATAAAACTTGATAGAGCTCTTTATTCACCAGTTTATTTTCCATTTGAATATGGTTTTATAAAAGATACCCTAGGAGAAGATGGCGATCCATTAGATGTTGTTTTACTTACAAGCTTTCCTACGTTTCCAGGATGTATTGTTGAATCAGAAGTTATTGGATATCTTGAAATGGAAGATGAGGCAGGGGAGGATACAAAAATAATTGCAGTACCCAAAGAGAAAATTGATCCACGAGTTGGTTATATTAAAAATGTTGATGAAATCCCGGAGCATCAAAAAAAGGAGATAAAAGAGTTTTTTGAAACTTATAAAAGATTGGAACCCGGAAAGTGGGTAAAATTAAAAGATTTTAAACCCAAAGAAGAAGCAGAAAAAATGGTGGAAGAAGCGATGAAAAGATTTAAAGAAAGATAAATAAAGATTTCAAAAAGCAGTCCGTATAGGACTGCTTTTTGAATCAAGCTTGATTATTTGATTGATTTAAAAACATAAGGACTTGACAAAAAAATTAAAAAAGAATAAAATATAGGCACAGAAAAAATGAGTACAATAATGGAAATAAAAATGCTATTTAAAGGAAGCGACTGAAGGCTTTTAGCTTTCATTGTAAGCGTCGCTTCCAGCGGCGTTTTTTATTTCCGTGAAAAAAGGAAAAGAAAAGATCATTAACAATTAAATTTAGAATGTAAATTTCTTTGGTGTGAGGTTACCAAGGGCGTGTGGTGGATGCCTCATGGGTTAAGAAGGCGATGAAGGACGTGGCGTAGCTGCGATAAGCCTCGGGGAGGTGCGTAGCAACCTTTGATCCGGGGATTTCCGAATGGGGAAACCCGCTTCGATGATAAATCGAAGCACTCTGACGTATGTCAGAGAGCATACCCGCTGAAGTGAAACATCTCAGTAAGCGGAGGAAAAGAAAAAAAGCTCCACAAAATTTCGAAATTTGTGGAGAGTATTCCCTAAGTAGCGGCGAGCGAAAGGGGAACAGCCCAAACCGCGCACCTTTCGGGCGTTGAAAAACTTGTTTGAATTTTAAAATTTTCAAAATCCGAAAGGTGCGCGGGGTAGTAAGGAAGTGTCGTCGGTAACCAAGCATACGATATTTGTTGTGTGCTTGGTTTCTGAGGAAGTTTAAAAGTTAAAGTTGCTAGTCGAAGTTTCTGGAAAGTGGCACCATAGAGGGTGATAGTCCCGTAGACGAAAACAACTTTACACTTCTTGATACTTTTCTTGAGTACTTTAAGGCATGAAAACCTTGAAGGAATCACCCCGAACTAATCGGGGAAGGCTAAATACTTCTTAACACCGATAGCGAACCAGTACCGTGAGGGAAAGGTGAAAAGAAGCGAGGTAATCGCGATGAAATAGAACCTGAAACCACATGCTTACAAAGAGACGGAGCCCCGTTCGCGGGGTGACGTCGTGCTTTTTGCAGAACGAACCAACGAGTTTATATTAACGGTAGCTTAAGCTCTACGGAGTGAAGGCATAGGGAAACCAAGTCTTAACAGGGCGTCTAAATATCGTTAATATAAGACCCGAAGCCAGGCGAGCTTGCCATGAGCAGGGTGAATCCCGATGAAAATCGGGAGGAGGCCCGAACCAATCTGCGCTGCAAAACAGTTGGATGACTTGTGGCAAGAAGTGAAAAGCTAATCGAGCCTGGGAATAGCTGGTTCTTCCCGAAACAGCTTTAGGGCTGGCCTCTTTCTATAAACTACCGGAGGTAGAGCACTGAATGGATCTGCTCGGCTTCGCGCTGGCTTATCCAACCAAACTCCGAATGCCGGTTAGCTTGGAAAGAGAGTTAGACTGTGGGGGCTAAGCTCCATAGTCAAGAGGGGAAAAGCCCAGACCGCCATCTAAGGTCCCCAAATCTATGTTAAGTGATGAAAGGAAGTGGAGTGACTAAAACAGCTAGGAGGTTAGCTTAGAAGCAGCTATCCTTTAAAGAGTGCGTAACAGCTCACTAGTCTAGCTGCTCCGCGCCGAAAATGTAACGGGGCTAAACATAGTACCGAAGATGCGGCTTCTCATATGCTTGCATATGAGGGGGGTAGGGAAGCATTTCCTTTGCGTTGAAGCTCTTTCGCGAGGAAGGGTGGAGCAAAGGGAAGAGAGAATGTTGGTATGAGTAACCGCAAGCCCGACGAGATATCGGGCCACCGAAAACCCAAGGTTTCCTTGGCAATGACTATCAGCCAAGGGTTAGGCGGTCCTAACCGATCACCTGAAAAGGTGCTTGGGATGGACAGTTGGTTAATATTCCAACCCTTCAATATTTTTCGACGGAGTGACGGAGAGTAGTAAGTTGAGCGTCTTATTGGATTGGCGTTGCTTACACAAGGATGTTTGTCAGGCAAATCCTTCAAGCAATTCCAAGTGTCGGCAAAATTTCTGGTAACAGTTAAATTCAACTGAGCACTCTTCCGAGAAAAGCTTCTAAGGTTAAAAATATTGAATCCGTACCGTAAACCGACACAGGTAGGTGGGTGTAAAAGCACCAAGGTGAACGAGTGAAAGCTCCTGAAGGAACTCGGCAATCAAGCGGTCGTAAGTTCGCGATAAGACCTCCCCTTTCTTGCTTGCAAGCGAGGGGCGCAGCGAAAGTTTCCCTGGCGACTGTTTATCAAAAACATAGGTCCCTGCATAACCCGTAAGGGGAAGTATAGGGGCTGACGCCTGACCAGTGCTAGAAGGTTAATCTTGGCGGTTTTCCGATAGCAATATTGGAAAGCTGACTGAGTGAAGCCCTAGTGAACGTCGGCGGTAACTCTGACCGTCCTAAGGTAGCGTAATCCCTTGTCGGGTAAGTTCCGACCCGCATGAATGGCGTCACGACTAGGGAGCTGTCTCCAGGAGCCACTCGGTGAAAATGCAGTGCCGGTGAAGATGCCGGCTACCTGCGGCAAGACGGAAAGACCCCGGGAGCTTTACTGCAGGTTCTTATTGACTTTTATTGTTGGGTGCGTAGCATAGTGGGGAGGCTTTGAAGGTTCGATTCCGGTCGAACTGGAGCCGTCAGTGAAATACCCATCTCTCAATAATATAAGTCTAACCCAAGCGAAAAGTTTGGAGACAGTGAGTGCCGGGCAGTTTAAGTGGGGCGCTTGCCTCCTAAAAGGTAACGGAGGCGTTTATCAAGGTCAGCTAGCTCCGGATGGAAATCGGAGTGGTCGTGTAAAGGCATAAGCTGGCTTTACTGCAAGGCGGGAAAGCCGCGCAGTCACGAAAGTGGAACTTAGTGAACCGACCTCTTTTCATAGAAAAGGGGAAGATTATCCGATAAAAGTTACCCCGGGGATAACAGGCTGGTAGGGCCCGAAAGTCCACATTGACGGCCCTGTTCGGCACCTCGATGTCGGCTCAGCGCATCCTGGGGCTGGAGAAGGTCCCAAGGGTTTGGCTGTTCGCCAATTAAAGCGTTACGCGAGCTGGGTTCAGACCGTCGCGAGACAGGTCGGTCCTCTATCTGCCGTAGGCGTCGAGTCTTGAGGAGAGTCGTTCCTAGTACGAGAGGACCGGAACGAACTAACCTCTGGTGTACCAGTTGTCCTGCCAAGGGCATTGCTGGGTAGCTATGTTGGGACGGGATAAGAGCTGAAGGCATCTAAGCTCGAAGCCTCCTCCAAGATTAGGACTCATAGGTTGGTCAAAGACGATGACCTTAATAGGCTGCAGGTGTAAGCGTCGTAAGGCGTTTAGCCAAGCAGTACTAATAAACCATTAACCTCGCACCAAAGAAGTTTACATTTAGCATTAAAAATAATAAAAATTGCCCCGGTGGTAATGGCGAGTTGGTCCCACCTGTTCCCATTCCGAACACAGAAGTGAAACAACTCTGCGCCGATGGTACCTCATTGAGGGAGAGTAGGACGCTGCCGGGGCTTTTTTATTTTTGGCCCCAAACCCCCACCAAGACAACAGACTTCGCTTGTCTTTTTTCTAAAGAGTATATCCCTCGCGTCAACTCATTTAATTAGGTAAGTGAAAGTTTTCAATTTCCAAGTTCCCAAATTCCAAATCCCGTTGTTCTGCTTTGCAACCCCTTGGGAAGCAAACATCTTTACATTTTGCATTGTTTCATTTCACTTACATTTTCGATGTTTCAATACGACTCTTCTAAAAGAATATTTTTTTTATATAATGTATTAATTGTGAATTGTTTGCACAAAAGAATATCGTTTTTAATTTCGGTCTAAATTTAAATGAAAAAATATAGTATTAAAACAGAAGTAAGAGAAATGTTGGAACCTGAGGAAATTTTGCTTGATACTGGAGAACGAAAAAGGAAGGATAAGGGTAAAATTGAAATTCCAATTCGGGGCAGGATTTTTGTTACGATTTTTATAATTTTATTTTTTCTATTTTCTTTAATTATTTTAAGGACGGTTTATTTAGTTTTTGCAAAGGGAGACGAACTAAAAGAAGCCGCTATTAATAATTATTTAAGAGTTGATTTAATTGAAGCTCCTCGTGGTTTAATTATTTCAAGTGATGGCAAAGTTTTAGCTGAAAATAAAGAAACTGGCGAGGATTTATCTGAAGAAAAATCAAGAAATTATTATCGTTATTATCCAGATAGCGAGTATTTTTCTTTAGTTTTAGGATACACCCGGGAAGGAAGCGAGAAAGAAATTTCTTCTGATAAGTCTTATTATCGTCTTGGAGATTGGGTTGGAAAAGATGGCCTTGAAAAACAATACGAAAAAGAAATTAGGGGACAAAAAGGAAGAAAAGAGATTGTTGTGAATTCTAAAGGAAAAATTTTATCTGATAAAGTTGTAAAAGAACCAAATATAGGAAACACTTTAGTTTTAAACATTGATGCTGAATTACAAAAGAAAATTCAAGATACAATCAAAGCAAAGGCAGGCGGTAAAAACGCAGCTGCTGTTGCTTTAAACCCCCAAAATGGCGCAGTTCTTGCGATGGTTTCGGTTCCTTCTGACGATAATAATATTTGGTCAAAAAAAATAATTTCTCAAGAAGAGCTTCAAAAATATCAAAAAGAAAAAAAGATATACAATATAAACCGTGTCCTTAAGGGGAAATACCCGTCAGGCTCTATTATAAAACCTTTAGTTGCGGTAGCAGCTTTGGAAGAGAAAGTAATTACTGCTGCAAGGAATATTATATGTACTGGAAAGGTTATAATTCCCAACCCTTGGGCGCCTCAAAGTCCCACTGAAAAAAAAGACAACAAAACTCATGGTGTTACAAATCTTCAAAAGGCAATTGCCGAATCTTGCAATGTTTATTTTTTTACTATTGGAGGTGGTTATGGCGACATCAAGGGACTTGGTATGGCCCGCCTTAAAAAATATTTAGATTTGTTTTATATTGAGAATTTATTGGATATTGACTTGCCCGGTGAGAGAGTTGGCTTTGTTCCGACAAAAGAATGGTTTGATGAAAATATGAAAAATAAAGTTCAACGAAACTGGTCAATCGCAGATGTCTATGATGCTTCAATTGGTCAAGGATTTTTTAATACAACTCCCCTTCATATAGCATCTTCCCTTGTTTCAATTGCAAATGGCGGTAAAATTTACCAGCCTCAAGTTGCAGACAAAATTCTTGATTCAAAAGGTAATGTTTTAAAAGATATTAAACCTAAGGTTTTAAAAGAAAACTTTATTTCAAAAGAAAACATAGAAATAGTAAGGTCTGCCATGAGGGCTTGTGTTACTTCTGGAACTTGTAGGCAACTAAATACTCTTTCTGTTCCTGTGGCAGGGAAAACAGGAACCGCAGAGTCAGATAAGAATAATTATCCTCATTCTTGGTTTGTTTCTTTTGCTCCATATGATAACCCAAATATTTTTCTTTTAGTGCTTGTAGAATATGGAGGAGAAGGTTCTGCGGTTGCGGGTCCTATTGCAAAAGAAACTTTAGAGTGGTGGTTTGAGAATAGAAAGTAGAAGGTGGAGAGTAGAAGGGGGGAACGGATAAACATAGTCCGCTTTTTATAAGCGGTTTTTATTTTGGTTAACTTATTGACAAAAAAATTAAGATATGATATAATATAAATGGAAAGAAAAAAAAGAAAAGATAGTGAAAGTACCTTCAAAAAAGAAAAAAGAAGAACTAGGCCTGTGCCCTTCAAAAGAAAGACCCAGACCTAGTTCTTTAAAAGTTTTAGAGAAGGGACGAGGGGGACGGTAGGTTGCTGGTTCTCTCGGGTTGCTGGAATGGTTCAAAAAAGAAGAACGTTCCCGCCCGAGAGGCCAGCACCTACCGTCCCCCGCTGACCCCCTTCTCTCCCCACCAGAAAAAGTGAAAAATCGCTTTCTCTGGTGGGGATCTTTAAAAAGCAAAAAACAGAATCTCTCCTTAAGGAAGTTGAGAAAAAAAAGGAGAGAGCATTCCCGAAAGAAAAAATATGTCGGGTAAAATAAATATAGGAATTTTTAATCCTACATTCTAATACAGAATTCCTGTACTAAAAAATGGGCTCTCTCCGTGAAAGCCCATTTTTTAGTACCTTGAAAGAAAAAAAAGAGAAAGGGGGTAGGGTTATGTCGGGGATAGTTTTTATACTATCCCTAGCCGCCAGGTTATCCTGGCTGTGGCGGGACAGGCCCGTTCGCAGTCAGGCACAGTGGGTTCAACGGCTTCGGCCGTGGATCCACTGGATCCTAACCGGCCTGGCCACGCTCGCGGCGATAACAGCCGCGATCGTGGAAGGCTGGTGGGTTTTTCTGGCGGCTGGCGGCGGAGCCGTCGCTCCGGAACTCTGGCAAGGGTTCCGGGGACTCCTCAAAAAGCCACGCACCGTGGCGTGGCTTGGAGGAGGGCTGGCGGCGCTGGTTGCCTTAAGGAATCCCCAGATTCTGGGTGGCGTATTGACCCTCGGGGTCATCGCCTTCGGAATCTGGACGATCCTAGGGCAGCCCGGCCGGCGCCAAAAGCGCAACAACAAAAAATAGTTGTTGTGCACCGCGGGTCCCCCGTCTGACCGCGGCCCTTGGAGCTTTTGCTCTCACTGATTTACTGAAAAAATCTTCAACCCTCAGTAAATCAGTGTCCAAAAGGGAAGTAAGGGGGGCATGGGGTCGCTACATAGCCCCATGCAGCGCCGAGTATAAAAGACCGAAGCTCGGCACCCATACTGAGCTTAGTACTTAAAATAGTAGTAGGTTGAGTAGGGGGGATGGTTAAAAATAAAACTAAACAAATAAGAATGAATTTAAAATTATTAAAACTAAATGGTCCTAAATTGGCCGTTTTAAAGTTATTATATTGACAAAAAAATTAAGATATGATATAATATAAGTATAAAATAAAAAAGGTCAAAAATAATTAGAAAAAATAATTTTTTTCTCAAAAATATGGAAAACAAAATTAGAAATTTAATAAAAAAGGGGAAAATTTTAGTTTTAAGTTTTATCCTTTTTAGTTTTACTTTTTTACCAGTAATTTCCCCCAAGACTTTGGCGGCTAATTCTAACGATGTAATTTATGGCGGGATAAGTTCTCTTCAAGATCTCGCTAATAAAATTAATTCAGGAAGTGATGGTGTGCATGGCGATATTGGAACTATTTTTAAGACTCTTGGAATTTATCCTGAAGAGTTTATGCAAAACGGTAATATTGATGGTGCAGGGCGTGAAACTTCTGAAGGATGGGTTTATAGAGACGGAAGAGTGGTTTTATCAGATGGGAGATTAGTTGCTTCTGGAAATATTATTTCTGCTGGCAGAGAAAATCTTCCGGGATCTACCCCTGATGTTTTTGGTCTTCCTATTTATTGGAGGCATCCCTCAATTAGCTTTAATTCTGATAGATTATCTGCGTATATTCATCTTGTAAACGGTAATTTTTCTTGGGCGGTTATTAAAAGTTGTGGTAACCCAATTAAGGTTTGGGGCACTCCATCAGCTACGATTAGAAAAGAGATTAGAAACGTAACCACGGGAAGTGGTTGGAGCACGGGCATTATTACAGGAAAAAGAGGCGATGTAATTGAATATAGAATTTCTTATCAAGTTGGAAATGAGTCGTTAAACAATGTTTGGTTATATGACACCTTGAAAGGGAATACAGGAGGTGGTCAAAAGAGTAATCGTGAATATTTAAATGATCCTACTAATTTATCTCCAAAATGGTTTCAATGGTACCCTAATGGAATTAATATTGCGGGATATCAAGATTCAAGGATGCTTGCTTGGTATGCTCCCGGAAGAGCACCCCAAGCCGCAGGCCAGGCTACTTTTAGAGCAACTGTTAAAAGTAATACTCCAAACGGAACTTTAATTTGTAATGATGCTGCTTTATACGCAAATAGGTTGGGAGCTAAATTAAGCAACAAGGTTTGTGTTAGGATCGAGGTGCCAACACCAACACCAACACCAACTCCAACTCCAACACCAACTCCAACACCAACACCAACTCCAACTCCAACTCCAACACCAACACCAACACCAACTCCAACTCCAACTCCAACAGGGACGGTCCTTGCAGCTTATGCTGAAAAGACGTTACCTAGTGTTCCTGTAACTGGTGCGGCTTCTGTAATTACGCTTGGAGCTTTGTCAACATTAATTGGTTCTGGAAGAGTTTTAAAAAGAAAATTAGGTGATAAGCTTTTGGGTTCAAGCCTTGAAAAAGCAGTAAGAATTGCAAGAAAGAAAAAAGGACTCTAAGGATAACCTGCAACTAACTGCTTAAAAAACAAAACAGCCTTAATTGGGCTGTTTTGTTTACCCTCTTGACAAGAATTTTTATTTTCTTAAAATAGTAAATTAGCAATCAAAGGTCGAGATTGCTAATTAATTTAAAAAGAAATAAGTTGATAAAAATAATAAAAAAATATGAAAATAAAACCACTCTCAGATTATATTTTAATTGAACCATTAAAAGAGGAAGAAAAAACCAAATCAGGGATTATTCTTCCCGAAACAGCTGACAAAGAACAACCTCAAGAAGGTAAGGTTGTTGCGGTAGGCCCTGGTAAGCAAGTAAAATCAGGGTCAAGGCTTCCTATGGAAGTGAAAGTTGGAGACAGAGTTCTTTTTAGAAAATATGGACCCGATGAGATAAAGGTCGATGATAAAGAATATTTAATTGCAAAGCAAGAAGATATTCTTGCGATTTTAGGATAAAATTACGAGAGATTCTAAATAGTAAATTCTAAATTCGAAACGCGAAAAAATTAAAAACAGAAATTTTTAGGATTTAGATATTCGGATTTAGGATTTAAAAATTTATGGCTAAACAAATTCTTTATTCTGAAAAAGCAAAAGCAAAGCTTTTAAGAGGCGTTGAGAAATTAGCAGACGCAGTAATTACAACTTTAGGTCCCAAGGGACGAAATGTTGTTTTGGATAAGGGTTTTGGAGCTCCCGAGGTAACAAATGATGGGGTTACTATTGCAAAGGAAATTGAGCTTGAAGACAAGTTTGAAAATATGGGAGCTGAAATTGTAAAAGAAGTTGCTTCCAAAACAAATGATGTTGCGGGAGACGGAACAACAACCGCAACTTTACTTACAAAAAGTTTAATCACCGAAGGGTTTAAAAATGTTACCGCAGGCGCCAATCCTCTTGAGGTAAAAAGAGGGATTGAAGCAGGAGTTACTGCTGTTGTCGAACGACTTGGGAAGATTTCAAAGAAAATTTCGACAAAAGAGGAGATGGCTCAAGTTGCTACAATTTCCGCAGAGGATGAAGAAATGGGCAAAAAGATTGCTGAAGTTTTCAATAAAGTTGGAAAAGATGGAGTTGTAACAGTTGAAGAATCAAAAACCTTTGGATTAGATACAGAAATTGTTGAAGGTATGCAATTTGATCAAGGTTACATTTCCCCTTATATGATCACTAATCCCGATAGAATGGAAGCAGTTTATGAAGATCCTTATATTTTAATTACTGATAGAAAAATTTCAGCAATTAACGAAATACTCCCTTTGCTTGAAAAATTAACAAATTCTGGCCATAAAGATCTTATTATTATAGCAGAAGATGTTGACGGAGAGGCCTTGGCAACTTTAATTTTAAATAAGCTTCGTGGAACATTTAATACTCTTGCTGTAAAAGCTCCCGGATATGGAGATAGGAGAAAAGAGATGTTACAGGATATCGCAATTTTAACAGGAGGACAGGTAATTTCAGAAGAAATTGGTTTGAAACTTGAAAATGTTGAGTTAAATCAATTGGGCCAGGCAAGAAGAGTCGTCTCTGAAAAAGAAAAAACAACTATTGTTGCAGGAAAAGGCAAAAAACAAGACATTGAAGCGAGAATAGAGCAAATCAAAAAAGAAATTGAGGTTACAGATTCAGATTTTGATAAGGAAAAATTGCAGGAGAGGCTTGCGAAACTTTCTGGCGGCGTTGCCGTAATTAAAGTTGGCGCCGCGACAGAGGTTGAACAAAAACAAAAACAACAAAAGATTGAAGATGCTGTTGCCGCAACAAGGGCAGCCATTGAAGAGGGTATTGTTCCCGGTGGGGGAGTTGCTTTAGTTAGGTGCCTTCCTGTTCTTGACGATATTAAACTGAAAGGAGATCAAAAAGTAGGACTTTCCATTTTAAGGAAAGTTTTAGAAGCCCCATTAAGAACAATTGCCAAAAACGCAGGCCAGGATGACGGTGTTGTTTTGGAAAAAGTTAAGAAAGGGTCTCAAAATTTTGGTTTTAACGCTAAAAAAATCCAATTTGAGGATCTTTTAGAGGCTGGAATTATTGATCCTAAAAAAGTTGTAAGGAGCGCCTTACAAAATGCATCTTCTGCGGCTGGAATGATTTTAACTACAGAGTGTGCTATCACTGATAAGCCCGAAAAAGAAAAAGATATGCCCCAAATGCCATCTCAAATGGGGGGAGATTACTAAGAATTACTTGATAGTTTTTTTAAAGGCTATTAAGTGTTTTTCGGCGGTTTTTTTCCAAGAAGACGCCTTGCTGTATCGCAGGGCGTTTTCTGCTAATTTTTTTTGAAGATTTTTATCTCCAAGAACTTTTAATATTGCTTTCTCAAGTGATTTTAAATTATGAGGTATTTTGTACATTGAGCTTTCTGGAAACTCAGAGAAGGTACTAACTTTGCTTGCAATTACTGGCCTTTGGCAAGATATAATTTGATGAGCAACCCCACTTGCATGCAGTAGTGGATCTTTTTTAGGATAGAAAATAATAATTAAATCAGCCGCCCTATAATAAAGTTGGGCTTCTTTTTCAGAGCAATATTTCCAGATAAATTTTACCATATTTTTTAATCCCTTTTTTTGAATTTCTTTTTTAATTTCTTGGTATGTTTGATAATGTTTGTCCTTACCCCCCAATCTTTTCCTGCCAACATGGATGTAATATATGTTTGGAATTTTTTTTGAAATATTTGGCAAAACTGAAATAACCTCTTGAATTCCTTTTTTAAGACCAAAAAATCCATATGTTAGGATTATTGCTTTGTTTTTAGGAAGTTTTAGTTTTTTCCTTGCTTCTTTTTGGGAAATTTTTTCACAACAAAGTGTGCCGTGGTCAATTACAGAGATATTTTCTTTATCTATTTTATTTTTTTCTATTAAATATTTCTTGGAAAGTTCATTATGAACGATATAATGGTTAATATATGATTTTACTCTATTAACAAAAGTTTTATCGCTAATTTTTTTTACTTTATGAAATGTTGCTCTCGGCGCCCCTACCGAATGAAGGGTAATTACTATTTTTCCGGGAAATAGCTTATGAATGTCTTTATACACTTTTTCAATTCTGCATATGTCTTGAACGTGGATTATATCTGGGTTATATTTTAAAAGTTCTTTTTTTATTTTTTTAGTATTATCATTATCACCCCCCCAGCATCTAACCATTCTTACTGGGAGTTTTTTTAAATCTTTCTCATAATATTCTCCCTTTTCTTTATACCTTGCAAAAATCATAACTTCGCACCCCTTCTTTAAAAGGGCCTCTACCAGATGATAAGTGTATCGTGCTATACCACAATAAACGCCGTAGCTTGAAATAATAGCTATTTTCATATTTTTGGTTAATGTTAAAGATTTTATAATACCAAATTTTGAGCGAAAATTAAACCTCGAGGAATTTGAAAATGTTCCAAATTTATGCTAAAAAAGGTAATATCGATAAAAACGAATGTCCACGTGACTAGGAATAAATAACTATAATAATTTATTTTGTTCGTGTCATTCGCAGTATATTTATGAAAAAATGTTCGATTTGCGGAAAGGGTTATATTGTAAAAACCGTTAGGAAAAAATTAAGGGGGAAATATAACCCAACAACAAAACAAAAAAAATATCCCAATTTGCAATGGGTAAAATTGCCATCGGGGAAGAGAGTCAAAGCCTGTACAAGATGTATAAAATCCCTTTCTAAGGCGCGATAGTTTTAGAAATTCTAAAAGTTTTTGAATGCGGAACTTTACGGGCTGTAGTACAACGGTAGTATGCACCCTTGGGGTGGGTGTGACCCGAGTTCGACTCTCGGCAGCCCGATAAAAAGTTAATTATAATGGCAGAACAAAGATTCATTAAATCAGAAAGTAATTTAGATAGAGCTGATGATACTCCACTTATCGTAGACAGAGAACCTAAAATAGAGGTTTTATCAATTAGTGATTTTGCTCGAGAAATTGGGCTTGAGCCAGACGATCAGGGCCGATTTACTTTTGGTCCAGAAAATGTTTCTTTGGCTTATGAATACGGTGAAAGGTTTTCTAGAGAGAAAAAAGCAGAAGGTATTGTAATTGATGGGGCAGCTTCGCCTGGTGTTATTGCGGCACTTTTACATGGCGCTCATCCAGCAGAAGGATATTTATTTGCTGTTCGCAAAAAAGATGAAAAAGGAGAAATGGTAAAAGACAAAGTAAAAATTCTAGAGCCCTTGCCAAACGGAGAGGGTCAAGGGCCCGAAGGTTTTACTTGGACAAAAAAAGAGGCATCCGATTATACACTTGTTGAATTTGCTCTTAGTGGGGAATTTAACGTTGATGATTTAAAAAAAGTAATTCCTCCAGAAGTTGATCCTTCAAAACCAGTAATTATTTCGGGTCGTGGGCCTCTTTATTTAACTCATACAATAGCTGCCGCTTATAGGCACTATAAAGGTCTTCCTGCTGTTTTATTTTATCAACCAGCAAGTAAATTTGGCCCCGCCAAGACCGAAGTTGGAATTTCTCATAGCGAAGATTATCCACTTGGATTGAACTTTGGAGAGCCAGAAGATATTAATCAGGCAAAAGAAAAATATAAAGAAAAAATTGAACAATATAGCGAGGCCCTTAGTCAAAACAAGATTAAGGGAGTTGAAATAGTTAGAGATGGAATTTTAAGATTTAATTTGGAAAACGGAGAAAGCTATTTGGTTTTTATTAAACACATTGAAAAAGAAAATAATTAATAATTAATTAATAATTAAACTATGCAGGAGAAGTTTGAAAAATATTTATCAAATAATGAAGAAGCGCCAAAAGAAATAGCTGAAAAAACATCAAAAGAAAATCTAGAAAAAAGATTAGAGAGTACAAGAGAAAAGTTAGCAGAGGTGGAAGAAAAAATAGTAGAAAGAAACATCGTAGAATTGATAATCGATGTTTGTGGGTCCCTTTCAAAAGAAGAACTTGATATACTTTCGAAAGATGGAGAAATTAAAGATTTGGCAAAAAAAATTTTTGAACTAGAGCATAGTGCCCCCACAATAAATGAAGCCGGTTATACCAACAAAGAACAAGCAGAAGTTTTAAAGGGGCAGTTGCCTAACTTGGTAGAGAGGAAACTTTCTGAAATTAGACAAGAAAAAGCCGCTTAGTTTTAGGTAATTGGTTATTTTCTAGTTTTTATTCTCTCAAACCAGAAGAAACTTTTCTGGTTTTGTTTTGTCTTGAAAAAAATACTTTTTTTGATATAAAGAAAGAATTTGTTATTCGGCTCTTTTCAAGAGGAAAGGGGGAATAAGGCATGTGTAAGGTGGACGAGATTTATATCTTCCGGTGCCCAAACTGTGGAAGCAGTTTGGACGACTACCTACAATGCCATGGATGCAAATTACCTTCTCACATAACCGACCCACAAGAAAGGATAGAGAGGGCGTGGCAGGAAGATTATTTTTCCTGCCCCAATTATCCCTCTGAATAT
>FWPV01004028.1_pt1 | contig 32003 bp, 28 predicted proteins | sample 2228371 | NCBI WGS metagenome assembly FWPV01 (sample SAMEA103939776, study PRJEB20133) | metagenome
TATCCCTGTCCGGCGACCCGATCTGCCCGCCACTTCAGGGAAGCATCAAAGCCTGTGAGAATCTTTTCTTGACAAGGAACCAAATTAACCTTAGAGTTATAATATCAGAACCAAAAAGGAGGTGAGGTCGATGAGATGGATGTTCCCCCATGCAACCCACTGTTCGACCTGCGGCTCAATGCGCAGGTCCTGAGCAAGACGTTAAACTGCTCATCAATTAATAGTAAGAATCTGAGAGCCGGTGAATGATCACCGGCTTTTTTTTGAAATTTCAAGGCTCTCTACTCAAGTTTCAGCAGTGGAGTAGCGCGCTTGCACAATTGAATGGGAAGCCCCCATGGATCGCGCATCATGATCAACCGGGAACCATCGGAAAGGGTTTCGTCCTTGGCCAAAGAGGCCCCTGCGGCAAGGAGTCTTGCCTTATCGGCCTCGGGATCTTCGGAGGCGAAGGCCAGATGAAGCTGAAGGGGATTCATGTTGACGTAAGACGGAACTTGATCGGGCGGATTACAGTAGATCTCGATCATCATCGTTCCGGCCTTCTCCCTGAGAAACGTGGTATAAGGGGGGACGGTCATTCCTTTTGCAATTTCGAATCCGAGATGCTGCTTGTACCACTGGGCCATGGCCACCGGATCGGAAACATTTAACGCCACATGCTCCATTTTCATTTCTCGCTCCTTTTGAGAAATACTCTCCTTAAGATCTTGGATTCCTCAAACCCTCACGGCCTGATAATATCCTGATCCAACCTCACGCACGGCGACAAGGGCCGCCTCTCTTTGCGCGAAAAGGAGGTTAACACAAAGTCTCAAAATTGTGAAGAACCCACCCTTCAGGAAAGAGCTTTTCCTGTCCGATGGCTACCCTCTGTGCCTTGACAGCCTTCTTAGGTCGAGGTAAGATGTCGGAAGCTCAAATATCTTCTGCAGAAAGGAGGATGAGATGAAGAAGGTCTTTGGTATCTTTTGGGTCCTGTTGGCTGTGATTTTTCTTTGTGCAGGTATCTGCTCAAACGTCTTTGCGCAGAAGGTGCTGAGGCTGGCGGAGACGCATCCCCAGGATTATCCTACGACGAAGGGAGACTACGAGTTTGCGAGGCTTGTCAAGGAACGGACGAATGGGAGAATCATCATTGAGGTCTATCATAGCAAACAGTTAGGGGAAGAGCGAGCGGTCATCGAGCAGGTTCAGTTGGGTGCGATCGATTTCACACGTGTCAGTATTTCGCCTGTCTCTGCATTCGTCAGAGACCTCGATGCCTTTCAATTGCCCTATCTCTACCGTGATTCAAACCACATGTGGAAGGTTCTTGACGGGCCCATAGGTCAGGAGATTCTGAAGAAACTCGAGGCTTCCAATTTCGTCGGCCTCGGGTGGTTTGAATCGGGATCGAGAAATTTCTATACCAAGAGACAGGTAAAGACGGTAGTAGACCTGAAGGGAATGAAGATCCGAGTGCAACAGGCACCCCTGATGGTGGGGATGGTGGAGGCGCTCGGGGCCGTGGCAACGCCGCTGCCTTTCGGTGAAGTCTATTCTGCCCTTCAGACCGGGGTGATCGACGGAGCCGAGAACAACTGGCCCAGCTATCTATCGACCAGCCATTACGAAGTGGCCCGATACTTTATTACGGATGAACACACGAGAGTCCCAGAGATAATGATCGCAAGCAAAAAGGTCTTCGACAAGCTTTCCAAGGAAGACCAGGCGATTATCATTAAGGCGATGAGGGATGCCCAGCCCTATCAGATCAAATTATGGAATGAATTCGAGAAGGTTGCGGAGAAGACTGTTCGAGAGAAAGGCTGTATTATCACGGAGGTGAGTCCGCAAGAGAAGCAGAAGTTTATGGATGCCATGAGACCTCTGTATGATAAGCAGCCTCCCGAGATTATGGCCGTTGTGAAGAAGATTAGAGCCATGAAGTAACGCGCCAGAGGGTTTGGGCTCTGTAGTATAAGGCAAGGGCTCGAGGGCTCTTGCCTTTTTTCTTACAAAAGAACTGCGCTATCTCTTCTCTCTGTCCTCCGTGTCGTCACTTGCCTGGCATGAGCAGGTTCGGGAGGGTCATGGTGACAGCAGGGATGTAGGTCACCAGCATGAGCGTGATGAGCATGGAGATATAGAAAGGGAGGCAGCCCTTGGCTGCTCGCTCGATTGGAATCTTCCCCACCGCACTTCCAACAAACAACGCAGATCCCACGGGGGGAGTGCAGAGGCCTATGGAGAGATTCAGAAGCAGCATGACCCCAAAATGGATTGGATCCATTCCCATCTTCAGCACTAGCACAGGGTAAAGGATCGGCGTGCAGATGAGAATTAGGGGCGCCATGTCCATGATACATCCTAAACCGAGAAGTAAAAGGTTAATCAGAAGGAGCAGCAGATAGTAATTGTCGGTAATGGAAAGGAGCCACTCCGTCGCGAGCCGAGGGACCTGTAAACGGGAGAGGAGATATCCATAAGCGCTTGCGGCTGCGATCAGGCTCATCACAATGGCTAAGGTCTTCAGCGAGGAATATAGAATTTTTACGAACCGGGTTAGGGGACTCTCTCGATAAACGAAGAAGGTGATGATGAAGGCATAGAGAACGGCGAAGGCAGCGGCTTCCGTGGCGGTGAAGACTCCAATGATAACCCCTCCGACAACGATCAAAGCAGTGCAAAGAGCGAGGAGGCCGTCGAAGAAGATGAGGATTCCCTCTCTTAAAGAATAGCCCTTTCCTCTCGGGTACTTTCTCTTGATGGCGATGAAGAGGGAGATGATCAACATGGTGACACCCATCAGGATTCCGGGAGCATATCCTCCCAAGAAGAGCTTCCCCACGGAGACGACCATTAACTGTCCCCCTGCCAGCTGCGAGGCGGTACCCACCGCAAAGGCATAGATGATCATGTTGTGGCTGGGTGGGATGATGATTCCCTGGCAAGCCGAACAGACGGTCAACCCCACAGAAAATTCTTCATCGTAACCTTGCTTTTTCATCATGGGGATGACAATGGAGCCGAGAGAGGAGACGTCGGCTACTGCAGAGCCAGAGATCCCTCCGAAGAACATGCTGTCGAGAACATTGACCAAGGCCAGGCCACCCGGAAGCCTTCCCACAAAGAGATTGGCCAGATTGACGATCCTTCTGGCGATACCCCCTTCGTTCATGATCTCTCCCATAATGATGAAAAAGGGGATTGCCAGAAGCGAGAAGTTCATCACCCCATCCGCCATCACCTTTACGATGGCCTCCAGAGGCACTTCCAGATAGATACCGGTGATGATGGCGGCAGCGGCAAGACAAAACGTAATCGGCACGCGGAGAAGGACAAGGACCCCGAAGATAGTGAGCAAGAGCGCAATACCCAATGGGTCAACGATCATCCTTTTCTCCTAAGGTCATCAGTATCCGGTCGAGATAGCGATCGTCCTTCTCGATACCGAGAAGGCTCATGAGAGAGTCGCATAGGATCAAGAAACCCGCCAAGGGCATCATGAGAAATTGGAGAAAGGCGGGCAGTTTCGGGGCGGAGGCGATGCTTCCCCTGATCCCTAGGATGAGGAGAATCCCAAAATAGAATAGGACGAAACCGATGAGGGCGAGGACGAGGTGCTTGAGTTTCGAAAGAAGCGTCGTCACCCATTCGGGCGTCCTTTTGGGAAAGAGGTTGACGTTGATATGGAGATCGAGTTTGACCCCGATCGCCATGCTCAAAAAGGTGAAGGCGGTCATGAGCACATTGCTCGAGATTTCTTCCATCCAGGAGATCCCCGAAGCGAAGAAATATCTCATGATCACATTGGTAGAGATGATGACCAGTTGGAATGCCAAGAACACGGATGCCAGAAGGGCGCTGAGGAGATGAACGAGATTGAAAACCCTCGTGATCTTCATTGAGATAGGAGTTGCTCCTTGGCAAGGTTTATGATCAAAAAAGCCCGGTTTGTCAAGAGGTTTGTTCACCTTGCCATTGTGGAGATGAGGGACCACGAGAGGTACTGCGTCACTGAAGCATGGGGAAGATCGGGTGATCGGACAGGAATCTCTCCGAAAATCTCACGATGCGGACGATTTGGGATGATCCTTTGGCAAAGGTCCCTTCACCCATGACAGGAGAGTCCTCCCAATTTCTAATTCGATTGTTCGAGCCCGGGGAGAGGCTGAGGTTTCCGCTATGAGATTTTCTCCGACATCCCTGTCCGATTCCGTGGAATTTCCCCGGTAGGGTGAGGGCTTACCACGAGGGCGTTCTCATGAATTGACAAAATCGAATCAGTTGATAAAATGGGGCCAGCATTTTTTGAGGATGGAACATGGCGAGGCTTTTAAACGAGGTTGATATTTCAGACCTTTGCATGGGAGCGACGGTATTAGGTACGGGGGGAGGAGGATCGGCGGAGCTTGGCCTTTTTCTTCTTCAACGGCTTTTGGAAATGGGGAAGAAGGTCAGGTTGATCTCGGTGGAGGAGGTTCCCGATGACGAGATCGCTGTCCATGCTGCGATGGTCGGTTCCATCGCTCCTTCGAAAGATAAGATCGTGACCATGGAGGAATACGCTTCAAAGATACTCTCGAGCGAAGGCCCCCTTTTGACCGGTCTCAAGACCCTGGAGGATTTTCTCTCGGAGAAGGTGTTTGCCGCCGTTCCCGTGGAATTGGGTGGATACAATACCCCGATTGCTGCTATCTTAGGGGCTCTCTCAGGAATTCCTTTCGTGGACGGAGATACGATTGGAAGGGCGAAACCAGAACTGATAATGCAGACCTATACGATTCACAACGTCCCCATGACGCCAATGGTGCTGACAGATATGAAGGGGAATTCTGTCCTGGTGAGAAGGGTAGGAAGTTTTGAGGATGCCGAAAAGATTGCGAGGGCCCTCGCCGTCGTTGGAGGGGGTACGATTGCCGTGAGATGCCCAGTCAAAGGGGACGTCCTAAAGAGAACGATCATCCCGGGAGGGGTGACGAAAGCGATCGAGATCGGAAGGGCCTTCAGAGAGGCTGGGGAAAAGAATGAAGACCCTGTCCAAGCAGTGATCCGAGCCTCCGGGGGAACGGAGTTTTTCCGAGGCGTCGTGGAAGCATTCGAATGGGAGGATCGGGGAGGGTTCTTGTGGGGAACGATCCTTGTAAAGGGCGAGGGAAAGTATGAAGGGCATCGGCTGAAGGTTTGGGTCAAGAACGAAAATCTCCTCTCTTGGTTCGACGAGAGGCCTTACGTCGTCACTCCCGATCTCATCTGCATCTTGGAGGATGGGACGGCAAGGCCGATCACGAATTCAGCGATGAAGAAGGGGAGAAGGATCGTGGTCTTTGGCATCCCTTGCGACCCCTTCTGGCGGAAAAGGGAGGCAATCGATCTGGTTTCCCCAAGACATTTTGGCTTCGACATTCCTTACACACCGATGGAAGAAATAGTTCAAGTTACCAGATGACTTCCTCACCCTGCTGAAGCGATAGTGCGACCCTATGTTAGGTGAGGACGTCCAGGGACGAGGGGGAAAGGATGGCTTTGAAGCAAGTCATTGAAATCTACGAGCTTCTCGACAGCCCCAAGGCGAACGGAGAAAGAGTGGCTTCCCTCTTGACCGAGAGGGGGACCGATGCGGTTGAGGTGATGCCAATCCAAGGGGAGAAAGGAAAGACAGACTCTCTCAAAGTCTGGATTTTCGGTTCCCAGGGTCGGAAGGCTGGAGGTCCTGCCCCAACGCTCGGGATTATCGGGCGCCTTGGAGGGGTTGGGGCACGGCCCCAGGTGGTGGGTCTCGTTTCTGACGCGGATGGGGCCATTGCCGCCCTTTCCCTGGCCCTCAAAGTGGCGGACATGAAGAAAGAGGGAGATCTTTTGCGGGGGGACATTATCGTGGCAACCCATATCTGCCCGACTTCGCCAATCATCCCCCATGAACCCGTCCCTTTCATGGGAGCCCCGGTGGATATGAAAAGCCTAAATGAACATGAGGTCGACCCGAACATGGAGGCTATTATTTCGATCGACACAACGAAAGGAAATCGAATCATCAATCAGAGGGGCTTTGCCATTTCCCCTACGGTGAAGGAGGGGTATATTTTAAGGGTGAGCGAAGACCTTCTTCAGATCATGGAGTATACGACCGGAAGAAGGCCGTCCGTTTTTGCCATTACCACGCAAGACATCACCCCCTATGGGAATGGGCTATTTCACCTCAACAGCATCATGCAGCCTTCGGTGGCGACCCGAGCCCCTGTCGTGGGGGTGGCTCCGACGACGGAGACGGCTGTGCCAGGATGTGCCACAGGGGCGAGCCATATCATCGATATCGAGGAGATTGTCAGGTTCTGTATCGAAGTGGCCAAACAATTCGGCAGGGGGCAGTGCCATTTTTACGACGAAGAGGAGTTCAAAAGGATCGTGGAGCTTTACGGTCCCATGGATCATCTTCAAACCCTTGGGAGGAGACGGTGATCTCCAAAAGAGTGGGGATGGTGACGATTGGCCAATCCCCGAGGGTCGATATCATTCCCGAGATGGAAAAAATTCTGGGTCCGGAGGTGGAGATAGTCCAATCCGGGGCATTGGACGGCATGACCTTGGAAGAGGTGAGGAAATTCTACCCAAGGAAGGGGGATTCCATCCTCTGTACGCGAATGTCGGATGGAACTGAGGTTGTGGTCGGCAGGAGATGGATCGTGCCGAGGGTTCAGGCGTGTATCAATCTTCTTGCCGAAAAAGGATCAGACGTCATCGTTTTTCTCTGCACGGGACTTTTTCCGCCCTTCACATCAAAGAAACCCTTCATCGAATCGCAAAAGATCTTAGATCATTTTATTCTTGCCCTTGATGGAGAGAAAGAAAAAATTGGTTTGCTCATCCCTCTGCCCGATCAGATCAAACAGGCGAGGAGAAAGTATGGCCGTTTGAAAGGGAAGGTCATCATTGAAGCGGCTTCTCCCTACGCGGCAGAAGACAGGGTCTCCGCTGCCGCAGAGGCCTTGAAAAAGGCGGACCCCCACGTCATCGTCATGCACTGTATGGGGTATACGCAAGGGATGAAGAGGAAGGTGATGGAAATCACCCGAAGACCCACGGTCCTTGCTCGGTCTTTGGTGGCAAGGGTGGTGAAGGAACTCGTCAGTGATGAGGAAGGAGGTGAGTGAGGAAAGATTTCAGGTTTCAAAGTCTAAGGGTCAAGTCGGAAAGGGATAGCGCAAACACGCAGGGGTTTCGAAAGGAGGGCAAAGTATGAAAGGAAAAAAATGCTTTTATGCCGTTCTTGTGGGAGCGATTCTTTTCACTTTTTTTGTCGGTGCGGGGGTCTATGCGTACGAAAAGAGGGATGGGAAGAAGATCTTGGTCTATGGAGAGAGACAGGCTGCGCCCAACATCGATCCCAGTCAACATTATGACTGGTCGACCCGCATGCTACAGCAGTCTCTCTACGATGCCCTTCTGAAGTATGTCGGAAATCCCCCAAAACTCATCCCCTGGTTAGCAAAATCTTGGAAGAAGTCGGCAGACGGAAAGAAGTGGACCTTCGAACTGGTGAGAAATGCGAAATTCCACAATGGGGACCCCGTGACGGCGCACGCCGTGAAATGGTCTTTCGAAAGAACACTCACCTTGAAGAAGGGCCCCGCATGGATGTTGATGGATTTTCTTGACAAGGAGGGCATACGGGTCATCGACGACTATACGATTGAGTTCAATCTGAAGAGCCCCTACGCAGCCTTTGAGATGACGCTCCCTTGGTGGTACATCATGAACCCGAAGGTCGTGATGGCCAATGCGAAGGGGGACGATTACGGTCAGGAGTGGATGAAAGACCATTCGGCGGGCTCCGGTCCCTTCCGGCAGAAACGATGGGAGCACGGGGTGCTCTATGAACTGGAAGCGGTGGAAGATTATTGGAGGGGCTGGGAGAATCCGAAACATATCAATGGATTCATCTATAAAATTATCCGCGAAGCCGCATCCCTGAGAATGGGGCTTGAGAAGGGGGAACTAGACGTGGTGGCAGGCCTCACCTCCGACGACTTCGATGCGCTGGAAAAACATCCCGGGATCTATGTGACAAAAGACCCGGGATGGACAACGTTTGGCCTCAAGATGAACACCCAGAAAGGTTACACAAAGAATGTCGATATCCGGAAAGCGATCTGTTACGCCTTTGACTATCCGTCTTTGATTAAGATCTACAATGGGAAGGCGATCCTCGAGGACAGTCCCTTTCCAAAGGGGATGAAGGGCTACATTCCCTGTCCGAATGTTTACCGTCAGGATCTGAAGAAGGCGAAGGAACATTTGACGAAAGCAGGATATCCCAACGGAGGTTTTGAGTTAGAATACGTCTATGTGTCTGGGTTGGAAGAGGAGAGGTTGATAGGTCTCGTTCTATTGGACAACCTTGCAAAGTTAGGGATCAAGTTGAATATGGTTCCGTTGGTTTGGCCGAACATGGTGGCAAGGGCCTCCAAAGTGGAGACTTCCCCGGATCTGATGGCTGTCTTTACCACCCCGATTTTGGACGATCCAGACGTGGTCGCCGTCCAATATCACAAGATGTCATGGGGAAAATACTACGGGTCTCACTATTATCAGAACGAGAAGGTTTGGGACATGATAGAGAAGGCCCGTTTTGCGGTGGACTGGAAGACGAGAGAGAAGCTTTACGAGCAGATTCAGATCCAGGTCATGGAAGATGCCCCCGAGGTCTTTGGCATGCTCTACTATCGACAATGGGCTTTTAGAAAGCATGTGAAGGGATTTCAGTTCTCTCCGATTCGATTCACGAGTGAGATCGATATGTATCCTCTCTACATTGAGGATTGATTCTGAACCCTTTCGGGCCCATGGACAGGGGAGGGATTTCGTCTCGAATGGGAATTTCCCTCCCCTGAATTTTATGACGCATCCGGTGGGAGATGAAGCGATACGTTCTGAAACGTCTGCTGTCGATTGCCATCACGCTGGTGGGGCTCAGTATTGTTGTCTTCGTGGTCTCGAGGATCGCACCCGGGGATCCCGCCAGGTTGGCCGCTGGTCCTGATGCAACGGAGGAGATGGTCCAGGTCATTCGAAAGGAATTCCGCCTGGACCAGCCTGTTGTGGTTCAGTACCTCTCCTATATGAAAGGATTGATGAAGGGGGATTTCGGCCGGTCGATTCGGACCCGCCATCAAGTCCTGGAGGATATCAAGCTCTTTTTACCAGCCACGTTGGAATTGGTCTTCGTTTCTATTGCTTTTTCCATTCTCTTCGGCATCCTCTTCGGAGTCCTCTCGGCCGTCTACCGGGACACCTGGATTGACCACAGCGCCCGTTTCTTCTCGGTGACCGGTGTGGCCATCCCTATGTTCTGGTTGGGAATCATGCTTCAACTCCTTCTGGCTGCGAGGTTTCATCTTTTGCCCATTGGGGGAAGGCTCGATACGATGATTCAACCCCCGAACCCGATCACCCGTTTCTTTCTCATTGACAGCCTGATCACGGGAAATTGGGTGGTTTTCTGGAACGCCCTTACCCATATCCTTCTGCCGGCTTTCGTCCTTTCCTTCCCAGCCCTGGCAAGCATCACTCGGATCAACCGTGCCGAGATGCTGGAGGTTCTCCACAAGGATTTCATTCTGAATGAGAGGGCCCAGGGAATCTCCGAGGGACTGATCATTGCGAAGTACGCCCTCAAGAATGCGATGATTCCGACTTTAACGATGATCGGGTTGCGATACGGTTGGATGTTAGGCGGGACGATCTTGGTTGAGACCGTTTTTGATTGGCCTGGGATCGGCTCTTACGCCGTCGCTGCTGCCGTCTACTCCGATTTTCAACCCGTCATGGCTGTGACCATCATCCTGGGACTCAACTTCATGCTGGCTAACCTCCTCGTCGATCTTGGGTATGGGTTTCTGGATCCGAGGGTAAGATATGAATAGGCTTGAAATACTCTAAATCCGAACCACGAGCTCTTGAGTTCTGCTTATGAAATTTGGTCATTTGGATTTAGGATTTGACAAGGGGGTTTGAAACTGAAGAACCAATTTTCAATCCTATCCCGTTTGAAGACAGAGCATGAGAGTCGGATCCGGAGCTTGAAGCTGACGATCTACACCTTAAGCCGGAGCCCTCTGTCCGTGGTCGGGTTCTCCTTCGTTTTGGTCTTTCTCATCGTTGCCCTGATCGGTCCCTGGATCATCACGTACCCTGAGGATATCAAGGGGGCGATTCACATGGACCAAAAGCTCAAACCTCCTTCGTCGAAGCATCCTTTCGGAACAGATGAAGTTGGACGGGATATCTACTCAAGAGTGATCATCGGAACCCGCCTTTCCCTCCAGATTGGGCTCATCATCATCTTCGTTGCGATGGGAATCGGAGTTCCCTTGGGAATCGTCGCTGGCTACTTTGGAGGCTGGGTGAATGAGGTCATCATGCGGATCACCGATATCTTCCTCTCCATTCCTGGTCTCCTCCTCGCGCTGGCCATTGTGGGGGCTCTGGGGCCAGGGATCAAGAATGCGATGCTCGCCCTCTCGATCGTCTGGTGGCCGGGATATGTCCGGTTGGTTCAGGGGAAAACGCTCTCCCTTCGGGAGGAAGCCTTCGTCGAAGCGGCCAAAGCGATCGGTGCATCGAAGCTGAGGATCGTCTTTCATCACATCCTTCCAAATTGCACCTCCCCCATCATCGTGAAGGCTTCTATGGACATGGGGATGGCCATTCTCTTCGCGGCAAACCTCGGATTCATCGGCGTGGGAGCCCAGCCCCCGACCCCTGAGTGGGGAGCGATGATCTCCACCGGCAGAAATTATCTCCTCGACCATTGGTGGATGGCGACGTTCCCAGGATTGGCTATCCTCGTTACGGTTCTGGGTTTCAATCTTCTGGGCGATGGCCTGCGGGACGTCTTGGATCCCCAGAGCAGGATTTAAGAATGGAGCCTATCTTAGAGATACGGGACCTCACGATTGAATTTGACACCTTCGAGGGGGTCTCCCATGTATTGGAGGGGGTCTCTCTCGCCCTGGGAAGGGGAGACACCTTGGGCCTTGTCGGCGAAACAGGGTGCGGGAAATCGATAACGGCCAAGGCGATCCTGAGACTCCTTCCGATTCCTCCTGCCCGGATCGTTTCCGGCAAAATTCTATTCGAAGGCGAGGATCTTCTTGCAAAGTCAGAGGAGGAGATGAAGAGGATTCGAGGGAAAAAGATTGCGATGGTCTTCCAAGACCCGATGACTTTTCTCAATCCGCTTTTTACGATTGAAGAACAACTCGTGGATGTGATCCTTGCTCATGATAAGGAGGAGAGTTCCGGAGGCAAGGGCAGGCGTTTGGATCGGAAGGATGCAGTGAAAAGGGCGATCGAGCTCCTCAGAGAAGTCAAGATTCCTCAGCCGGAGGTAAGGATCAAGTCCTATCCCCACGAATTCAGTGGAGGGATGAGGCAAAGGGTACTGATTGCAATGGCGCTCTCAAATTCTCCTCAGGTCTTGATTGCCGATGAGCCGACGACGGCCTTGGACGTCACGATCCAAGCCCAGATTCTTTATCTTATGCACGATTTGGTTAAGACGCACGGTCATTCCGTCCTTCTGATCTCTCATGACCTGGGTGTCGTCGCGAGGGTTTGCAGGAGGATCGCGGTCATGTATGCGGGAACGATCGTGGAGAGTTGCACAACGGCTCAACTTTTCAGACGACCCTATCATCCCTACACAAGAGGCCTTCTCAACTCCATCCTCACTTTTTCGAAAAGAGAAGGTGAGGCTCAGGCCATCAAGGGAATGATCCCCGATTTGATCCATCCCCCACCGGGGTGTCGATTTCACCCCCGCTGCCTCCAGGCGATGGCAATCTGTCGAGAGGAGGAGCCGCTTCTTGGAGAGATAGAGAAGGGCCACTGGGTGAGTTGTCACCTCTATGCGGCGTGCAGAGCTTAAAGAGCAGTTGCAAGGGGATCGATTGAAATCCCTTGACTCCTTGGGGTTGTTGAGATGCCAGAGCCTCTGCTTGAAGTTAGGAACCTGAAGAAATATTTCGCCTCAAAGAAAGGGATCTTTGGGGGAAAGGACCGGCTCGTTCGGGCGGTGGACGGGATCTCATTCTTTGTCAAGGAAGGGAACTCCTTTGGATTGGTTGGGGAATCCGGCTCCGGGAAGACGACAGTGGCAAGAGTCATTCTTCGTTTAATCGAGCCCACGGGAGGCGAAGTATTATGGGCTGGGAAGGATATTTTGAAATGTTCTGAGACGGAGATGAAGGAATTGAGAAAGAATATGCAGATGATTTTTCAGGATCCCCATTCCTCCTTAAATCCGAGAAAGACGGTCTTCAAGAGCGTGGCCGAACCCTTGGTGATTCACGAGAAGATGGGGGGGAGAGAACTTCATGAGAAGGTCGAGGAATTGCTGGAAATCGTCGGTCTGAAGAGGGAACATATGTTCCGTTATCCTCACGAATTGAGCGGAGGCCAGAAACAGAGGGTCGGGATTGCAAGGGCCCTCTCGCTTCGCCCGAAGCTTCTCATCCTGGACGAACCGACTTCGGCGCTCGATGTTTCAGTGCAGGCCCAGATGCTCAACTTCTTAGAATCCCTTCAAAAGAGAATGGGGCTGACCTACCTCTTCATCTCTCACAATCTTGCGGTGATTCGTTACGTCTGCGACACGGTTGCGGTGATGTATTTAGGGAAGATCGTGGAGATGGGGGAGACGGAAACGATCTTTTCCTCCCCGAAACATCCTTACACGAAGGCCTTGGTCTCGGCCGTCCCCCTTCCTCAGGCCGAGCAGCCCGAGGGAGCTATTCTCCTTGAAGGGGATGTTCCGAGCGCGACCCATATTCCTTCGGGGTGTCGTTTCCATACGCGGTGTCCAGAAAAGATCGGAGCCATCTGTGAAGAGGCCGAGCCTCTGCCCCGATATTTCCCGGACGGCAGCCAGGTGGATTGTCATCTCTATTGAAAGAAACGCAATGAATGAGATGCCGAGGAAACAAGGTCTGTGCTTTCATCCTCAACCTTGACCCGAACTTGGTTCAGGATTGTTTCGGCATCTCGTCGCCTTAAGAGAATCTGGGTCTTAGAGACCCGCCCATATTGGTTGCGGCCTCATTCTTTGAGAGCTAAGGATTTGATTAGAATACCATCCAAGGAGGAGAAAAACTGTGGGAAATAGCCTGAAAGAGATAATCGACGATATGAGGGATTGGTTGGTAGGGATTCGGAGAACGATTCACAAACATCCGGAGTTGGGCTTTGAGGAGGTGAAGACTTCAACCCTTGTCTCTGAGTGGCTTGAAAAGTTCGGCTTGGAAGTGACGAGAGGGATGGCAAGGACAGGGGTCGTGGGGCTTCTGAGAGGGAAAAAGACGGGGAAGACCGTTGCCATCCGGGCGGACATGGATGCCCTTCCGATTGAAGAGGCAAATCGAGTTCCCTATGCGTCCGAGATCAAGGGGAAGATGCACGCCTGTGGCCACGATGCCCATGTGACGATCCTCTTGGGTGTGGCGAGGTTTTTCTCATTGATGGCGGATCGGGTGAAGGGGAACATCAAATGGATTTTCCAGCCTGCTGAAGAGGGAGGTGGAGGAGGCAGGATCATGGTGGAGGAAGGAGTGTTGGAGAATCCAAGAGTGGATGCAATTTTTGGAGCCCACGTCTTTCCTCTGCTCCCTGTCGGGAAGGTGGGGATCTATGAACGCGAGGGGTTGGCTGCGGCAGATCGTTTCGTCATTAAGATCATTGGCAAGGGAGGCCACGCGGCTTCACCCCATCTTTCGAAAGATCCTATTCTTGCCGTCGGGCATTTGATTACCCAGATTCATTCAATCGTGAGCCGAAATGTGAACCCCTTAGAGAGCGGGGTGATCACTATCGGAAAAGTGACCGGGGGCACGGCATCGAACATTATTCCCGATGAGGTGGAGCTCATGGGTACGGTTCGATCCCTGAGCCCTCAAGTGAGGGAGGACTTGAAATCAAGGATCGAAGAGGTGACGCAAGGCGTCGCCCGCTCTTTTTCAGTGGACTATCGTTTCGACTTCGAATACGGATACCCAGTGTTGATCAACGACACTGAAATGTCGAGGCTGGTTGGATCCGCCTGCTCGAAGGGGATCGGGAAGGAGAACGTAGAGGTGTTGAAACCCTCCATGGGGGGAGAGGACTTCGCTTACTACCTTGAGAAGGTTCCCGGATCCTTTTTTAGGCTGGGGTGCCGGAATGAAGAAAAAGGCATTATCCACCCTTATCACAGTAGCCTCTTTGACATCGATGAGGAAGTGCTTCCCTTCGGGGTGGAGATGTTCGTGAGGATCATTGACGAATATTTGGGACTGGGGATTGCGTGATGAACGATTCGGCTCCTGCGCCTTTTCGGTCGCAAATCGGACCCCTTCTCTTTCTGGTAGGGGTCTTCTTCCTGAACTTTCTCGGACGGATTGTCCTCTCTCCATTAATGCCTAACATCGAAAAGGATCTGAAGATCGGTCATGATGAGGCTGGCTCTCTCTTCTTGGTCATCTCGGTGGGGTACTGCGGAGGGCTATTGTTTTCGGGATTCATCTCATCTCGCCTCTCCCACCGAAAGACGATCTTTCTCTCATCCCTTGCCGTGGGCTTGGCCCTGATCATGATATCGGCGAGTCCGAACCTCTGGGCCATCCGGGGTTCTCTGGTTATCCTGGGCGTGGCGGCCGGATTCTATCTTCCCTCTGGGATGGCCACGATCACCGAGTTGGTGAGCCCTGAAAGCTGGGGCAAAGCCATTGCCGTCCATGAACTGGCTCCAAACCTCGGATTCGTTATGGCCCCCCTTCTCGCGGAGGCCCTGCTGGGACTCTTTTCTTGGCGGGTCGTTGTGCTTTTCATCGGGATCGGCTCGATAGCCGCAGGAATCATCTTTATCCTTTGGGGGAAAGGAGGGAAGTCGTTTGGCCAAGCCCTGGATCTGAGAACACTACAGTCGATCCTTCGCACCCCTTCATTCTGGATCATGGTAGCCCTTTTCAGCCTTGCCATCGGTGCGAGCCTGGGGGTTTATGCAATGATGCCCTTGTACCTCGTGGCGGAAAGGGGGATGGAAAGAGTATGGGCGAATACGCTGGTTGCCATGTCGAGAGTGCTGACCATGGGGTCAGCCATTGTCATGGGGTGGATTACGGATAAAATCGGAACGAGAAGGGCTTTGATGGGTGTATTCCTAACAGGTGGAATGGTGACCATGCTCTTAGGGTTCGCTCCGGGAAGCTGGATCATTCCCGTGGTTATCCTTCAAGCGATGCTTGCGACGGCCTTTTTCCCTCCTGGCTTCGCCGCCCTTAATAGGATCGGGTCGGGGAGAATCAGGAGCCTCTCTGTTTCTCTTACGGTTCCCGTTGGTTTCCTGGTGGGAGGAGGGGCGATCGCAGCTGGAATCGGGGTCATGGGGGAAGCGAGGTCTTTCGCCTTTGGGATCACCCTATTTGGGGTTCTGCTCTTTGTGGGGGTGCTTTTGGCCGCTCGCCTGAAGTTCGCCGGCGACTCGGAAAGCTAAAGGGACGGGTAGACCCGAATGAAAGCGTAACGTGTTAGTTTATGGATTCGCGGGCCCTGCCAACAGGGATGTTTCCGAAAATCTTCGAATGCGAATGGTATGATTCGCTATAACATTCTCTCCGACATCCCTGTCCGATTCCATGGATTTGTCTTTTTCGGAGAAAATTATTATAATAAAATCGGTATAAAGAGGGGGGATAGAAAAATGAGAAGGACATTCATCACAGGCCTCGTTTTAGTGATCCTTGTCGTGACCGTAGTGCCTGCGTTCGCTTGGTACAGACACGGTCACCATCCTCGTAGCCACTTCCACTTTGGGCTCATCATCGGTCCGCCAATCGTTTTCGCACCCCCTCCTCCGGTTGTTCGCTACTACTATTACCGACCCTGTCCTCCTCCTGACTACTACGAAGAGTACTACTATGAGGAAAGGGACAGGGTTTGGGTTCCGGGTCACTGGGAATACAGAGAGACCCCTTACGGCTGGAGAAGGGTTTGGATCCCAGGCCACTGGGAATGGCGAGTCGACCCTTAAAAATTTTTTCGGTTTGATGACGAATATTTAGGAACGGACAAGGCCGCTCCGGTGCTCACAGGTGGTGGCCTTTTTTTAGAAACGACACGTTTCCTGATCGACCAAGTACCATTCCATCACCCCGGCCTCATTCTGTTTAGATTCCATTTATTATAATAGCTCTAAGGCAACTTCTCTCCCGTTATGTCCTTACTCGTGGGAAAGCCGACCATGTTTTCGAGAGACCAGAGTTTCTACTTCCCTCCCCGAAGGAAATAGGTTCACAACGCTAATTCTTCTATCTTTTCAAGACCCTGTTCTTTATAAGTGATAATGTGCACAAAATATGAATTTTTGTTGACTTGGCTTGTGTTCGATTTCTAAAATTGGGTGACTGCATTCCGAACCATTTGGCCAAACAAGTGTTCTCCCATTTCAAGCACGCGGGGCGATCTAGCGGAAGGGATGCGAAGGACAAGTTGGTTACAGGACGTGCTCGCAAATCTTTGAGTTCGAGGCTTTAAATCAACATCAGAGTCTGAGGCTTAAGATTTTTTTCCAAAGGAAAGGAGGTAACTCATTATGCTCTCGCTCAATGTCAATGGCAAGAATTACCGAGTGGATGTCTCCGATGATACGCCGCTCCTGTGGGTGATAAGAGACCACCTAAAACTTACGGGGACAAAATACGGTTGCGGTATCGGAGAATGTGGGGCTTGTACGGTCCACATTAATGGAAAGGCGGTAAGATCGTGTACGATCCTGGTGAAAGAGGCCGTAGGGAAGAAGATCACAACGATTGAAGGATTGCCTGAGAATCACCCGGTAAAAAAGGCGTGGATTCGAGAGCAAGTTCCCCAATGTGGCTTCTGCCAGCCGGGGGTGATGATGCAGGTGGCCGCTCTCCTTTCTGAAAAGCCCACCCCAACGGCAGATCAAATTATCGGTAAAATGGACGACATCATCTGTCGGTGCGGAACCCACCTACGCATCAAAAAGGGTATCAAGACTGCGGTTCAGATGGTGAGAAAGGAGGGAAAGAAAAGATGAGAGCCTCGATGACGAGACGAGATTTTTTGAAAGGTTCCCTGGCCGCAAGTGGTTTGACGCTTGCAGTTTCTGTTACGCCTCTCGGATATAGCATCCTCAATGCTTCTGAGGGGAAAGAACTTAAGGCATTCAATCCGAACGTATGGATCCAGATCACTTCGGATAATAAGGTAACCTTAACCATTGGCAACTCAGAGATGGGCCAGGGGGCTCTGACAGCCCAATCCATGATCATTGCCGATGAACTTGAAGCAGATTGGAAACAGGTTCAGATCCGCCAAGGGGGCGCGAAGGATGCATTTAAGAGTCCTCTATTGGGTGCCCAAATTACCGTGGCGAGCGCCAGCGTGAGAGGCTTCTACGAGCCTCTGCGCAAGGCGGGCGCGGCTGGCCGGGCTATGCTGATCAAAGCCGCAGCTGAGAGGTGGAAGGTTCCTGAGAGTGAGTGCAAAGCCGTTCTTGGAACCGTGAGGCATGAAAAGAGCAATCGGAGTCTCTCCTATGGTCAACTTTGTGAGCAGGCCGGCAAGCTCGAGGTTCCCAAAGATGCACCCCTAAAGAGCGAGGACGAATTTAGGTATATGGGCAAACCGATGCCTCGCATAGACGTTCCCGACAAAGTGAGCGGTAAGGCAGTCTACGGTCTCGATGTCAACGATCGTCATGCGAAAGAATTGAAGGGAATGCTTTATGCCGTAATTGCAAGGCCCCCCGCTTACGGAGCGAAGCCTCAGTCGTATGATCAGAAGGCTGCCGAGCAGGTGAAGGGTGTGGTGAAAGTGATGGAGATCCCAATGGGGGTTGCCGTATGTGCGACCTCTACGGATGCCGCCCTCAAGGGCAGAGATGCCCTCAAGGTCCAGTGGGGAAAGGGGTCCCTACCCGAGATGGACAATGATTACATTGAAAGACTGATGATGGCGGATCTTGACAAGGAAGGAGCGAAAGTTCACGCGATCGGGGATGCTCAGAAGGCGATCAGCGAAGCTGTGAAGAGAGTGGAAGCGACCTATTACGTTCCCTGCGTCGCTCATGTGACCATGGAACCCATGAACGCCACTGCCTATGTTCAGAAGGACCGGTGCGACGTGTGGTCTCCAAACCAGAACCAGACAGCCTGCCAGGCTATGGCCGCAGGAATAACGAAGTTACCGCCAGAGAAGATCCACATCCATACGACCTATCTTGGATGCGGACTGGGAAGGAGAGCCTTCACCAATTTTGTTCCTGAGGCCGTGATGCTTTCAAAGGCGCTCGAGAAACCGGTCAAGGTGATGTGGACAAGGGAGGATGACATCCAACACGATCGATTCCGGGCGCCCATGGCTCATCGGATTCAAGCGGGTCTCGATGCTCAAGGGAGGTTGATCGGCTGGTACCATAAGACCTCCGCAATCTCGATCATGAAGCCTGTTAATCCCGCGGCCATTAAGGATGGCGTCGATTATTATTGCCTATGGGGTCTCTGGGACGCCCCAGACTCTCCGATCTGGAACGCTAGGATTCAATACGAAATACCGAACCTCTACATCGAATTCCTTATGGCCGATCTTCCCATTCCGTGTTGGCCTTGGCGTGCTGTCCAGAACGGCCCCAATGCGTTTGTCATCGAATCCTTCATGGATGAACTGGCTCATGCAGCAGGAAAAGATCCGCTTGAGTTTCGTCTTCAATGCCTCAAGAATAATAAACGAGCGAGTCGCGTACTCGAAACGGTCGCAGAGAAAGCTGGCTGGGGTAAACCTATTCCAAAAGGTCAGGGCCGCGGTATCGCACAGCATGCCACCTTCGGGACCTGGATCGCCGAAGTGGCCGATCTCTCTGTGGACGGGAAAACCGGGGTGATCAAAGTGCATAAGGTGGTGGCAGCCGTTGATTGCGGACCGGTGATCAATCCCGGGCCACTGGTGGAACAAATTGAGGGGGGGATTATTCTCGCCCTAAGTACTGCCCTCAAAGAGGAGGTCAAGTTTGCAAAGGGTGGCGTTGCCACGTCCAACTTGGACGACTATCCCATTATTCGGATGAGCGAAATTCCTGAGATCGAGGTTCACACGGTGAAGAGCACCGACAGGATCGGCGGGATCGGGGAGTTAGGAATCCCGGCAACGGCGCCTGCCGTGGCGAACGCCTTCTTTAACGCGACGGGCGTACGGATCCGACGGATTCCTCTGACCCCGGAAAGGGTTCTGGCCGCGATTCAGGAGAAAAAGGCTTAATCGAGTTTCTGTTTGGGCCGGGTATCCATCTTGACGGGAAAGGGCAACATCGCCTCTCCGATGTTGCCCTTTTCGTCTTTTAGGCGCTTCTGCTTCTGGGTCAGGGTTTAGGATTCCCAGAGTTTCTCCGCATCTCTCCGATTGCACGACCGACCGCATCCTCTTCGAGCGATACTTCTTTGTAGATCCCTTCGATGAGGGGCCTGTCGATCCGTTGAAAATCCTTCTCCACAGGCACAATCAATAGGCCTGCCATGTCGATCACTCCGGGGCTGATGATCACTCGGTCTTCGCCCTCCATGAAAAAGAGATGCGGACGGTGCTTTCGACGGGGAAAGATCAGGAGTCGCCACTTCCCCTCTTCACAGAACCCTGCCACATTGATCATGGGCTCTTCATTGACAGAAAGGACTTTTCTCAATGCTTGCAGAAAGTCTTTCAGAACGTGCTCGACCGCCTGGGGGTTGCGGCCCTCGAGGACGACGATCTCTCGACCTAAATCCTTCCCTCGAGCAAAGAAGACTTGGTCGGCCACTTTGATTGGGGAGAGTTTCTTCTTCTCGAGGATTTCCTTTTCGATAGGCATTCTTCCCGAGGGAGCGATCTGGAAGTGAAGATGGTCGGGAGCCGAAGCGCCGCATCTCGGTCCGTTGTAGAGAACCATCCAACCAGGGCCGAGATCGGAGGAGAGTTGAAGAAAGATCTGGACATACGCCTCAAGGCCCTGAGCCCGGTGGTCCACATGTGAAACCGTGAAATGGAGGGAAAAGACAGGCATCGGATTGCCAAGGATTAGATAATCGTTTCGATAGAGAATCCCTCTTTGGTTCTCGGGAAGACGATCGAGACAGAGAAAACAAGGCTTCTTTCCTCCCTCTGTTTTGTTCGCATCCGCAGTGCTACTCTTTATCCTCAAAGGGTTATGTTGAAGACGGACAGAGAACCCCTGACATGGCAGATCGCGCTCTTTGATGTTTGAGAGCTCTCCATAGCCTTTCTGGAGATCCGGCCAGGTCTTTTTTTGGTCGGACAAAAGTTCGAGGCAGAGATCGGAGAGGCTCCGACTTCCGTCGAACACAGCGTAAATCTTTTTGCTCTGGAATGCAGATTCACTCAATTTCTTGTCCCCCATGCACCGGATCTCCGGGGTCCCTCCAAGGGGGCAGATTTCTTTTGGACCAAGATTTCAGCCACTCGAGCTCGTCCGCTCTCTCACCATCTTCTGTCTCGCTACGATCTCTTCGGTTCGGATTCTATCCTTGAAGGCATCGTTTCGATTGGTTTCTTCGACACTCAGGCCTGCATCGCTATTGCCGGACCAGCGTCTGCACAGATAGAGGCTTTCGTAGATCCTTCCGATTCGATATTCGCGGCAGATTCTTAAGGCAGCTGCGTAATCCTCGCCGTAGCTGACATTGAGAAATGGAATCCTTCGTATGAGATCGGTTCGGAATGCCCGCGGCGCACCGAACCCGTTCATGCGTAACGCGTTGTTGTGCCCGTTTTCCTCTGTCCATTCTCGGTGATCGATCAGACCGGGCGGAATCTCTTTCAGGTCTTCATCCACGAGGGTATAGGAGCCAATGACCATGGCATAGTCGCCGTGGCGAAACATCTCGATCATCTTTTGAAGGGTCTGGGGGCTGCTATAAAGATCATCCGAGTCGAGTTGGACCGCATAGCGACCGCAGGACTCATTCTGAAGGGCCTCGTTCCAGCAGCCCCCAATGCCAAGGTCGGTCCTCTCCGGAACAAGGTGCTTGAGGTGAGCGTTCTGTTCAGCCAGAGCGGAGAGAATCTCTGTCGTCCCGTCCGTCGAGTGATTGTCGACGACGATCACGTTGAATGGAAAATCCGTTTTCTGAGACAGAGCGCTTCTTGCAGCTTCCGCAATCGTTTTCCTACGGTTGCGCACGGGGATGATCACAGTCGCTTCCACGGGGAACGATTCCCGTGTTGGCTCCAATTTCTCTAACCAGTGGGGCGGTAGATAGGCTCCAATCTTCTTCAGGTAGTCCGTGAAGACAGCTTCCATTTCCTTCTGGATGGGTCGGTTCTGGGGATCAAGGGGGGCGAACAATTTCTCACCTCCGAAGGAGCCACTCGGTTTCCTCACGGAATAGAGCGGCTCCCCCAGATGGCAAACCGGGTGATCGATCGAGACTTTAAGCCGAAGGTCGTAGAGGCCCGCAAAGCGGACCTGAGCAATCTCCCCGTACCTGCTCAAAGCCCTCCGGATGGCCGAAGTGGAAAAGAGAATCATGGCGCCGAAGTCGAAGTCGTCGCGCACGCTCCCCAATTGGTAGTCATTCAGTGGACGAATGGTCCTGCCGGACTCCCCCTCGTGGTAAAAGTCAGAATAGACAAGTCCCCCTCCGGTGACATCCGCCGCTTGGAGGAGTCTCTCCAGACCCTTCGCTTCAATCGAAACCTCTCCGTCCTCGAGCATGAAGAGGACGTACCTGGTTCGGGCGCCCTCGAGGATTCGGCAAAGTGTCTCATGGGAGAAAATGGATCCACCAAAAAAGCGCGTTCTCGGGACTGTTTGTCCGGGTGGCCGTTGGCTCACGAGGAAGACCTCTTCCACCCAGTCGGATCGAGAGAAGCAAAGCAGGGTCTTCTGGGAAAATGGTTTCGGACTGTAAGGGAGGATGACCGTGAGCGGTTTCATTTTCAGTCTTCTGCTCTTCCCTCTTTTTCGACGGTCCCTTGACACGTTGAACATAACTCCCGCAGCCGGAGCAGGCTTGGGACAGATGAGGTTGCGAGGCTCAGATTGCGAAGCGCCGTCGGGACATGGGCGAGGTATCCCCTCAGCCCCCTTCTCAGCCCCAGAAAGGCATAAGCTCCCAGGGCCTGCAGGAGTCGCTGTGCGGAGGCCTCCCAGAATACCTTTCTGAAATCGGCCCATTCGAGATCCCAGTCCTTCATGTCGTAGTAGTACAGGAGGAGTTCCTCGCGCTCATCATCGGAAAAATTTACATAAGGATCGCAGAGAAGCGAACCGAGGTCATAGTAAGGGCTTCCGAAGCGCATTCCTTGAAAGTCAATGAGAAAAGGTTCTCCGTCACGGACCATGACATTCTGCGACTGAAGGTCCCGGTGCACGAGGCAGCGCCTTGTCCCTAAGAGTCGTTCCGCCAGCCTCACGAGTTCCTGCTCGAGCTCCCGTTCGAACTGTAAATCGAGCTCGACCCTGCAGTAACCTCTGACAAAGTGATTGCGGAAATAATCCCGCTCCCACCGATAGAGATCGGGACTAAAACTCTCCGTGAGCCTCACACGGCCCGAAGGAAAATTCCGTTCGGGAAAGGCATGAAGTCTGTAGGCGTTAGTAAGTGTCTTTTGATAAAGGGCCCGACGTATCTCCCACGGCGTACTCCTGAAAGAATAGAGGTCTGTATCTCCCAGGTCCTCCATAGCGATGAGAGAGCGAGCTGGATCGTGACGGATCATCCGAGGAACAGAGACTCCGATTCGAATGAGAAACTGAGCGATGTCGGCGTAGTAAGTATTCTCCACGCGCTTGGAATCATAGGAAATCAGGATGACCGATTCCTTCTGATTCCATCTTGCCCTGAAGAAAGCCCGCTCCGACCCCCTTTGCCCGAGCGGAAAGAGTTCGATCGAGATAGACTGAGGAACGCCAAGGGCTTCCCTCACAAAACGGATTATATCTTCGTATTTCGGAACGAAGAATTCCGATTGAGGAATCATCGCTCTAACACGCCCGGTTCCCTGCGGCAATTTCTCTTAATGCTTTCCCCCTATGCCCCATGCTCCATGCTCTATGCTCTATGCCTTATCCCCGATGCCCTTCGATACCTTTTCGTACGCCTCAACGGAGCCAATGTCGTGCCACTCGCCTTGATCGATAAGGACTCCTCGGATCGATCCTGGTTTTTCAACGATTCTTCTGATAAAGACGGGGACGATGGATTGAGTTTTTCCAGCTTCGAGAAATCGTAGAAACGACTTCTCCACGGCATAGATGCCTGCGAACTGGCAGCTTTTGACGCCTGGGTTTCCAAGGGTGCCCCGAAGATCGCAGATCTCACCCCGTTCGTTGATGTTTACGTTCAGGAGAGGTCCCCGACTCCGCAGGGCAAGCGTAACCTCCGGTCCGTTTCGGTCATGGGCTTCGATAAGAGTCTGCAAAGGAAGATCGGTCATGATATCCGCATTATAACAGAGAATGGCCTCGTCCTCTTCGAGGAGATCCTCGATGTTTTTGAGCCCCCCTCCGGTATCGAGGAGGACAGGTTCGTGACGAAAAAGAATCGGGACACCACGCCATTTTCGATCTGGAAACTTTTCGAGATAGGCCTCCGGAAAAGGATGGGTGTTTACGATAAGACGGTCGACACCGACGCTTAGCAGATGATCCATTCCATAGGTGATCATGGGACGTCCTCTAATTTCGAGAAGGGGTTTCGGGCGTCGTTCGGTTAGGGGAAAGAGCCGTGTTCCCAACCCAGCGCTGAGGAGGAAAGCGGTCCTGAATCTTCGCCTTTTCACTGGCACTTCAGCTCTCTCGAAAAACCAGAAATCGTGAGCAGAACGTAGGGTCCTAGAATTTGTCTTTCACTCCGAGCCTTGGTCTCGAGTCGCCCTCTCCTGTGAAGCCTTCCTCTTCCCGAATTCCGGATCGATCTTCACGAGGCCTGTTACAATGAATCCTGGAATTGTCGCAGCCATGACCCAAAGGAAGTAGTTCGAATACCCAAGCTGTTCCTGGAGCCAGCCACTCAACATGGCAGGGACCATCATCCCGAGGGCCATGATTCCGGTACTGACCGCGTAATGGACGGTCCTATAATCTCCTTGCGAAACCATGATCATAAATAGGGTGTAAGCCGTAAAGCCGAATCCGTAACCGAATTGCTCTATGGCCACGCAAAAAGTGATCGTCGGGAAACTCATGGGCATCGCCCTTGATAGGTAGACATAGACCAGGTCTGGGAGGTGAATGGCACCGACCATGATCCAGATCCAAAACTTAAGACCCTTGCGATAAACGGCGTAGCCACCGAGGAGGCCTCCCGCTAACAAGGCGATGACCCCTACGGTGCCGTAAATGATTCCCACCTCGGAAGTCGTCAGTCCGAGACCTCCCTTGGAGCGAGGGTCCAGGAGGAATGGAGCAATGATCTTGATCAGCTGTGTTTCCGCGAGTCGGTAGAAAAGAAAGAAAGCGAGAATGGTGACGATCTTCTTTTTCCTAAAAAAGAGAGCGAAAGGGCGTAGGAATTCTTTCGAAAATGGCGAAGAAGGATTACGGGAGGCGGGGCGGTCGGCGGCGGGATAAGGGAGGATAAAGGAATGATAGAGAAAGAGCGCTCCAAAGGCACAGGCCGCGGTTAGGAAGGCCAGTCTCCAGGCCTTCGGGATCTCGTAGCCACTTCCTTCGAGGAGCCCGGCAAAGACGACAAGTCCCCCCTGCGCAACGATCATGGCGATTCGGTAGAAGGTGGCTCGGACCCCCACATAGGCTGCTTGGAAATCCTCCGGAAGCCCTAACATATAGAAGCCATCTGCAGCCGTGTCGTGGGTTGCAGAACCAAAGGCAGTGATCCAGAAGAAAGCGAGGGTGTATTGTAAGAACCTCGACGACGGAATCGTGAAGGCAATGCAAGCGAACGACAGAGCGACCAAGAGTTGTGTAAGAAGGATCCAGGAACGCTTCGTTCCGAAGAGATCGACGAAAGGGCTCCAAAGCGGTTTGATCACCCAGGGGAGGTAGAGCCAGCTTGTGTAGAGAGCGATGTCCGCGTTGGAGATACCCAGGCGCTTGTAGAGAACGACAGAGACCGTCATGGCCATGGTATAAGGGATTCCTTCGGCGACGTAGAGGGAGGGGACCCAGGCCCATGGATTTCGTGATGGCGGTTTCTGTGAAGACATATCGACGACCGCTGGAATCTCGTGTTTCTCCTTTCCGGTAGATTCGGCATTCCAGCGCCCCGTTATCTCCTTTTCTTCAGTAGATCTTTTTTATCTCCGCTCCTAAAAAGTAGTGCTTCAAGATCTTCTCGGCTGAGAATCCTTTTTTTGCCATCACGGCGGCTCCGATCTGGCAAAGCCCAACGCCGTGCCCCCAACCCGCACCGTAAAAGACGAATCGATCGGCCTCCGTCCTCACGACAAAGGCACTGCTGTAAAGGTGACTTCGCGACAACCACCGTCGGATCTCAAGTTCCTTTCCAACGACCACGCTTCTCTTAGCACCGACGATCTTCAATCGAAAGATTCGGCCCGAAGGACCGCGCCGAAGGGGGAGGATCTCCTGAAGCGATCCAAAATCGATCCCCGATTTTTTCAGGAGAATCGTTTCGAGTTCTTTTCTTGAGTATTCCGTTTTCCAACGGAAGAAGTTTTTCGTCTGTCGGTCGTTTTCCGGAAGGATTTCCTCCAAAAGATCTTCATCCTTGACATTGCAGAAGGCCGCGGGATCCGAAAAGATCCACGCGGAGGCTTCTTCTTCAGTTAGAATCTGCCGATGACGCACCGGTGCGTCAGAGATGGAGACCAAATAAGGGATTTGCCTGTCGTCCCAAGCCGTTGAGAAAGTCTCCGTCAATCCTCCGCAGGCCTTCGAATAACGGGCATCACAGATTTCGTCTCCGGAGGCGATCACGATTCCGCGCGTTTCTCGGACCGCCTGCTCAGCCCGTTTCGATCCCTTCTTCCCGGTGCCCTGGTACCGTTGACAGTGTTCATCGGCGCAGACATCGTAGAGATCATGCTCGCGGCGCTCATACCAAAGGAGCACCTCTTCTTCGGAAATCTTCTGGGCTGGGGTGATTTTCTCTCTCTTCCCTTGAAGACCTGACAGCAACCAACTCCGGGAGACGATCGCGTGGGCTTTCAGAAATTCGGTCGGAGCAGATGGACTCATTTCGGATGCAACAACACTTGCCAGATAGTCTTCCAGAGGAACTTCATTGATCGCAGCGATCGTTCCGTCAGCCCGCGGTTTGAGGACCAAATCGCCCGAATAGGTTTGGTCCTCTCTCCTCTCCCAGTGGAAGTGGCTTCCCACGAGGACATCGAAAAGAGAGAAGGAGGAGCCCTGTTGTCCTGTGAGCGCTACGGACGGAGAACGGGTGATCTCCCTGCCGGTTTGGTCGAAGACCACGACCTTCCCATCCACCACCGTTGCTGAAAATGGGCCGGATATCAAGCCGATCCCCTCTCTGAGGAAATATCCATCCAGAAGGCCTCTCACCACGGTCTGACGATCCACGAGTCCCACACCGATCTTCGGCTCATGCTTCATATCGAGATGAGGTTGATCGGACAAATTCCCCCCCTTAATCGTAGACGAGGATATGTCGAATGGAGCTGACCTGGATGGTCTTCACCCTTTCCAGATCTTTGAGAGGGGTAAAGACCCTCAAAACTTTTTTCTCTTCCGAATAGTGCCTGGTCAATGCCAAAGCCAGGGTATCGTCGTTCTCATCTTTCAGTCCTATCAGAAGCCCATGGATCCTCAGCGCTGAATCGAGGGGGAGGGGGGCACCCGTTGTATCGAGAACCTCCCCCTCGATCGAGATCCCATCGATTGGCATGTCGTGGTACGTGGCGTACTTGAAATACTCTTGAAACTTATTCGTTCTGTTAAGCCTTCGCTCCTCTGGAGATTTTGGCCGGACGCCAGGGGACAGAGGCAATCGGTAGATCTTGAAACGAGAATCTTTTTCGTAGATCCCTAAGATGGGTTCTATTTCGTCGCCTCTTTGTAAGGCAAGGATGAATTGTGGGGAAACGAGTTCGATCTTTCTCCTTTTCAATTCTCTTCCACCTTCGCCCAAGACGAAGCCAGTGGTATCCAACAGGATCAGATCGGGCTGGGAAGTGGAGATCTTGTCGATCATCCTCTTCACCCCCTTCAGATGGATTGGGAAATGCCCTTCGGGCGTTGTGGAGCCGACGAAAAAGATTTCTGGCGAGGAGAAGATAATCTCCGAATTCACATCCAATTTGAAGAGAGAGGCGCCAATGGTGGCTGGGGGACCGAGAAAGGACTGGCCGATATCGGCATCGACGAGTCCAACCCTCCTCCCTCGCCGGCAGAGGTGGATGATGAGAAACTTGGCAAGGGTACTCTTCCCCGTATCCGTCGCCCCGATTAGAATCGCGATGCCTCTTCCCTCTTCCAGAACATCGAGTAAAGAGAACCACTCATTGGGGGCTGAGAATTCCATGGGCCTGAGGAGACCTTAACGACATAATCCTATTGGGCAGGAGGAAAGATGTCAACTCCTTGCCCATCCCTTTCAAATATGGCCGGGTCGGCTTGCACGCTTAGGCTCAAAGGTGACAGTGAAGGTTGTTCCGCCCGAATCGGCGCATTCCTTTTCATTTGCGACGTGGGGACACTTGGAGATGTCTCCCGGACAGAGATCTTGGTCGGTAGGAATGTGGATGCAACGCTTGCTGGTCATCGAGAGATCGAAACCGAAGCGCTGTCCGTAAACCTTCATTCGAAGAAGGTCCAAACCTTTACCCCCAGCCCCGAAGTCATAAGGCTTCTTCGATGCATAGAGCTCGGTCTCTTTGGTATGGAAAAGTCCACCAAAGACATAGGGTTGGTTCTCTTCCGTGATGCCAATCCCATAATCGGTGACATGGAGAAGGACCTTTCCATCCCTCTCTTCGACCCGCAGCCGGATGGTGCCGCCCTCGGGCGTATTCTCTACGGCGTTCTTGAGCAACCCCTCCACGACGTTTCGGAGAACGAGGGGATCGATGAAGATGAAAAGGTCGTTTTTTCCCTCGACCTCAAATCGAATCTTTCGGTGACTCGACAGATATTTCACCTTTTCCAACACATCGAGGGCAAAGGGAAAGAGATTGATCGATTGGAATTCTTTCATCTTTCCCGAAAGGTACTGATGGAGCCATGCCTTGAGTGCCTCGACGTGGGAACGTACCTCTTGTGGCGTCCCGGGGAGATCCTCGATTCGTTGCCAAAGTGCCTCCAGGGTGTCCAAGAGGTCCCCCGCCTCCAGTTCCTTTGAGATCCGGAAGATCTCATGGGTTTCCGTTGAAATGTTAGAAAGCCTCTCGAGATTCCGCTCCAGGGTCTCGATCGTGGTCTGAATCTTTGGATCGGCACGATAGCGCTTCAGCCTCCGCTTGAGAAGACGGAGGTTCCCATGGATGACGGCGAGGGGCGTCCTGAGCTCATGGGAGATGTGATTGATGGCCTTGGTTTTTGCTCGATTCAGCTGTTCAAGTTCTTGATGGGACTTGATCAGTGCCTCTTGAGCCTGAATGCGTTCGGTCACATCCCTCAAATAGACCAGATATTCGGGGATCCCTCGGTAGAAGATGCTTGCAGCGGAGACCTCTACATAAACGATTCTCCCATCCTTCGCGACCCCTTTGAATTCATATCTGACCGGGACGGTTTCGCCCCGCTGTCTGCGCTGATTGATCGTCATGACCATATCGCGATCGTCCGGGTGGACGACCAGGGTAACGGGTTGGCCGACCACCTCCTCCCGACTTCCGTAGCCGAAGATCTCTACAAATCTCCGATTGACGTACTGGATCCGATCCCCCCGGATCATTGCAACTGCATCATTGGAGTGTTCGATCGCCGTGCGGTAGCGTTCCTCGCTTTCAGCGAGGGCCTCCTCAGCCAGTTTCCGGCTCGTGATGTCCATCATCGTTCCCTCGTAATAGAGGGGTTTTCCGGACGCATCCTTCACGAGTCTGACGTTGACTGAGATCCATTGAGTGCCTCCATCCCTACGATACATCTCGACTTCATAATTCTGGACCGAGCCTTTCTCAAAGAGGAGATCGATCAGACGGCGGTGGTCTTCAGGACGCACATACATGCTGGCAATATTTTTTCCCTCCTTGAGTAGGCTCTCAGGGGAATCGTAGCCGTGGATGTGCGCGAGGGAAGGGTTGGCACTGATGAAATGCCCGTCCGGGCTGATCTGAAAGATGCCTTCCATCGCATTCTCATAAATCGTTCGGTACTTTTCCTCGGTCTGTCTCAGGACGGAGGCAAGGCGTTTCTTTTCTGTGATATCGCGGACATAAATGGCAATTCTCTGAATCTCGGAGCCGTCTTCCAAGACAGGGTAGAGGCTATTTTCAAAGATTTTGTCTCCGAGCGTACCCTCGAATCGAACGGGTTTCCCCGTCTCCAGCACCCTCTTCACTTTCTCCTTGCCGCTTGCCACTCGAGCGCTGGGAATAAGATCGTAGATCGATGTGCCGGGGAGTTCCTCAGCCGGGATGCCATAGAGCGTTGCCGCGTTCTTGTTGGCAACGAGGATGATCCCTTCCCGATCGATCAGAAGAGCGGCCTCCTCGATCGCATTGAAGAGGTCGAGGAAGACGCCCAAGGTGCGTTTCCGCTCGCTCTCGATGCGCTCCAATTCGGCAATCCTTTGACGAAGGACATCCAATTCGCGTGAGAGGGAGGTTAAGGCCTGTTCCTCTTTACTCATAGCGAAACTCTTCCCAGTTAAAATATACCCGATTCTCGGATTTCTTCAAATCTTTTTCTTTTACCTTGCTTGATTCCCAACTCACAGGTTTCTTATACTTAGTCGAGCTCGAGATCGCTATCGGCCCTTGATTCCGCAAGGAATATGATCGAGAAAGTCCCAGCGCAAGAGATTGAGTCGAGAATCGGGAAGTTTCAGGTGCAATTGGAGGAGAGGGGCTTGGATGGGGCCTTTATCCTCCAGAACGTAGACCTCTTTTACTTTTCGGGGACCATTCAGTCCTCTGTCCTCTTTGTCCCCCGGTGCGGAGACCCTATTCTCATGGTGCAAAAATGCTATGAGAGAGCCCGTGAAGAATCTCCGCTGGGTCAGGTGATTCCGGTCAACAGTAGGGGCCAAATGAAGAAAGTTTTGAGAGAGTCCGGGTTTCTGAGTTTGAGAAAAATCGGTTTGGAGATGGACGTTCTTCCGGTAAAGCTTTACTTCCGGTACAAGCAAACCTTTCCGGAATACGAATGGGTCGATATATCGGATGCGATCCTTAGGCTCCGGATGATTAAAACGCCTTACGAAGTTGAGCAGATTCGGAAAGCGGCGCGAATACTTCACAAAGGGTATATGGAAATCAAGGAAATCATCCGAGAGGGTATGACCGAGATGGAGATCGACGGCCACCTTGCTCTTATTGCGCGCCGAGAAGGCCACATGGGCGTTTTGAGGATGCGAGGGTGGAACCAGGAGATGACCCATGCCCATGTCCTATCCGGTGAAAGCGGTTCGACGATATCGTTTCTCGACAGTCCCCACGGCGGAAGGGGCAACACCCCAGCGATGGCCCAGGGGGCGAGCTCTCGAAGGATTCGAAGAAACGAACCGATTGGGATCGATTACGGGGTCGGGATCAACGGCTATCTGGCCGATCAATTTCGAACGCTCGTGATCGGAGATCTTGAAGATGACCTCTTGAGAGCTCATGACTTGTCGTTAGAGATCCATTCCCTCTTTGTTAAGGAGGCGAGGCCCGGGGTCTCGTGTTCAGACCTCTATCATCTTGCCGTGGCAAAAGCTGAAGAGAAGGGGTTCGGAGAGTACTTCAACGGTTTCGGAGAAGGGAAGGCCAGATTCGTCGGTCACGGGCTTGGTCTCGAGATCGATGAATACCCTATCCTAACGTTGCGATTTAACGAAAAGCTCAAACCGGGGATGGTGATTGCCTTGGAGCCCATGTTCGTTTTTCCCGGCAGAGGAATCGTTGGCTTGGAAGATGATTACCTGATTGTGGAAGGGGGTGTGGAAAGGCTTACCCTGACACATCAAACTGTTATAAGAATATAGTCTATTCCCTTTACTGAGGAGCTTTCTTTATGGTCGCGTTGACGTTCAGGGTTCGGTGGGTTATTCTGTTAATTACGTGAATCCAATATCCGAGGTGCGAGAATGAGGAAATGGATTGCTTTGGGACTGCTGATGACGGTTTTTCTGAGTCTTCAAGTTGGCGATGCATTAGCGAACAAGTCGTCGACCTCGATCGAGGGACCCACCAGCGCTGCGAAGGGAACGGAGGTCACCTTGCGTATTACCGTAAGTCATAACGCCAATACGTCCTCCCATCACACCGAGTGGGTGAAGGTACGAGCGAATGGGAAAGAGATTGCTCGTTGGGAGTATACGAAGGACAACCTGCCCGAAGGAGCGGAGTTCACAAAGGAGATCAAATTGAAGGTCACGGAGGATATGGAGATCGTCGCCGAGGCCAGCTGCAATAGGCATGGAAGCAGAGGACCTTCGACGCACAAGATCACCGCGAAATGATGGCCAGCTTTTCCGAAGCTATTACGAAAGGATGAAAAAGATGATTGCAGGTGTCTCGCTGATACTCATCCTGGGGGTTTTGAATCTGCTTTTGATCCTATTTCAGATGAGCACGGGTCTCCAGTGGGTAAAGGTCCCCTTTCGAGTCCATAGGAGAACGGGAGGGGTTCTTTTACTCAGTGCAGCCATTCACGCCTACCTTGCGCTCTTCGGTTGACGAGGACATGAGGGATGCGTCACTGAAGCGCGGGGACGATTGGGTGATCGGACAGGAAATATCTTCGAAAATCTTACCAAGCAGACAATTCGGGATGATCATTTGGCAAAGGTCTCTTCGCCCATGACAGGAGAGTCCTCCCAATTTCTAATTGGATTCTTCAGGCGAGGGGCCAAGCTGAGGTTACGGCTCTAACATTTTCT
>FWPV01004029.1_pt1 | contig 31997 bp, 31 predicted proteins | sample 2228371 | NCBI WGS metagenome assembly FWPV01 (sample SAMEA103939776, study PRJEB20133) | metagenome
ACTGGCCGCCCAGGCCGAGGAACTGCAGAGCTCCATTGCCTTCTTCAAGGTCGATGGCGGCGCACGCAGCGCCCAGCAGAAGCCGGCGCCGATGGCAGCCCGTCCGGCAGCCATGCCGAAGCACCAGGAGCGTCCGGCATCGCGGCCGGCCCCGGCCGCCTCGTCGGTCGCTGCCCAGCAGGCCCGCGTCAAGGGTTTCGCCCTAGACCTCAGCATGGGCGGTCCGGATGCATCCGACCGGGAATTCAAGGAGAGCGCCTAAGGCGCTCTGGGAGGAGTGACTCATGCTCGGCGCCTATGAGGAAAGGCGCCGAGACCAGGACCCGCGTGTGTATGCGCTGGGACCGCAATCGCCGGAAAGCCATGACGACCAGGGGTGAATGTATCGCCTCACCGCATGAAGCACCGGCTTGCCACCAGCACGACGACAAGCCTCGTCGCTCCATCCACAGACACTCGCAGGACAGATAATATGCGCCTCACGATCAAGCTTAAACTCGCCTTAGCCTTCGGCTTTCTCATCATCATGCTGGTCGGTACCGCCGGCTACGGGATCTTCAGCCTGGCCAATTCCAAGGCCGGCATGGACGAGGTGATCGATGTAACGGTCAGCCGGCTCGACCGCATGCAGCAGCTCAACGCCATCTCCCTGACGACGGTCCGTGCGCAGAAGAACATGATCCTGGCGGCAAATCCCCAAGAGGCCCAGCACTTCATCGAAGCCAGTAATGAGAGCCGCACCGAGTTCCGCCAGATCTTCGAGGAAATGGCCTCGACCGCCAGCGCCGCGACCCGTGATTTCTGGCAGGAACTGCGCGGCACCGTCGATCGGTTCGAAGCCAGCGACAGCCGCATTCAGGAGCTTGTACGCACAGGCAATTCGGCCGCCGCCTCTCAGATCTCCGCCAATGACGGCCGCGAGGACGCCAATGCCTTGACCAAGAAGCTGGAAGAAGGCGTTCAGATCAACCGCGACCGCCTGCAGCAGGCAAAAGCGGAAACGGACGCCAGCTACAACAATACCCGCACGCTTCTGGTGACGATTTCGGTGCTCGCAACCTTGGTTGCCGCCATCACCGCCGTCTGGATCGCACTCGGCATCAGCTCGGGTCTGCGCAAGATCATGGGCGTCGCGGAAGCCGTCGCCATCGGCGATTTGAACCAGAACGTCGAGATCAAGACCAATGACGAGATCAAGGATCTGGTGGACACCATCAATCGGATGACCTCGAATCTGAAAGAGATGGCGGAGGTTGCCGAGAGCATTGCAGAGGGCGACCTCACCGTGACGCCGAAGCCGCAGTCGGACAAGGATACCCTGGGCCTGGCACTCGCCAGCATGGTGGAACGCCTGCGCGGCGTCGTCGCCGATGCGCTTTCGGCCGCCGACAATGTCTCGTCCGGCAGCCAGGAACTTTCGGCCTCGTCCGAGCAGCTGAGCCAGGGTGCGACCGAACAGGCCGCCTCCGCCGAAGAGGCCTCTGCCTCGATGGAGCAGATGGCCGCCAATATCAAGCAGAACGCCGACAACGCCGCCCAGACGGAAAAGATTGCCCGTCAGTCGGCCAAGGACGCCGAAACGAGCGGTGATGCCGTCAACCGTGCGGTTGCCGCCATGCGCACGATCGCCGAGAAGATCTCGATCGTGCAGGAAATCGCTCGCCAGACCGACCTTCTCGCCCTCAACGCCGCCGTCGAGGCCGCTCGTGCCGGCGAACATGGCAAGGGCTTTGCGGTCGTCGCCTCGGAAGTGCGCAAGCTTGCCGAGCGCTCGCAGTCGGCTGCCGCCGAAATCAGCGCCATGTCGGGCGAGACGGTCCAGTCGGCCCAGGATGCCGGCGAGATGCTGAACCGCCTGGTTCCCGACATCCGCAAGACCGCCGAACTGGTCGCCGAGATCTCGGCTGCCTGCCGCGAACAGGACATCGGGGCTTCCCAGATCAACGAAGCGATCCAGCAGCTCGACAAGGTGACCCAGCAGAACGCCGGCGCCTCGGAAGAAATGTCGGCGACTTCGGAAGAACTGGCCGCCCAGGCCGAGGAACTGCAGAGCTCCATTGCCTTCTTCAAGGTCGATGGCGGCGCACGCAGCGCCCAGCAGAAGCCCGCCGCCACCATCTCGCGTGCGCGGCCCGCAGCCCAGGCGCCCGTGCGCGCCACCGTCAAGGCCAACGCCACCGTTGCCGCCCAGCAGGCTCGCGTCAAGGGCTTTGCCCTCGACATGAGCATGGGTGGGCCGGATGCAACCGATCATGAATTCAAGGAGAGCGCATAATGGCCGGCATGTCCGATGAAGCCCAGTTCGTGACGTTCGCCCTCGGCAAGGAAGTCTTTGCCGTTCCGGTCGAAGTGGTGCGCGAGATCCTCGACCATGAGGAACTCTTCCGCATTCCCAACGGCCCCGACTATCTGCTCGGGCTGCGCGACGTGCGCGGCCAGGGCGTGCCCACCATCGATCTCAGGCTCAAGCTCGGTCTTCCCAAGACCGAGCCCACCCCCAACACCCGCGTGCTGGTGCTCGACATCCCCTTGGAACAGCGCACGTTGTCGCTGGGGATGGTCGCCGATCGCGTGTTCGAGGTCATCCCGTTCCGTCGCAGCCAGATCGAGCCGGCACCGGAAATCGGCATCCGCTGGAGCTCCGAATACATTGCTGGCGTCGTGCGTCGGGACGAAGGCTTCGTGGTCATCGTCGATCTCGCCCGGCTCCTGTCGAGCGGCGACACCGCCCTGCTCTCCACCCGCAACGCCGCCTGACCTGACGGGATAAAGCATGTCTGCTGCTGCCACCGCCGCCTGCATCGAAGACCATATCAGCAAGCGAAACTTCGACCAGCTCGCGCGTTTCATCTATGACTACAGCGGCATCAAGATGCCGCCGACAAAGCTGACCATGTTGGAAGGACGACTGCGTCGCCGCCTGAGGGCGACGGGCATTTCGAGCTTCGACGATTATTGCGACTATCTGTTTAAGCATGACGGTCTCGAACAGGAGAAGGTCTATCTGATCGACGCCGTCACCACCAACAAAACGGACTTTTTTCGCGAACCCAACCACTTCTCCTATCTGCGGGACCACGCCCTTCCGAAGCTGGCAGGCCGCGACCTTCGTCGCCTGCGGATCTGGAGTTCGGCCTGCTCGACGGGTGCCGAGCCCTACACCATCGCCATGGTCGTCGATGATATCCTCGGTGAGAGTTCGAAGCTCGACTACACCATCCTCGCGACCGATCTCAGCACCGAGGTGCTTCAGACCGCCCGGCGCGGCATCTATACGTCCGACATGGTGGCTCCGGTGCCACCGGACATGCGCGCCCGCTACGTGATGACGGCGATCGACGCTAGCCGGCGTGACGTGCGCATCCATCCCAATCTACGCTCAAGGGTGGGCTTTGCCCGGCTCAACCTCATGGATCAGAACTATGGCATCGGCGATCCGATGCACATCGTCTTCTGCCGCAACGTGCTCATCTATTTCGACAAGCCGACCCAACACCGCGTGCTCACGCGCCTCGTCGATTGCCTGATACCGGGCGGCTATCTGTTCATTGGCCATTCCGAAACCGTGACGGGCTTCGACCTGCCGATCCGTCAGGTCGCCAACACCGTTTTCGAGAAGGTATGACAGCGTAGATGGCCAAGAAAGTCCGGGTCCTCATCATCGACGATTCCGCCAGCGTCCGCCAGACGCTGGCCCGAGTGCTGGAGGCCGATCCCGACATCGACGTGATCGGAACCGCGTCCGATCCGTTCATGGCCGCGCGCAAGATCCAGGAGGAGATCCCCGACGTCATCACGCTCGACGTCGAGATGCCGCGCATGGATGGCATCACCTTCTTGCGCAAGCTGATGTCGCAGCGCCCGATCCCCGTCGTCATGTGCTCGTCGCTGACGGAACAGGGGTCCGAGACCCTGCTCCAGGCGCTGGAGGCAGGGGCTGTCGATGTCATCCTCAAGCCGAAGATCGGTGCGGCCGATCATCTAGCGGAAACCGGCATGCGGATCTGCGAGGTGGTGAAGAGCGCCGCTCACGCCCGCCTTGTCGGCCGGCCCAGGCGAACAGCCTCGATGAGCGGCCCTGCGGCCAAGCTGACGGCCGATGCGGTTCTGCCGCCGCCGACCGGGAAGGCCATGGCCAAGACCACGGAAATGGTGGTTTGCGTCGGCGCATCAACGGGCGGGACCGAGGCGCTGTGCGACTTCCTCGAACAGCTTCCGGCCAATGCGCCCGGCATCGTCATCGTCCAGCACATGCCGGAGAAATTCACCGCAGCCTTCGCCAAGCGGCTGAACACGCTGTGCGAGATGGAGGTCAAGGAGGCGGTCGACGGCGACCCGGTGCTGCGCGGCCACGTACTGATTGCCCCGGGCGACCGTCACATGCTGCTCGAGCGGCAGGGCGCGCGTTATCATGTTTCGGTCCGCACCGGACCGCTCGTCTCCCGACACCGGCCGTCCGTCGATGTGCTGTTCCGTTCGGCCGCCCGCTCCGCCGGCGCAAACGCCATGGGCGTGATCATGACGGGCATGGGCGACGACGGGGCGCGCGGCATGGCCGAAATGCACGAGGCCGGCGCCTACACCATCGCCCAGGACGAGGCGACATCGATCGTCTACGGTATGCCGAAGGAAGCGGTGGCACGCGGCGGCGTCGACAAGATCGTCCCGCTCGATCATATCGCCCACGAGATCCTGTCTGCCGACCGTCGACGCTGATCGGCCGGCAACGACAATTCGCCTCGCGACTTTCAGCCTCCGTTAACCATAAATCGGAAAAGATCATCTCCAGGAGCGTCGGTCTATTCGGCGCCAATCAACCCTCTGGCCTGGAGCTCAAGACAATGCCGGTCATCACCTTTGCCAATACCAAGGGCGGCGCGGGAAAGACCACCGCAGTTCTTCTGCTGGCCACCGAACTGGAACGCATGGGCTTCAGCGTCACCGTTCTCGATGCCGACCCGCAATTCTGGATCACGCGGTGGCGCGAGAACTCCGGCGACAAGACGAAGATCAAGGTCGTGCCCTATGTCACGCTCCCCTCTCTGGAGAAGCATATCCAGGAAAGCCGGCGGGATGCGGACTACGTGCTGGTGGATCTCCCGGGTGCCCGCACGCCCCTCCTCGCCAAGGCCATCGGCTATTCCAACCACGTGCTGATCCCGATCCAGGGATGCTCCATGGACGCCCAGGGCGGCGCCCATGTGATCGAGCTCATGCAGTATCTGGCAGACAAGGGCAATATCCATATCCCGTTCTCGGTCGTGCTGACCCGCGTCAACTCGATGGTCACCACGCGCGCGCTGCAGACGGTAAAGGCGCTTCTGGCCGAACGCGGCGTCAATGTCCTTGGCACGCCGATCATCGAACGCTCGGCCTTCCGTGACGTGTTCGATTTCGGCGGCACGCTGCACACGTTGGCCGCCGGCCGCGTCAGCAACCTCGAGAAGGCACGGGAGAATGCCCGCGCCTTCGCCGAGGAGGTGCTGATGCACGAGGCGCTGCGCTGCCGCAGGCTGCAGATGGAAAAGACCGGCACGCTACGCGCGGTCGCCTGAACGGATATAAGGCGCTTCGACTGCGCCTTGTCCCCTCCGGCTCAAAGAGCCGGCGAAGGGAGACCTGTCTCGCGCTCAGCCGGCTTATGCTGAATCCGCTCGCGGAACCATGCGCTGCTCTGCGCTCTCAAGATCAATCGCAATCGCTTCATGCAGGCAAAGCTCCGCCTCGTCTGCCTGCCCCGCCTCGACCGCCTGCACGAGATTGCGCCGCTTGACGACCGCCGCCTCGTAGAACGGGTCGTCGCCGCGGCTTTCGCCTGCCGGCATGGCGGCGGCCAGCGTGAATTCGGTGACGCTCAGCGAAGCGCGAAGCATCGGATTGAGCGCTGCATCGGCCAGCACGCGGTGCAGTTCAAGCGTCGCCAGCGCAAAGGAATCCGCCATGCCGCGCGACACGCTCATCTGCTGCAGCCAGTAATACAGCATGCGGATGTGATCGGCGGTCCGATGCCGGGCCGCGAGCCGAACCGTTTCGAGTTCCAGAAGACGGCGGATGTCGAAGAGGTAATGCACGAAGACGGGATCGAGCCCCGCCTCGAAGTGCCACAACAGTACCTGATGGTCGAACAGTGCCCAGCGGCTGCGGGGACACACACGGGTCCCCACCTTGGGGCGCGCTTCGACCAGTCCCTTCGCCTCGAGCGTCTTCAACGCCTCGCGCAGCACGGTCCGCGACACGCCATACATATCCATCAATTCGGCGTCGCGCGGCAGGATCGATCCCACGGGAAAGCGGCCGGCGACAATGCCGGCCCCGATCTCGTTGATGATGAAGGAATGAAAATTGGCTGCAGCCGACCGCCCGGAGCGCGCGCGGATCAGACTGCCGGGTTCACTCATGTTTCAACTTCCCAAAACCCCCTGCGCGCACCGAAGACGCCGAAAATACCAGCCGCTGCAACACGATGAAGACGAACAGCAGCGCCCCGATGACGATCTTTGTCCACCAGCTGGACAATGAGCCGTCGAAGATGATGTAGGTCTGCACCAGCCCCTGCAGCATGACGCCGATGAAGGTGCCGAACACGAAACCGTAGCCGCCGGTCAGAAGCGTGCCGCCAATGACCACCGCACCGATTGCGTCCAGTTCGACGCCCACCGCCGCCAGCGGATAGCCGGCCGACGTATACAGTGAAAAGACGATACCCGCGAGGCCCGACAGCACGGCCGAGAGCGTATAGATGAGAATGGTCGTGCGCGCCACCGGAACGCCCATCAGCTGCGCCGACGTCGCATTGCCGCCGAGCGCATAGACATAGGAGCCGAAGCGCGTCCGGTGGGCCAGCAGGGCTCCGGCGATGAAGACGAGGATCATCAGGCCTCCGATCAGGCTGAGGCGACCGCCCCCGGGCATCAGGTAGTAGGTCGATGACACGGCGGAATAGAACGGATGAGAGACCGGGATCGAATCCTGCGTGATGACGGAAGCGACGCCGCGTGCGAGGAACATTCCCGCCAGCGTCACGATGAAGGACGGCACCTGCAGATAATGCACGGCAGCGCCCATGGCCGCACCAAACGCCGCCGAAATGATGAGCACGACGGCGAAGGCAAGGAGCGGGTGAAAACCGTACCAGGAGACGAGAACCGCGATCATGACGCCGGTAAAGCCGATGACGGCGCCGACCGAGAGGTCGATGCCACCGGCCAGAATGACGAAGGTCATACCGACCGCGGCAATGCCGAGAAAGGCGTTGTCGGTCAGGAAATTGCCGAGCACGCGGGTGGAAAACATGCCGGGATACTGCAAGACGCTTGCCGCATAGGCGAGCGCGAAGATCACGGCGGTGGCCACGAGAGGTCTGAGACTGCGGTTCATGGAGCTTTCCCGGAAAGGAGGCGGCTGTTGCGCCGGGCCTCGATCATTCGGCCGGCCAGCGGCGACTGCATCAGGAGAATGAGGATGATGACACCGGCCTTGACCACGAGATTGAACTCGGGCGGGAAGCCGGAGACTAGGATCCCGGTGTTCATCGCCTGGATGATGATCGCACCCATGACCGACATGGCGATCGAGAAGCGCCCGCCGAGCAGCGATGTGCCGCCGATGACCACGGCCAGGATCGCATCGAGCTCAAGCCAGAGCCCGGCATTGTTGGCGTCTGCTCCGCGGATGTCGCCGGCGATGATGATGCCGGAGATCCCGGCACACAGACCGGAGAAGGTGTAGATCGCGACAAGAAGCAGCCGGCTGTGGATGCCGGCAAGGCTGGCGGCGGCACGATTGACACCCACAGCCTCGATGAACAGGCCGATCGCAGTCGAACGGACGGCGATGACACTGGCGGTCAGAAGGACCGCCGCGATGCTCACCGGCATAGGCAGACCGAGAAAGGACCCGGTTCCGATGAAGATCAGGGTGGGATCGGAGAAAGTGACGATCGAACCCTCGGTGATCAGCTGCGCAATGCCTCGGCCGGCGACCATCAGCACCAGGGTGGCGACGATCGGCTGGATCGCGAGATAGGTGACGAGGATGCCGTTCCAAAGGCCGCAGACGAGCGCGGCGGCAAGCGCCGTCGGAACGGCGACATAGCCGGGATAACCGTCGGTGACCATGGTCGCGGCGACGGCGCCGGCGATCGCCATGACCGCGCCGACCGACAGGTCGACGCCCTTGGTGGCGATGACGGCGGTCATGCCGATGGCGAGGATCGCGACCGGCACGCCGCGGTTCAGCACGTCAATCATGCTGCCGAACAGCCGCCCGTCCTGCCAAGTGATGTCGAAGAAGCCCGGAAACAGCAGCCAGTCGATGAACAGCACGCCGAGCAGCGCAATGGTCTGCGGGTTGACGACCCGGCTTAGGCGCATCGCCTTCATGCCACCTCTCCCTCGGGTTGGGCCGCAATGGCCTGGACGATGACAGAGGGCGTGATCTGGTCACCCCGCAGTTCCGCGACCATTTCGCGGTCGCGCATGACGACGACGCGCGAGGAATAGGCAACGATCTCGTCGAGTTCGGACGAAATGACCATCAGCGCCAGGCCGTCCTCGCGCAGCCGGCTGATGGTCCGCACGATCTCGGCATGGGCGCCGACATCGATGCCCCGGGTCGGCTCGTCGAGGATCAGAAACGCCGGATCGGTCGCCAGCCAACGGGCGAGAATGACCTTCTGCTGGTTGCCTCCGGAGAGGAGCTTGACCGGCATGTCATAGGAGTGCGCGCGAATGTCGAGATCCTCGGCAAAGCGCCCGGCAATCTCCATCTGTTCGTCGCGGTTGAGTGTCCGGAACCAGCCGAGCTTGCCCTGCAGGGCGATGATAATGTTTTCGCGCACCGAAAGATCCCCGAGAATGCCCTCGGCCTTGCGGTCTTCCGGGCAGAAGCCGAAGCCATGGGCAATGGCCTGGGCCGGGCTCTTCAGATCGATGCGCTTCTCGTCGATCCGGATCTCGCCACTGTCGGTCTGGTCGATGCCGAACATGACGCGCGCCATTTCGGTTCGCCCCGATCCGAGCAATCCGGCCACGCCGACCACCTCTCCCTTGTGGATACGCACCGAGAAAGGTCTCACCTTGCCCGTCTTGCCGCATCCGTCGAATTCGACCATGGCCGGTCCGGCCTCCCGCTCTTCGATACCGGCGATGGCGGGAACGAAACTCACGTCCTTGCCGAGCATCATGCGGACCACGTCGGTGCGGGTCAGCCCGGCGAGCGGCTTCGTGCCGATCAGCTTGCCATTGCGCAGAATGGTCACGCGGTCGGCGATGGCGAAGACCTGATCGAGAAAATGGGTAATGAAGACGATCGCCAGCCCCTCGGCCTTCAAGGTGGCAATGACTTCGAACAGCCGGTCGACCTCATGCTTGTCGAGGCTCGCAGTCGGCTCGTCGAGCACCAGGACCTTGCCGGAAAGCTCGACCGCCCGGCAGATGGCGACGATCTGCTGGACCGCTACCGAATAGCTGCCAAGTTCGGCCTCGACATCGATGTCGAGCCCATAGCGCGCCAGAAGCGTCCGCGCATTCCGCGCGATCAGCGACTTGCGCACGAAGCCGAAGCGGGTCGGCTGATGGCCGAGATAGAGATTTTCCGCAACCGAGCGGTTGGGCAGGAGATTGACCTCCTGATAGACCGTACCGATGCCATAGGACTGGGCGTCCAGCGGATCGCGAAACTCCACACGCTCTCCGTCCAGCACGACATCGCCCGCATCGGGCTGATAAGCACCGGTCAGGATCTTGATCAGCGTCGACTTGCCGGCGCCGTTCTCCCCGAGCAGCGCATGCACCTCCCCGGGCCGCAAGCCGAAACTCACATCGTTGAGCGCGCGGTTCTGCCCGAAAATCTTGCTGACGCCACGCGCCTCCAGCACGAATTCCGTGCCCGGGCCTTCCTTGTCCATATGCTCCCCTCCGCTGATCGCGATCTTTCGCCGTCCCGCCACGCAATGCAAGGGGGTCGCCGGCATCGCCAGCGGCCCCCTCCTGGCGACGTGTGGTCAGTAGCCGAGGCCCTTGCGGGCTTCGTACTCGCCTTGGGGATTGTCGGCCGGCGTATAGAGCTTGGACTCGGTGATGATGAACTTCTCCGGTGCCTTGCCGTCCTTCAGATAGGCTTCCAGCGCATCGAAGGCGGGACCGGCCATGTTCGGCGTCAGTTCGACCGTCGCATTGGCCTCGCCGGCCGCCATGGCCGCGAAGATGTCCGGAACGGCGTCGATCGAGACGACGAGGATGTCGGAGCCGGGCTTCAGGCCGGCATCCTTGATGGCCTGGATCGCGCCGACCGCCATGTCGTCATTGTGGGCATAGACCGCGCAGATCTCCTTGCCGCCGTTCTCGGCCTTGATGAAGCCTTCCATGACTTCCTTGCCCTTGGCGCGGGTGAAGTCACCGGTCTGGCTGCGGACGATGGAGATGTTGGACTTGCCGGCAATCGCTTCCTCGAAGCCCTTCTTGCGGTTGATTGCCGGCGTCGATCCGACGGTGCCCTGCAGCTCGACGACCTTGCAGTCCTTGTCCTTGACCGTGTCGACGAGGAAGCGGCCGGCCACGCGACCTTCCTCGACCTGATCCGAAGCAACCGAAGTCAGATAAAGGTCTTCAGGCGCATCGACACCGCGGTCGAGCAGGATGACGGGGATCTTGGCGTCCTTGGCTTCGCCCAGAACGGCGTCCCACCCGGTGGCGACGACCGGAGCAACCAGAATGGCATCGACGCCCTGGGCGATGAAGCCGCGGATCGCCTTGATCTGGTTTTCCTGCTTCTGCTGCGCGTCGGCGAACTTCAAGTCGATGCCGCGCTTTTCGGCCTCCATCTTGGTGACGGAGGTTTCGGCGGCACGCCAGCCGGACTCCGACCCGATCTGCGAGAAGCCGACCGTGAGATCGGCCGCCAGGGCCGTTGAAGACAACAAGGCGCACATACCCGCGGCGACCGCGAGCCTGGATAGAATAGACATGATTTCCTCCCAAAAGAACCGTTCCCGCCCTCCGCAGGCCCGGCATGAAGTGACGCTAGCAATAGTACTATTATATGTAAATAATCCAACCAAAAACGTGTATATGCGACGCACAGCACTTTATACGGGATATTTTTGTGTACTGCCCTGGGGTTCACCTTGCGCTATAAGCCCGTCAAACCGATGAGGAGCAAGGCAGTGGAAACAACCGAAATCAGCACACGCGCCGAGTTCGCGCAGTGGGCGATCCAGCGCGCGCAGGAGATCATGACGAACGAAGGAGCAGCCTTTGCGATCGCCGCGCGCGACATGAACGAGGACGCTCTGGCGAATTCCGCGACGCAGCTTGGCCAGGCGATCGCCGACGCCATGCTCGAAGTGTTCGACGGCCTTCTCACCGAATAGGCGAGGGTCTGCCAAACGAAAAGGGCGGCACCGACATGCCGCCCCTCGATCGCGATCATCGGTTCTGAACCGAGACGCGACATCAACAAAAACAGGCTCTTGAGCCGAGACCCTGTGCCGGGCTTCAGCCCTTGGCCCGCGCCATGGTCAGCGCCAGATCCTCGATCATGTCTTCCTGTCCGCCGACCATGCCGCGGCGTCCAAGCTCGAGCAGCAGGTCCCGCGCCGGCACGCCGTAGCGCTTTTCGGCGCGTTCGGCAAAGAGCAGGAAGGAGGAATAGACGCCGGCATAACCAAGCACCAGCGAGCCGCGATCAACACGGATCGGCCGGTCCATCATCGGCACGACCAGATCCTCGGCGACGTCCATGATCTTGAACAGATCGACACCGGTCTCTGCCCCCATGCGCTCGAACACGGCGACCAGTAGCTCGGTAGCGGCATTGCCCGCACCTGCGCCCAGACCGGCGATCGCACCGTCGATCCGGTTCGCACCGGCAGCAACCGCGGCGACCGAATTGGCGATGCCCATGCCGAGATTGTGGTGACCATGGAAGCCGAGTTCCGTTTCCGGCTTGAGCGCAGCGCGGATGGCCGAGATGCGGGCCGTCACGTCTTCCGGCAGCATATGGCCGGCCGAATCGGTGCAATAGACGCAGTTGGCGCCGTAGCTTTCCATCAGCAGCGCCTGCTCGACCAGTTTGTCCGGTGCTGCGCGGTGCGACATCATCAGGAATCCGACGGTATCGAGACCGGTCTTGGCGGCATAGGTGATGTGCTGTTCGGCGCAATCAGCCTCGGTGCAGTGAGTTGCAACGCGGACACCGGAAATGCCGCAGTCGATGGCTTCCTTCAGCATGTCCACGGTGCCGATGCCCGGCAGAAGCAGGGCGGAAACCTTGGCCTGCTTCATGTTCGGGACAACGGCGCGCAGGTACTCCGCGTCGGTGTGAGCGGCAAAGCCGTAATTGACCGAGGCACCGCCCAGGCCATCGCCATGGGTAACTTCGATCCACGGCATGCCCGCCTCGTCGGCGGCCGATGCGATGGCGACCATCTGATCGAGCGAGATCTGGTGGCGCTTGGCGTGCATGCCGTCGCGCAGGCTCATTTCGTGAAGGGTGATCTTGCGACCTTCAATAGTCATGGTGCTTCTCCTCAGCCGCGGGCCGGCAGGGTAACGACGCCATTGGCCGCCTCCTGCGCAAACAGTTCGGCGGTGCGCAGCGCGGCCGCCGTCATGATGTCGAGATTGCCGGCATATTTCGGCAGGAAGTCGCCCAGTCCCTCGACCTCGAGATAGATCGACACACGCTTCCCGTCGAAGATGGGACCGTTCACCAGCTTGTAACCGGGGACATATTTCTGCACCTCGGCGACCATCGCGTTCACGCTTTCGGTGATTGCGGCCTGATCCGGTTCGCCTTCGGTCAGCACATGCACCGTGTCGCGCATGAGAAGCGGCGGCTCGGCCGGATTGACGATGATGATCGCCTTGCCGCGCTTGGCGCCACCGACCTTCTCGATGGCCGAGGCCGTCGTGCGGGTGAACTCGTCGATGTTCTTGCGCGTGCCCGGACCGACGGAACGCGACGACACGGCTGCGACAATCTCGCCGTATTCGACCGGCTGCACACGCGACACGGCCGCGACCATCGGAATGGTCGCCTGGCCGCCGCAGGTCACCATGTTGACGTTCATCTCGAGCTTCTTGGCATGATCGGCCAGATTGACCGGCGGAATGCAGAAGGGACCGATGGCCGCCGGCGTCAAATCCACCATGATCACGCCGAGCTCGTTGAGCTTGCGGGAATTCTCCGCATGCGCATAGGCAGACGTGGCATCGAAGGCGACGCGGATATCGTCGGCGATCACGTGTTCCAGGATGCCGTCCACACCGGTCGCGCAGGCCTTCACGCCCATGTCGACGGCGCGCTTCAGACCTTCGGAGGCCGGATCGATGCCAACCATCCAGACCGGCTCGACCCATTCGGAACGCTTCATCTTCATGAGGAGATCGGTGCCGATATTGCCGGGGCCGATGATGACCGCCCTCAGTTTGCTGCTCATATTGGTTTCCTTTGACTTACATTCCGAAGAAGGCGGGCAGCGCCAGCGACAGCGCCGGCACGTAGGTGATGAGAAGGAGTACGACGATCATCACTAGCATCGGCGTGATTGCACACTTGACGACCGTCTCAAGCGAAAGGCCGGAGACGCGTGAGGCGACGAAGAGATTGACGCCGACCGGAGGGGTCACCATGCCGATGGCGAGGTTGACGATCATCACGATGCCAAAGTGTTCGGCGTTGATGCCGAGAGCAGTGACGAGCGGCAGCAGGATCGGCGTCAGGATGATGATCGCGGCGATCGTCTCCATGAAGGTGCCGACGACCAGAAGGATGACATTGATCGCGAGCAGCAGCAGCCAGGCCTGGTCCACGGCAGAGGTGATGGCGTTGGCGAGCATCACCGGCACGCCCTCGATCGCCAGCGCCCGGCCGAAGATGGTCGCCGTTCCAACGATCAGCATGATCGTGGCAGAGGTCAGCGCGGAACCCGCGAAGATCTTGTAGAGATCCTTGAGCTTCAGTTCGCGATAGACGAATGCGCCGACGACCAGACCGTAGATCACGCCGACGGCGGCGGCCTCGGTCGGGGTGAAGACACCGCCATAGATGCCGCCGAGAATGATGACCGGCACCATCAGCGCCCATTTGGCATCATTGAGCACGGCGAGCATCTCGCGACGGCTCGGACGATAGTCACCCGGCTTCTGGCCGTCCTTCCTCGACTGCAGCCAGGCATAGGCGATCAGCGCAAAGCCGATCAAGAGCCCCGGAACGACACCGGCCATGAACATCTTGGAGACAGAGACATTGGCCGAGGTCGCGTAGATGACCATCGGAATGGACGGCGGAATGATGACGCCGAGAGAGCCGGAGCAGGCCACAAGGCCAGACGAGAAGCCGGGCCTGTAGCCGTCTCTCGCCATCGCCGGCAGAAGGATGGTGCCGACGGCTGCGACCGTGGCCGGGCCAGAGCCGGAGATGGCCGCGAAGAAGATGCAGGTGACGACGGCGATGATCGCCATGCCGCCGGTATAGCGGCCGAAGAACATGCGACCGACATTGATCAGGCGCTGGGACAGCCCGCCCTGGCCCATCAGGTCGCCGGCAAGGATGAAGAAGGGAACAGCCATCAGCGGGAAGCTGTCGATGGAGGTCACCAGGCCCTGCGGCACATAGGATCCGGATACCTTGCCGGACACGATCAGCGCCACCGTCGAGGCAATACCCAGCGAGATCGCGATCGGAACGGAGAGCAGGAGCAGAAGCGCCAGCAGGCCGAAGAGAATGAGCGAGATCATCGGGCATCTCCCTGGCGTGCGGCGCGCAGGTCGCTGACGACGGCCTGGATCAGGCGCAACACGACCAGCAGGAAGCCGGTGAACGGCGCGAGATAGATGATCCCCATCGGCACACCGAGCGAGGCGGACTTCTGGCCGAAGCGGAAGGTCTTCTCCACCATGAACCAGCCCTGGTACATGACGAAAAGCGCAAAGGCGCCAAAGATGATGTGGGAAAGGATGCGCAGGAAGACCTGGCCCTTCGCGGACAAGAGATCGCTGGCCATGGTCACGCGGATATGCGCGTCCTTGCGCACCGCATAGGCGATGCCGACATAGGTCGCCCAGATGAAGAAATATCGCGCCAGTTCCTCCGACCACGAGAGCGATGCCCCCATCACGTAGCGCATGAAGATCTGAACGCCGATCAAGGCCGACATCATGGCCATCAGGGCCACGACGATCGCCTCCTCGAAATGCTCGTCGACGATTTTGAGCATGAACGCCTCCCACGCCAAGCGGGCAGAGCCCGCTGATGCCATTTCAAAGAAAGATGTCGAAAAAGGGCCCGGCGACGACCGTGCCGAGCCCTGGAGACGAGAGGCTTACTTCGCGGCAGCCAGGAGGCGGTCGACGAGATCGGCACCGGCCTTCTGCTTCACCAGGTCGACGATCGGAGCGACCTTGTCGGAGAAGGCCTTCAGCTCTTCCGGGGTGAGCGTCGTGAACGTCACGTCGGTCATGGCGGCTTCGGCCTTGTCGTCCGCTGCCTCGGCAAGGCCGCGCTGGTAGTCGGTGGCAGCCTTCACGGCGGCGTCAAAGATCGCACGATCCTCATCGCTGAGGCTTGCAAGCTTGTCCGGGTTGGCCAGCAGCGGCCAGGGCGAATAGATGTGGTTGGTCTTCGAGATGAACTTCTGCACCTCGTTGAACTTCATGTCGTAGAACAGGTTGATCGGGCCTTCCTGCGCATCGAAGGTGCCCTGCTGGAGCGCGGTGAACAGCTCGTTGAAGGCAAGCGGCGCCGGATTTGCGCCCTCGGCACGCCAAGCGGCGATGTGCACTTCGTTTTCCATGGTGCGCATCTTCATGCCGGCGAGGTCGTCCGGAGAGCGGATTTCCTTCTTGTTGTTGGTCAGCTGACGGAAACCATTTTCCCAATAGGCCAGACCGACCATCCCCTTGTCGTTGAGCGAAGCGAGGATTTCCTTGCCGACGTCACCATCGAGAACCTTGTAGGCCTGCTCGCGATCCTTGAACAGGAAGGGAATGTCGAAGGCAAAGAACTGCGGCGCAAAGGATGCGACCGGCGCCGACGATACGAAGGTCAGGTCGACATTGCCGAACTGGATGTTTTCGACGAGCTCACGCTCGCCGCCAAGCTGCGAGTTCGGGAAGATTTCGAGACCGATACGACCGCCGGACTTCTCGCGCAGTTCCTTGTCGAGGAACTCGAACGCCTTGTGACCGGTCGACGACGGCGTCGAGGAATGGGCGGCGCGGAAGCTGATTTCCGGCGCGGCGGCAACGGCGGTGCTGAAGAGTGCGGCCGATGCGAATGCGGCAACGAAACCTGCGCGCAGCGAATGCGCGGCTTTTGTAAGCGACATGTCTGTCCTCCCTGTGATGCGAAAAACCGTTGCCGGTTTCCTTCTGGCTCTTGCCGGGCTGTCATGGACCCGAGCGCAAGGCGGGTGCCTCCGCTCCTCCCCCAGCGCGGCCGAGATAAACAGAGGCGTTCTCTTTTGTCAAATAGTAAAATCAGTTTGCAATATGTGCAATTTTCCGGCAAACGCGGTCCGAAAACACATCGGGAGGACGCCATGAACCTGGAGAAATCGACCGCAGGGCTCATCACCGCGCTGGAGCGCGCTGTGGGAGAAGGCAACATCAAGAGCGGGGCCGACGTGCCTGAAGCGGCACTGCGCGACTGGAGCGACGAACGCGGCGGTACACCGCTGGCGCTGGTGACGCCGCGCGACACAGAGGCAGTGGCCGCGGTCATGCGGCTCTGCCACGACTACGACACCCCGGTCGTGCCGCAGGGTGGCCGCACCGGGCTTGCCGGTGGCGCGGTCCCCTCGCAAGGCGCCGTGCTGCTCTCGCTCGCCGGCCTGGACCGGATCGAGGAGATCGACACGGCATCCGGCCTGATGGTCGTCGGCGCCGGCTGCATCCTGCAGCGCATCCAGGATCACGCGCTCGATGCCGGCTTCTCGTTTCCGCTCGACCTCGGTGCCCGCGGCTCCTGCCAGATCGGCGGCAACATTGCCACCAATGCCGGGGGCAACCGTGTCATTCGCTACGGCATGACGCGCGACCTAGTGCTTGGTCTCGAGGTGGTTCTGGCCGACGGCACGGTGCTGACGATGATGAACCGGATGCCGAAGAACAATGCCGCGCTCGACCTCAAGCATCTGTTCATCGGCTCGGAAGGCACGCTCGGCGTCGTTACCCGCGCCGTACTCAAGCTGCACCCGGGTGTCGGTGGGGCCAATGCCGCGCTGGTGGCAGTCGCCGACTTCGATGCGGCCGCCAGCTTGCTCAGGCACGCACAACGCGCATTGTCGGGCCGCGTCACGGCCTTCGAACTGATGTGGAACGACTACTACCGCGCCGTCCTCGAAGAGACCGGCCTTCGCCCGCCGGTCGCCCCCGAACACGCCATTTACGCGCTCATCGAGATGCAAGGGGCCGACGCCGATTCAGAGCGTCCGGCCTTCGAGACCATGCTTGAAGCCGCCTTCGAGGATGGGCTGGTCGTCGATGCGGCCATCGCCAAGTCGCAGCGGGAGGTCGAGGCCTTCTGGTCTCTGAGAGACGGGATCGCCGAAATCCTGTCGCGCCGGGCACCGACGATCAACTTTGACGTCTCCGTTCCCCTCGCCCGGATCGGCGCCTGCGTCGACGAGATCCGCGCCGCGCTGGAAACGGCCTTCCCGGCGCTGAAGGTGATCTTCTTCGGCCATGCCGGCGACAGCAACATCCATCTGGTCGCCGGGCCGATCACCGATATCGATCCGAGCGGCCACGGCATCGAGAAGACAGTTTACGAAATCATCCGCGCCTATGGTGGATCGGTCTCGGCCGAACACGGCATCGGGCTGCACAAGAAGCCCTGGCTGGCTTATAGCCGCTCGGAAAACGAGCTCTCCATGCTGCGCCAACTCAAGCGTAGCCTCGACCCGAAGGGGATTCTCAATCCCGGCAAGGTGCTCTGACGCCGGCAAGCCCCGAAGCAGGCAAGACGAAGTCGGATGGCGCGGCTCAGCGGGGCCGCGCGCCGAGATCGGCGGAAATCGCCGCCGCCACCCTTTGAACCTCCGGCACCAAGTCGCTCATGCGCTCCGGCGACATGTATTCGAGCGTTGACGATACCGAGATGGCCGCGATGATCCGGCCCGTCGCGTCGCGAATCGGGGCCGCCACACAGCGGATAGACGGCTCGTCTTCGCCAAGGTCGTAGGAAAAACCGCCGGCGCGATAATCTGCCATCAGACGCAACCAGTCGTCCTCGCTCATATTGCCGGGCAGCAGATGGTGGTCGCGCTGGTAAAGCCGCTGCAGGCTGGTGTCCGGCTCGTCGAGGATCAGCGCCTTGCCGACGCCGGTCGAGATCACAGGCTTGCGGCCGCCGATCCGCGAGCTGATTTCGACGGGTCGTGTTCCGCGCAGCTTGTCGAGATAGGCGACCTCCCAGCCGTCGAGTTGCGCCAGATGAACTGTGTCACGGGTTTCCCGCGACAGATCCTCAAGCTTCGGGCGGGCGATCCGCACCAGATCGGTCTGGGAATAGGCGGCAAAGCCCAGCTCGATCAGTCGCGGTCCCAGCGCGAATTCGCGCGGGTTTTCCGCCTTCAGGTAACGCCGCTCGACGAGAACGGAAACGATCCGGTGCACGGTGCTGTAGGTGAGCCCGGTCATCGCCGCGATGTCAGCGATCGAGCGCGACCGATCCGCGACGGCGTCGATAATCTCGAGCCCGCGGACGAGCGTCTGGCTGCGGGGCGCACGCGACTCGCTGTCCTGATCGGCCTTCTCGTTCTTTCCTGTCATGCCTACCCCGTCCTCGCAGTGAGCCTGCCTTTCTAGCGGCAGCGCGACCAAGCCGAAAGAGGCCATTCCGATTCCTGCGGCCATTCCAGCCCCTTCGCGGTAAAAATCTCCGCATCCGGCATCAAACCCGCACATGCGCGCGGACAAAAGGTCGCTGTCAGAGGGGACCCGCCGGTTCGAAAAACAGTTGCACCCAGCGCCTGTCGACAATATGCATGCAACAGAAACAGGCAACACGCGACCGGTTGAGGGATCATGATAGACAGCACGACGGACGATCTGAAGGCTGACGGGCCGCGCCTGCGCGGCTCAGGAACCCAGACCGTCTACAGCCGCTTGCGGCAGGAAATCCTGGCGATGACACTTGCGCCCGGCAGTGCCCTCGACGAGGTCCGCCTGTCCGAACGCTTCGGCATGTCGCGCACGCCGGTCCGCGAGGCGCTCCTTCGCCTTTCGTCGGAAGGGCTGGTGACGACCCTTCCCAACCGCAACACCATCGTCTCGACCATCGATTTCGCGAGCCTCCCACCCTATTTCGAGGCGCTGACGCTGATGTACCGCGTGACGACGCGCGCCGCCGCGAGCCGCCACAATCCCGCTGGCATGGTCATCATTCGCCAGCGCCAGAACGAGTTCGAAGCGGCGGTCAGGGCGCAGGACGCCTTTGCCATGATCGAAGCGAACCGCGAGTTCCACGTCGCCATCGCCGAGATGGGAGGCAACCCCTACTACACGGGCTTCTTCGCACGCCTGCTCGATGAAGGCCGCCGGATCCTGCGGCTTTACTACTCCACTTTCGACGACCGCCTGCCGCTGCAATATGTCCAGGAACACGAGGACATGATCGCAGCGATCGAGGCCGGTGATGTGGAGCAAGCCGACCGTCTCGCCACAGGGCACGCCGCTCAGATCGTCCGGCAGATCCAGGAATATGTCGCCCGCGACATGAACCAGGCGGTCACGCTTGGCGATCTCTGAAGGGTAACCGGACCGACCACCAATTGAAGCAATGGAAGAACACTATGACTGCACAACAGAATGCTGACGTTGTCGTCATCGGGGCCGGGATCGTCGGCGTTATGGCGGCCCTTTATCTCCAGGAGAGCGGACGCGCCGTGCTCCTCCTCGATCGCGACGAGGTGGCGGCCGGTGCCAGCGCCGGCAATGCGGGAATCCTGGCCTTTCCCGAGATCATCCCGATCCCCTCGCCCGGCATCATGTGGAAGGCGCCGAAATGGCTCCTCGATCCGCTCGGACCGCTCAGCCTGCCGCCGGCCTATGCGCTCAACATCGCCCCCTGGCTCTGGCGCTTCTGGCGCGCAAGCTCGCGAAAGACCTTCGAGCGCGGCATCGCGACCCAGACCAGCCTGATGAAACTCGCAGCGATGGAGATGGAGCGGATCCGCTCGATCGGTGAGCTTGCCTCCTTCTTCACCCACACGGGCAGCCTCGACCTTTATGACAGCGAGGCCTCGTTCAATGCGGCAACCCACGACTGGCTGGAGAAGGAGAAGGCCGGTTTCCAGTTCACCAGCGTCGGCCGAGCCGAGATCGAGAGGCTGCAGCCGGGCCTCGCCCCGCAATTCCGCCACGCGATGTATTCGCCGGCCGGGATCCAGGTCAACGATCCGAAGGGACTGACACGAGCCGTGGCGGATCTGATGGTCGCCCGCGGCGGGCTGTACCGCAAGGGTGAGGTAACCGACATTGCGCCCCGCGCCGACGGCGCCCTCGTGACACTCCTGGACGGCGCGACGATCCGGGCCACAACGGTCGTGCTTTCCGGCGGCGCCTGGTCGAAAATGCTCGCGGAAAAGCTTGGCGACCGCGTGCCGCTGGAGACCGAACGCGGTTACAACACGACGCTTCCCCCGCAGGCATTCCCCCTGCAGCGGCAGCTCTACTTCAACGATCATGCCTTCGTCGTAACCCCGCTGGCGGAAGGCATCCGCGTGGGCGGCGCCGTTGAATTGGGCGGCCTCAAGCTTCCGCCGAACTATCGCCGCTCCAAGGCCCTGCTGGCAAAGGCCGCGCGCTTCCTGCCGGACCTCAAGACAGAAGGCGGGCGCGAATGGATGGGCTTCCGTCCCTCCATGCCCGATTGCCTGCCGGTCATTGGCCGCTCGAAAGCCAGCCCCGCCATTCTCTATGCCTTCGGCCACGGCCATCTTGGGCTCACCCAATCGGCGGCGACCGGCCGGCTGATCAGCGATCTTGCCGCCGGCCGCGCGTCGAGCCTGTCGCTCGCACCGCTTAGCCCCGACCGCTTCCGCTGAGCCTGCGCCCCGACACGATCAGAAAGGAATTCCGATGCCCCCTCATCCGACCTTCACCCCGATTTCCAGCGATGAACGATCGGCCCGCCTGGCACAGCTGCGGGCCGTCCTCGAAGAGCAGCAGGTCGGCGCCGTGCTGCTCGGTTCCACCGAGAGCCTGCGCTACTATACCGGCCTCGTCTGGCACCAGAGCGAACGCCTGCTCGGCGCGGTCGTCACCGCAACGGGCCTGCACTATATCGTTCCTGGCTTCGAGCAGAGCCGTGTCAAAAGCCTGCCGCATCTGCCGGGCGAAATTCATGTCTGGCAGGAAGAGGAGGACAGCGCCGCCCTCGTCGCCTCGCTGGTCGAAGCGGGTGGCGTGCTGGCGCTCGACGACGCCCTGCCGCTCTTCGTCTATCACGCGCTGGTGCGCCGCTTCGGCGCGGAACGGCTGATGGACGGCGGTCCGATGATCCGTAGCCAGCGGCTGTTAAAGTCCGAGGCCGAGATCGCGATCATTCAGTATGCGATGGACCTCACGCTCGACATCCACAGGCGCGTTCACGCGCTGATCAAGCCCGGCATTCGCGCGTCAGAGGTCGTTCGCTTCATCGACGACCAGCATCGTGCCGCGGGCGCCGAAGGTGGCTCCACCTTCTGCATCGTATCCTTCGGCGAGGCCACATCCCTGCCGCACGGGGCCGACGGCGACCAGATCTACAAGCCGGACGATGTCGTCCTGGTCGACACGGGTTGCCGCTTCGATGGTTATCATTCCGACCTGACACGCACCTACATGCTCGACGAACCGACCGCGGAATTCGCGCGCATCTGGTCGATCGAGCGCGAGGCCCAGCAGGCGGTGTTCGACGCTGCAAGCCTCGGCGCACCGTGCGAAAGCCTCGACAATGCGGCGCGTGCGGTGCTCGCCCGTCACGGCCTCGGCCCCGATTACAGGCTTCCGGGCCTTCCGCATCGGGCCGGCCACGGGCTCGGGCTCGAAATCCACGAGGCTCCCTATATCGTGCGGGGCAACCGGACACCGCTTCAGCCCGGCATGTGCTTCTCCAACGAGCCGATGATCGTCGTTCCCGGCCGGTTCGGTGTTCGGCTGGAGGACCACATCCACATGACTGCGGCCGGACCGCAGTGGTTCACCACGCCCGCCAAGGGTCCCAGCGAACCCTTCGCCTGAACCCTCGGCTGGGCACTCGCCGGCGTCGGTCCAAAGACCGACGACCGGTGCCGCCGGCCTCAAACCGACGACATCCCAGGTCGCTTTGGAAAAGCGCGTACGGCCATCTTGCTCTTTGTCGACAATCTGTATACTGATATATCACACCAACCCAAGGAGATTGTGATGACCACTGGCTGGCGCGGCGTCATTCCCGCTGTAACGACCCAATTCAACGAAGACCTGTCGATCGACTTCGAAAACACCCGCCGTGTCCAGGACGCCCTGGTCAATGACGGCGTGCACGGCCTGATCGTCATGGGCACCTGCGGCGAGAACAACTCGCTCGATCCGGACGAGAAGCGCCAGATCCTCAAGGGCGCCGTTGAAGTCGTCAACGGCCGCGTTCCGGTCATCACCGGCGTGTCGGAATTCGACACCCGTCGCGCCGTCGCCTATGCCCGCGACGCGGAAAAGGCCGGCGCCGACGGCCTGATGCTGCTGCCGGCCATGGTCTATGTGCCGAAGCCGGAAGAACTGGTCGCCCACTTCAAGACCGTGGCCGAGGCGACCTCGCTGCCGATCATGCTCTACAACAATCCGCCGGCCTACCGCGTCAACATCGGTGTCGATGTGCTTCGTCAGCTCGAAGGCGTCGCCAACATCAAGGCCGTCAAGGAAAGCGCCCCGGACACCCGCCGCTTCACCGACCTCATCAATGAGTTCGGCGATCGCTTCGACATCTTCGCCGGCCTCGACGACGTCGCGCTCGAAGGCATGATGCTGGGCGCAAAGGGCTGGGTTTCCGGCCTCACCAGCGCCTTCCCGCAAGAATCCGTCGCACTCGTCGCCGCTATCGACCGCGGCGACTGGGAAGAAGCCCGCCGCATCTATCGCTGGTTCATGCCGCTGCTTCATCTCGATGCCGAACACGATCTGGTCCAGACGATCAAGCTCGCCGAGCAGATAATGGGCCGTGGCTCGGAGCGCGTCCGCATGCCGCGCATGATCCTGCAGGGCGCGCGCCGTGCCGAAATCACCGCCATGGTCGAAAAGGCCGCAGCCACCCGCCCGTCGACGACGGCGAAGGCCGCCTGAGGCTGAGGCTGATCGCCTGCCAGAACATCCCTCACGGGTCGCCAACCGACACAGGCTGGCGGCCCGTCTTCCGTTTCAGGTCAAAGGATTTCACGCATGTCGGAGATCATCGAATACATACCGCTTGAAGAGGCCGAACGCCTGTCGAACGACATCCTGCGGGCGCTCGGCCTGTCCGAAGGGCACGCGACGGCGATTACCCGTTCGGTCGTGACGGCGCAGCGCGACGAGTGTTATTCGCACGGCCTCTGGCGCCTGCTCGGCTGTGTGACGACCGTGCGCAAGGGCAAGGTCGATCCAAAGGCCGTGCCGACCGTCGATACCTCCGCGCCCGGCATCGTCAAGGTCGACGCGGCCTATGGCTATTCGCTCCTCGCCTTCGAGCGGGGCCTGCCCGAACTGATCGACAAGGCACGCCGGCTCGGCCTTGCCGCCATGGCCATCAATCGCTGCTATCACTTCTCGGCACTCTGGCCGGAAGTCGAGGAAATCACGCGCGCCGGTCTGGTTGCTCTCGCCATGACGCCGAGCCACAGCTGGGTTGCTCCGGCCGGCGGCAAGAAGCCGGTCTTCGGCACCAATCCGCTCGCCTTCGGCTGGCCGCGTGCCGGGAGCAATCCGTTCGTGTTCGACTTTGCAACCAGCGCGGCCGCGCGCGGCGAAATCGAGCTGCACCGGCGCGCCGGCAAGCCCATTCCGCTCGGCCGGGCGATCGACGGCCAAGGCAATGACACGACGGACGCCGCCGAGGCCATGGCCGGCGCCATGCTGACCTTTGGCGGCCACAAGGGCTCGGCGCTGTCGGCCATGATCGAGCTGATGGCCGGACCGCTGATCGCCGACATGACGAGCGCCGAATCCATGGCCTTCGACGACGGAGCCGCAGTAACGCCGTGTCACGGCGAACTGATCCTGGCACTGGATCCGAAGGTCTTCCTGGGCGGCGCGATGGAGGAGAACATGAAACGGGCCGAGATCATGTTCGACGCCATCACCAGCCAGGGCGCCCGCCTGCCCTCGCAGCGGCGCTACACGGCCCGCGCCCGCAACGGCGATCGGGGCATTCCGGTTCAGGCCTCGCTTTTGAAGGAGCTCGAAGCGTTGCGAGCCTCGCTCTCCTGACGGGGCTATTTGAGCGGCACGACGACGCTCCTCCGGCTTGACGGGCGGATCGGCCGCGCCGCATCAAAAGCCTGAGAACGGTTGCGAAAAGGGGTTGTACTTGTGACCGATCGCGGTCACATTGCCGTCGCCGATCTCAAGAGGTCGGACAACATGACAACACGGGAGGAGTGTCCATCATGCGGTCGTTGAAGGACAGGAATGCGCTAATTACGGCGGCGGGCCAAGGCATCGGGCGCGCCAGTGCACTCGCCTTTGCCCGTGCGGGCGCGCGCGTCTTGGCCACGGATATCAACGCAGACGCCCTCGACAGCCTGACCCAGGAGGCCAAGGCCGAAGGGCTTGAGGTTGAAGCCCGGGTGGTCAATGTCCTCAAAGATGAAGAGGTGAGCGCCGTGGTTGCCGAGACCGGCCCCTTCGACATCCTGTTCAACTGCGCGGGTGTCGTACATGGCGGTACGGTTCTCGACATGGTCGAGACCGACCTCGACTTCGCCTTCGACCTCAATGTCCGTGCAATGATCCGCACCATCCGTGCGGTCCTGCCGGCCATGCTGGAACGCGGCAACGGTTCGATCATCAACATGGCGTCCGTCGCCTCCTCCGTGAAGGGCGTGCCCAATCGCTGCGCCTATACCGTCACCAAGGCGGCGGTGGTCGGGCTCACCAAGTCGGTCGCCGCCGATTATGTAACCCAAGGCATCCGCTGCAATGCCATCTGCCCCGGCACGGTCGACAGCCCGTCCCTGCAAGAGCGCATGCGCGCCCAGGGCGACTATGACGCAGCGCGCGCCGCCTTCGTCGCCCGCCAGCCCATGGGCCGCCTTGGCACCCCGGAGGAGATTGCCGATCTCGCCGTCTACATTGCCGGCGCCACCTATACCTCCGGCCAGGCCTTCGCCATCGACGGCGGCTGGACCATCTGAGCAGGGCACGTCGGCGGCTGACGTGGTCCGCCGCCGGGCCTTGCGAACCTGAGACAACAAGCACGGAGCGCGGCCTGGCCGCCAATTCGAAAGGACATACCCCATGAAACTCATGCGTGTCGGCCAGCCTGGCCAGGAAAAGCCCGCCATCCTCGACGCAGACGGCAAGATCCGTGACCTTTCCGCCCACGTCTCAGACATCGGCGGCGCGGCCATCTCGCCAGAGGGCCTCGCGCAAATCGCGGCGCTCGATCTCTCGTCGCTCCCCCAGCTCTCTGCCGCCGAGCGCATCGGTCCTTGCGTCGCAGGCACGGGCAAGTTCATCTGCATCGGCCTCAACTATTCCGACCATGCGGCCGAAAGCGGCATGGCGGTTCCCCCGGAACCGGTCATCTTCATGAAGGCGACCTCGGCCATCTGCGGTCCGAACGACGACGTGCTGATCCCGCGCGGCTCGGAAAAGACCGACTGGGAGGTGGAACTGGCCATCGTCATCGGCAAGACCGCGAAATATGTGTCCGAAGCCGAGGCGCTTGACTATGTCGCCGGCTACTGCGTCTCCCATGACGTTTCGGAGCGCGCCTTCCAGACCGAGCGCGCCGGCCAGTGGACCAAGGGCAAGTCCTGCGACACGTTCGGCCCGATCGGTCCCTGGCTGGTCACAAAGGACGAGATCGCCGACCCGCAGGCCCTCCCCATGTGGCTGAAAGTCAACGGCGAGACCATGCAGAACGGCACATCCGCCACTATGGTCTACGGCATCGCGCACCTCGTCTCCTACCTCTCGCAGTTCATGAGCCTGCATCCTGGCGACGTCATCTCCACCGGCACGCCGCCCGGCGTCGGCATGGGCATGAAGCCGCAGCGGTTCCTGAAGGCGGGCGACGTGGTCGAACTCGGCATCGACGGACTGGGCAGCCAGAAGCAGACCTTCAAGGCGGACGTCTGACGCCCACGAGAGACTGTGGCGCGCCGGCTCTGGAGGAAGAGCAGAGCCGGCGCGTTCTATATTTGGGCGAAAAAGCCCGGGAGGAACCCATGAAGATCACCCGTCTCGAAACCGTGCGCGTCGCCGAGCGCGCCAATCTGCTATGGCTGCTCGTCCACACCGATGAGGGGCTGACCGGCCTTGGCGAGACCTTCTTCGGTGCGGAGACAGTCGAGGCCTATGTGCACGAATACATCGCCCCGCGGGTGATCGGCCGCGACCCGCTGGAGATCGACCGTCAGTCGGCGGAGCTGGTCGGCTATCTCGGATTCCGCTCCTCAGGCGCCGAGGTACGGGGCAATTCCGCCTTCGACATCGCGCTCTGGGACCTGTTCGGCAAGGCGACCAACCTGCCGATCGCGCAGCTGCTCGGCGGCTTCACGCGCCGCGAGATCCGCACCTACAATACCTGCGCCGGGACCGAGTACATCAAGAAGGCGACCGGCCAGACGACCGCCAATTACGGGCTCTCGGAAGGGCGGGACTATGACGATCTGAACGGCTTCCTCAACTCGGCCGACGAACTGGCGCAGTCCCTTCTCGAGGAAGGGATCACGGCGATGAAGATATGGCCCTTCGACGCGGCAGCCGAGAAGACCCGCGGCCAGTACATTTCGCTGCCGGACCTGAGCCAGGCACTGCAGCCCTTCGAGAAGATCCGTGCCGCCGTCGGCGACAAGATGGACATCATGGTCGAGTTCCACTCGATGTGGCAGCTCCTGCCGGCGATGCAGATCGCCAAGGCGCTCACCCCGTACCAGACCTTCTGGCACGAGGATCCGATCAAGATGGACAGTCTGTCGAGCCTCAAGCGCTATGCCGAGGTTTCGCCGGCCCCGATCTCCGCCTCCGAGACGCTCGGCTCGCGCTGGGCCTTCCGCGACTATCTGGAAACCGGCGCGGCCGGGGTCGTCATGCTCGACATTTCCTGGTGCGGCGGCCTGTCGGAGGCCCGCAAGATCGCCGCCATGGCCGAGGCCTGGCATCTGCCGGTCGCGCCCCACGACTGTACCGGTCCGGTGGTGCTGTGCGCGTCCACCCATTTGTCACTCAACGCGCCGAACGCGCTGGTGCAGGAAAGCGTGCGCGCCTTCTACCGCACCTGGTATCGCGATCTGGTAACCGCCCTGCCGGAGGTCCGCAACGGCATGATCACCGTTCCGCCGGGGGCCGGTCTTGGCATGGAACTCAATCCCGAACTGGAACGTGCGTTTACCGTAAGCCGGAGACTTTCCGACGCCTCGACGATATGACAGACGCCTCAAACGCAAGAGACCGACTGGAAGGAACAATGGCAGAAACGACCCAACCCGCCGCCGGACACGGCTATCGCTCCATGGCCGGACCGGCCGTCATGCTTATCGGCATGGTCCTGTTCGCGCTCAACGACGCAATGGGCAAGTGGCTCGTTGCCAGTTACGGCCTCGGCCAGGTGATCCTGATCCGCAGCGTCGCGGCACTGCTGATCCTGTCGCCCTTTCTGTGGATGGCCGGCCGAAAGCCGATCCTGGAGGCGGAGCGACCAATGTTGCAGCTCACCCGCGTGCTGTTTTCGACCGCGGAGGTCTTCTGCTTCTACTACGCCGTCATGTACCTGCCGCTGGCCGACGTGATGACCTACTGGCTGGCCGCACCGATCTATGTTGCGGCGGCCTCGCCTCTTCTGCTCGGCGAAAAGGTGGGCTGGCGCCGCTGGACGGCGATCTTCGTCGGTTTCGTCGGCGTCATCATCACGCTCGAGCCGTCGAGCGCGATGTTCACCATGCCGGCCATCATCTCCATTCTCGGCACCTTCGCCTTCGCCTTCATGCTGATCTCCGGCCGCAGCCTGCGCGGCACGCCGGACAAGACGCTGGTGCTGTTCCAGGTCGGCGGTGCGGGCCTCGCCGGTCTGGTCTTTGCCCCCTTCGATTGGACGCCGATCGGCTCGGCTTCCGAACTCGCCCTGCTCGGGCTGCTCGGCGTCGTCGCGATGGGCGCCCACATGCTGGTCAACCGAGCCCTGAAGATCTCCGATGCCGCCACGGTCGCGCCGTTGCAGTACACGCTCCTTCTCTGGGCCATCCTGTTCGGCTGGATGTTCTTCGGCGACGTGCCGCGGCTGACCATGCTCCTGGGCGCAGCGCTCATCGTCGGCTCGGGCATGTTCATCTTCTTCCGCGAACAGCAGCTGAAGCGACGCGACCCGGACCGTCCCCTCGATCTTCCCTGAACAAGAGGGCATCGCCGATGCTCGACAAGGGGCCGCCTCACAGGTGGCCCCTTTTCGCTGCCCGGACCTTCCGTAGCCAAGACTGCCAAACGGAAACGGCCCGGGAGCAATCCTCCCGGGCCGTCTTCATGGAGATCCGACCGCGGTGTCGCGGTCGGGGTATCTGGATCGCTTACTTGCGGATCTCGGCCAGGTTGGCGAGGATCGCGTCGACCACGTCGGCGCCGATCTCGGCCTTGTGCTTCTCATAGACCACCATGGACTTTTCGCGGATGCGAGCCTGTTCCTCGGCGGACAGGGTGTTGACCTCAAGACCGGCGGCCTTGATCTTCTCCAGCGACTTCTTGTTCAGATCCTGGATGACCTTGCGCTCTTCGTCACGGCCGACTGCAGCGCAATCACGAAGGGCTGCCTGCTCTTCCGGCGAATAGGTATCGAAGATCGCCTTCGAGAACAGGAAGAGGAACGGCGTGTAGGCGTGGTTGGTCTCGGTGACGTATTTCTGCACTTCGAAGAACTTCGAGGTGTCGATCGTCACATAGGGGTTTTCCTGTGCGTCGATCGCCTTGGTTTCCAGCGCCGAGAACACTTCGCCGAAGGCCATCGGGGTGGCATTGGCGCCGAGGTTCTGGAAGGTGTCGAGGAAGATGTTGTTCTGCATGACGCGAACCTTCATGCCCTCGAAGTCTTCCCACTTGGTGACCGGTCGAACCGAGTTCGACAGGTTGCGGAAGCCGTTTTCCCAGTAGGCGAGGTTGATGAGGCCGGCTTCCTCAAGCTTCTTATTCATCTGGTCGCCGAAATCACCGTCGAGGACCTTGTAGGCTTCGTCGGCGCTGGCGAACAGGAACGGCAGGTCGAAGACGCCGAGTGCCGGGACAATGCCGACGAGCGGCGAGGAAGAGGTGACGACGGCTTCCTGCACGCCCGAGCGGAGCGCCTGGGTCGCCTGAAGGTCGCCGCCGAGTGCGCCGCCCCAAAACGCGGTGAGCTTCAGCTTGCCGCCGGACTTCTCGTCCAGGCAAGCCTGCATCGCATTGATGCCGTTTCCGACCGGATGGTCGGCATTGATGCCGTTCGAGACGCGGATGTTGCGTTCGGAGAATTCGGCGAAGGCCGGCGCCGCGGCCGAGCAGGCGAAGGCAATCGCAGTGGTGGTCAGAAGCAGTTTTCTCATATTATCCTCCCATGGATGGTTGAGTGAGATGTTTGTGTCGCCGGCTGTCAGTGCAGCCAGCGCGCGGGCACGAGCACCAGGTCCGGGAACAGGACCAGGGTGAAGAGAACGATGACCTGCGCCACGAGGAAGGGCGCGACCCCGACCGTGACCTTGCCGAGCGGCACGCGCCCGACGCCGCTCACGACGTTGAGCACAACGCCGACGGGCGGTGTCAGAAGACCGATGCAGGTGTTCATGATGAACAGCACGCCGAAATAGACCGGATCGATCCCTGCCTGCTTGATGATCGGCATCAGTACAGGCGTCAGGATCAGGATGGTCGGCGTCAGGTCGAGGGCCGTGCCGACCACCAGAACGACGAGCATGATGACGAACATCAGGAGCGTCGGGCGATCGATCAGCGGCTCGATATAGCCGGTGATTTCCGCCGGAATGTTCGCAGCCGTGATGAGCCAGGCGGAGACGAGCGCTGCGCAGACGAGGAACATGATGACGGCGGTGGTCTTGGCCGCCTGCAGGATCACATGCGGCAGCTGCTTCGGCGACAGCTCGCGATAGATGAACATGCCGACGAACAGTGCGTAGGCTGCGGCAACGACGGCGGCTTCGGTCGGGGTCACCACGCCGGCCTTGATGCCGCCAAGAATGATGACCGGCATGCCCAGCGCCCACAGCGCCCGTCCCGTCGCCCGAATCCGTTCCTTCATCGGCGCGCGCGGCAGGGCTTCGACCTTATCCTTGCGCACGACGATCAGCCAGGTGACGATCAGGGCGATGCCCATCAAGAGGCCCGGCACGATGCCGGCCATGAACAGCTGGGTGATCGAGACATTGGCCGAAACGCCGAAGACGATGAAGGCCATGGACGGCGGGATGACCGGGGCGATGACACCGCCGGCGGCGATGAGGCCCGCCGAGCGCGGCACGTTATAGCCGGCCTTGGCCATCATCGGGATGAGGATCGCGGCGAGCGCTGCCGTATCGGCCGCCGCCGAGCCGGAAATGCTGGCCATGATGACCGCCGCCATGATGGCGACGATGCCGAGACCTCCGCGGATGTGGCCGACGCAGGCGATGGCGAAATCGATGATACGGCGGGAGAGGCCACCGGCATTCATCAGTTCGCCGGCAAGAATGAAAAACGGGATGGCCAGCAGCGTGAAGGTGTCGGCACCCGCGATCATGTTCTGGGCGATGATCTGGGTATTGAACATGCCCATGAACCACATGAGCACGACGCCGCAGAACATCAGCGCAAAGGCGACCGGAACGCCGACCGCCATGGCGCCGAGCAGCGAGACGATGAATACGACCAAGGTCATCAGGCGCGCTCCGACAGCTGGTCAAGAGACATGTTTTCGCCGGCAAAGGCAGCGATTTCCGCGTCGGTGACACGCCCGGTCAAGAGGCGGAACAGCCGCTCGAGGGCGATCAGGACGACGCCGGCGCCGGTGAAGAAACCGATGCCGTAGACCCAGATCATCGGCAGCTTGGTGACCGGCGAAGCCATGGAGGCGTTGATCGGCGCCTGCTTCCAGGTTCCCCAGAAGAAGATCGCCGAAACGGCGAGAATGATGATGTTCGACAGGATCATGCAGATGATCCGGCCCTTGCGGCCGAACAGCATGACCAGCGTTTCGACGCCCACATGCGCGTGTTCGCGAAAGGCGACTACCGCACCGATGAAGGTCAGCCAGACGAAGAAGTAGCGGGACAGCTCGTCGGAGACGTTGAGGCCGGAATTGAAGCCGTACCGCAGGACGACGTTGAGGAACACCATCACAGCCATGGCCGCGAGGAAGAAGATCAGCAGCCACTCAAGGAAGCGGTAGAATGTATCAATGACCTTTTGCATGATCGTTGTCCTCACACCTTGTCGAGGAGGCCGCGGGCGGCCAGGTTGCGGATCAGCGCCGTGGTCCCGAAGGTCCAGGGCGGGCAGGCATCGGTGCGCTCCACCCAGTTGACAAGACGGCCGAGCCGAGGCGTCGCGATCTCCACCCGGTCACCGATCTCGTGGGTGAAACCCTGACCGGCGCCGCGCCGGTCCTTGACCGGTGCGAACATGGTGCCGAGGAGGATCCCCTCCATGATGGAACGAAGGCCCCGGGCGCCTGTCTTGCGCTGGATGGCGCGGTGGGCGATGGCCTTCAGCGCATCCTCGGTGAAGGTCAGCTTCGCCCCCTCCATCTCGAACAGCCGGGCATACTGCTTGACCAGCGCGTTCTTCGGGCGGGTCAGGATCTCGACCAGAGCGGCCTCG